>OIWU01000044.1_pt1 | contig 161250 bp, 141 predicted proteins | sample 1587711 | NCBI WGS metagenome assembly OIWU01 (sample SAMEA3888909, study PRJEB22519) | human gut metagenome | biome: human gut; feature: human-associated habitat; material: faeces | place: Denmark | collected 2010 | reverse complement strand
GTAATAGGTTTTAGAAAAAATGACATAACTATTTGTATAAGTGATATTATTAATATAATTATAGCAGTTAACACAAAATTAGTGGTGGTAATTATCGTTCCTAAAATTATTGGAGTTAATATGCTTATTATTGTAACAATTGTTTTTCTTTTAAATTCATATTGTGCTCGCATATCATTGCTTACTTTATTTGATAAAAATAAGTTATATGGGTAAAAATATGTTATCATTGAAGTACCATATAAAAACGCAATAAAGGGTAAATAATTTAATATTTGCTCTTTTAATATGATGATTGTTAACACATATACTGCATTTAATATAACCCCAATTCTAAACATACCAATTTGAAATTTATTTCTTATTATATATCCTAACATTAAACCAAAAAATCCTACACATAAAAATACAAAAATATTATAAGTGGACAAATCAATTAGTGAGTTTTTTGATATTTTAAAAAAATAAGCTGTTAAAAATGGTCCAGAAAAAATATTTATTATTTCTCTAAATACATTTGAAAATATTAATATATTTGTCTCCTTATTTTTCACTATTTAAAATCTCCTTTATTAAACTTGATACACTATCATATTCCCTAATAGCTATTGATTTTAATTTTGATACTGAGTCAGCCATACAGTAACCATTAAATTCTTGTACCATTTCTATATCACTATAACCATCACCTATTACATATGTATTAGTTTTATTAACATTATTACAAAATTTAATTAGCCAATATATAGCTTTAGCTTTATTTGTTTTATTAGAAATAATTTCAATAGAATTTGTATTCACATAATATGCTTTAACATAATTTCCATATTTATTATTAATAAAATTTGCTTTATCTAACGCGTATTCTTTTGAATTATATTTTATATGTATTTTAGTTAAATGTTTATGTTCAAATGTTACTCTACTATCAATTTCACCACAGCAAAAACAATCTATACACTCACTTAAATTTAAATCATTTTGTATTTGTGGAATAATTTCATCAGGAATACAAATGTTAAATAATATTGAAGTGCTATACCATAGTAGTATAAGAATAAACAAAGAAAAAACAATTTATATAGATCCATTTAAAATAGACAGAAATTATAATGATGCAGACATTATTTTTATAACACATGATCATTATGATCACTATTCAGAAGAAGATATTGACAAGGTTATAAATGAAAATACTGTTATTGTAATACCTGAAGAGTTATTAACAAAAGTGCTAAAAAAGGGAATAAATAAAAATGCAATTATTACTGTAGAACCAAATCAAAAATACATGGTGCAAGGAATTAAGTTTGAAACAGTACCAGCATATAACACAAACAAAACATTTCACCCAAAAGAGAATGGTTGGGTTGGCTATGTTATTGAAATAAATGGAATTAAATATTATATTGCAGGTGATACTGACATAACAGAAGAGAATAAAAAAGTAAAATGTGATGTTGCTTTTGTGCCAGTGGGTGGAACATATACAATGGATTTTAAAGAAGCGGCACAATTAGTAAATCAAATACAACCCAAAGTAGCTATTCCAATTCATTATGGTAGTGTAGTCGGAACAAAGCAAGACGCTGAAGAGTTCATAAAGCTGCTACATACAAATGTAAAAGGTGTAATCCTAATGAGATAATAGTAAAAATGAATTTAATATATGTCCCGTATTTGCTAAAATTATGTAAATATGTTAAAATATAAATGTATTTTAAATTTGAAGGGAGAACGAACTATGATAGACATCTTGGGAAAGACAGGCGTAGCAGCACTAATGTTTACACTGCTATATGTATCCATGCTGTTTTTGCCGAATGGACAAAAAATTGTGGATACCATAAACGCAAAATTCTTCCATCGGTACACATTAATTACGCGTACCATAATGATTTTTAGCTGTATTGGAATTATATATGTGGTTTTTAAAAACATATAGATTCCGAAAAGCAAAAAGCTGCATCAGAAATGATGCAGTTTTTGTGTATTTCAAATATAATAAAAATGTTGACAAAGAATATGGCACAATATAAAATAAAAACAAACATAAAAGTTATAATTCTAATGAGATAGAATAGAAAGAGTGATATATGAAAGAAAATAAAGTAGAAAATTTAATATGGATTATATTTGCAATTATTGGAGCGATATTAGTCGTAATTGGCTTTATTTTGTTTGGAAGTGTTTTTAATTATAATAATAAAATAGAAACAACAGGGATTATTACTGAAATATGGTCATCTAGAGATTCTGACAATAATAGAAATCATAAGGTATACGTTTCATATGTTGCTGAAGGCAATGAATATGAATCAACATTAAATGGATATTCTTCTAGCTTTTATGAAGGGAAAGAAATAGAAATATATTATGATAAAGATAATCCAAATAAAATAGGTATGAAATCCTTAGACTTATTATTTTTAATATTACCAGGAATTGGGCTGATTTTTCTAGTAATAGGTGGAACGGGGATACTTATAAAGATCAATAGGAGGAATTTAGAAAAGAGATTAAAAGAAAATGGAGAACTGATATATGCAGACTATGTTGAAACAATAATAAATACTTCATATAGAGTAAATGGAAGATACCCATATAAAATTATTTGTGAATGGACGAATCCGGTAGACAGCGAAGAATATATGTTTAAAAGTAGAAATATTTGGTCGAATCCAGAAGACATAATAGAGGAAAAAAATATAAAACAATTTCCAGTATATATTGATAAAAACAATAAAAAGAAATATTTTGTTGATATAGATATTTTGACAGAGTTAAGTTAAAAGGTAATTCTGCTGAAATTTCTAAATAGGAAAGGAGGGAAAATAATGGAATTAAAAATTATGTATTTTGTACATGGAACGACAACCGATAATGCTTCTGGAAAATGTAGTGGATGGAAACAAGTAGAATTGAATGAATTAGGAAGAGAAAGAGCAATAAAATTAGGAGAGTTACAAAAAGATAAAAATTTTGATGTGATATTTACATCAGATCTAGTAAGAGCAATTGATTCAGCAAAGCTTGCATTTCCAAATGTAAAACACATTCAAGACAAAAGATTAAGAGAATGCAACTATGGAGATTTAGATGGTAAAGATAAGTCTTTAGTTGTTTATGAAGAACATATAGACAGCCCATTTCCTAATGGAGAATCTCTTAGAGACGTGGAAAAAAGAATTAATGATTTTATAGAATTTTTAAGAACAAATTATCAAGGTAAAAAGATAGGGATAATAGCTCATAGAGCACCGCAATTAGCGTTTGAAGTCTTAACAAAAAATATATCATGGGAAGAAGCAAACAAAAATGATTGGAGAAAAACTAAAACATGGCAACCTGGATGGGAATATGTAATAAAATAACAAATAAAAAACTGCATCAGAAATAGTGCAGTTTTTTATTCTTTTAACAAATTTCTAATTAATTCATACAAATAAGGTTTAAATTCTTCAATTGGGAGAGGTTCGTTATATAAAATAGAATTAAAACAAGTTGAGCTAACTAACTCTATAATCATATATAATGTTACTTCAGGATTTTTAAGCTTAATATTATGTTCTTTAACACCATTTAAAAATAAATAAACAAGACCTTCCTCAGAATTTTTATTTTTTTCATATAAATTTAATACAGTTTGGCTATAAACTCCCCATGATAAATTTTTAGATATGAATTTCAAAAGTAAAGGAGTTTTGGCAAGTTTATCAATAATGTAATTTATAACAAAAATCATTTGATCTGCAAAATTTTCTATATAAGTGCTTTTTACAGCATTTATTGCTTCAGAAAATAATGACATAGATTTTCTTGCGATTAAAACATCTCTTAATTCATATTTATCTTTAAAATATAAATAAAAAGTACCTTTTGCGACATCTGCATTATCAACAATGTCTTGAATAGAAGTATCTTTAAAACCTTTTTCGGTAAAAAGTTTGAATCCTACATTTAATAATCTTTCTTCTTTATCATTTTTTTCTTTCATAATCTTGCCTCCAATACAATATAATTATTACATAAAAATGACGCATAGTCAATAGAAATAAATAAAAAAGTAATAGTAAATTGTTCTTTGAGATCAGTAAATAATGCTAAAAATTACAATAAATATCGATTTGTTAAAAAATTTTTATAAAAACTATTGACTAATGGTCAGAAAAGTAGTATATTATAAAAAAGTGACTAATGGTCATAAAAATAAGGAGGCAGAAAAATGGAAAAGTTTGGACAGTTTATATGTAAACACAAAGTAGCTATTCTAATAATATCTTTGTTACTTTTAATTCCATCAATTATTGGATATAAAGCAACAAGAGTAAATTATGACATACTAGTATATTTGCCTGACAACATCGAAACTATAAAAGGTGAAAATATATTAGCAGATGACTTTGACATGGGAGCGTTTTCAGTAGTAATACTAGAAAATATGCAGTCAAAAGATATTATAGAATTAGAAAAACAATTTAGAGAAGTAGGAAATGTAGAAAAAGTAGTTGGACTAACAGACATTATAGGAACCGACGTACCGCTAGAAATGTTACCTGATGAAATTAAAGACAAATTATATAAGGACAACACAACACCAGTATTAGTAACATTTAAAGATGGAATTTCAGAAGATACAACAATGGAAACAGTTGAAAAACTTAGAGAAATATCAAATGAAAATTGCAAAATAAGTGGTATGACTGCAACGGTACTAGACACTAGAAATCTATCGGATTCAGAAGTAATAATATATGTAATGATTGCAGTAGCTTTATGTTTGATAATATTGCAATTAGCATTAGATTCATATTTGGCACCAGTACTAATGCTATTAAACATAGGAATGGCAGTATTATACAACATGGGCACAAATGCCTTTTTAGGTCAAACATCATATATAACAAAAGCAATAAGTGCTGTATTGCAACTTGGTGTAACAATGGATTTTGCAATATTCTTATACCACAGTTATAAAGCAGAAAAAGAAAAAGTTTCGAATAATGATGAAGCAATGGCAACTGCAATAGCAAAAACATTAGTATCAGTACTAGGAAGTTCATTAACAACAATAGCTGGATTCTTAGCATTATGTAGTATGAACTTAACATTAGGAAAAGATATTGGTTTAGTAATGGCAAAAGGTGTTTTAATTGGTGTAATAACAGCAGTTACAACATTACCAGCAATGTTACTTGTATTTGATAAATGGGTAGAAAAAACAAAACACAAAGAAATATTACCAAGATTTGAAAAAGTTAAAAACTTCAATTTAAAACATTACAAAGCAATTTTAGTTGCATTTATAGTAATTTTACCATTTGCAGTATATGGATATACACATACAGAAAATTACTATAACCTAAGCAAATCTTTACCAGATACTTTAAATAGTATACAAGCAAACAATGAATTAAAAGATAAATTTGATATGGTTTCAACAGAATTATTACTAGTAGATAAAAATATGCCGGACTATAAATTAAATGAAATGTTAGATAAAATAGAAAGCTTAGATGGAATTGAATGGACATTAAGTTATTCTAAAATTTCAAAAGAAGTAAATATACCAAAAGAAATGCTACCAGAAGATATAACATCAATATTTGAAAGTGATAAATATCAAATGGTAATTATAAATTCAAAATATGAAATTGCAACAAATGAATTAAATAGCCAAATAGAAGAAGTAAATAAAATAATAAAAGAATATGACGATACAGCAATACTTGCTGGAGAAGGACCATTAATGAAAGACTTGGTTGAAATAAGTGACCATGATTTCAACAGTGTAAATACAGTTTCAATTGCAATTATACTTGTAATAATGGTATTTGTTCTAAAATCAGTAAGTTTGCCAATAATATTAATTGCTGCAATAGAATTTGCAATATTTATCAATATGGGAATACCTGCATATACAGGAACAGTAATACCATTTATAGCGTCAATAGTAATTGGTACAATTCAATTAGGTGCAACAATAGATTATGCAATTTTAATTACAACAAAATATAAAACAGCAAGAATAGAAGGAAAAGACAAACATCAAGCTATAGATGAAGCTTTAGGAACATCAATTCAATCAATAATTGTTAGTGCATTATGTTTCTTTGGAGCAACATTTGGAGTTGGTATGTATTCAAAAATTGAAATGATTGGTTCTTTATGTAGCTTAATGGCAAGAGGCGCAATCATTAGCATGGTTACTGTATTGACAGTTTTACCAGCATTCTTAATTGTATTTGATAAAATAATTTGCAAAACAACTGCCAATATGCGTAGATTAAGCAATTAATATTCTAAAATAAAAAAGGAGAGGATAAAAAATGAAAAGTAAAAAAATAATTGGAAGCATATTATTATGTACAATGCTAGGTTATGCAACTCCAGTATTTGCTGTAACAAAAGAAGAAACAGTATATTCAAAACTTAACAATAGTGGAACACAATATGAAACAATAGTAAATGAACATATAAAAAATGATGAATTATTAAAAACAATAGATGACATATCAAACTTATTAGACATAACAAACGTAGGTGGAAACGAAACATTTGAGAAAAAAGAAAACAAAATAATATGGAATGCTGATGAAAAAGATATATATTATCAAGGAAAAACAGAAAAGAAATTACCGATTGAAACATCTATTAAATATGAATTGGACGGAAAAGAAATGTCAGCAGAAGAAATAGTTGGCAAAAAAGGAAAAGTGAAAATTACAATAACATACAAAAACAATGAAACTCACAATGTAAATATAAATGGAACAACTGAAAAAATGTACACACCATTTATAGTAATAACAGGAACAACACTTGATATTAAAACAAACAAAAATATTAAATTAACTCAAGGAAAAGTAGTTGAAAAAGGAGAAAAAACTATACTACTTGGAGTCGCATTCCCAGGATTAAAAGAAAGCTTAAAAACAAATGAAATTGATATACCAAACAAAGTAGAAATATCAATGGAAACAGAAAAATTTGAACTAGAGAATATGATTACATATATAACACCAAGAGTATTAGAAGAAAATGAATCAAAAATAGCAGATAAACTAAATGAGTTGTATTCATCAATGAATGATATGAAATCAGCTAGTGAAAAGCTTGAAAAAGGAGCAAATACATTACAAGAAGGAACAAGTCAATATGCAGAAAAATCTCAAGAATTTACAGACTATATGAATGAATTAACACAAGGAACACAAGACACAAGAGAAGGAGCAAGCAAAGTGGCTGATGGTGTAAATTCATTAGCAACAAAATCAAGTGCTTTAATTCCAGGAGTAAGCAAATTATCAGATGGTGCAAAAACTTTAAAAGAAAAAGTAGAATATATGGCAGAATCAAGCCAAGCATTAGCAGCTGGAGCGACATCAATAAACATAGGAATTACAAATACAAGTAAGGCGATAGATGCAATGAATGCCAGATTATCAACTGTTGATGTAAAAACCAAAACAGCAGAGTTAACAAAACTTGTAGACACAGATAAAAAATTAAAAGCAAACTTGGAAACTATGCAAACTGCATTAACAGCTCAAAAAAACAGTGCAACAGATGAACAATTAAAAGCAACATTAACACAACAAATAGAAATGAATAAACAAACTATTGCATTATTAGAACAAAATATATCAGCAAATGAACAATCAATAGAATTACTAAAATCAGTAGGTACAGCTCAAACAACTGTGGCATCTATTAAAGAAGGACTAGACGGAAAAGGAACTAAAGAAGATCCCGGATTAAAAGTAGGAGCAAATTCTTTAGATAAAAACTTAACAGCATTAGCTAAAGGCTTAGATGCAATGAATACAAAATCAGATGAATTAGTTGCAGGAACAAGTGAATTATCAACAAAATCAGCAGCATTAATTGAAGGAATAAGTACATTAAAAACAGGTGCAAATAAATTAAATGCCGGAACAAACACTCTTAATGCAAGTGTAAAAGAATTATATTCAGCAAGTGAACAATTAACTGAAAAATCAGGTGATATTGCTGAGGGTGCAAAAGCACTATCAGAAGGAATAAAAGAGTTTAACACAAAAGCAATTAACAAGCTATATTCTACAGTAAATGGAGACATTCATAACCTTACAAGTAGAATTGATGCACTAGAAAAATTATCAAAAGAATATATGAATTTCGCAGAAATGGATGAAGAAATGAATGGAAATGTTAAATTCATTTTAATTACCGATCCATTAAAACAAAATGAGGAAAAAACTAATAATTAGTCTTGAAAAATATTAAATTTAATGATAAATATAATAATATAAATAAAAATGAAAGGAGCAACAAATATGGAATATCTTGAAAAAATATTTAAAAGAACAGGATGGACATCTTTGTTAACATCATTAGTATTTGCAATTCTTGGAATACTTTTAATTACAAACCCAGAGGGAAGCACAAAGGTAGTATCGTTGATTGTAGGAATACTTTTCATTATAGTAGGACTATACAAATTAGTAGATTATTGCCTAACAAGAGGAAAATATAACTTTTACAATTATGACATAGCATATGGAATTATAGCTATCATCCTTGGAATTATAACAATAGTTTACAAAAGCCAAATTGAAACAATATTCAGAGTTTTAATAGGAATTTGGATAGTTTACACAGGAATAATAAGATTAAGCTTGTCATTTAAATTAAAACTAGTAGAATCACCAACTTGGATATGCAGTTTATTAATTTCTATTGTAATGATAGTATGTGGGCTATATACAATATTTGTATCAAATGCCATAGTTGTGACAATAGGAATTGTAATTCTAATTTACTCAATATTAGATATGATAGAAGACATTATATTCTTATCTAACATAAAAAAACTAGAAAAATAACTATAACAAAAAGACAATGACATAAAATACCGTTAAAATATAATAAAAACAATATTAAAAAATTAAAAAATAAAAAAACTCGTTTTTTCAAAAAACGAGTTTTTTTAGAATAAAATTATAATAGAAAAACATACAAAAGTATTGATAAAAACTGGAAAACACAAAAATATACATTTAATAATAAAATAAAAAATGAAAAATATGCAAAAAATCATTTTTAAAAAACTTTAAAAAATAAAACAAAAATATTTTTACCATTTTTTTGAAAGAATTGAAGCGAAATTTACTGAAATATCAAGCAAAATCAATGTGGATACAATTTATAAAATGCTAAAAATGTTTAGAAATAAGCGATTTTTAAACAAATGTAATAAAATTGTAATAATAATTGCTATAAAAAATAAAAACGTGTAAAACAGACAAAAAATTACAAACAAATTGACTGAAAGACACAAATAAGACTAATTGACAAAAACGCATAACACCATATATATCAAGCAAAACACAGAACGGTTACATAAACTGTAACTGCTTGACATTATCTTTTGAGTGATATAAGATAATGTCAAACAAAAGAAAAGATATTGTTTAGAGATTATAAAAATATCTAAACTATTATAAGCTATAAGATACATATAGGGGGAAATAAAAATGCAAGTAGTGAAAAGAGATGGGAAATTAGTAGATTTTGATCAATCAAAAATCAGAGTAGCAATTGAAAAAGCTAACAGAGAAGTGAGACCAAGAGAAAGAGCAACTAAAGAGGAAATAAATCAAATAATTGATTATGTTGAAGATTTAGATAAAAAAAGAATTTTGGTAGAAGATATTCAAGATATTATAGAAGAGCAATTGATGTCTTTTGGAAAATATCTACTAGCTAAAAAATATATTACATATCGTTATACCAGAGAATTAGTAAGAAAAGCAAACACGACAGATCAATCAATTAAGGAATTAATTGATGGTGAAAGTGATTATTGGAACAATGAAAATTCAAATAAAAATGCAAGAGTTGTTACAACTCAAAGAGACTACTTAGCAGGAATTACTAGTACAGATATTACTAGAAGATTTTTACTACCAGAGGATGTAGTGAAAGCTCACGACGAAGGAATTATCCACTTCCATGATGCAGATTACTTTGCACAAAATGCATTAACTAACTGTGAATTAATAAACTTAGAAGATATGCTACAAAATGGAACAATAATGAATGGTGTTATGATTGAAAAACCACATAGATTTTTAACAGCTATGACAATTGCTACACAAATTATATTAGGTGTTACATCATCTACTTATGGTGGAGCAACAGTATCATTAACACACTTAGCACCATTTGTAAAAAGCAGTTATGATAGATATTATAAAAAATACAAAAAAAGAGGCTTAAGCGAAGCACAATGTAAAGAATATGCTGAACAAGATACTAAAAAAGAGGTATCTGACGGTGTTCAAACTTTCAATTATCAAGTAAATTCAATGACAAATACAAATGGACAAGCACCATTCTTATCAGTTTGTATGTATTTAGGAGAAACTGATGAATACAAAAAAGAATTAGCAATGATAATTGAAGAATTCTTAAAACAAAGAATAGAAGGATTTAAAAATGAAAAAGGTGTATATATTACACCAGCATTCCCTAAACTTCTTTATGTATTAGAAGAAGACAACATACATAAAGATAGCAAATATTGGTATTTAACAGAACTAGCTGCCAAATGTACAGCTAAAAGATTAGTTCCAGACTATATTTCTGAAAAGAAAATGAAGGAACTTAAAATAGATAAAAATGGAAACGGAAACTGCTACCCATGTATGGGATGTAGATCATTCTTAACACCATATGTAGACCCAGAAACAAATAAACCAAAATACTATGGAAGATTTAATCAAGGTGTTGTAACTATCAATTTAGTTGATGTTGCATTATCATCAAAACAAGATGAAGAAAAATTCTGGAAAATATTTGACGAAAGATTAGAATTATGCCATAAAGCACTACAAATTAGACATGAAAGATTAAGTAAAGTTACAAGTGATGTTGCACCAATATTATGGCAACATGGAGCTTTAGCAAGACTTAAAAAAGGTGAAAGTATTCACAAATTATTACATGATGGTTATTCAACAATATCATTAGGATATGCAGGATTATATGAATGTGTAAAATACATGACAGGACATAGCCATACTGATAATGGTGAAGGAGAAGAATTTGCAATAAAAGTAATGCAAAAATTAAATGACAAATGCAAAGAATGGAAAGAAGCAGAGAAGATAGATTACAGTGTTTATGGAACTCCAATTGAGTCTACAACATATAAATTTGCAAAATGCTTAAAGAAAAGATTTGGAACAGTTGAAGGAATTACAGATAGAAGCTATATCACAAATTCATACCATGTACCAGTATTTGAAGATATAGATGCTTTCTCTAAATTAAAACTAGAGAGTAAATTCCAAAAACTAAGCCCAGGTGGAGCTATATCTTATGTAGAAACACCTAACTTACAAGACAACTTAGAAGTTGTATTACAAATAATTAACTTTATTTATGATAATATTATGTATGCAGAATTGAACACAAAATCAGATTATTGCCAAAAATGTGGATTTGATGGAGAAATTTTAATAGACGAAAACTTAGAATGGTATTGTCCAAACTGTGGAAATAGAGATCATAACACATTAAATGTAGCAAGAAGAACTTGCGGATATATTGGAAGCCAATTCTGGAATAAGGGAAGAACACAAGAGATTAAGGAGAGGGTTCTCCATATTGATAACAAAGACGACGAGTAGATTAGAAAGAAGGATTTATTAACTATGAAATATAATAAAATCAGAAAAATGGATATAGCAGATGGACCAGGAGTAAGGGTATCTATATTTATGCAAGGCTGTGCATTTAATTGTAAAAATTGCTTTAACCCAGAAACACACGATTTCAATGGGGGAAAAGAATTTACAGATGCAACTATTGACAGAATAATGGAGCTTTGCCAAAACGAAAATGTAGAAGGATTATCAATTTTAGGTGGAGAGCCAATGCACCCAAATAATATAGAGGGAACAACAAAACTAGCTAAAACTTTTAAAGAGAAATTTCCAGATAAAAATTTATGGGCTTGGTCAGGATTTAAATTTGATGACTATCTAAAGGACAAAGAGGTGTTAAAATATCTAGATGTTCTTGTAGATGGACAATATGTTGATGCACTTCACAATCCTAGATTGGATTGGAGAGGCTCAGAAAACCAAAGAGTAATTGATGTACAAAAGAGCTTGAAAAATGGAGAAGTGACAGCTTGGAAGAGTGCTTCTTAATTGAAGCTATACTATAAGAGGTTGGAAAATAATTATAATTATTTTCCAACCTAATTTGTATTCAAAGGAAGGAATGAATTAAATATGAAAAATATTAAAATATTCGCATGTCCTACAGCAGAAGAGTTTACAAAAGAAGTATGTAAAGAATTGGATTTACCAATGGGAAAAGTTGAATGCTATAAATTTGCAAATGACAACAACTTTATACAATTCAAGGAAACAGTAAGAGAACAAGACATTTATTTGATACAAACAACAGAACCGCCAGTTAATGAAAGAATAATGGAATTACTTATTATGATTGATGCTGCCAAAAGAGCATCAGCACACAGAATAAACGTAGTACTTCCATATTTTATATATTCAAGATCAGATAAAAAGGATCAACCAAGAGTACCTGTAACAGCCAGATTATTTGCAGAACTTCTAGAAGCAGCAGGAGCAAGTAGAGTGATCACCTGCGATTTGCATAATCCGGCAATTCAAGCATATTTCAATATTCCATGTGATAGATTAACAGGGCAACACATATTACAAGCATATTTTGACGGAAAAGAAATTGAAAACAAAGTGGTAGTAGCAACAGATGCAGGAAGCTCTAAAAAAGCATATAAATACTCAATGTATTTCAAATGTCCTATGGCGTTAATAGATAAAAGAAGAACTGGCAATGACGATAAAGCAGTAGCAGCAAACATTATAGGAGACATAGAAGGAAAAACAGCATTAATATTTGATGACGAGGTAAGCACTGCCGGAACTATGGTAGAAGCAGCTAAAATCTTGCAAGAACACGGAGCAAAAGAAATATACGCAGCATGTACTCATGGAGTCTTATGTGGACCTGCAATAGAGAAAATTAAAAACTCACCAATAAAAGAATTGATAATTACAAATACAGTGCCATTAACCACAGAAAAACAAATAGACAAAATCAAAGTTTTATCTATTGCACCACTATTTGCAGAAGCTATAAAAAGAGTAAATGAAGCACAACCACTAGGCGATTTGTTCGATTTTGATAAATAGTACAAATATTTTCTAGAAAATTTTATATAAATATTGACAAATTTACCCAATACAGTTATAATAATTAACGTAAAAATAATAATTTTCAGTTAAAATCCCACACGTAAGAGTGTAACTACTGAAGGGAGGGGAACAAAAATGTCAGAGGTTAAAGTTAATAACGGAAATATAGAAGATGCCTTAAAAAGGTTTAAAAGACAATGTGCTAGAAACGGAGTATTACAAGAAGTAAGAAAAAGAGAGCACTATGAAAAACCAAGTGTAAAAAGAAAGAAAAAATCAGAGGCAGCAAGAAAAAGAAAATTTTAAAAAGTAAGAGATGGATTGAAAGTTATTAGAATTTTTCAATCCATTTTTGCTTAATAGGGAGGTAAATGTATGTTAAAAGAAAAATTGTTAGACGATTTAAAAAACTCTATGAAAGAGAAAAATGTAATTAGAAAAAATGTTATCCAAATGGTTAGAGCTGCTATTCTACAAGTTGAAAAAGACAAACAAATAGAAGTTTCAAATGACCAAATAGTTGAAATAATTGCAAAAGAAGCTAAAAAAAGAAAAGATTCAATTGTAGATTATGAAAAAAGTGGAAGACAAGATTTGCTAGACCAAATAAACCAAGAAATTGCTATACTAGAGGAATACTTACCAGAACAATTATCTGCAGAAGAAATAGAAGCAAAAGTAAAAGAAATAATTGCTGAACTAGGCGCAACATCCATGAAAGAAATGGGCTTAGTAATGAAAACTGCAAAAGAAAAATTAGGAGCATCAGCAGACGGAAAAACAATAAATGAAGTTGCTAAAAAATTATTACAATAATTTCCAAAAAAATATAAGGAATTATTTAAATTAGTTTGACATATAATAAAAAAAGTAGTATACTATGTTTAACACAAGTTATCAATGAAGTCAGATAGCTTTCGAACTAAATGGGTTGCAACATTTAGTTCATTTTTTTGCAAAAAAATAGGAGAGCAGTTGCATACTCTCCTATTAGATTATTTCTAATCTTTTTTTGTCATCTGCATCATCATTATATGTACTAAGTAACAAAACCATGAGTTTCCAGATTAAATCAAATGAAGTCATATAACTTTCCTCCTTTCCAAAGATTTCCTTTGCAAAAGGATACGACCATTATATCAACAATGAGTAACAATTACAATACATCTTACAAATTTTACCAAATAATTTTAAATCGCAAATCTTAAAAATGCTCTTGAATAATTTTCCAAAATTAGATTATAATATACATGAATTAGAAAAGAAAAGAGGAGAAAGAATGAATTATCAAAAACAAGAAATAAAACCAGGTATAACTTTACACCAAATTTATACTGAAAACTATAAAACAAACTTAAACGCAATATTTTTAGCCACACCACTAAAAAAAGAAAATGTAACTTTAGATGCTCTGCTTACAGCAGTATTAAGAAGAGGCACTAAAAACATACCATCACAAGATTTAATTAGTCAAAAATTAGAAATGCTATATGGAGCTAGTTTTGACTGTGGTGTTGAAAAAACAGGTGACAACCACATTATGAAATTCTATTTAGAAACACTAAGTGAAGAATTTCTACCATCTTCAGAAAATATATTAAAAGAAGCAATGGATATTTTAACAGACATAATATTTAATCCATTAATAGAAGTTAACAAATTTAAACCAGAATATGTTGAAGGGGAAAAGAAGAATCTAAAACAAATTATAGAAGCCAAAATAGATAACAAAGCTAGATATGCTTATGACAGATGTATTGAGGAAATGTTTAAAGATAAACCATATGGATTATATAAATATGGTTATATAGAAGACCTAGAGAAGATAACACCAGAAGAATTATATAACTACTACAAAACATTAATAGATAACTGTAAAATTGATATATTCTATTCAGGCACTATAGATAAAGAAAAAGTAAAACAAACTATAGAACAAAATGAAAACATTAAAAAACTAAATGCTAGAAAACCTGAGTATATTGTAAACAATGAAACAACTGAACAAATAGAAATTAGAGAGCCAAATATAATAAATGAGAGTATGCAAGTAACACAAGGAAAACTAGTAATGGGCTTAAATATAAATGAAACAGCAGAAGATAGTAGATTTATATCTGCTGTGTATAATGCAATACTAGGTGGAGGAGCAAACTCGAAATTATTCCAAAATGTACGTGAAAAAGCAAGTTTAGCATATACAACAGGATCAAACTATAATAGAACTAAAAATTGTATATTTATTCGTGCAGGAATTGAAATACAAAATTATCAAAAAGCTTTATGTACAATAAAACAGCAACTAGAAGATATGAAAAATGGTAATTTCACAGATAAAGACATCAAAGACAGTAAAGAACTAATAATAGCTTCTATTGAAGGAATATCAGAAGAACAAGATACAGAAATAACCTATTATTATGGACAAGAATTAGCTAATAGATTTGTAGACTTAAAAGAATACATGGACAAAATAAAAGCAGTAACAAAAGACCAAATTGTTAAGCTAGCACAAAACATAAATATCAATACCATTTATTTTTTAAAAGACTAAGGGGTGAAAAGATGAAAATTATAGAAAGTTCAAAAATTAAAGAAAAAGCATATGTTGAAAAACTAGAAAGCGGTATGCAAGTAATTATAATACCAAAACAACATACAAAAAAGAAATATGTAATATGGGGAACACACTTTGGTTCAATAGATAATCACTTTATAATGCCAAAAACAGGAGAGGAAGTATATATACCAGATGGAGTAGCACACTTTCTTGAACATAAAATGTTTGAACAACCAGATGGAACAAATAGTTTAGATACTTTAATGGCACTTGGAATTGATGCAAACGCATATACAACAAATGACCACACAGCATATCTATTTGAATGTACTGATCATTTTGAAGAAGGCCTAGATGAGCTTATGGACTATGTGCAACATCCATATTTTACAGATGAAAATGTTGAAAAAGAAAAAGGTATAATAGGCCAAGAAATAAAAATGTATGATGATGATCCTGGCTGGCAATTATATATGAATGCTCTAGACTGTATGTATAAAGAAAATCCGATAAAAATAGATATAGCAGGAACAGTAGAATCAATTAGCAAAATAGATCCAGATGTATTGTATAAATGTTATAACACATTTTATCATCCATCAAATATGACAATGGTAGTATGTGGAGATTTTGAACCAGAAAAATTGTTGGAAGAAATTAAAAAACGTTTATTACCAAAAGAAAACCAAGCAGATATAAAAAGAATATATACTGCAAAAGAAGATAAAATAAATATGCCAGAAAAAATAGCTCAAATGGAAGTAAGTACACCAATATTTATGATGGCATACAAAGACATTGAAAACAATCAAGAAGCGGCAATCAAAAAACATATAGCTATTGAAATATTGTTAAATATAATCATAGGCAAGAGCTCGAAACTATATAAGGAATTATATGAAGAAGGATTATTATTAGCACAACCAGATTTTGATTATGAATTTAGTGCACAATATGCACACACATTGATATCAGGAGCTTCAAAAGAACCTAAAAAAGTTGCTCAAAAGATAACTGATAGAATAGAACAACTAAAACAACAAGGATTAGATGATGAAGAATTTGAAAGAGCAAGAAGAAAACTTTATGGTGATTATGTTATAGAGTACAATAGTGTTGCTAATATAGCTAGAATGTTTTTAGCAGATACTATGAAAAAAGTTCAAAGCTTTGACTATATAGAAGAATTTGAAACTGTAACAAAAGAATATACACAAAATATTTTAAATGAAATGTTCAAAAATGAAAATAAAGTATTGTCAATAATTGAACCTAATAAATAATATTAAAATCTCTCCGAATTCTGGAGAGATTTTTTGTCGAATTTATACAAATAAAATGCACAAAAATAGCATAAAAAAAAGCAATTTAATAAATCGACACAGATAATGTGATATGTTGTAAAATAATGTAGAAAAATGTCGAACGAAAAATTGGCAAAATACCACAAAATAAGTAAAAAACAATTGACTAATTTGTAAAAATATGGTATTTTAGAAATATACTTAAGAAAAAATATAAAAAGGAGAGTGATTTTTATGTTAAATGATGAAATTTGTAAATTAAGGGAAAGATTAAACAACAGCATTCTTAATGGAGAAGACTATAGTATTACTTATCAAATTAGCGTCGAACTAGATGAACTAATTGCCAAATATTATAGCATGGAAATTAGATCACCCAAAAGAAACACTAGGAAAATGGAATTGGTAAAGGGATAATTTACTTCTTTGAAATATATAAATTAATACAAGGAACACCTATTAGTAGAGGGTTCCTTGTATTAATTTACTTAAAATTATTACAAAAACATTACATTTTCGTTACATTTGTATTAAAATAATGCCAAAAATAGAAATATATGCTATATTAGTACTTGAAAAATGTGCAAAAATCAGTTATAATATATAAAATTGTACGTTTACAGGAGAAAAATATGATAAAAAATAATAAATTAGTGATAATAGCAATAGTATTTTTAATATTAATATTATTTGCTATACCAACATATAGTATTGCAACAGGAAATCCTATAGATAATCCTGGAAACTATAAACCAGGAGGAATTTCTTCTACAGATTCAGATAAGATAGTGAATAGGGTAAATCCCATTTTAGGAACAATTACTGTAATAGGAATAGTTATATCTGCTATTACATTAACTGTATTAGGAATTAAATATATGATTGGAAGCGTGGAGGAAAAAGCTGAGTACAAAAAAAGTATGATACCATATATAATTGGGGTAGTGCTTTTACTAGCAGCATCTACAGCTGTTGGATTGATTGCAAAACTTACACAAGATGCAATAAAATAATGTATTGCAACATAATAATAATTATAGTATAATAAAAAGGAGAACGAATTATGAAAAGAAAAATATTCTTTATTTTAATAATTTTTATATTAATGATTTGTTCTACACATATTGTACAAGCTACAACTATATCTAATATTATTCAGGGAGCAGACGGATTTATAACTAATGGATCATCATCTGATATGATAGCAGGAGATAAAATAAAAAATTTATCAGATATAATATATAATGTACTACTCATACTAGGAACGGTAATAGCTGTAATTGTTGGATCTGTATTAGGAATACAATTTATAACAGGTAGTGTAGAACAAAAAGCAAAAGTAAAAGACTCTTTAATTCCATTTGTTATTGGATGCGTAGTTATCTTTGGAGCGTTTGGAATTTGGAAGTTAGTAATAACTATTTTAAGATAAATTTGATTTTAAAATTGTTTCATAAATGAAACATTTATATACAATAAAAAAATAAGAAGGAGGATAAACTATGAAAAGAACAATTAAGTTAGCAAGTGTTCTATTATTAATTGCAGTAATTTCTATGACATTAACTACTATGGTTAGTGCTAATGGTGGTATTGATGCAGCCAATATAGCAGGAGGCCTAAAAGGAACTACAAGTAATGCACAAAATGATGTAACAAAAATAGGAAATCAATTAATTGGTATTATTACAACAGTAGGTGTAGTAGTAGCTGTTATTATACTATTAGTTTTAGGTATTAAATACATGATGGGTAGTGCTTCAGAAAAAGCAGAATACAAAAAGACAATGATTCCATACCTAGTTGGTGCAATATTAATCTTTGGTGCATCTGCAATTACAAAAGTTGTAGTAGGATTAGCACAAGGAATCACAGGATAATATTACAGAAACATTACAAAAATATTACAATTATATTAAAAAGTGCATTTTTATGCACTTTTTTTTATTTTGTAGTTACATTTTTCGATAATATTTGATATAATATATATTGAGTAGAAATAGAGATATAGATAAACAAAGGAGGAAACATAATGGGCACATATAATTTACCCAGAAATGTAAAAGGAGAAAATAGAATTCTGTTTATATTTTCTACCAAGAGCTTAATATATACAGTTGTTGCAGCAGGTGTTGGACTTATATTTTACTTTGCATTTAAATGGTTAAATATGACAATGGTTGGAATTATTATAATGGCCTTGTTCGCACTAATTGGTTTTGGAGTAGGAACATTAAAAGTTCCGGAGATAGCCAAATTTGAATTTAGTAAAAAAACCGGAGGAGAGAACATAGATGACATTATAAAAAGGGCAATAATGTTCAAAATGAAAGGCAAGAAGCTATACGTGTACAAGGAGGGAAAAAGTGATGAGTAATATAAGTGTTGATGCAATAACAATGGTTTTAATAGCAGTTTTAGTGGTAATGTTTGTGCTATTAGCAATATTCTGTATATTATATTTCAAATCAAAAAGTAAAAAAGAAGAAGATAAGATAATATCAGGAACTGATTCAAAGAATGCAAAAGCGGGACAAACAACAAAAACATATGCAATAGAATCAGTATTTGATTTTATGGAATTTGATAAAATTGAAGATAACATGGTTATAACAAAAAATGGGACAAAATATGTAATGGTTGTAGAGTGTCAAGGAGTTAACTATGATCTTATGTCATCAGTAGAAAAGAATGCAGTTGAGGAAGGATTTATCCAATTTCTAAACACATTAAGACATCCTGTACAAATATATACACAAACAAGAACAATAAACTTGGAGAATAGTATTCAAACATATCGTAACAAGGTGCAAGAAATAGAAGAACAACTTGAAAAAGAGAAATTACAATATGATAAGATGGTTAATTCGGGAAATTATACAGAAGAAGAAATAAAAGCAGCATTTTATGAATTAACAAAGACGACGAACTTGTACGAATATGGAAAAGATATAATTTATTCAACAGAAAGAATGAGTTTAAATAAAAACGTATTAAATCAAAAATATTATGTAGTTATTCCATATTATCCTGAAGAATTAGGAGAGAATAATTTTGATAAACAAGAAATAACAAATATGGCTTTCTCAGAATTATATACAAGAGCACAATCAATTATTAGAACATTAGGAGTATGTGGAGTAAATGGAAGAGTGCTTAATTCAAATGACTTGGTTGACTTGTTATATGTAGCATATAACCGTGATGATGCAGAAGTATATGGAGTAGATAAAGCAATAGAATCTGGTTATGACGAGCTATACTCAACAGCTCCAGATGTAGTAGACAAAAAGATGAGAGCATTAAATGAACAAATAGAAAGAAAAGCATTTGATAAAGCAAATGAGAAAGTAATAGAAGCAAAATCAGAGAAGGAATTGGCTTATGAGAAAAAAGAAGAGTCAATGGATGATTTGATAGATCAAATGGCAAAATTGATAATTTCTCAAAATAAACAGATAGTAGGAAAAGATATAGCAGAAAGTGCAATAGAAAAAGTAAATCAAGATACAGCAAAAAGAAGAGGAAGACCTAAAAAGCAAACTACAAATGTAGAAGGAGGTACAGAAGATGGGCAAGAAGAAAAAACAAAGAGAAGAAATGATACAAAATCAGCATAGTGATTATACAAAACCAGCAGAGTATAAAATTTTAAAAAAGAAAACAATAAAAGAGTTGATTGCTCCATCAGGAATAGATACAAGTAACATAGATCACTTAGAGATAATATCAAATGTTACAAGATATGCAAGAAGCTTCTTTGTATCAAGTTTACCAAGAATGTGTACATTCCCAGAATTATTTAGAGATATGTATCTGTTTGGAGATATAAATACATCAATATACATAAATCCAATTCAAGAATCTAGATCACAAAATGAATTAAATAGAGTTATAAATGAGCTAGAAACAGAAAGAATAGTAGCAGCAGATAGAGGAAATATAAATAGAGAAAGTACATTAGGACAAAAGAGATTTGAAGCAGAGCAATTAAGAGATGAAATAGCAGCAGGATATAACAAACTTTATGAAGCATCAATTGTAGCAACACTATTTGCATATAGTTTGGAAGACTTGGACAAATATACAAAATTATTAGCAACAGAAATGTCAAAATCTTTAGTAAATATAAAGAGTGCATGGGCAATGCAAGAAGATGCATTTAAATCAAATTTACCTTTAATAGATGATAAAATAAAAAAAGTACATACATTTGACCGTAGATCAATGGGAACAGTATTCCCATTTACAACATCAGAAGTTGGACATCCATCAGGAATACCATTAGGAATAAATAAACAAACTGGGGTACCAATATTATTTGATAACTTCCATAATTCATTAACAAACTATAACATGGTTATATTTGCTAAGTCAGGTGCTGGTAAATCAGTTACAATGAAAACATTAATTTCTCGTTCAGCAGTATTAATGGGAATACAAAGTCTAGCACTAGATGCTGAAGGTGAGTATAGTATAGTAGCAGAAAGTTTAGGTGGAATAAACGTAGTACTTTCACCAACTTCAAAAACAGTTATCAACATATTTGATATTGAAACAGAGGTTGCAAAAGATGAAATCACAGGAAGAGAAAGATTAGTACTTAATGTTGAAAACAAAGTAGAAGACGTAACACAAGCCTTACTTACAATGGCAAGAGGAAGTACAAGAAGCCAAGAAGTAAATGAGCTTACAAAACAAATTATAGCAGAATCAGTTGCAGAGGAATATGCAGCACATGGAATAAATTCAGATCCAAACAGTTTATATCAAGCTTCAAGTAATAGTTTAGATGGAAATATGCTTGGAAAAGATAAAAAAGAAATGCCAACAATAGGATCTTGGTATAGAAGAATACAAAACAAAGCATCGGAGAATACAAACAAAGACTATAGCTTCCATTATAGCTATTTACTAAAAGTTATGAAACAATACATAAGAGAATATGATGGACAGATGGCATATTTTGATGGACAATCTACCTTTGATTTATTAGATGGTACGTTGTTTATCAATCTAGATATATCACAACTAGAAGAAAGATTTGCAAGACCACTAGCACAACAAATTTTGCTAGCATGGATTTGGGAAAAATATGTTAAGAAAAACAGTGAAGATAGAACAAAAGCAGCAAAGAAGAGGGTACTAGTGGATGAGGCGTGGATGCTTTTACCATACCCAGAGGCAGTAGATTTCTTAAATACAATGGCAAGACGTGCCAGAAAAAGAAATGTATCTTTGGCAATCATTTCACAAAGATTCCAAGATTTCTATGAGAAACCAGAAGCACAGGCGGTATTAACATCATCAGATACAAAATTATTCTTAGCACAAGATAAATCAGAAATACAATACTTAAAAGAAGTATTTAAATTAAGCGAAGGAGAAGCAAACTTCTTAATTACATGTTTTAAGGGAGAAGGATTACTAAAAGTAGGAGCAGATAGTGCAATAATACAAATAAAACCTACAGCGAAAGAGTTTGAATTTGTTGAAACAAACTTAAATAAACTAGCACAGATGAAAAGCAAAAAGAGAAGACAAGAAATTTATTAGGGGGAAAGTATGAAGATTTTTACGAAAAAAGGAATAACTCAAAAGATAATAATGATAGTATTAATCGCAATACTCTGGAACTTTGTATTTCCTACATTTTCGAGAGCTGACGTGTTTGGTATTTTATTTGACCCGATAACAGACTTAGTTACAGGACTCGGAGACACAATATTATCTTTGTTACAAGCATTTTTATACAATGGAAAATATGATATATCTGCTGGTTTAGGAAATATATTTATAAATGCAGGATGGTTCAAAAACAATCAGGATCAGTTCCCAGAAATGAAATTTAATAAACCTAGTGGGGTAGATACTGTAGAAATAGATGATTCAAATTTTGATCAAATAAGTTTAGCATCTATATTAACAACTATAGTTTCACCTGTTGCAGGAGTAATAACAATAGGAATAGATGCTTTAACAGGAGCCAATTATTTTATTCCAACAATTCAATATTCTGTTGATAAAATATTTGCCGGAAAAGTACCTGCATTTGATATAAACTTTATTCAACCAAAAGATTGGGGAAACGATAAACAAAATAGTATTTCAATAGCTAGACAGATAAGTGGTGTTATAGCAAAATGGTATGTATCATTAAGAAATTTAGCAATAGTAATGTTATTGTCAATATTAATTTATATAGGAATTAGAATTATTATCAGCAGTTCTGCAGATGATAAGGCAAAATATAAGCAAAGACTATTTGACTGGCTTGTAGCAATATGTTTAATATTTTTTATGCATTATATAATGACATTTACTGTATCGATAGTTCAAATGTTTAATGATACAATTGGTGACGCAGCAACATCTATACCAGTTCATATTAGTGGAAGTGATATATCATATAATACTGACTTATTAGGACTTGTAAGACTACAGATTCAATACAAAGAAATAGGACCAAAATTTGTATATTTAGTATTTTATGTTGCATTATTAGTATATACATGTAAATTTACTTGGATATATATGAAGAGGACTGTAACAATGGCATTTTTGACAATTATCGCACCATTAGTTGCAATGACATATCCAATAGATAAAATGAATGATGGAAAGGCACAGGCTTTTAATGCTTGGCTAAAAGAATACATATTTACGGCATTATTACAACCTTTTCACTTGATTATATATACAGTATTAGTTGGCTCAGCTTTAAATTTAGCAACACAGAATATATTATATTCAATACTAGTAATAGCATTTATAGGCCCTGCAGAAAAGTTGCTACGTAAATTCTTTGGATTTGATAAAGCATCAACACCTGGAACTTTAAGCCAAGCAGGTGCAATGTTTGGAGGAGCTGCAGCATGGAATATGTTTAAAAAAGGTGTCGGATTTATTGCAGATAAAAGAAGTGGTGGCAAAGATGGAAATGGCGGAGGCAATAGTTTAAGAACTGTGGGCGGAAATGCTGTAGAAGATAAAAATGCACCAGATGGATATGATGCTTTTGCAAGAACACAAAATGCTACAGAAGAAACAGAAAACGCCAATAGAAATGGAAATGGATCTAGCTCTAGATCTAGCTCTCTGGATTCGGATGATGACTATGGAAATAGAGCATTCCTACCACCAGAAGAAAATAACGCTCAGTCACAAGAACAAGGAAATTGGGACAATAATGATATGTACTTGAATCCTGAAAGTTATTCAAATGATTACTCAAGTGCAAATAGTACAAATGGAGCTAATGCTACAGAGGAAACACTTGGACAGAATGAATCAATACCAGATAGAACAGTTGAAACAAATAGTGAGGAAAAGAGAAGAAGATATTTAAGAGGAGCCTTAATAACACCAGTAGGAATAGGGGCAGGAAGAAGCATTAAGAACTTTGCAAGTAGAAAATTTGCTAATGGAAGATGGAAAGGAACTGCTTTAAGTGCTGGAAAGAGTGCTTTAAGATTTGCAGGAAGAGCAGCAGTGGCAGGAACAGTAGGAGCAATAGGAGTCGGAATGGGAATAGCTGGAGATGATTTAGAGGATGTATTAAAATATGGAGCAGCAGGAGGCGCACTAGGATATTCAATGGCTCCAGCAGTAGGAAGAAAAATTTCAAATTCTAGATTAGCTCAATCTGTTAGCTCATCAGTAGGAAGAGCTAGATACGGATCTGCTAATGCTGCTGAGGTTGAAGCACAAACTAGAAGATTATATGAGTCGGGAGAACTTAGAGACTGGGCTCAAGAGACTTTCTTAGATGAGAATGGTGATAAAAAAGATGGACTAGAATTAAATGAACTTGAAGACAGAGCAATTAGACATTATAATGACGGCTTTACAGATAAAGGCGATATTAAAAAGGTAATGAAGTTAGAAGATAAAATGAGGAAAGAATTACAACAAAATTTACCAACTGAAGAAGCGAAAGAACAAGCCAGAGTTATGTCCGAGACTATAGGTAAAATAGTAAAAGACGAAGAAATTGAACCAAAAAAATTATCAAATTCAAAGTATGTAAATGAAAAAGTTGAAGCGTTCGAAAAGAGGATACATAAAGCTAATCCAAATTTAAGCGATAATGAAGTAAAAGCTAATGCTACACAAATAATGAATTACATAATGCAATATTATAAAAAATCATAATAATTAAATAATAAAAATGGAGGCTATGATTGTAATGAGAAAAATTATTAGATATTGGAATCAAAATAGAAAGCAAATAATAATAGTAATTGCAATTATAGCTTTTATTATTATTATGTTACAAGTAGTAAATGAGCTATTAAAACCAACAAAAGAATCAAATCAAAATAATAACAATTCCAATATATCAGATTTGCAAAAACCAACGCAATCAGCGATAACAGGCCAAAATGTGACAGAAGAAACTTCTAAGGAGAATACTGATATAATAAAAAGTTTTATTGATTATTGTAATAACAGTGAAATGGAAAAAGCATATGATTTACTTTCAAATGACTGCAAAGAAGAGTTTGGCAACTTGAACACGTTTATAGCTGACTATTATAAAAGGAATTTTAAAACCAAAAAAACATATAATTTAGACTTTATGTTTAGTGAACAGGGGTCATATACATATAAAGTGACATATTATGAAGATGATTTGTTGGCAACAGGAGGAACAACAACAAATAAGAACTTTGAAGATTATATAACAATAATAAATCAAAATGGAGAAAGAAAGCTTAACATAAATAATTTTATAAAAAAGCAAGAGATTAACAAAACACAGGCGACAGAAGCAATACAAATAACAATAAAGAATAAAAGAGTATATAGAAGTTATGAACAATATAGAATTTTAATAAAAAATAATACTAAAAATACAATTTCAATTAGTGATGGAGAAAACAGTGAGGATATTTACTTATTAGACAAAAATGAAGCGAAATATGTAGCTTTTATACATGAAATTCCTTTAGAGAATTTATCTATAAAACCAATGAGAACAACAGAATTAGATATTACATTTAATAAGATATATTATACATACAGAAATATAGAAAAAATACAATTTAATAATATATGTTTAGACCAAGAAAACAACATTAGAACAATTATGATGATAAAAATCCAGTAAATAAGGTGGTGAGATAGTGGACGAAGAACAAAACAATGAGCAGAACCTAGGACAAAAAGCAAGTCAAGATATTCAAGATACAACAAAAGCAGTAAAAGATGGAACAAACTTAGCCAAAAATGTATCCACTGGAAATGTTCTAGGAGCAGTAAAAGATGGCGTAAAGCTTATTGGAAACAAAAAAGTTAGAAGAACAATATTAGTACTACTGTTAATACCAATAATAGTTATTGTTGCATTAGGAATGTCTCTGTTTAGTGTTTTTGGTACTATTGGAGATACTATTCAAAATGTAGTCAATTCATTTATAGACCTTTTTAAAATAGGTGATGATTGGGATGGTTCAATCAAAATAAAAGATGAGGATATAAGCAAAGTAATTAAAGAAATTGAAAATCTGGGATTTGATATGGACGATTTGTGGCTACTGGGAGATATAGAAAAAGAAGACACGGATAATGAAGAAACATTAAAGAAAAAGCAAGAAGAAGCAGCGAAAAAATACATAAGAAAATTTTTAGAGGCACAACTTGTAACTGAAACTCCACACTACGAACCGACTCTATCAAGTGGAAATGCTTATGGACAAAAAACATATGGCAAAGTATATTTATATAGAACAAGTGATGCAGAAGTGATTGATGAAAATACAAAATTATATGAAATGTCGTGGATGCCATATACAAAAATGAAAGAAGAAGCAGCAAAAAATAATAGAGAAGGACTAAATGCAATAAAAAACCATTATTCAATAGATGAAAATGGGCAGTTGGTAATAGCACAATGGACAATAATAGAAACAGATATAGATGGAGAAAAAGAACCGGAAAAAATAATAATTAGCTTAATTAAGAAAGATTACAAAAGCGTTATATCACAATATACAACTCCAGTATCCTTTTTTATATATTTAACAATGGTATCTCAAAATCCAGAATTTGTATCAGCAGTTACAGAAATAGTAAAAAATAACACAAAAATAGATATAACTTTACTAGATACAGTAACAAAAACTGTAGAGGTAGACACATATACTTGTACAAACCATAGTAAAGGGGTTACAATATCAGGACCTGACGAAAATGGAAATATGGAAGAAACTCCATGGAGAAGTTCTTCAAATTCGAAAACAATAACAACAACAACTACTACTAGTACAGTACCAGTGCCTAAAGTAACATATGCAAAAACATGGTTTAGTGAACAAAGAATAACATATAATCGCAAACAAAAAGAAGAACCATTTGACCCACAAAAAATTACTGAACCTGATGACCCAGAACCACCAGGTGATACTGGCAGTTGGACTACAAATAAAATGACAATAATTAATACAAATAGAACAACATCAGCATATAAAGAAGGAACAAGAGGAAATGTAATTGACAAAACCGGAGATAAAGGAAGCCAAGGTGTAACGCCAGATTCATATGAAAATAATGCTAAAAATCTTAAATATGTAAAAAAGAAATTTAGAACTGATAGTAAAACGACGTTTTTAGGACTATTAGATGACTTCTTTAGAATACCAAATTCAGATAGACATGAAGCAGCAGGAAAGATAAACCTGGTGAACGGAGCAGAATGGCTATTTGGACTAATGCAAAAAGATGGGAAACTCCAAAATTTAGAGCGAGTCATGAGATATATTATGTACAAATATACAGGAAAAGATTATGGAATAAAAGAACTTGATTTTAGCATATTTGACATAAGAGATTTTGCAGAGGTTACATCACCGGGGCTAATAGTAAAAGTTGATGAGCCAGGAGCACTGGAACCGCTTACAAAACAACAGATAGAAGAAATAATAAGTAAAAAATTTTCGGGTAGTGCATATAATAATTTGATGAGTTCTGTAGATGCTTTTATGAGTATACAAAACAAGTATAAAGTGAATGCAGTTTTTGCTATTGCTGTTACTCAAATGGAATCGAGCTGTGGAGTTAACTGGGGAGCAATAAATTCGTCAACTTATAACTGGTATAGCATTAGAGGAGATTATAAAGGTAACTCTTTAAATGGATGGAGAAAGTATTCGAGTTTTGCAGAAGCTACTGAGGACTTTGGGTCATTAATTGGGACAAGTAATTATTATTTTGCAGGTGGAAATACTACAATAGGAAGTATAGGAAAGTCATACTGCCCACCAGGAGATGAATGGTCAAATGGAGTATCTCAGTTTGTCAAATCTATGTATGAACTTTTGGGTATTACTGTATATCCGGCAGGTGGAAATGAACTTCAAGCTAAAGTGGCAGAGATTGCACAAAATTCAGCAGCTTATGGTATTGAAGCAAAAGCGGGATATTGTCAAGCTTGGGTTTACCGAGTATATTATGAGGCAGGAGCATGTCCACAATATACAACAGCAGACTGTGCAATACATGCTGGACAGAAGTGGGGAGTATCAACAGACTGGTCTCAAATACAAGTGGGAGCAACAGTATATGGTTATTCACATAGTAAATGGGGGCATGTTGGAATTTATATTGGAAATGGAATGGTTGCACACAACATTGGTGGAGTCGCAATCGACGATTTAGACACATGGATAAGCCGTTATAATGGTGTTTGCTGGGGATGGAATGGAGTTGACTTGACAGGTGGAGCATATCCATTTACTTATGGCTTAATAACACCAAAACATTAATGATATGGAGAAAAAGTATGAAGAAAATAATAGCAATTGTTATATCAATAATAATTATTATTACGATAGTATTGATAATTCTATTAACAATGAAAAAAGGTAGTGAACAAAATGAAAATGGACCTTTGGAAGGAAAATCAGACATCATAACTATAACAGATTCACATAGTGTAGAATATGCAGATAATAGAACTAATAGTTTTGCTGTAAATAGAATAGTAGAAGAATATATAAATTACATTGTAGGAGAAAGAAGTAATGAGCTAGTTAGCATTATATCTAATAAATATATACAAGATGAAAACGTTACAATTAATAATGTAATTAATAAAGTAAAAGATAAAAATATACAATATAGTGAAAATTATAAAGTAATTGTAAATAATATGTATGTAATAAAAGAAAGTATAAACCTAGAATCATATTTGGTAGATTTAACATATTGTAATTTAGATGCAAATAAAAATTATGAAATTAAATTAATAGTACAAATTGATATAGAAAACTTAACATTTTGTATAATGCCATATAAATACATTCAAAAACTTGGATATGATAAGTTAAAATTAGGAGATACATGTACAATTGAACATGAAAAAATAGAAAAAAATCAATATAACATATATAAGATGACACCGATATCAAAAAATAGTACAGCAGAAAGATATTTTAATATATTTTTAGAAAATCTAAAATATGATATGCAAAAATCCTATGAATTATTAGATACACAATACAAGCAAAATAAATTTAAAAATATAAACGAATATATACAATATGTACAAAATAACAAGCTACAAGAAAATGCAATTAAGTCATATAATGTTTATACTTATGATGATTACAACCAATATGTATGTATTGATAATCAAAACAGATATTATATATTTAATGAGAAAGGAATAATGAACTTTACGGTTATTCTAGACACTTACACAATAGATTTACCAGAATTTACAGAGAAATATACAAAAGCATCAGATGAAGAGAAAGTACTTTTAAATATACAGAAATGTTTTACAGCTATAAATGACAAAGACTATAGATATGTATATAATAAACTAGATAATACATTCAAAGCTAATAACTTTAAAACTTTAGCGGATTTTGAAAAATATATAAATGCTAACTTTTTTGAAAAAAATAAAATATCTGCAAGTAATGCGAGAAAACAAAGTGAAGTATATCTATATGATATAAAAATAAGTAACATTGATGGAACTAGTAGCATAACAAAAACGTTTGTAATGCAATTGAAAGAAAATACAGATTTCGTAATGTCATTTGGAGTATAGAAAAAACTTGTGAAGATTTATTCTTCACAAGTTTTTCATTATATGATATAATAGTAAAAAAATAAGGAGATTAGTTATGGAACAAAAACAAGAAGAAGTAAAACAAACAATGGCAGGAATCTATACACAAATAGCAGAGAGGGAAGGAAAAGATACTGAAATTTCAAGTATAACATATTATAAAGAATTTACGTTTGATTCTGCAAGATTTATAGACAATGATATATTTATTACTAAATTACAAAGAACTAATGGAAAAGAAAAGGCAGAAGTTTTTGAAATATATAATAAAGATGGAGAATTGATTGCAACTGTAGATGAAAAGGGTAAAATTCAATTTACATCTGAGTATATTGAAAACTTAAGAGATGAATATAAAGAATTTTTCAAACTATTAAAATTGGAAGAAGCGGAGTTCGAACTACCAGAAGGATTAAAAGAAGAAGAGTTATTACTAGAACATGAAGAATTAAAACAAGAAGTTGAGAAAAAAGAGCAAAAAGATAAAAAGGATGAAAAAGTAGAAGATGAGCAAGAAGAAGAAAAACAAGAAGAAGGAGTTGAAGAACAAGAAATTGCAATTAAAAAGGGAATTCCAGTAAATAATGTATTAATAGTTAGAGATAACAGCAATTTGTATAAAGATCATCCAGAAATAGAAAGAGGCTTAATTTTCAGTCGTGATAATGACGGAAAGGTAAAAGCAGAATATATTGATGAAAATGGTGACTTACAGCCTTCTAAATATATTCAGCCATCAAACACTTCAATTAGACAAGAGACCATATCTATGGGAAGAGATGGCAACCCTATGACAAGAGAAACTCCACAGCAAGTAATGAGAACTCAAAACTTAACTAGAAGAGATCCAGACGTAAGAGATGTTAGAATAAATGTAAAATTTGATCAGTATGGATATTTAGACATAGAAGAAGCTAGACAGGGAAGAAATGGAGAATGGGCAGCACATGACATTGAGGTTAGAGGAAGAGACTATAATAGTGCAGAAGTAAATGAAGCAACATCCATGAAAACAGGAGTTGCGGATCCAGATAAAGAAACTAGTTCATATGAAGCAGTGGAGAATATGGGAAAACCACAAGATGAGATTCAATATGATAGAACGTATTTAATGCAACATTCTGATGAAATAATAGAAAGCTTTATAGAGCAAGGATATCAAAAGAATGAAGCTGTAGCAATTTTTAATTATATGATAGGAGAAGAAGAATTAACAGAAAAACAAGCTAAAGACAGAGTAAATGACGACATAAAAGAAGTAAAACAAGAAGAAAGAACAGAAGAAGAGGAAGAAAGAACGCCTTGGGGAGATGCAGAAGCAAGAGATGCTAGAAGATAATTAAATTATTCATAAAACTCACCTTTATAAATATAATGTAAAAGGTGAGTTTTTATATGAAAAAGATAAAGGATGATTTGGGGGGCAGGGGCAAAAAGCACCCTTTTAAAAATGATTATAATATAATAAAAAAGATAACATTTGCTTTTTTAATGTTTACTATATTATATATAAATACCATCTCCTACGCTAATATAGATGATAATGAAATAATAGATGTAGATGAGATAAAAAAAGAAACAATTGAAACTGTTGCAAAAAATGCAGATGAACTAAAGCTAAATGCAAGAGTAGGTTTAATATTTGACAGAAATTCAAAAACGATATTATATGAAAAAAACGGACTTAAGCAGGTTCCGATGGCAAGCACAACCAAGATAATGACAGCTATAGTAGTATTAGAAAATTCTAATCTAAATGATATTGTAACAATAAGTAAAAAAGCGGCAGGAACTGGAGGCTCCAAATTGGGATTAAAAGCAAATGATAAAATTACAGTACATGATTTATTATATGGACTAATGTTAAAGTCTGGAAATGATGCAGCCGTAGCTTTAGCAGAACATGTTGGCGGAGGAATAGAAGGCTTTGCAGACCTGATGAATAAAAAGGCAAGTGAAATGGGATTAATAAATAGTCATTTTGTGACTCCACATGGGTTAGATCAAGAGAAACATTATACAACAGCATATGAACTTGCATGTATGGCAGATTACGCACTTAATATACCAAAATTTAAAGAAGTTGTAAATTCAAAAAGTTATAATATTACAATAAATGCCAGAAGCAGTTTAATAGGAAATACAAACGAACTATTAGGAAACCTAAATGGAGTGTATGGAGTAAAAACAGGTTTTACAAATGGAGCAGGCAGATGTTTAGTAACAGCGTGTAAAAGGAATGATCTAGATATCATAACAATAGTGTTGGGGGCAGATACTAAAAAAATCAGAACTTTAGACAGCATAAAATTGATTGAATATGCATATAAAAATTATGAAGTGATTGATATTGAAAAAAATATTAAAGAACAATTTGAAAATTGGAAATATTTAAATGAAAAGCGCATATATATAAATAAAGCAAAACAAAAAAACATAGATTTAGAGATTGAAAACTTAGACTATTCCAAGATTGCAGTAAAGAGAACAGATATTGATAATGTGAAAATAGAGATAAATTCACTTTACTATTTAGAAGCACCAGTAGAAGAAGGCAGAGTCATAGGTAGCGCGAAAGTGCAAATAGCTGGAAAAACAATAGCCAATTTAAGCATAAAGAATAAGCAAATCATAGAAAAAAAGAATACATTTAATTATTTTATAGATTTTTTATCATTAGTACCTTGACTTTTTTATGAAAATTTGTTATTATAAATATGCTTTGAAAAAAGCATATGCGGGAATAGCTCAGTTGATAGAGCGCTGCCTTGCCAAGGCAGAGGTCGCGGGTTTGAGCCCCGTTTCCCGCTCCATTTTTTATATTAAAAAATGGCACCTTAGCCAAGCTGCTGAGGTTGTTCGAACGCTAGTGAGTTACAACATCAGTATGCAGGGAGCGCTAGCGAGTCGCTGGTAAGCAAACTTATTCGTGACTATAATTAAATATTTTTGGCGCCTTAGCCAAGCGGTAAGGCACGAGTCTGCAAAACTCTGATCATCGGTTCGATTCCGATAGGCGCCTCCACAAAAAAATGAAACTTAATAAAGTTTCATTTTTTTATTGCAATAAATTGATAAACTCTTACGGAAATCTAATAAAAGACATAGTAAAACTTAAAAAAACTTGAAAATGTTACAAAAATGTAATATAATTGTAATATAATGCGTAAAAATTAAATTTAAAAATGGAAAATGCATATCCGTAAGTATAAAAAATAGTGTTAAAAAAACGCATGTAACATAGGAAAAAACTGCTATTGACATTGATAAAATACGAAAGTAAAATATAAGTATAATATTATAACTAAAAGGAAGGTAAATCAATGAAAAGAAAAGGAATAATATTTATAACAATTTTGTTTCTAGTAACTTGTATGCTTAGCTTGTTTACTATAGTCAAAGCAGCTACAGGTAGTATGTATCTTAATATTAAACTATTGAGAAATTCAGGTTATGGATATAAACTTGCAAGCAATAACAAAAATGTATGGAAAATTTATGAAACAGATGGAAATGGTAATGATAAAGGTTTAAACAGTACAATATATTGTTTAAAAGGTGGCCCTGGATTTGGTTCTAGTGATTATGTATCAGGAACACCACAGGAAACACATTACACACAATATTTTAATTTAAAAGATCCAAACAGTATAACACCAAATCAATATAAGAATGTTTTACCAGACACTTCAAGTAAAGGATATAAAGCATTGTTATGGATATTAGACAACTGTTATGTAGCACCAAAAACAAACCCAACAACAGAAGAAGCAAACAGAGCAGTACAAGACAAAAAGAATTTATTGAATGCTGCAGCAGCATATGCAGAAGAAGTTTCTAATACAGATGTAACAATTAATGAACTAAATCTATTAACAGATGATGATATAGATGCAGTACAACAAATAGCAGTATGGTATTATACAAACCTAGAAGGAGACCCATATCATGTTACAAGTATTGATTTTTGGTTAAACAGTGTACAAGGAACAGAAAATAGTACATTTAAATCAATGATCAACTTTGGAGATGATGGATGGGATAGAGCAAATGCTTGCCAAGCATTATTTGATTACCTGGTACAAACTCCACAAAAAGCAGATTTCACATATACTATTGATAATAGTAACGTAACACCAAACCCAATAAAGATAGCTGATACAGATGCTAGAATTGTAAAGAATGGTGATAATTACATAGTTGGACCATTTAGACTACAAAGACAAGGAAATATAAATTATTCTTTTGATGCGAAATTTTTAGACCAAAATAATACTGTAATTTCAAGTATAACATTATTAGATTCAAACAAAGATCAAACAAATAAGTCAATCAAAAATTTAGTTGGAGAGAATTTTTACATTTCTGTACCAACAAGTGCAAATATTGAATCAATCAAGCTTGAAATATCTGGTTCATATACAACAACAAAATCAACATATTGGTCAGTAGAAAATCCAGATTCTGCTAAAGACCAACCAGTTGTAAAAGTAGAAAAAAGCAAGATAGATTTTAATGACAGTAAAACAGTTATAAAAGAAGAGGAAAAATACTTTGACTTAGCATTAAGAAAATTCATTATATCAATAAATGGTCAAGCACCATCAATTGATAGAACACCACAAATAGACGCAACAGAGTTAGCTAAACTAATTAGTGGAACTACAACAACAGCTAATAAAGTACATACTAAGGACCCATTAACAGTAAATAATGGTGATAAAGTAGTATACAAAATTAGAGTATATAATGAAGGAAAAATAGATGGTTATGCAACAGAGATTACTGATTATTTACCATCAGGATTAGAGTTTATACCAAGCTCAGAAAGTACAATAAATCAAACCTATGGATGGGCAAATCCATCAGGAGATGGAAAAACAATAAAAACAAGTTATTTGGCTGACAAATTAATTACAGCATTTAATGGAACAGAACTAAAATATTTAGATGTTGAAATTGAATGTAAAGTAGTAGCTCCAGCTCAATCAACAGACCAAAAACTAAAAAATATAGCAGAAATAACAGCACATAAAGATAAAGACGGAAATGAAAATGTAACTGATCGTGATTCACAACCAAACAATGTGGATTTAGATAATTATGATAGAACAAGCCAACAAGATGATGATGATTTTGAAGAATTAATAATGGGTGGAAAACATTTTGACTTAGCATTAAGAAAATTTATCATATCAATAAATGGTCAAGCACCATCAGTTGATAGAACACCTCAAGTAGATGCATCAGAATTGACTAAATTGGCCGATGGAACTATAACTACAGTTAATAAAGTACATCCAAAAGATCCATTAACAGTAACAACAGGCGACAAGGTAATATACAAAATTAGAGTATATAATGAAGGAGAATTAGATGGTTATGTAACAGAACTTACAGACTATTTACCATCAGGACTAGAACTTGTACCAAATACAGAAAGTACAATAAATCAAACTTATGGATGGACAAATCCATCAGGAGATGGAAAAACAATAAAAACAGCTTATTTAGCAGACAAACTAATCGAAGCATTTAATGGAACAGAATTAAAATATGTTGACGTGGAAGTTGAGTGTAAAGTAGTAGCACCTACTCAATCAACAGATCAAAGATTGAAAAATATAGCAGAAATAACAGCGCATAAAGATAAAGATGGAAATGAAACTGTAATTGATCGTGATTCTCAACCAAATAACGTAAACAAAGATAACTATGGTACAACAAGCCAAGAAGACGATGATGACTTTGAAGATTTAATAATGTTTGGAAAATACTTTGATTTAGCATTAAGAAAATTCATTACAGCTGTAAATAACAAAGAAATTACAAATAGAGAACCACAAGTTGTCCTTGATGCATTAAAAGACGGAAGCTCAACAACAGCAACATATAATCATCCAAAAACACCAGTAAATGTATATAATGGTGACATAGTAACATATACTATTCGTGTCTACAATGAAGGTCAATTGGACGGTTATGTAACAGAAATAACAGACCATTTACCACAACAATTAGAATTTATAGTAGATGACGAACTAAATGCAAAATATGGATGGATTTTATCAGAAGATGGAAGAACAGTAAAAACAAATATAACATCTTCTACAACATCAAGTTTTGCAAGTAGAGACCAAATCTATGAAGATAGAACAAACAATACAGACAAAGTTTTATTAAAAGCATTTGACGGAAATGTATTAGATTATATTGATGTTAAAATTAAATGTAAAGTAAAAGACAATATTAGCTTATATGAAAAAATAACAAATATTGCGGATATTACAGATTTCACTGATAAAAATGGAAATGCTATAATTGATAGAGACTCACAAAAATCAAATGTAGTATTACCAACAGATGAAACACTACCAGAATACAAAGATACAGAAATAGAACGTGGAGATACATACATTGCAGGACAACAAGATGACGATGATTTTGAAAAATTGATACTTAAAAAGTTCGATTTAGCATTAAGAAAATTCATCACAGGTGTAAATGAAAAAGAAATTACAAACAGAGCACCAGTATTTACAAAAACATCAGATGGCAAATATGAATATGTACATCCAAAAGATCCAGTTGATGTAGCAAATGGAAATACAGTTATATACACATTAAGAATATTTAATGAAGGTAATGTGGCAGGATATGCTGAAGAAGTTAAAGATAATTTACCGGAAGGACTAGAATTCTTACCAGAAAATACAATAAACACTGCATTTAAATGGAAAATGTATAAAGAAGATGGAACTGAAACTACTGATGTAAAAGAAGCAAAATTTATTAAAACAAACTATTTATCTAAAGCAAATGAAACTGTTGAAGGAAATAATATATTAAAAGCATTTGATCCTGAAACAATGACAATGCCTGATTATAAAGACATAAAAATTGCATTTAAAGTAACAGAGCCAAATACATCTGATAGAATTATAATAAATACAGCAGAAATAGCTGATGACGCAGATGAAGATGGAAATGAAGTTGATGATATTGACTCAACTCCAGATAACAATGTTCCTGAAGAAGATGACCAAGATATAGAAAAAATTAAAGTAAAATATTTTGACTTGGCTCTAAAAAAATGGGTAACAGAATCAATAGTAACATACAATGGAAAAACAACTGTTACTAAAACAGGACATACAGGGGATGAAAATCCAGAGCCACCAGCAAAAGTTGAAATTCGTCAAGACAGAATCAATAAAACTACTGTAAAATTTAAATTTAGTATTAAAGTAACGAATGAAGGCGAAATAGAAGGATATGCTAAAGAAATAATAGACTATATTCCAGAAGGACTAAAATTCGTTGCAGAGGATAATCCAAAGTGGAGATTAACAGATGATGGAAAAGTACTAACAGATCAACTAAAAGATGTCCTTATAAAACCAGGAGAAAGCCAAACAGTAGAGATAATACTTACATGGATAAATGGAAAAAATAACATGGGATTAAAAACAAATTGGGCTGAAATTTATGAAGATTACAATGAACATAATTCACCAGATATCGATTCAACACCAGGCAATAACAAAAAAGGAGAAGATGATATCGATGAAGCACCAGTTATCCTAACTACTGCAACAGGTAATGCACCTACATATGCTACACTTGCATTAGCATCAATAAGCATGATTGCAGGAGGAATAGTTTTAATCAAGAAATATGTAATTTAACAATAAAAATAATGCTAAAGTAATTTTAGCATTATTTTTTGTTTACATTAAAAAGCGCTTGTGATATAATATTTTATGTGAAAATGTAACAAAGGAAGGTTGGACATATGAATCAAATTCTTGCTGTTGAAAATAAAAAGAAGGAAAAAGTTAAAACTAAAAAAATAAGAACCGGCAGACCAATAGAAATAAAAGGCATAGTGATGTTCTTTGCCGTAATAATTATGGTATTTGGACTTACTCTTGCAGGACAAGGCTCATATGCCTTATATAAAGATATAGATGACAGAAAACCAGAAAATATACCATATGTTACAATAGGAAGAGTAAATGATAAGGCTATTGTACAAATTAGTAGTAATATTGAAATTTCAAAGTTAGTATATTCTTGGAATAATGGAGAAGAAAGTGCTATACCAATTGGAAGTACTAATGCGAGAGAAGAAATTACTCTTTTAGGATATGACAGTGTTTTAAATCTTACAATAGAAGATATGAATGGTAAAAGAGTAAAATTTCAAAAACAATATTTATTGACAGGAGTAGATATTACAAAGCCAGTTGTTGAAATTGAAACAAAAGATGGAAACGATAAAATGAAGATTGTGGCAAAAGATGAAACAGGAATAGCATATATAACATATCAATGGGAAGATGGGGAGCCAGTTACAGTTAATGCAGATCAACAGGGACAAACAGAAATGATTGTACAAGTACCATTAACAGTAGGTTTAAAGAAAATAAAAATAATAGCAGTAGATACAAATGGAAATATTGAAGAAATTGAAAGAGAAATTACTACTTCTACTTCAAGGCCTAAAATGACACTTAGACGCAATAAACAAAAAATATCTATAGAAATAGAAGATAAAGACGGAATAAAAAGTATCAAAGCTAATCTTAATGGAGAAGAGTATGAAATAACGAATGTAAATAGAAAAAAAGTTAAAGTAGGATATTTATATTTAAGAGAAGGAAATAATACTATTTCAGTTGAAGTTACAAATGTAAATGACTATACAGAAAAAGCAACTGCAGAATTACAATATAATCCATAATAAAAGGAGACTAATAATGGCACAAGAGATTTATTTAATTGATGATGGAAATGAATTAAAAAACAAATTGACAGAGTTGTTTAAAAAAGAAAAAGATTATAAATTTAAAAAAGCTAAAACAACAGACATAGAAACAGTACTTAAAAATATTCCTGCTTTGATAATAATAAATGAAGATGGAATACAAGAAAATATCATAAAGTTATGTGACAAAATTAGAGCAAATGAAGACAATAGCATAACTCCAATAATTGTAATTTCATCAATAACAGAAAAACAACACAGGGTACAAATTTTACAAGCATGTGTTGAACATTATATAAAAGCACCAATTGATGAGGAATATCTATATTATACAGTTAAAAATGTAATACGCTTGCTTGATACAAACCGTAGAGTAAGTCCACTGACAGGATTACCAGGTAATGTTCAAATCCAAGCAGAAATAAAAAAACGCTTACTTAATAATGAGCAATTTTCAATTCTATATATAGACTTAGATAATTTCAAAGCATATAATGATGTTTACGGATTTTTAAATGGAGATGAAATGATTAAGTTTACAGCAAGATGTATATCAAATCATTTACATGATACAGAAGATGAAGGAAATTTTGTAGGACATATTGGAGGAGATGACTTTGTTGCCATTACTTCTAATATAAATTGTGAGCAAATATGTCAGAATATTGTATTGGAATTTGACCAAGGAGAACTTAAATATTTTAATAAAAAAGATATTGAAAAAGGATACTTAGAAGTACCAAATAGAAAATGTATAATAGAACAATTCCCACTTACAAGTATATCAATTGCAGTAGTTGTAGTAGATGAAGGTAGATTTAAAAATGTATTAGAAATAGGTGAAACTGCTGCACAAGTAAAGCATTTAGCAAAAACTACACCAGGTAGCACATATGTAATAGACAGAAGAAAGCATGGTTCCAACTAGAAAAAATATAAAAGCTATTTACAATATTCAACAAAAGTATTAATATAAAGTTAGTTATATAATGAGAAAAAATGGGGGAAGAAACAAATGAGTAAATGTAAAAAAATTTTGTTATTGCTAACATTGATGTTAATAGCAATAGTAGGCACAGTAAGTGCACATTCAGTGGATTTAGATCCAGAAAGTCTAATATCATTTCCATTTATAGTTAGTGAGGGAAAAGGAACGATAACTGTAAAAAGTTCTGTAACAAACTATACATTGTATTATCAAAATGTAGAAATATCAAATGCAACTTATGATGAAATTAATACGATAAAGAAAAATGGAAAAGCTGAATTGTCAACAATAGAAAGACAAATGAATTCTTTAAAAGAAGAATACAATAATTTAAAAACTATTAAAGATGAAAAATATACTACATATCAAAATGCAATAAGTAACAATTTAACAGAGGAACAAATAAATGTAGCTAAAACAGAATATGAAACAGCAAATACCAACTATACAAATAAAGTAAAAGAATATAATACCAAAGTAGATGAATATAATGCCAAGGTATCACAAATAAATAATCAAGTAAAGGATAAACTTCCAATGTACAATGATTCTAATTGGACTAAAACAACTGATGGAAGTTTCAAAGTTAATTTAACACAATTTTCAGGAAAAAAATCATTTTCTATATGGGCAAAATTAGTAACAGGAACAAATACATATTATGACCAAGAAATATATTCTATGAATGGTACTAAACCAACTGAAGTTAGTGTTACATCTGTAAGTTTAAATAAATCGACTTTAGACATTAAGGTTGGAGAAACAGCTACATTAACAGCTACAATAAACCCAACAAATGCAACAAATAAAAATGTTACTTGGAAAAGCGACAACACTCAAATAGCTACAGTTGATACAGCTGGAAAAATAACAGCTATAAAAGAAGGAACAGCTAAAATAACAGTAAAGACCAAAGATGGAAACTACACTGCCACTTGTATAGTTACTGTATCTAAAAATGATGGCATTGTTTGGACAGATCCATCAAACATAAAATTCACAGTTACAGAAGATTTTTATCTAAAGGTAACTGGATTAAAAGAAGATGGAAAGTATTATGGATTTATATCTAATGGAAAAATAGCACCAACAGTTCCTGATACTGGATGGATAGAAAATGAAAATCTTCCAGTAACAAATAAACCAGGATTTTCAATTAGTAAATATCTTGAAAAATCTGGAGATATTTATGTATGGATATATGAAACACAAATAGTAAATAATGTACGTCAAAATAAATGCATTATTGAAGCGCAAAAAATAGAAAGACCAGCACTTAAAAAAATAGGAACAAGAATGAAATGTTACTTCCTTAATGAGGAGACTTCAACACATTTATTTGAGGCATATAATTATGAAAATGCAAGAAAAATAAATGTAAAAATAGGAAAAGTAACAGATAAAAGTATATTAAGAGCTATAAAAAATGGAGAAACAGATTGTTTACAAAAATTATTAGATTATGCTAAAAATGCAGATTCTATATATACAGGTACAGTTCCCCTAGGAAGGTCTGAATCTATAACAAATAAATTAAATCTAGTAAATGATGAATATTATTATGTATATATGGTACTAGATGATGAGAATGGAAAATATTTTCCAGTAGAAGATGTGTCATTATATCAAGCATTGACATATGAAAAAGATGGAAAAACGAGCAAGAACTTATTTGATTACTTAAATGATAATTTCAAATGGAACTTAGGAAATGATGATACTACAATTGACAACACAACAGCAACAGGAAAACTTCCACAAACATGAGCTAGTATAGTAATATATGTCGCAATAACATTAGTAATAGTAGCAGGAGTAATATTTGCAATAAAATATAAAAAGTACAATATAAAATATTAAAAAATTAAAAGGTTCTCTTAAAAAATAGAGAACCTTTTATGTATTATAAAAATAATCCATTATACCATTATAAATTCCCCAAGCTAATCTATCTTGATACTCATCAGTTAAAAGTTGGTGTTCTTCTTCAGGGTTAGATAAAAATCCACATTCCACAATAGATATAGGAATTTCCACATGCTTTATAATATAAACATTATCAAGCTTCATAGCTACCCTTTTATTTTCTTTCTGAATTGAATCATTTAAATTTTGTTGTAAGCTCTTAGCTAAAGCAGTACTCTTCTCATCATTCTGCTTATAAAAACATTGCCAACCATAATACTGTTGCTGAGGAATTTTATTTAAATGAATAGAAACAAAAATATCAGCAGAACTCTCATTACCAATTTTTACTCTATTATGAATATCAGAAATTTTCTTTTTTCTCAAAGTGTTTTTATCTAAGTCATAAATAGCATTTTCATCACTACGAGTTAAAATTACAGTAGCACCAGACTGTTCTAACAAACTTTGGACCTTCAAAGTTATTTTCAAATTTGTTTCAGCTTCAGTGGTGCCATTACTAGACTGAGCACCCTCATCAGGTTTTCCATGACCAGCATCTAAAACAATAACTTTATTAGAAACCGGCAAAGAAACAGTAGGAACAGTTTTATCAGTATTTGCAATTTGAAAAACAAAAACAAACACACAAACTAACAAAATACTAGAAATAATACCCAATCTCTTTTTACTCAAAACAACCATAAACCCACCCCATAATCATATATATGAGATAGTTTTAAAATTATGATTTTTGAATAAAAATTCCACTTTTTGAGAAAAATATGTGTAAACATATAATGCAAGGAGTGGAATTTTAAAATGCAATATAAAACCTTAATGATAAAAGGTGCAATTTTAGGTAAAAATCAGTTAGAAGATTATTTAGAAAAAGTGGCTTCAAGCCATAATTTACAGAACTTTTCGGATAAAGAAACATACCCAATTCCAAGATTAAAAGAAAATTTTGAGTTAATTACTCAAACATATAATTTATTAAATGAACATGCAAAATTAAAAATACCAATACATTCAGCAGGAGAGTGGATTTTAGACAATTACTATGTAATAGATGAGGCAGTAAAAAACATAAAGTTAGAGCTTCCAAAACATAAATATACAAAGTTTTTAGGGCTAGCAAATGGAAATTATGCTGGCTTTGCTAGAGTGTATGTTTTAGCAAGTGAGATTGTAAATTACACAGATAATAAAATAGATGGCAAAAATTTAATTGATTATATACAAGCATATCAAAAAAAGAAGACCTTAAGTATGGAAGAAATATGGAGCATAGGCATTTTTATGAAAATTGCCTTAATAGAAAACATTAGGCAAATTTGTGAAAAGATATATGTTTCTCAGCTCCAAAAATACAAAGTTGAAAATATAATTGAAAGACTAGTTGAACAAAAAAATAAAGATGAATTGCAGTTTACCAAGCTATCAGAATACAAAGACAAACTAACAAAACATACAGAAATGAAGTATCCATTTATTGAATACTTATCATATAAATTAAAAAAGTACGGCAAAAAGGCATATCCATATATATCTATTTTAGAAGAACAAGTAAATAGAGCAGGTATGGATTTAGATGAAGCCATAAAAAAAGAACATTATGAAATTGCTATAAACAAAGTATCAATGGGCAATTGTATTACAAGCATTAAAAATCTAAATAGAATTAGTATGCTAGAAATTTTTGAAAACATAAATGGCGTTGAAGATATATTAAAACAAGATCCAGCGAATGTCTATGAAAAAATGGATTATCAAACAAGAATAGTATACAGAAATGCAATAAAAGAAATAGCCAAAAAAACTAAGATTTCTGAAATATATATAGCAAAAAAGGTATGGCATTTAGCTGATAAAGCAAAAGGTGATAAACAAAAACATGTAGGATATTATTTAATATCAGATGGCAAAGGGCAATTACTGCAAGAGTTGACAGGCAAAAAAACAAATAAGTTATCAAATGATAAAAAAATTGCAATATGGCTTACTGCACTAAGTATTTGCACAGCTATAATTTGTATATTATTTGCAAGTTGTTTTTATGCAAAAGCACAATTTTCAGTATGGTTTGCTGTGCTATTAGGAGTATTGCTAATTATCCCAGTGCAAACCATTTTAGTGCAAATTGCACAATATATTTTAGGAAAATTTATAAAACCAAAGCCAATACCTAAATTGGATTTTGAAGCAGGTGTGCCGGAAGAATCAGCAACTTTTGTGGTTATACCTACAATTGTGAATTCTAAGCAAAAAGTGCAGAAAATAATGAAGAATTTAGAAAAATATTATATGGCAAACAAGAGTGATAACATATATTTTGCACTTTTAGGTGATTGCACAGCAGGAAAAAATGAGAAAGAACCTTTTGACGAAGAGGTTGTAAGTACAGGAATTGAAGAAGCGGATAGATTAAATAAAAAATATCCAGATAATAACTTTCCAAAGTTTCATTTTTTATACAGGAAAAGAACTTGGAATACAGCAGAAGAATGCTATTTGGGCTGGGAAAGAAAAAGAGGATTATTAAATCAATTTAATGAATATGTTTTAGGAAAAAGCAAAAATGAATTTTTAGCAAATACAATTGAAAAATGCGAAAAAATTCCTAAAATTAAATATGTAATAACCTTAGATTCAGACACTGAACTTTGTCTAAATACTGGATTAGAGCTAATAGGTGCAATGGCACATATATTAAATAAACCAGTATTAAATCATAAACAGGACTTAGTAATAGACGGACATGCATTGATACAACCACGAGTTGGAATTTCACTTTTAGATGTGCAAAAAAGCTATTTTACAAAATTATATGCAGGTTCAGGTGGAAAAGACGCATATACAAATGCCATTTCAGACATATATCAGGACAATTTTGAGGAAGGAATTTTTACAGGAAAGGGAATTTACGATTTACAAATATTTTCTACTGTACTTACAAATGAAATACCTCAAAATACTGTGTTAAGCCACGATTTACTAGAGGGAAGTTACTTAAGATGTGGACTAGCAACAGATATAATGTTACTTGATGGATACCCTACAGGATATAATAGTTTTAAAGCAAGGCTTCACAGATGGATACGTGGAGACTGGCAATTGGTGCAATGGTTAGGCAGTAGCATTATAAATAAAAGAGGAGAGAAAAAGGAAAACCCATTAAGTATATTATCAAGATACAAAATTTTAGACAATTTAGTAAGAAGTTTATTGGAGCCAACAGTAGTAATATCAATGGTTTATGTAAGTATTTTCAAGCTATTGTTTAATATAAAAATATGGCCAATAATAACTTTGCTTGTGATAGCAACAATAATTCCAACTATTTTAGAATTATTAAACCGTATATTATTTAAAAAGGATCAAGAAAAACCACAAAAAACTTTTACAAAAACAATATCTGGGCCAAATGCAGCAATTCAAAGAGGATTATTAGCTTTAGGAAATTTACCAGACAAAGCATATTTTAGCTTAAATGCTTGTATAAAAACTTTAAGAAGAGTATTTGTTACCCAAAAACATTTACTTGAATGGATGACAGCAGAAGAAGCTGAAAAAAATGCAAAAAAGGACTTGTTTTCATATTATAAAAATATGATTTCAAACGTTATTTTAGGCGTATTAACACTAGCAATGTTATTTATATTACCATTAAAATTCAGCAATATATTTATACTTTTATTTGGACTACTTTGGACAATTACTCCTGCGGTAATGTGGCAAATAAGTAAAGAATATAAAGTAACGCCACAGCTAGAAAAATTAAATGATGCAGACAAAGAATATTTATTAAATTTAGGCAAAAAAACTTGGCAGTATTTTAAAGAATTTATAAATGAAAAAAGCAATTTTCTACCACCAGATAACTACCAAGAAGATAGAAAACCAAAACTTGTGAATAGAACTTCACCTACAAATATTGGGTTAGGCTTACTTGCAGTAGTAGCTAGTTATGATTTGGGTTACGAAAATTTAGAAGACACACTTAAATTATTGGAAAAAATGCTAAATACAATTAGTAATCTTCCAAAATGGAATGGTCATTTATACAACTGGTATAACCTAGATAATTTACAACCTTTAATACCAAGATATATTTCATCAGTAGATAGTGGAAATTTGGTTGGATATTTATTTACTTTAAAACAATTTTTACTAGAACATATTCAAGAAAACAATGTTGAAGCATTACTTTTAACAGTAGATACACTAATTGAAAACACAGATTTTTCAAAACTATATGATGAAAACACTCGCCTATTTTCAATTGGATTTAATATAGAGGAAAACAGTTTAACAGATTCATATTATGATTTACTTGCATCAGAAGCAAGGCAAACTAGCTTAATAGCAATAGCAAAAAAAGATGTACCAGCAAGACATTGGAACAATTTGAGTAGAACACTTACAATATTGAATAAATATAAAGGACTAATATCGTGGTCTGGAACAGCTTTTGAATATTTTATGCCAAATATAAATATTCTTAAATATCCGGGTAGCCTATTAGACGAGTCATGCAAGTTTATGCTTATGAGCCAGAAAGAATATGCTAAAAAACTCAACATTCCTTGGGGAATATCAGAATCAGCTTTTTATTTAAAAGACTTGCAAAACAATTATCAATATAAAGCTTTTGGGATCCCTTGGATAGGATTAAAAAGAGGACTTTCAGATGAAATGGTAACAAGTTCTTACGGAAGTATTTTAGCGCTTACAGAGGCTCCAAAAGAGGTTGTTGAAAATTTAAAAATATTAGAAAAAAACGGTATGTATAAACAATATGGATTTTATGAATCAATTGACTATACTCCAACTAGATTAAAAAAAGGTGAAAAATATGCAGTAGTAAAAACATATATGGCACATCACCAAGGCTTAATATTACTTGCAATAAACAACCTATTTAAGAATAATATAATGCAAAAAAGATTTATGGAAAACCCTGAATTAAAGGCAATAGACATTCTACTTCAAGAAAAAATGCCAGAAAATATAATAATTACAAAAGAGGAAAAAGAAAAAGTAGAAAAAATAAAATATGTATATGATAATAATTATTCAGTAAGAGAAATAACTAAGCCAAACTTGAAAATTCCACAAATAAATGTAATATCAAGTAATGAGTATACAGTTGTAATGAATGCCAAAGGAGAAGGCTATAGTAAGTACAAAAATATACTAATAAATAGGTACAAAAAAACAAATGATATTGAACAAGGAATTTTCTTTTATATAAAAGATGTAAAAACAAATAGAATATGGACAGCTAATAAAATGAGTTATATGAATAATGCAGACAAATATGTAATGTATTTTTCAGATGATCAAAACAAAATAGTAAGACAAGATGGTGGAATAGAAACAATATTAAAAACAAGTGTTATGGTAGATAGCCCAGTAGAGTTAAGAAGTTTAGAAATAACAAACCATGGGCTAGAAAGCAAAACACTAGAAATTACAAGCTTTTTAGAACCTGTACTTTCAGAACCAGCACAAGACTACAGCCACCCAAGTTTTAATAATTTATTCTTAAACTATGAATATTTAGATGATTTAGAAGCAATTTTAGTTACTAGAAGAAAAAGGACAGATAACGAAAATCAAGTATTTTTAGGTATAAAATTTTACACAGAAAATGAGGCAGTAGGAAAGCTAGAATATGAAATAGATAATGAAAAATTTTATGGAAGGAATGAATTAGGGCTTCCAATAGTAATAAAAAATTCAATTCCGTTTAGTAACAATATGCAGTTGACAACAGAACCGATTGTAAGTATGAAAAGAACTATAACAATAAAGCCAGAAGAAAAGGTAACACTTAATTTAATTTTAGCAGTTGCAAAAACTAAACAAAAAGTAGAAGAAACACTAAAAGAATTTACAAGCCAAGCTACAATTAAACACAACTTTGAACTTGCGAGAGCTAGTAAAGAAGCGGAAAATAAATATTTAGGAGTAAATGCAAAACAAACTGAGCTATATCAAAAAATGTTAGGATATTTGTTATATAATAACCCATTAAAGACTCTAACTTGTAGCAGTATGGAAGCACCTGTAAGCAGGTTGTGGCAGTATGGAATTTCAGGAGATTTGCCTATATTGTTATTAAAAATAAAAGAAAAAGACGAAATAGAAACCTTAGAAGAAACTTTAAAAGCCTACAACTATTTTAGAGTAAAAAATATATTAGTAGATTTGATAATTATAAATCAAGAAAAGTACAGTTATGACGGCAATTTAAGAGAAGAAATATATAACAGTATTTCAAATGAGAATTTATCATATTTGCAAAATATAAAAAGTGGAATTTTTGTATTAGAAAATTTATCACAAGATGAGATAAACTTTTTTGAGTATCGTGCAAACTTAACTTTAAATGCAAGTTATGGTAATATATACAGATATTTAAAGGAACTAGAAGATGAGTATCTGGATAGTATAAAAGATATACCATTTGAAGAAACACCAAGAATAGTAGAGACTATACCAGCTAAAAGAGAAAAGTTAACAGAACTAAAATATCTAAATGATTATGGTGGATTTTCACAAGACGGAAAAGAATATACAATTCGTGTAAATAAAGATGAAAAATTGCCGATAGTATGGAGCCATATCTTAACTAACAAGCAATTTGGAACTCTGGGAACAGAAGGAATGGGAGGATACACTTGGTTTAAAAATAGTAGGTTAAATAGATTAACAGCATGGAGCAACTTACCAGTACAAGATGTACCGTCAGAAATAATATACTTGCAAAATGAAGAAAGTAAAAAAGTATGGTCTATGGGCTTAAATCCCTGTCCAGATGATAATGACTACTATATCACATATGGCTTAGGATATGCAAAATATCGCCATCAAAGTGATGAAATAAGTCAAAATTTAGAAATGTATATTCCAATGGAAGATAATATAAAAGTGCAAACTCTAAAACTTGAAAACAATGGATTAAAAAAGAAAAAACTAAAACTTGTGTATTATATAAAACCAGTGTTAGAAGAAGATGAGCTTAAATCAAATGGATATTGTACTTTAGAATTTATACCAAATTCAAATGTAATTTGTATGAAAAATACCGCCCAAGAAGAAACATTTTCACAATATTTATTTGTATCAAGTAGCGAAAAAATAACATCATATACTGGAAGTAAGCAAAACTTTGTGGGCAATGGAGGTTTAGCAAATCCAGATGGAATACGCCAAATAAAATTAGATAATTCAAACAGTTTATGGCAAAATGGAATAATTGTTATTCAATGTGAGGTAGAACTAGAAGCACTAGAAAGCAAGGAAATTGTATTTACATTAGGTGTGGGTAAAACTGTTTTAGAGTGCCAAGATATAGCATACAAGTATTGTAATTTAAGCAAAGTAAAAGAAGAATATGAAAAAACTAAAAATTACTGGAGAGGCATAACAGATAATCTACAAGTAAGTACACCATTGGAATCTACAAATATTTTGTTAAATAGTTGGTTAATTTATCAAACTATAACTTCAAGATTATTAGGAAGAACAGGATATTATCAATCTGGTGGAGCATATGGATTTAGAGACCAACTTCAAGATACAATTGCATTAAAATATGTTGATCCAGAGTTTACAAAACAGCAAATAATAAAACACAGTGCACATCAATTTATAGAAGGAGATGTAGAACATTGGTGGCATGAAGAAACAATTAGAGGAATACGCACAAGATTTACAGACGACAGATTATGGTTAGTGTATTTAGTAGAAGACTATATATCATTTACAGGAGATAAGCAAATACTAGATATTCAAACGCCATATCTAACAGGTGCTATACTTGAAACAGGAGTCGACGAAAAGTATGATAGATATGAGCAGACAGAATTAACAGAAAGCATTTATGAACATTGCAAAAAAGCAATAGAAATATCTTTAGACTTTGGAGAAAATGGCTTACCTAAAATAGGCTCAGGGGACTGGAATGACGGATTTAGTACAGTAGGAAATAAAGGCAAAGGCGAGAGTGTATGGTTGGGATTTTTTATGTATGATGTTTTGAAGAAATTCATTCCAATATGTATAGAAAAGAATGAACCAGATTTAGCAAAAAAATATGAAGAAATAACAGAAAAATTAAAGAGAGCATTAAATGCTAGTGGATGGGACGGCAGATGGTTTAGAAGAGCATTTATGGATGACGGAAATGTTTTAGGAAGTATGCAAAACGAGGAATGTAGAATAGATTCAATTGCACAAAGCTGGTCTGTAATATCAGGAGCAGGAGACAATGACAAAAAATATATATCAATGGAAAGTTTAGAGAACCACTTAATAGATAAAGAAAATGGAGTGATAAAATTACTAGACCCGCCATTTGACAAAGGAATACTAAAACCAGGCTATATTAGCAGCTATGTACCAGGAACCAGAGAAAATGGAGGACAATACACACATGGAGCCATTTGGTCTATAATTGCATTCAGTTTGCTGGGCTTTGGAGATAAAGCAGGTGAATATTATAGAATGATAAACCCAATTGAGCATAGTAGAACGAAAGAAGCGGCAAACAAATATAAAGTAGAACCATATGTAATTAGTGCAGATGTATATACTCAAAAAAATTTAGCAGGACGAGGTGGTTGGACATGGTACACAGGTTCAAGTAGCTGGATGTATGAAGCAGGTATTAAGTATTTATTAGGCTTACACATAGAAAATGGATATTTAAGTATACAGCAATGTATACCAAGCGACTGGAAAGAATATAGTATAAAATATAAACATGGAAACTCTGTATATAATATTCATGTAAGTAATCCGAATGGTAAAAACAATACAGTACAAAGCTTTAAGCTAAATGGACAAGAAATGCCAGACAAGAAAATCGAGCTAAATTCTGCAGGTGGGGTGTATAACATAGAAATACTTATGTAAACTAAATTTGATTTATATAAGAAAAAATGGTATAATTAAGGTATTAAAATTTATTTATTAAGGAGATATACATCATGAAAAAGACTACAAGAACGTTGATCTCGGAGCTGTTGGGCATTCTCATCAGTTTATTTGGAATCTATATTATGGGTTCCTACATGGCGAAGGTTCTGCCTTTCGGAATCAAGGCAAGTGTGGATTCCACACTCTTTGGAGTATGGGCATACACCGGCTGGATCTTCGGATTTGCAATTATTGGTTATGGAATCGCATTGGCATTCCAGAAGCCCATTAAACGCTATCTGAAGAAACTGAATCGCAGATAATTGCTAAGAAAAGAGGGTTACGAAAGTAGCCTTCTTTTTCTATTACAAAATCATTTCAAAATTATTTCAAAAATGTGACAAAATTATTGAAAAAAACTTGTACAAAATTAGTTATTATGATATAAATATAGTATCAAAGTTATAAGTCTTAAAAGTAAGAAAGGTAGGGCTTTTTTGTGGAGAATAATAGAGGAAAATTAAAAAAAGAAGAACTAAATTTAGTAGAGGAAAATTCTACAGAGTTGAATTCCGTAGAAGAATCTAAAAAAACTATTCTTGTAGTAGATGATGAAAAACCAATAGTGGATATTTTAACATACAATTTACAAAAAGAAGGGTATGCTACTTTAGAAGCTAATGATGGAGAAGAAGCAATAAGAATTGCAACAGAACAAAAACCAGATTTAATTTTATTAGATATTATGCTTCCAAAAATAGATGGACTAACTGTATGCAAAAAATTAAGACATACACTAAATGTGCCTATTCTAATATTATCTGCAAAAGATGAAGAAATTGACAAAATACTAGGCTTAGAGCTAGGAGCAGATGACTATATAACAAAACCATTTAGTGTAAGAGAACTAATGGCAAGAGTAAAAGCAAACTTGAGAAAAGCTGAAGTTCAAGTACAAAACTCAGCAAATGTAGAAAAACCTAAAAAAGAAAACGTTGTAATAGAATTAGGTGATTTAATTTTAGATACAGAAAGGTTTGAAGTTAAAGTTAGAGGAAAAATAATTGATTTAACTTTAAGAGAATTTGAGGTATTAAAATATTTAGCAAATCAGCCCGGCCAAGTAGTAACAAGGGAAACTTTACTTGAAAAAGTATGGGGCTATGAATATTATGGAGATATTAGAACAGTAGATGTTACAGTAAGAAGAATAAGAGAAAAAATCGAAAAAGACACATCAGCTCCAAAGATTTTAATTACCAAAAGAGGAGTTGGATATTATTTAGCAACCAACTAAATAATTACCAGTCTTTTCTAACCAGATTTGTACCTTGAAGGAAGGAAACCAAAAATGATAAAAAGTATACAAACAAAAATTATACTAATTTTTTTCATAATAGGAATAATTATAATTGGTGCATTATCATTTTTAAATATAAATAGTTTAAAGCAAATTGAAACAGCAAATACAGAAATAAATACAATAATAGCTGAAAAAACATCACAAACATTATTAATAATGGCAATTGCAATAGGCGTTTTTGCCATTATTACTGTGTTAGTAGGGTATTTTATACATAAAGCAATAGTAAAACCAATAGACAATCTAATTGAAAACGCAGAAAAAATTGCAAATGGTGAAGAAGTTGAATTTAAAGAGCAAAATAAAAATCAAACACAAATATCAGAACTATCAAATGCCTTTAATTTAATGACAAATGAACTAAAGCAGAATTTAAATGAAGTAGCTAGACAAAAAAGACAAATTGAAACTATTCTATTACATATGACAGACGGAATTATTGCCTTTGACATGGAGGGCAATATTATTCATATAAACCCAGCAGCAATACAATTATTAAATTTAACAGATGAAAAAAACACATTTAGTAGTATATTCACAAAATTTAATACAGATATAAACTTAGAGAAAATAGTATATTTAGAAAATTGGACTTCATCAGAACAAAGACTAAATATAGGAGAAAAATATATTAACCTATTATTTGCACCTTTCCAAGATGAAAGTGACAAGCCAGAGGGAGTAATAGTAGTAATTCAAGATATTACAGAACATGTAAAACTAGACAATATGAGAAAAGAGTTTGTAGCAGATGTATCACATGAATTAAAAACACCTATTACATCAATAATGGGATATGCAGATACTTTACTTGAGAGTGACTATGACAAAGAAATGCAAACTAAGTTCTTAGAAGTTATTAGCTCAGAAGCTAGAAGAATGGCAAGACTTGTTACAGACTTGCTAGTGCTTTCTAGATATGATAATAAAAAAGTAACAAAAGAAGAATCTGTATTTGATTTAGGAGAACTAACGAAAAATTGTATTGATAGACTACGTTTTGAGGTGGAAAAGAAAAATCATAATGTTGAATGTTTTGTAACAGCAAATGTACCACCAGTAAATGCAGACAAATATGGAATAGAAAGAGTAATATTAAATATAATTTCTAATGCCATAAAATATACTCCAGAAAATGGTGTAATCAAAGTATATGTTGGATTCGTATATAATGACGCATATATTAAGGTTATAGATAATGGAATTGGAATTCCAGAGGCAGATTTATCTAGAATATTTGAAAGATTTTATAGAGTAGATAAAGCAAGATCAAGAGAACTTGGTGGAACTGGACTAGGACTTCCAATTGCAAAAGAAATTATAGAACAAAACAATGGAAGTATTGATATAAAAAGTGAAGCAGGAAAAGGTACTGAAGTTGTAATTAGAATACCAGTTTATAAAAAATAGAAAGAGGGTAAAAACATAATGACTATTAGTGACAAAACACGTGATATATTAGAGTGGATTTTATGTATTGTAATTGCATTTGTTTTAGCAATTGTAGTTAAATATTTTGTAGGAACACCTACAATTGTAAGTCAAGTTTCAATGAAACCAACATTGATGCCAGGGCAAAGACTAATACTAAATAGATGGATGAGAACAATAAATGAAATGCCACAAAGAGGAGAAATAATTACATTTGAAGCACCTAGTAAAGTGGCATATAGCAATAGCCTAGAAGTAGACTTACAAAATCCAGTAGCTAAATATGAAAAAGAACCAACAAATTGGTGGAGTAAATTTGTATACTATGTGCTAGAAATAGGAAAAGAAAGCTATATAAAAAGAGTAATTGCATTACCTGGTGAACATGTAAAAATTGAAAATGGTAAAGTATATATAAATGGAACAGAATTAGAAGAACCATACTTACAACCAAATGTAGTTACAACAGTTGATGCAAAAAACTATAATTATTTTTCTGAATTTACAGTACCAGAAGGATATGTTTTTGCAATGGGAGATAATAGAAGTCAATCTACAGACTGTAGAGCTTTTGGATGTGTTCCAGTAGAAAAAGTTGAAAGCAAAGTTTGGATTAGATTTTGGCCATTAAATTTATTTGGAAAGGTATAAAAATGTCTTTTGAAAATTTAATAGGAAATGAAAAAATAAAACAGATACTTGAAACAACAGTAAAAAATAACAATGTACTACATAGCTATATGTTTGTAGGACAAGAAGGAATAGGAAAAAACTTATTTGCAAAAGAGTTCGCAAAAATGATATTATGCAGTAATGAAACAAACAAACCCTGTAATCAATGCAAATCTTGTTTGGAATTTAATGGAGAAAGCCATCCTGACTTTTTACAAATAGCACCAGAAGATGGAAAAGCCATAAAAATAGAGCAAGTGAGATTTTTACAAGAAAAAGCACAAGAAAAACCTGTAACTTCAAGTAAAAAAGTATATTTAATATCGCAAGCAGAAACAATGACTAGAGAAGCAGCCAATAGCTTACTTAAAACTTTAGAAGAACCACCAGAATATGTAGTTATTATTTTGACAACTTCAAATGAAAGCAAGCTATTAACAACAATAAAGTCAAGATGTATGAAGCTATATTTTGAACCAATACCAGAGAAAAAAATAATAAACTATTTAAAACAAAATGGTATAAATTCAGACATTACAGAAAATATGTTAAAACATTGTGAAGGTAGTATTGGCAAAGCATTAAAAATAAATGATTCAAAAGAACAATATATGCAAATAGAGCAGTTAATAGGCATATTAGATAAACAAGACATAACACAAATTTGGAGAAAAGCAGATGTGCTATATTCTGCCAAAGATGAAATTATTGATTTGCTAGATTATATGGAAATAGTGATATATAATGCTATAAAAAATAAGCATAAAGCAAATTATATAAATGGAATACAAATAATAGAACAGACAAAACAAAGAATATTAGCAAATGCTAATTATGATATGTCAATTGATAACTTATTACTAAAACTATGGGAGGAAGTTAATTGAAAAAGATAGTAGGGGTTAGATTTAGAAAACCAGGAAAAGTATATTTTTTTGATCCGGATAAATTAAATATAGAAAAAGGTCAAAAAGTGATAGTAGAAACTAGCCAAGGACAAGAGATTGGAAATGTTACTACAGGTGTTAGAGAAATAGAAGAATCTAGTTTAACAGCACCTTTAAAAAAGGTAATTCGTATAGCAACACCAAAGGACATACAAATTGATGAAGCAAATAGAGAAAAGGAAAAAGAAGCTTTTAAAATTGCTCAAGAAAAAATAAAAAAATATAAGTTAGACATGAATTTAACTGAAGTTGAATATAAATTTGACAATAGTAAAATTATATTTTTCTTTACAGCAGATGGAAGAATAGACTTTAGAGAATTAGTAAAAGACCTAGCAGCTGTTTTTAGAACAAGAATCGAATTAAGACAAATTGGAGTAAGAGACGAAGTTAAAAAAATAGGTGGCAATGGTGTGTGTGGTAGAGAACTTTGCTGTTGTTCATTTTTAGATAATTTTGAGGCAGTATCTATAAAAATGGCAAAAGAGCAAAATGTTTCACTAAATCCATCTAAAATATCAGGAAATTGTGGAAGACTTATGTGTTGCTTAAAATATGAGCAAAATGTATATGAAGATAAATTAAAAAGACTTCCTAAAATTGGAGCAATTGTAAAAACAGAAGATGGGGAAGGAACAGTTGACTCAATACAAACTTTAAGAGAAATAATTCGTGTAAAATTTAGGGATGGAGAAGATACATTCTATAAAAGATACCCAGCATCTGAGGTAAAAATTATAAAAAATATTGGAAGAGAAGAGATAGACCCAGAAGAAAAAGAACATGCAAAAGAGTTAGCAGAATTAGAAAAATTAGAAAAACTAGATGAACGAGCAAAATCAGATGATGATGATATTTAATAAGAGATATAAAAATGAGAGGTGGTGAAATAAATGGCATATAAAATTACAGACAAATGTATCAGCTGTGGAGCATGTGCTGCAAGTTGTCCAGTATCTTGCATTTCACAAGGTGAAGATAAATATGTAATAAACAAAGACGCATGTATCTCATGCGGAACATGCGAAGGTGTTTGCCCAGTTGGTGCACCAGAACCAAACGAAGAATAAAATAATAACAAAAAAGCTCGGCTCACAGCCGAGTTTTTTCTTAGCTATTTGTTGTTTCTTCAAGTTTTAAAAGAGCTTCCCAACGTTTATCTACTTCTTTTTGAAACTCTTCTATCATCCATTCATTACCAGGTTTAAACATATGTTTAAAACGTTTTTGAGGTTTTAAAAATTCTTCAATAGGTAATTTTTTAGCAGGTTTATAATTTATTACATATCTGCCATCAATTACTTCATATAAAGGCCAATAGCATGTCTCAACAGCTAATTTGTTTATTTGCATTAACATATCTGTTGGATATCCCCAGCCTCTTGGACAAGGTGATAATACATTTAAGAAACATGGACCTTCTGTATAAATAGCTTTTTCAGCCTTTTCATATAGATCTTTAAAATTTGCATAAGCAATAGTTTGTGCTACATATGGTAAATGATGTGCCTCCATAACTTCTGTCAAATCTTTTCTGGACTGCATTTTGCCAGGTATAACTGTTCCAGCAGGTGAAGTTGTAGTATCTGCAAACTTAGGAGTAGCAGAAGAACGTTGAATACCAGTATTCATATAGGCACCATTATCATAACATACATATACCATATCATGACCTCTTTCCATAGCACCTGATAAACTTTGAATACCTATATCATAAGTTCCACCATCTCCACCAAATGTAATAAATTTAGTAGTTTTATCACTAGGCAATTTGCCTTGTTTTTTTAATGAACGATAAGCTGCTTCCACACCAGAACAAGTAGATGCTGCATTTTCAAAAGCTGTGTGAATATATGAGTCAGTCCAAGAAGTATATGGATATATAAAACTTGAAACTTCCATACAACCAGTAGCATTACTAATTACTGCATGATCTTCTGGTTTTAAAGCTCTTAAAACCATACGAGCAATAGGTGGGGCACCACAACCAGCACACATTCTGTGACCAGCTGTAAATCTAGATGGCTTATTTGCCATTACTTCTTTTAAATTATATGCCATAAAATTTTCCTCACTTTCTTAATCCTACATAACGATATGGATTATCAATTTCACCAGTTTTAGCAACTTGTGCTAAATAATCAAATACTTCATGAATATTATTACTTGTAGTATCTCTACCACCAATACCATAAACATAGCTTACAGCAGGAACCTGCTTTTTAGCTGTATACATGCTTGAGATAACATCTTCATATAATGCACCACCCATAGCATTTAAAGAATCAGCTTTGTCCATTATTGCAACAGCTTTTAAATTTCCTAAAGCTTCAGCAATTTCTTCTGCAGGGAAAGGTCTAAATACACGAACCTTAACCATGCCAGCTTTAATTCCTTTTTCTCTTAACTCATCTACAACTGTTTTAGTAGTTCCGGCAGTTGAGTTCATACAAACAACAGCAATTTCTGCATCTTCCATTCTATATTCTTCAAAAAATGAATATTTTCTACCAGTCATTTTTTCAAAGTCTTTGGCAACTTCTAAAATAACTTTTTTAGCATTTCTCATTGCCTCAGCTTGTTGATATTTATGTTCAAATAAATATGATTGAACATCTAATGGACCAACAGCAATTGGCTCTTTATCATTTAATAAATAATGTTCTGGTTTATATGTTCCAACAAATTCTTTAACTTTATCATCTTCAATTAGTTCGATATTCTCAATTGAATGAGAAGTAATAAATCCATCTTGACATACCATTAAAGGTAATAAAACATCCTTATTTTCAGCAATTCTATGAGCCATAATTAAGTTGTCATATGCTTCTTGGTTATTTTCAGAAAATAACATAATCCATCCAGCATCTCTTACACCCATTGCATCTGAATGGTCATTGTGAATATTTAATGGACCTGAAACAGCTCTATTTACTAAGCTCATAACAATAGGAAGTCTTAAGCTGGACGCAATATATATCATTTCCCACATATATGATAAACCATTAGCAGAAGTAGCAGTCATAGCTCTTGCACCAGCAGCTTCTGCACCAACACAAGCACTCATAGCACTATGCTCACTTTCAACAGCAACAAATTCTGTATCTACAGTGCCATTACTAACAAAAGTAGAAAAATATTGAGGTATTTCTGTTGAAGGTGTTATAGGAAAAGCAGCTACAACATCTGGATTTATTTGTTTCATAGCAATAGCGGCAGCTTCATTTCCACTTAATCTTTCTCTAATTCCCATACTATAATCTCCTTTACTCAGTCATTTCAATGGCATGGAATGGGCACACTTTAGCACAAACTCCACAACCTTTGCAATAATCATAATTAAAATCTTCACGCTTTCCTTCTTTATTTACAGGAATAGCATCATCAGGGCAAACTGGAAAACATAAACCACATTGAGTACATTTTTCAGATATGTAAATAGGTTTAACACTTCTCCAGTCACCTGTTTTAAATTCTCTAGCATTACCAGCTTTATAAATATTACCACCAATAGTCATATCACAAGCTGGAGTATTCTTATCAATCATTTAAACCATCCTTTCTAAACTTTATTAACTTCTTTTAAAGCCATTTCTAAAGCTTTCATATTTCCATCAATAACTTCAGGTTTTTTAGCAAATTTGTGTTTAAATGAACCTTCCATATCAGCTAAAAAATCTTTTTCTTCAATTACTCCACTTACTTTTACAATTGCAGCAAGCATAGGAGTATTTGGAAAATATTTACCTAAAGTTTCTAATGATATTTTTCTTGCATCAATAGTATAAACATCTCCGGTATATCCGTTAAGTAAAGGCTTTAATTCATTTCCACTTTTTGTAGTGTTTATAACTATTGCACCATCAGGTTTTAAACCAGCAGTTACATCAACAGCTTCTAACAAACTATCGTCAACAACTACTACATAATCTGGTTCATATATATTACTATGAATACGTATTGGTGTATTACTAATACGGTTATATGCAGTAATAGGAGCACCCATTCTTTCTGGACCATATTCAGGAAAACCTTGAATATATTTACCAGTGTTAAAAGCAGCATCTGCAAGTAAAAGAGAAGCTGTTTTAGCACCTTGACCACCTCTACCATGCCATCTAATTTCAATTAAATCTTTCATAGTTTAAGTATTCCTCCTTAAATATTTTTCAAGTATTATTTTATTCTTAAATAAGCATAATGTCAAGGAAAAAAAAGGTATAATATACTTTGGAAAAACAATTGACAATAACGTGTTTTTTTATTATTATATACATATAAAATGTAAAGGAAAGTGATAATATGCAAATGAAAAATAAAGTTAAAAGTGAAAAAGGTATTATGACAATGTATGTTACCATTGCAGTAGTAACATTTACAATAATATTAGTTGCGCTTTTCTCGTTAGCGGTTGCTACAAGAAGAAACCAAATAAAGACACTTATAAAAGTAAAAGAAGTGTATGAGCAAGACAATAACAAAAAAGAGCAGATATATTTAGCAAAGAAAGAACAGATTGAACGACAATTGCCAAGAACAAAGGATACGGTACCATACTATCCAGATGATACATTTGAAAAAGATCCAGATACTAACTTAAATGATGGACTAGTAATACGAGATTCAAATGGAAATGAATATGTATGGATAGAGGTTCCTAAAAGCTTGTATGCAAATAGTAGCTATAATACAAAAACAACAACAGCAGACCAGAAACCTACAAGTTCAACAGATTATGATAAAATAGAATATTGTTTGCATAAATATACAGATTATTATAGAAGAGATAAAAATGGAACATTAACAAGTTTTAAAGATACATATTATTCAGATGCGGCAACAGGATTAACAAGTGAACAATATTATGCTATAAAACAAAAGATGTTAAAAAGTGTATATGAAAATGGAGGCTTTTGGATAGGCAGATATGAGGCAGGAATAACAACAAATAGAACAGCAAGTGGAACTCCAGCAGTAGCTCCATTATCAAAAGCAGGAACTGTAGAAAATCCAATATATCCATATACTTATGTAACATGTAGTCAAGCCCAAACAGTGGCTAATATGTTAACAACAGATGATTATACAGGTAGTTTAATGTTTGGAGTGCAATGGGATTTAGTATTAAAGCATATAGAGGTAAAAGAAGTTGCTAAAGGGACAGCGCTAGCGACAATACAAAATGCATTAAGAAGTAATAGTACAAGTTGGGGAAATTATTCAATGTCAAGTTTTAAAATAGATAGGGGAAAATATGCAAAGTTTTCGTCAGAAGGTGGTACTTGGAAAAATTTTGATACAGCATTAGCAAATTGTGTAACATATGCAAATGGAATAAGTACGAAGGTTGGTTCGAATTCATTTAGCAATGGAATATTATTAACTACAGGAGCAAGTGATGCATGTAAGAAAATGAATATATATGATTTGGCAGGAAATACATGGGAATGGACATTAGAATATGCATATTCAAGCCTACCTTGCACTTACAGAGGAGGAAGTTATGGTGCTCCAAGTGGAGGAACTAAAAATGTATCAGGACGTTCACAAGGTTCAACTACTGCAATGAGCGACTATGGTAATATCGGCTTCAGAGTCACACTTTACAAATAGAAGTCAATATACAACTGTGCAATTCTAATAAAATTTAGAATTGCACAGTTTTTTGTACTCTACACATTGATTTTTAGCAGAATCTGTTATATAATACAAACTGTTAATATTGCATTTTTGAAATAAATAATATCCAAATTTAAGGAGGAAATCATGGGAGAAGTTATAGTAATAACATCTGGAAAAGGTGGAGTTGGAAAAACTACAACTACAGCAAATGTTGGGTCCGCTTTAGCATTAAGAGGTAAAAAAGTAGTATTAGTTGATACTGATATTGGTTTAAGAAACCTTGATGTTGTGATGGGACTAGAGAACAGAATAGTTTACGACATTGTAGACGTTGTAGAAGAAAAATGTAAATTAAGACAAGCTCTTATAAAAGATAAACGTTTTGAAGAGTTGTTTTTACTTCCAGCAGCTCAAACAAGAGATAAAAGTGCAATAAATGAAGAACAAATGAAAGAATTAACAGAAAAATTAAAAGAAGAATTTGACTATATTTTAATAGACTGTCCAGCAGGAATAGAGCAAGGCTTTAAAAATGCAATTGCAGGAGCAAGTAGAGCAATAGTTGTAACAACAGCTGAAATATCTGCCATTCGTGATGCAGACAGAATTATAGGACTATTAGAAGCATCTGAAATCAAAAATCCTGAATTAGTTATTAACCGTTTAAGACCTAATATGGTTAAAAAAGGTGAAATGATGGAAGTTGAAGATATAGTAGATTTATTATCAATTGACCTAATTGGTGTTGTACCAGATGATGAATTCATAATTACACAAACTAATAAAGGAGAGCCAGTTGTAACAAATCATAAAGCTCCATCTGGAAAAGCATATACAGAAATTGCTAGCAGAATATTAGGGGAAAATGTAGAGATTACAATACCAGGAAAGAAAGAAGGATTTTTTGCAAAAGTTAAAAATTTCTTCACAAAATAATACATACGGAGGTAGAACATGTTTGAAAATATAATGAACTTTTTTAAAAGTCTTGTAAAAAAAGAAAAGAGCAAGGAAAGCTCAGATACAGCAAAAGAAAGATTGCACTTAGTTTTAATGCAAGATAGAGCAAACGTATCTGCCGATTTCTTGGAACTTATGAAACAAGAAATAATAGAAGTAATAAAAAAATACATAGATGTTGATGAAAAAGAAATAGATGTGCATCTAACAAACAAGGCTAATGAGGATGGCACAGTTGGAGCACCTGCGTTATATGCAAACATTCCAATTGTAACGATTAAAAATGAAGCAAGAAAATTAAACGTACCAAAACAACAAGAAGAAAATAATAACGAAAAAGAAAAATCTAAAGAAACTGAAAACAAACCTAAAAAGGAAGAGAAAAAAGAAAAGGTAGAAGAAACAGAGAAAGCTAAAGAAGAAAATGAAGTTGATTCTACACAAGAAGAAAGCAAAGAAACAGCAAACACAGCGAATACCGAAGAAAATAAAGGAGAAGAGAATAAAGAACAAAAAGTAGAAGATAATATATCTGAACAAGAAGATAAGGAAACAGAGACATCAAATAATTAAATAGAGGGTAAACATGCAAAAAAAGATGTTTAAAAATTTTGAGTGGGGGATTTTAATATGTACAATAATACTACTAGCAATAGGGTTAGTTGCACTATTTTCTGCCACTCAAAATTCAGATTATGAGGAATTTAAAAAACAAATTATGTGGATAGGCATTAGCATTCCAGTAATAGTTGTAGTTATTTTGGTGGATTATGAAATATTAGCTAAAATATCTCCAGTTATATATGGACTAAGCCTTATTTCACTTGTAGCAGTATTATTTACTGAGCCGATAAATGGAGCTACTAGCTGGTTTAATATAGGACCATTTTCATTCCAGCCAGCCGAATTTGCCAAAATTGCAGTAGTATTATTTATGGCAAATGTTATGGTAAAATTGCAACAAAAAGGTAGAGATGAAATAAATAGATTTTGTAAGTTAGGAATAATATTAGCAACAGTTGCAGTGCCAACACTACTTATTATAAAACAGCCAGACTATGGAACAGCATTAGCATTCTTAGTTGCACTGATATTTATGCTATATGTAGCAGGAATAAACAAAAAATATATTATAACAGCTGTACTATTAGTAGTTATTTTGGTACCATTAGCATATCTCTTTATATTACCAGATCATGCCAAAGCAAGAATAGATGTGTACCTAAATCCAAACTTAGATCCAAGAGGAGATGGCTACAACATAATACAATCAAAATTAGCAATAGGAGCTGGGCAAATATTTGGAATGGGACTATTTAAAGGAAATCAAACACAGTTAGGTTACTTATACCCAAAAACCACAGACTTTATATTTGCAGTTATAAGTGAGGAGATGGGATTTGTAGTTGCAGGAGCCATAATTGTACTATATGTAATACTAATTACAAAATCAATTCAAGTAGCAAAAACTGCCAAAGATGATTTAGGCTCATATATAGCAACTGGAATAGTTGGAATATTTTTCTTTCATATGTTAGAAAATATAGGAATGACAATGGGACTATTGCCTATTACAGGAATACCACTTCCATTTGTAAGTTATGGTGGAAGCTCAATGCTCACAAACCTAACTCTAATAGCAATTTTATTAAACATAAGCACCAGACGCAAAAAAGCAATGTTTATAGAATAAAAACAGATTGTTTTTTTACATTGCACAGACTAGCAACAGCGGCATTGCGGACTAGTTATCATTTTTAATTAAATATTAGATATAATACTTTTTGCAGTGAGGCTGTGGGGACCGACAAGCTAGAAAGCGTTGCTAAATTTTTTCGAATCATTGAAAATGTTTGCAAAAAATTGTTGTTACGCTTTCTTGCGTAGTTGGGATGGAACGGAAAAAAGTATTATATCTAATAATAGAAAAAGGAAGATAAGATGTACTTAAAAGAACTAAAAATAGGAAATGTAAAACTAAAAAACAACATACTACTAGCCCCAATGGCAGGAATAACCAACCTGCCATTTCGCTTAATATGCGAAAAATTTGGAGTTCGGCTTAGCATATACAGAAATGGTAAGCAGTAAAGGGCTATTTTATAACGATGAAAAAACAAAACTATTATTAAATACAGAAAATGAACAAATACCAGTAGCTGCTCAAATATTTGGAAATGATATTGAGGCAATGTCATTTGCAGCAAAAGAACTAAGCAAAACATCACCAATAATAGATATAAATATGGGATGTCCTGCACCAAAAGTAGTAAAAAATGGAGATGGAAGTAAACTATTATTAAACCTAGAACTAGCGGGAGATATTATTGAAGCAGTTGTTAAAAACTCTCAAGTACCTGTAACACTAAAAATGAGAAAAGGCTGGGATGATAATAATATTGTGGCAGTGGAGTTAGCAAAAATAGCAGAATCAAAAGGTGTAAAAGCAATAACTATACATGGAAGAACAAGAGAACAATTTTATACAGGAGAAGCAGACTGGGATATTATAAAACAAGTGAAACAAGCGGTAAATATACCAGTAATACGGAAATGGAGATATAAAAACCAAAGAAGATGCATTAAAAATGTTTGAACAAACAGGTGTAGATGCAATAATGATAGGAAGAGCTAGTATAGGAAATCCATGGATATTTAAAGAAATCCAAGAATATTTAACTGGTCAAGAAATAACACCAGTATCTAATGAAGAAAAATTAAAAATAATATTAGAACATATAGATTTGCAGGTTAAATATTTAGGAGAAAACACTGGAATAAAAGAAATGCGCAAATATATGAGCTATTATTTAAAGAACTTACCAAACGCAACACAAATGCGCCAAAAAATAAATCAAATAGAAACAAAACAAGAACTACAAGATTGCATAATTACATATTTTAAAAATATATAAAGCATAAGTGAATTTATTCGCTTATGCTTTTGCTATTATTATATAATTCGTCAGGACATATATCAGCACCATTAAGCCAACTGATTGATAGACCATCGATTTTTACAGTATTAAATAAAGCTTTATCGTTTAATTGCTCAAAAGCTTTATGAGTTAAATAAGGTTTTACATCAAAAATTTTCTTTTCTCCATTTTCAAATATAACCAATAACATATAATCTTCTAAAGGTTTTACATCTATAGCTTTAGGTCGCATAAAATCACTCCAATCCTTTTATTTTTAAAATTTCACCATCATTATTATAACAATACCAAGTTGCAATTAACTCGTCATTATGTATTTCCATCCAAGCCTGAACTAGTCTCAATTGCTTTAACGGTAAATTACCATTTATAACAGTACCATCAAGCGATAAAGAAGCTTCATATTCATTGTATTTTACATGAATATGTGGTTTGTTGTGGTGTCCTCCTAATTCTTTGTATAGATAAATAAGAATACCATAGAATTGCGAAATTAAAGGCATATACACACCTCCCTTATTATAACATTTTATATAATTAGTTTCAATGAAATTAAATAGAAAAAAATAATTTGAATAAAAAAGCTATAGATGTAACAGTTAAATAATAAAATAAATGTAAATAAATGTCAACAAAAAACGTATGCCAAAATACGACAATATTAGACATGAATACTTTGAGGTTAAGCGAATATAAATTGAAATAGGAGTTGATCATATGAAAAATAAAATGATTTTAAAAATTACCATTGCAATTGTAGTTATAGCAGTAATTGCAATAATAATTTACTTTTTTTCTAGAAATGTTAATAAAAATTCAAAAATGGGAAATAATTTAAGTAACAAAACAAATCAAGAAATTGAAGAATATATTTTAAATATTAGCTCATATGAAGCAGAGATAGATGTAGAAGTTGAAACAAATAAAAACAAAACAAAATATAAAATAAAGCAAAGTTATGTTGCACCAAATATAGAAAAACAAACAATTTTAGAACCAAGCAACATAAGTGGTCTAGAAACAGTATATGATGGAAATACACTAAAAATAAACAACACCAAATTAAATCTATCAACTGTTTACCAAAATTATCAATACATGATAGAAAACTTTTTATGGCTGAACTCATTTATAGAAGATTATAAAAATTCTAGCAATAAAAAACTTTATGAAGAAAATAATATGATAATTATGGAGGTAACACTACATAACAATAATCAGTATGTTTCTTCAAAAAAGCTATTTATCGACAAAACAACAGGAAAAATTACAAAAATGATAGTACAAGACAAGAACCAAAAAAATCTAGTTTACATATTATATAATGAGATAAAGATAAATAGTTTAAAGAAGGAAGAAGTACTGGCGTTTAGATTAAATAATTTTTCTGTAGCACAGTATTAAGAAACACATATCTGCTTAAAGCTATTTTTTTATCTTTGCTAATCCTTAAAATATATCAAAACTGGAAGAATATTGGGAGTGAAGAAAATGGTAATAAAAAGAGGAGATATGTTTTATGCAGATTTGAGTCCTGTAATTGGTTCAGAACAAGGTGGAGTGAGACCAGTGCTTATAATACAAAATGATGTTGGAAATAAGCATAGCCCAACTGTGATAGCGGCAGCTATAACATCACAAACAGGAAAAACTAAATTACCAACACACATTGAAATAGAACCAGAAAAGAGTGGCTTAAAAGCAGATTCTGTTATCTTAACAGAGCAAATAAGAACAATAGATAAAAGTAGACTAAAGGAAAAAATAGGGCATATTGATGATAATCATATAATGTCACAAATAAATAGCGCTTTAGGTGTGAGCTTTGGATTAGACTAAAACCGTTATGAAAATATTCATAACGGTTTTAATGTATATAATCTTCTGGCTATGCTGGTAGTTAATTCTTCATATACAGTAATTGTGAACAATGGAAAAGTTATTATTACAATACGACAACAGGATTTACGAAAATTTATAGATTTGAATACGGGAAAAAAATTTATTCAAGTATTTACAACTTATGGATATTCTGGTTCGACAGCTATTGCGGGCACTCAATATGATTATGAAGTAGAGTGATTTTTAAAGTTAAATATGATTAAGGGATGAATTATCTCTTAATCATATTTAGCGGTTATGCGTAATAATTCAAGTGATAGACATAGCAAAGAGTTAAGCTATGTCAATGACTGGTACTAATATTTAAAAATATTTATTTATTATTTCATTTAGTTGGTTATTTTGAGACGTAGATAATATTGCTTCTGTTTTGTCATCACAACTAATATGGTATCTACCATCACCTGCTTCTATATTATAGGTCATAAATACACTTTCATTCTCATTAATATATTTAATAGAGTATATTACCTCATTATTACATGTTTTGGGAATAAAATTTAATGTTTCTATTAATGTTAAAACTTGATACATTTCTTTTATAGTTAAAGTATATGATTTGTTCGAATTTTCACTTTTCTTAGGTGTTTTTTCAACTTCTATTGTAGCAACTTTACTGTTTTGAATTATTTCTATTTGCTGTTCTTTAATTTTGTCATATTTACTTATTTCATCGTCAAAATCACTGTACTTCATAGTCCACGTTCCAATTTTTATATCGTCATATCCTGAAATTGTATTAAAATCTATTACTTTATATCCAAGTCCAAGGTATTCAACAGTTCCACCATCCATTGCTATTCCTACAGGGATACAAAAAATTGGTATTTGATTATTTTTAACTCTGCTATAATCCACAATAAAGAAAAGAATGCCTAAAATAATTACAATTCCTATTATAATACTCAAAACTTTAAAAAGAATCTTCATAAATGTCACCATTTTTACCTTTCAATTAAAATAAATTGCTAATTATTACCATTAGTATATTATAAATATTGCATAATTTCAATACACAATAAATATATTTGAAAATAAATTTGGAGAAGTAATTGTGCATATTGAAAAAATATGTTATACTATTATTGTATATATTAAAATGAGGGAGGATATTTTGAAGTGAATCAGATATTAGTAACAGAAAAACTATATGTGACTCCAGAACTGAAAAGAAAAAAGCGTATATATAAGATTGAACTTTTTCTATCAGTTTTTTTAATATGTCTTCTATTTTCCTATTACATATATGCCGAATATGATAGAAATAAAAGTGAAGAGGTATCAAAGGAAATACTTGCTGAAATTAAAGAACAAGTTGATACTACAGTAAAAAAAGATGAAAATGATAAAATTGTTGTTATTCTTGAGGTACCAGGAACTCAAGAAGATAACGAGGATAAAACAGAAAACCAAAATAATAATCAAACGAAAACCAATAACACTAAAATTGATACCAAAACATATACATCAAAAGATGGGGTGAAATATACAACAGAAGCAATCTTAAAAATCCCTAAAATAAACATTGAATATCCAGTGCTTTCAGCAACTTCAGATGCATTATTATTTGTATCCTTAAATAAATACTGGGGCCCACAACCAAATGAAGTAGGAAATTATTGCATAGTAGGACATTATTATGAAAATGGTAAAATGTTTGGAAAGTTACATAAATTAAAAAATGGAGATAAAGCAGAATTAACAGATTTATCAGGAAATACTCTTAAATATCAGGTATACAACAAATATGTTGTAGAACCAACAGATACAAGATGTACCAGTCAATTGACAGATGGTAGAAAAGAACTTACATTAATTACTTGTACAAATGGTGGAAAACAAAGACTAGTAGTAAAATTAAGACAAGTATAATATAAAAAAAATAACCCAAAAATCACTAAAAAGCTGTACTTTTTGGTGATTTTGTGGTATAATAGTATTGTAGGGTTTGAAAAACCAAATATCCGAATAGGAGGATAAAAAGATGTTTAATGAAGAAATTTTTAAATTTAATATAGATAATATAAAAAATGATTTAGCAATTGAAGGAATGGATATAACAGAGAATGATGTTAATATGTATAGAATGTTAGCAGAAAATGAAGTGGCAATGCCAGAATTAATAAATATGATAAAAGAACAAATCTAATGTAAAAGTTGTCAAAATATTGACAACTTTTAATTTTTACTTTAAACTCATCTTAAGAAATGGTGGGAGATAATATGAGAAATTTGTATGAGGGTTCAAAATATTGCTATGAAAATAGTGGAACTTTAAAAAATAAATTAGATATTAGAGATTATAAACAACTAGAAAAATATGAGGCTAAAATCACTGCAGCCAAATCCTTAGGTTTAAGAATAAAAGGAATTACGGGTGATTTCGATAAAAAGCATTATATTTCAATTCACAAATATTTATTTGAAGACATCTATCCATTTGCAGGTGAATTTAGAGAAGAGAATATTGGAAAAGGTGAGTTTAGATTTGCAAGTTTTGAATATATTGAACCAGAATTAGATAGACTTTTGAATGAATTAAAACAAGAAAACTTTCTAGCTGGACTTTCAAAACAGGAACTAGCAAAAAGGTTAGCATATTATTTGTCAGAACTAAATGTTTTACATCCATTTAGAGAAGGAAATGGAAGAACAAACAGAGAATTCATTAGGCAATTAGCTTTAAAAAATGGATATGTTTTAAACTTAAAAAATACACCACCACAAGAAGTACTGAATGCAAGTATAAAGTCAGTTATAGATACTACTGATCTAGAAAAAATTATAGAAGAAATGTTAGAAAAACAATAAAATTACTAAACAAAAAGGTGACGTTGAGATATTTATTCTCAACATCACCTTTTTATTTAAAAAAATTTTAACTTTTTTTCAAAAAACACTTGATATTTTTAATATCTTATATTAAAATCTAATTGAAGTGGAGAGAAGTGGTAGAAAGTGGAACAAAATGTTAGCGAGGTGAGTAAAAGTGTTAATAGGTGAATATGAGCATTCTCTAGATGCTAAAGGTAGATTGATACTACCTTCAAAAATTAGAGAAGATATGGGAGAAAAATTCATAATAACCAAAGGCTTAGACAAATGTCTATTTGGCTTCTCACAAACAGAATGGGCTAACTTCGAAGAAAAACTAAAAACACTTCCACTTACAAACAAAAATGCCAGAGATTTCGTAAGATTTTTCTTATCAGGCGCAATAGAATGTGAAATTGATAAACAAGGTAGATTTTTAATTACAAGTAACTTACGTGAATATGCAAAATTAGAAAAAGACACAGTAATAATTGGTGTAGGTACTAGAATTGAAATTTGGGATAAAGAAAAATGGAAATCTTATAATAGTGACGAAAATATTTCAGCAGATGAAATAGCAGAAAATATGACAATGCTTGGTATATAACTTGCAAAAGTCTATATAAGCACAAAAGAAAATTTTAAAGATACAAAAGATTAAACTTACTAAAGAAAAAATCATACAAAAGATAAATTATACTAAAGATTAGATACCTACAAAAGATAAATTATACTAAAGATTAGATACCTACAAAAAATAAACTTTACTAAAGATAAAGGAAATAAGGTCTTACAAAAGATTTTAATTTCAAAAGAAAAAATATTTAAATAACTAAAGTGAAAAATATAAATTTACTAAAGATTGTTTGAAAAATTTCCATACCCTACAAAAGAAGGTTAAAAACCATGAAAAACACAAAAGAAAAAATACTAAAATAAAAACATAATAGTTGGTATAAATCATACCAACTTATTATGCTATTTTAGAGATAGAACTATGCCAGTGAAAGGATTATACAAAACAGATGGAATTTAAACATGAACCAGTTTTATTAAAAGAATGTATACAAGCACTTGAAATAAAAAAAGATGGTATTTATGTAGATGGTACATTGGGTGGAGCTGGACATAGTGAAGAAATTTTAAAAAATCTATCAGAAAATGGAAAACTAATTGGAATTGATAGGGATGAGGAAGCATTAAAAGCTGCTTCAAAAAGATTAGAAAAATATAAAAATGTAAGTTATGTTCATGGAAATCATGACGATATAAGGCAAATACTAGATGAACTTAATATAGATAAAGTTGATGGTATTTTACTAGATTTAGGAGTTTCGTCATATCAGCTAGATGAAAGAGCAAGAGGCTTTAGCTACATAGGAGATGGTGAACTAGATATGAGAATGGACACATCAAGTGGAATAACGGCTAAAGATGTAGTAAATACTTATCCAGAAGAAAAGTTGGCAAATATAATATGGGAATATGGGGAAGAAAGATTTAGCAGACAAATAGCTAAAAATATCTGTAAATTCCGTGAAGAAAAGCCAATTGAAACAACAAAAGAGCTAGTACAAATAATAGAAAATTCTATACCAAGAGCTATGCAAAAGGATGGACATCCTGCAAAAAGAACATTTCAAGCTATTAGAATTGAAGTAAACAATGAAATCGCTCCATTATATGAAACCATAAAAAATAGTGTTTATTGCTTAAAACAAGGAGGAAGATTAGTAGTAATAACATTCCATTCATTAGAAGATAGAGCAGTAAAAAATGCTATGGTAGATTTACAAGGAAAATGTACTTGTCCAAGCGAGTTACCATATTGCGTGTGCAATTATGAATCGTGGGGAAAAATAATAAACAAAAAACCAATTATAGCAACACAAGAAGAACAAGAAAGAAACTCTAGAGCCAAAAGTGCAAAAGTAAGAGTTTTTGAAAGATTAGATAAAAACACATAGGATTTTAAAAATACCAAAAGAAAAGAGGTGAGAACTTATGGCATATAGACCAATGAAATATCAATATGAGACTAGCCCTAGAAAATTAAAACCAGAATATGAACCTATAAAAAATGATGATGTAAAAAAGAAATCGTCTACATTAAAACAAAAAAATAAAAAGTCTCAAAAACAAGCAAAATTAGAAGTAAAAACTATTATGTATATAGTTATTGGCTTTGCAATATTATTTGCCATAAGTTATAGAAACTCACTTATAACAGCAAGCTTTAATCAAAAAGAAAGTTTGAAAAAACAATTAAGCACACTTCAAAAAGAAAATGCACAAACAGAAATTAACATTCAAACTAGTTTGAATTTAACAAATATAGAAAAATCAGCATCTAGTATGCTAGGAATGAAAAAACTATCTGATTCACAAAAAGTATATGTTAGTCTTCCAAAAGAAGATTATGTAGAAACAGCAAGCGAACAGGTAGTGGTAACAGAAGAGCAAAATTGGTTTGAAAAAATAATAAATACAATTACAGATTGGATAAAATAATTAAAAGGATTAACTCAAAAGAGTTGGTCTTTTTTTTATTTACGTGAATAAAAATAAGAAGAGAAAATAGGAGTTTAGATTATGAAAAATTTAAGATATAACATAGAAAAAAAGCAGTTATTAAAATGGAAAAAGAAGAAAAAAGAGGAAGTTATAAACATAAAGAAAGAGCAGAAATTAGCACAAAAAGATATTAAGAAAAAATTTAAACAAGAACTAAAAAATGAAAAAATAAAAGTAGAAGAAAGGACTAGTAGTATTTCTAGAAAAAAGAGAATGAAAAATGAAATTATAGTTTTATGGTTAGTGCTAGTTGTATTAACTGTTAGAATTGCATGGCTACAATTTGGAATGGGAGCAGAATTACAGTCTAAGGCATATGTACAACAAACTCTAGATAGAAGCATAAACCCTAGAAGAGGTACTATATATGATGCGACAGGTAAAACGATTTTAGCTGTAAGTAGTACTGTAGAAACTGTTACTGTAAACCCAGTTAATATTTCAAAGGAAAATAAAGAAAATGTTGCTCAGGCCTTAAGCAAAATATTTGAATTAGATTATGAAAAAGTATATAAAAAAGTGACAAAAAGAAGTTCGATTGAGACTATTATAAAGAAAATAGATAAACAAAAAGCTGATGAACTAAGAGTATGGTTGCAAGAGAACAATATAACAACAGGTGTAAATATTGATGAAGACACAAAGAGGTATTATCCATATAATAATTTAGCTTCACAAATTATAGGATTTTCAGGAAGTGATAACCAAGGATTAGATGGAATAGAAGCTATTTATGATGAAGAACTAAAAGGAACAAAAGGTAAAATTCAAAAGCTTACAGATGCAACAGGAGGGGATATACAAAATACAGGCGAAAATTATGTAGAAGCAATTGATGGAAATGATTTAGTATTGACAATTGATGCTACAATTCAGGGAATTGCTGAAAAGTATTTAAAAGAAGTATGCATTGACAATAAATGTGTAGACGGAGGAAATATTGTTGTAATGAACCCAAAAAACGGCGACGTTTTGGCAATAGCAGGGTATCCAAACTACAATTTAAATGAACCTTTTGAACCAAGTACAGATGAATTAAAAGAAGCTTGGCCAAGTATGTCACAAGCTGATAGAAATAAAACAATGTTATCACTCTGGAGAAATAAAGCAGTAACAGATACTTATGAACCAGGATCAGTTTTCAAACTAATTACAGCATCTGCATCACTTCAAGAAGGAATTACAACACCTGATAAAAAAGGAGAATTTTGCTGTACAGGTGGAATAGAAATAGCAGGTGTTAGAATTAAATGTTGGAGATATTATAGACCACATGGACCAGAATCTTTGAGAGATGCACTAATGAATTCATGTAACCCAGTATTTATAGGACTAGGACAAAAATTGGGAGTACATACATATTATCAATATTTGAAAAAGTACGGATTACTTGATAGAACTGGTATAGACCTTCCGGGTGAGGCTACAAGTATATTCTTAAAAGAGGATAAAGTTGGACCAGTAGAATTAGCAACAATAGCCTTTGGTCAAAGATTTGAAATTACACCAATACAACTTGCAACAGCAGTAAGTACAATTGCAAATGGTGGAGTGAAAGTAAGTCCGAGAGTAGTTAAACAAATTATAAATAGTGAAACAGGAGAAGTAAAAGATGTTCCTGTAAAAACTGGAGAAAGAGTAATTTCAAAAAAACATGCAGATGAAATGCTAAATATGATGGAATCAGTAGTTGCTTTAGGAACAGGAAAAAGAGCTCAAGTAAAAGGATATAGAGTAGGAGGAAAAACTGGAACTTCAGAAGATGGTGTTAATACAAATAAATATATTGCTTCATTTTTGGGAGTAGCACCAATATCAGATCCAACAGTAATAGTTCTTGTGACTTTATATGATCCAAAAGGAGAAGGAGGTCACCAAGGAGGTGTGGTTGCAGCGCCTGTTGGAGGGCAAGTGTTATCAGAGGTTTTACCATATTTAGAGCTAAATAAAGATGACGAAAAAGAAGAAGATATTAGAAAACAAGTGGAAGTTCCAAATGTTGAAGGATTAACGATAAAGGAAGCAACTAAAATATTAAAGGATTTAAATTTAAACATACAAATAGAAAATGAACCTGAAAACTTGGATAAGGAAAATACAATAGTTAGAGAACAAGTGCCCAAAAAAGGCATTAAAGTTTATGAAGGTACAAAGGTTATTATAAAAATTTAGCAAAAAAGCTATACAAAAAAAACATTTAATTATATAATGTAAACGTAAAAATGGAGAAAGAGAGTGTGTGCTATGGATTTAAAGAGTATATTATCAGGATTAGAAGGACTAAAAGTAAAAGGAAGTCTTGATGTAGAAGTAAATGAGATTAGAAACAGCTCTAATCTAGTACAAAAAGGAGATATGTTTGTAGCTATAGATGGCTTTGACACAGATGGACATCAATATATAGGTGAAGCAATACAAAAAGGTGCAAAAGTTATTATGGCACAAGCAGATAAAATAACTAAAGAAATGGTAAAAGAATTACCAGAGAATGTTACTTTTATCTTAGCACCAGATACAAGGCATGCAGTTTCAATTTGTGCTTGTAATTTTTACAAAAATCCATCTAGAAAACTTAAATTGATAGGCATAACAGGAACAAAAGGAAAAACAACAACCACTTTTATGATTAAAGAATTACTAGAAAAACAAGGATTTAAAGTTGGATTAATCGGAACCATTTGCACATATATTGGAGATAAAAATTTAGGAGACAATGATAGAACTACACCAGAAAGTCTAGAATTACAACAACTTTTGAGCAGAATGGTGGAAGAAAAATGCGATGTGGCAGTTATGGAAGTATCTTCTCAAAGTCTAAAACTAGGCAGAGTTGATGGATGTGAATTTGAAATAGGAATATTTACAAACTTTTCAAAAGATCACATCAGCCCAAAAGAACATCCAGATATGGAAGATTATTTTGCATCAAAAGTAAAACTATTTACAATGTGTAAATATGGATATATAAATTCAGATGATATATATGCTAATAAATTACCTAAATTAGTACCAAGTTGCAAATTTAGCACTTATGGAATAGATAACCCCACAGAGTTATTAGCAAAAGACATTACAGTAACAAACTCAAGTGTTGATTTTAAAGTGAAATTAGACGGAAAAAATCAAAGAGTAAAAACTGGTATTCCTGGAAGATTTAGTGTATATAATTCATTGGCAGCAATAAGTGTTGCAACAAAATTTGGTTGCAGTGTAGAAAATATACAAGAAGCACTATTAAATGTTCGTGTACCAGGAAGAAGTGAGTTAGTAGATAATAAAAAAGAACTAACAATTATGATAGATTATGCACATTCACCAGAAAGCTTGGAAAATATTTTAACAACTGTTAGAGAGTACACACAAGGAAAAGTAATTTGTGTATTTGGTTGTGGCGGTGACAGAGATAGTGGTAAAAGACCTATTATGGGTGAAATATCAGGAGTTTTAGCAGATTATACTATCATTACTTCAGATAATCCTAGAAGTGAAAAACCAGAAGAAATAGTTGAACAAATAGAAAAAGGAATTACAAAGACAAAAGGAAGCTATGAGTGTATAGTAGACAGAAAAGAAGCAATAAAAAAAGGAATAGAAATGTTGCATAAAAAAGATATATTAGTTATTGCAGGTAAAGGACATGAATTAACACAAGAAATTAAAGGAAAAAAATATGAATTTGATGAACGTAAAATTGTACGTGAAATTATAGAAAATTTAAAATAAAACACAGAACAACTAAGGAGGAAATATGGAATTTCAAACCAAAATAATACTAATTTCATTAGCATTTAGCTTTATAATGGGGTTAATAACAATTCCAATACTAAAAAAATTAAAAGTAGGTCAATTAGAAAGAAAAGAAGGACCACAATCACATCTAAAAAAACAGGGAACGCCTACAATGGGTGGAATTATAATAATGCTTACATTATTGGCGATGGGGGCATACATTTGCTTTAATTACTCTAAATCAGCTAATACCGAAGAACAAAAAATTGCAATACATTTAATTCCACTTATAGCATCAACAATAGGCTTTGGCGTAATAGGGCTAATTGATGACTTGAAAAAACTAATAGGTAAAAATACAGATGGCTTAAAACCTAAATATAAAATGTTAGGTTTATTGATAGTATCTGTTGGATTTAGTTTATATTTAACTCAAATATTACATTTAGGAACAGATACATACATTCCGTTTTTCAAAATATCTATAAGCCTTCCAATATGGCTATATATTCCATTTGCTGTAGTTGTAATGTTAGCAACTACAAATGCTGTTAACTTAACAGATGGAATAGACGGACTTTCTACAAGTGTAACAACAATAATAATTACATGTCTAACTGTAATAGGAATTATATTTGGAGTAAAAGAGATAACAATATTTGGAACTATATTAATTGGAGCATGTTTAGGATTTTTAATATTCAACTTACACCCTGCAAAAGTATTTATGGGAGATACAGGCTCACTTTTGCTTGGTGGTGCAATTGCAAGCATGGCACTTTACTTAAAAATGCCATTATTATTGATAATAATTGCTTTAGTGCCAGTAATTGAAACCTTATCAGTAATTATACAAGTTAAGCACTTCAAGAAAACCGGAGAAAGAATATTCAAAATGACTCCAATACATCATCATTTTGAATTATCTGGCTGGAATGAAAATAAAATAGTATCAGTATTTAGCTTGATAACTCTTGTGTGTTGTATAGTTGGATTATTTGCTATTTAACACCATTAAGAAAGGGAAGAAATAATGCAAAAAACAAAAAAGAAATCCACAAATTTCATAAACCAACCATTTGATTTTATACTATGTGCTGTAATATTCATATTGTTGGCATTAGGAATAGTAATGGTATTGTCAGCTTCAGCACCATCAGCATTAGCTGAAACAGGCAAAACTTATTCATATGCAAGCAAACAACTTTTAGCAGCCATTTTAGGTATATTTGGAATGTTTTTCTTTTCAAAAATAAATTATAATGTTTATAAAAAAATGTATAAAATGGCATATGTGGTTTCTGTACTTATATTATTACTAGTTCTAATTCCAAATGTTGGAGTTGAAGCAAATGGAGCTACAAGATGGATAAAAATTCCGATAATAGGACAGTTTCAACCATCAGAATTAACTAAAATAGGATTAATTATATTTTATGCAGGTTATCTAACAGAGCACAAAGATGAGTTGAGAGATTTTTGGAGAGGATTTGTAAAACCACTTTGTTTTATACTTCCACCAATTGCAGTATTATATTTAGTACAAAACCATTTAAGTGCATCATTAATTATTGGAATGATTACTTGTATAATGATGCTGATTGCGGGAACAAGACTCGTACACTTTATTATTGTTGGAGCAATAGGTGGAGGAGGTTTAATCTCATACCTGATATATAAAGTTAGTTCAGGAGGAGGGGATGACAGCTTCCGTATAGGCAGAATTATTTCATTCTTAGACCCTTGGCAAGACCTTACAGGAACAGGCTGGCAAGTAGTTCAAAGTTTATATGCAATAGGTTCAGGAGGACTATTTGGAGCAGGTTTAGGTGAAAGTAAGCAAAAATATTTATATATATCAGAGCCACAAAATGACTTTATATTTGCAATAGTTGCAGAAGAATTAGGTTTTATAGGGTGCCTAATTATAATGATATTATTTGGAATTTTAATTTGGAGAGGTGTACTAATTGCAATAAAAGCACCAGATACATTTTCAAGCCTATTAGCTACAGGAATAGTGAGTTTAGTTGCAATTCAAGTAATACTAAATATAGCAGTTGTTACATCATCAATTCCAAATACAGGTATACCACTACCATTTTTCAGCTATGGAGGAACAGCGTTATTGATTTTATTATGTAGTATGCGGTATTTTACTAAACATTTCACGAGCGGGCTCAAAAGTATAAAGGGGGAACTAGAATGCGAGTAATAATAGCAGCAGCAGGAACAGGCGGACATATAAATCCAGGAATAGCAATAGCTAATAAGATAAAAAAAGAAGAACCAGACTCAGAAATAATATTTATAGGTACTAATCGTGGGCTAGAAAATGACTTAGTTCCTAGAGCAGGTTATGAGCTAAAACATATAAATGCTTATGGATTTAATAGAACAATATCATTAGAAAATATGAAAAAAATATATCAAACTTTTCATTCAATAAAAGAAGCTAAAAAAATAATAGAACAGTTTAAACCAGATGTAGTAATTGGAACAGGTGGATATATTTGTGTGCCAGTAGGAATGGCAGCTAAAAAGAAAAAGGTACCAGTAGTATTGCACGAAAGCAATGCATTTCCTGGAGTAGCTGTAAAGATACTATCAAATAAAGCAAGCAAGATATTAGTAGGATTTGAAGACGCAAAAGCAAGATTACCAAAAGCAAAAAAAGTAGTTGTCACAGGGACCCCTACTAAAGTGAAAAAAGTAGAAATATCAGATTCTAGAAAACAAGAATTATTAAAGGAAAATAAACTAGAAAGCAATAAACCAATAGTACTATTTTTTGGAGGAAGTCAAGGAGCTAAAAGTATAAATAATAGTTTATTGGAAATAATATCTAAAAAACAAAATCAAGACTACCAAATTTTATGGGCAGCAGGACCAAAACAATATGATCAGATAAAAAATGAACTAAAAGAAAAATATTCAATAGAAATTGATAATATACCAAATGTTAGCATAGTACCATACATTTATAATATGGAAGAAATAATGAATATTATAGACTTAGTAGTTTCAAGAAGTGGAGCAATGACAATAACAGAAATAGCAAATGTGGGAGTGCCAGCAATATTTATACCATTCCCATTTGCAACAGAAAATCATCAAGAATACAATGCAAAAGTATTAAAAAATGTAGGAGCTGCTAAAATAATATTAGACAAAAACTTGACAGCAAAAGAATTAAATAGTACAATATCAAACTTAGTGAAGGATAAAAAAGTTTTAAAAGAAATGGGCGAAAAAGCTCATACAGTTGCAATACAAGATGTAGAAGAAAAAATCTACAAAGAAATCAAAGAAGTTGTCTAAAGACAACTCCTTATAATTTACTAATTAAAGGAGAATTCAAATGGCAGACAAGCTAATTATTGTGGAATCACCTGCAAAGGCAAACACAATTAAAAAGTTCTTAGGTGGAAATACCAAAGTAATGGCTTCAATGGGACATATTAGAGATTTACCAAAATCAAAAATGGCTGTTGACATTGAACATGACTTTGAACCAGAATATATAAATATTCGTGGAAAAGGTGACCTGATTAAAAGTTTAAAAAAGGAAGCCAAAGCTGCAAAACAAGTATATTTGGCATCTGACCCTGACCGTGAGGGAGAAGCTATTGCATGGCATTTAGCACATATATTAGAAATACCAGAAGATAGCAATTGCAGAGTCACTTTTAATGAAATCACTAAAGAAACTGTAAAAGAAAGTATAAAGAAACCAAGAACAATAAATATGGATTTAGTTGACGCACAACAAGCTCGTAGAGTATTAGACAGAATAGTGGGATACAAAATTAGTCCAGTGCTATGGAAAAAAGTAAAAAGAGGATTATCAGCAGGTAGAGTGCAGTCAGTTGCTGTAAAGTTAATTGTTGATAGAGAAGAAGAAATAGAAAACTTTATACCAGAAGAATATTGGAATATTTATGCTGATTTATTAGAACCAAATTCTAAAAAGAAATTTCAAGCTACATTTTATGGAAAAGATGGTAAAAAGCTAGAAATACATACAAAAGAAGAAGTAGACAAAATATTAAAAAATATAGAAAAAGGCAAGTATATTGTAGCAGATGTGAAAAAAGGAGAAAAGAAAAGAACTCCTGCACCACCATTTACTACAAGTACAATGCAACAAGAAGCATCTAGAAAATTAAGCTTTACACTAAAAAAGACAATGTCTGTTGCACAAGGACTATATGAAGGTGTACATGTTGGTGAAAAAGGTACAGTTGGTTTAATTACATATATGAGAACTGACTCTACTAGAATTTCAGATGAAGCAAGAGCAGTAGCAAAAGAAGTTATTACTCAAAAATATGGCGCAAACTATTATGAAAATCGTTATTACAAAACAAAGCAAAATGCTCAAGATGCGCATGAGGCAATTAGACCAACATATATAGATTTAGAACCAGAAAAAATTAAAGATTATTTAACAACAGATCAGTACAAGTTATACCGTTTGATATATAACAGATTTATTGCAAGCCAAATGGCTAATGCTATATATGACACAGTTACAGCCAATATAGATGTAAACAATTACAATTTTAGAGCAAATGGACAAACTTTAAAATTTAAAGGTTTTATGACTCTATATGTGGAAACTATAGAGGGAGAAAAAGAGGAAGAGGATAACTCTATTCCAGAATTAACAATTGGCCAAGAAGTAAAAAAAGAAAAACTAGAAGCAAAGCAAAGCTTTACACAACCACCTGCAAGATATACAGAGGCGAGCTTGGTAAAAGCTTTAGAAGAAAAAGGAATAGGAAGACCAAGTACTTATTCTCCAACAATTACAACAATTTTGGAAAGAAGATATATTCAAAAAGAACAAAAACAACTAATACCAACAGATTTAGGTAAAATAGTAAACAAACTATTAGTTGAAAACTTTCCAGATGTAATAAATGTTGAATTTACTGCTAAAATTGAAGAAGAATTTGACGAAGTTGCAGAAGGAAAAGAACCATGGAAACAAGTTATACGTGAGTTCTATGGACCATTTAAGGTGACTTTAGATAGAGTAGAAAAAGAACTAGAACATGTCGAATTAGTTGAAGAAGTATCAGACGTACCATGTGAAAAATGTGGAAGAATGATGGTAATAAAATATGGTAGATATGGTAAGTTTTTAGCTTGCCCTGGCTATCCAGAATGTAAAAATGCAAAACCTATTATAGAAACTATAGATGTACCATGCCCAGTATGTGGGGGAACAGTGCAAATAAAGAAAACTAGAAGAGGAAAGAAATTCTACGTATGTGAAAATAATCCAGGTACTTGTGAATACATTTCATGGAACCCACCAAAACCAGGAGAACCATGGACACCTGAGAAAAAAGAAGAAAAGAAAAAGAAAACTACTAAAACAAAAAAGGCAAAAACAACAAAAAGAAAAACTAAAAAATAAATTCAAGAACGGGGAACTACACCCTCGTTCTTAAATTATGCCATATTCCTTGAAAAAATAAATAACTTATGATATAATTACAACTTGATGAAATTTCAAGGGAGATTGTTATGTTGAATAAAGAAGAAAACTTTAAAGAAAAGGAAAATCATAGGGTATTTAAGCAGTTATTAAATAACTTTATGCAAAGTGAACAAAGCTCTAAAATTGAAGAGGAAAATATAAGTAAAAATATAAAAATTGTACCTAAATTTTTTTATGATAACTTCAAAAAACAATTAAAGGTGGAATTTAGAATAGGTGAAAAACAGCTATATAAACTTAAAAATCTACCGGAATTCTACGAAAAAATGTTAAACAATGAAGTATATCAATATGGAGCAAAACTAAACTTTATACATACTACAGAATCTTTTGAAAAAGAATCACAAGAAATTTTATCATTCTTACTAAAATATGCAGAAATTATTAAATACAGTAATGAAATGAATTACACATATTATAGAAACAATTTTATACCAGACAATATTTTACTATCAAATTCAGGCTTAGACGACATTTTTGAAATTTTGAAAAATAAAAATGTAGCCTTTCAAATAAATGCAGTAGAAAAAAATATATATTTTGCAGATGAAGAACCAGAAATATTCTTCAACATTACAGAAGTAGAAGGAAATAAATTTAAACTAAAATGCAATATTGATGTTTTTAGTTATGATATTTTACAAGGCAAAAAATATATATATTTATTATTCACAGACAGCTTATATCGTTGTGACATAAAATTCGAAAACACCATTTTAAATATATTAGAAACCTTAAGGAAAAATTATACAAATGAAATAATTATGGACGAAAAAGAAGTAACAAACTTTTTTGCAATGATAGCACCAGAAATAGAAGAAAGTGTAGTTACAGACGATTTGCCTAAATATGTAAAAGACAAGTATATTCCACAAAAATTAGGGGTGAAGATATACTTAGATTATGATGCAAACAATAATGTTATAGCAGATATAAAATTTTGTTATGGAAAAAATGAATACAATCCACTAACAAATCAAAATGTTGATTTTGCCAGAAATATGATAAAAGAAAATGAAGCACTAAATCAATTTATAAAAACTGGATTTATGCTTGATAGAAAAAATGCAAGACTAATTTTGGCAAATGACGAAAAGATATATCAATTTTTATCAGAAGAAATTGAAGACTATATGAAAAAATATGAAGTTTTGGCTACTGAAACTTTTAAGAAAAAAGAAATACGTGCTCCACAAATGAAATCTATTGGAGTAAGGATAGAAAACAATTTGCTACAAATAGATTTATCACAAATAGGAATTGAATTATCAGATCTATCAGACATAATGGAAAAGTATAAGTTAAAAAAGACTTTTCACAGATTAAAAGATGGAAGCTATATAGATTTAAAACAAAATGAAACTCTAAAATTTTTAGATGACCTAAATCTAGATATGGAAAATGGATTTACAAATTTAAAAGATGGAGTTATTACACTTCAAAACTATAGAAGTTTGTATTTAGAAAGATGCTTAAAGAATTTAAATAATGTTGAAGTAACAAAAGATGAAGCATATAAAAATATGGTAGAAAGCCTTGAAACAGAACAAAAAACTGTTCAAATGGAAATACCTAAAAATTTGAATGCAAGTTTAAGAACCTACCAGAAAATAGGATATCAATGGTTGAAAACATTAGATAGTTATCAATTTGGTGGAATATTAGCAGACGATATGGGACTTGGAAAAACAATTCAAGTTATAGCAGTAATATTAGACTACGTAAATAAAGAAGGAAAAATGCCATCACTAGTAGTATGCCCAAGTTCACTTACTTTGAACTGGCTAAACGAAACTAACAAATTTGCACCAAGTTTAAAAGTATGTGTAATTAGTGGTAATGCTATAGAAAGAGCAAAAAGAATAGATAAAATACCACAATATGATTTAGTTATTACATCATATGATTCATTAAAAAGAGACATTGAAATATATGAAGAAAAAGCCTATAACTTTAGATATATGATAGCAGATGAGGCTCAATATGTAAAAAATAACAATACTCAAAATGCAAAATCTATAAAGAAAATATTAACACAAACAAGATTTGCACTAACAGGTACACCTATTGAAAATTCACTTTCAGAATTATGGTCTATATTTGACTTTATAATGCCAGGATATTTATTCAAATACAGAAGATTCAAAGAGTCATTTGAAACACCTATAGTCAAAGAAGAAAGCGAAGCAAGTTTAGAAAGACTTAAAAAAATGATAGAACCTTTTGTACTAAGAAGAATAAAGAAAGAGGTACTAACAGAGCTACCAGACAAAACAATAAGTGTGCTATATAATGAAATGCAAGAGGAACAGCAAAAGGTATATTTGGCATACTTATCAAGAGCAAAGAAAGAGATAAGTGATGAGATTAAAGTAAACGGAATTGAAGGAAGCCAAATAAAAATATTAGCTTTGTTAATGAGATTAAGGCAAATATGTTGTCACCCTAAACTGTTTTTACAAGATTATGAAGGTGAAAGTAGTAAGCTTACACAATGTATAGAACTTATAAAAAACACTGTTGAGAGTGGACACAAAATATTACTATTTTCAGGATATACATCAATGTTTGAAATGATAGAAAAAGAACTCAAAGAAAATAAAATATCATATTTAAAGTTAACAGGACAAACAAAAGTAGCGGATAGAATAGATTTAGTTGATAAATTTAATGAAGACGAAAATATAAAGGTATTTTTAATATCTTTAAAAGCTGGTGGAACAGGTTTAAACCTAACAGGAGCAGATGTAGTAATTCATTATGATCCATGGTGGAATTTATCAGCTGAAAACCAAGCAACAGATAGAACTTATAGAATAGGACAAAAAAATAATGTGCAAGTATATAAACTAATTACTAAAAATTCAATAGAAGAAAAAATCTATGAACTACAGCAAAAAAAGGCAAAACTTGCAGACAATATGTTATCAACACAAAACACATTTATAAGTCAACTATCAAAAGAAGATATTATGAAATTATTTGGTTAAAATTTCCAAAAGATGTTGACATATTTTAAATAATGTAGTAATATAATTGTAGTAGAGAGTCAAATCTCAATTTAATAAAAGGTACAAGTAACTCAAAAAAACTTCCGTGATGCCAGTCACGGAAGTTTTTGGATATAATATATAAGTAATATGAGGTGGAAAAATGAAGGATTATATAACAGTAATTGGAGGAGGATTAGCAGGAACAGAGGCTGCTTACCAAATTGCAAAAAGAGGAATAAAAGTAAAGCTATATGAAATGAAACCACAAAAATATTCGCCTGCACATAGTAATCAAAATTTGGCAGAAGTAGTGTGCAGTAATTCGTTTAAATCAAATTTACATACTAATGCTTGTGGTCTATTAAAAGAAGAACTAAGAATGCTTGATTCACTTTTAATAAAAATAGCAGACGAAACAGCGGTGCCAGCAGGACAAGCACTTGCAGTAGATAGAGAAGTTTTTTCTAAGAGAGTAACAGAAGAATTAGAGAAAATGAAAAATATAGAAATAATAAGAAAAGAAGTTGGAAAACAAATCGTAAACAATATAGACGATGTTTTAATAGATAGTGAAATCAAGAGTGAACTACAAGAAATGGCAGAAGACGGAATTGTAATTATAGCAACAGGTCCATTAACTTCGGATAAACTATCAAATGAAATATTAAGTATCACAGGTCAAGATAAATTGTTCTTCTATGATGCAGCAGCACCAATTATCGAAAAAGATTCAATAAACATGGATGTAGCATTTTGGGGAGAACGCTACGAACAAGAAAGAGAAAAAGACGAACCAATAGAAGAATGGCAAAATAGAATACAGTCACAAACAGAAGCAAGTTATCTAAATCTTCCAATGAACAAAGAAGAATATGAAAGTTTTTGGACAGCTCTAGTAAATGCTGAAGTAGTAACACTTCATGAATTCGAAAAAAAGGAAATATTTGAAGGATGTATGCCAATAGAAATAATGGCTAAAAGGGGAAAAGATACTTTGAGATTTGGGCCTTTAAAGCCAGTTGGATTTACAGATAAAAGAACAGGCTATAGACCATATGCACTTGTACAATTAAGACAAGACAACACAGAGGGAAATTTATTTAATATGGTTGGCTTCCAAACTAATTTAAAATTTGGAGAACAACAAAGAGTATTTAGTATGATACCAGGTTTAGAGAGTGCCAATTTTGTAAAATATGGAGTAATGCATAGAAATACATATATAAATTCTACAAAATTACTAGAACCAACATATCAATTAAAAAGCAACAGAAATATATATTTTGCAGGACAAATTACTGGAGTAGAAGGATATGTAGAATCAATTTCTTCAGGATTAGTATCAGCGTTAAATGCGATAGAACAATACAATCAAACAAATAAAGAAATTGTTTTTTCAGACTTAACAATGATAGGAGCATTGAGTAAATATATATCAACAACTAATGAAAATTTTCAACCAATGAATGCTAACTTTGGCATCTTGCCAGAACTTCCTGAAAAAATAAAAGATAAAAAATTAAAGTATTCAAAACTAGCCGATAGAGCAATAGAAGAAATGAGAAAGACAATACAAAACATATAAAATATTACGTATATATTACAATTGTGTTAAGTTTTAATTACAAATCACACGAATTTACATAATACAGTTGCAAGAAAAGGAAAAATGTGGTATAATAAAGTATGTGAAAAAATATTCATAATAAAGGAGTAATTTATATGAAAAAAAGAGCGTTAGACAAAGCGTATGAAGAAATTGATGCTAAATATAAAGATATGTCTGAAGAAGACATGAAAAAAGAGATGGAGACATTAAAAAAAGAGATTACCGGAAAAGAAAAAGCCTTAGAAAATCTAGATGGTGAAGCCAGAGAAAAAATGAAAAAAGATTTAGAAAAGAAGAATAATAGACTTAAAAACTTAGAAGGATATTCTAAAAATAAAACTCAAATTTCAAAAATTATAGACTATAGAGGAAGGTTGGAAGCAAAACTAGCAAATGTTATAGCAGTAAAAGATGATAGCAAAAAGGCATATGCTGAAGCTAAAAAGGAATTTGTGGAAGCAAGTAAGTTATTAAAAGATGAAAACAAAACTATGGAAATGGATCAAAATGAATATAATGACTTGCTAACTAAAAAAGAAAATGCCGAAAAAGAAATGAAATCTCAAAAAGAAATATTTGAAAAGGCACAAGCAAAAGCAAAAGACCTTGAAGCTAAAATAGGAAAATGCAATCTTGCTTGGAGAACATTATTTACTAACAAAACATGGGATGATATTCAACTAAGAGCAAAACAAACTAAAGGTAGGTTTACTAGAAAAAAAGACGAGGAAATAATAGAAGAGCCTATTGAAATAGAAGATAAAGAAATAAAAGAACAAATTGGAAAAAATGTAAGAAAAATACAAGAAGAACAAAAAGAGAAAAAGAATTTACCAGCAAAAGTAACAACTTGGACTAAAATTAAAAACTTCTTTAAATCAATACCAGCTAAGATAAAAGAAAAATTTGGTAAAGAAGATGTAATGGAAGAAGAAAAACCAACAAAACAAAAATCTACTAAACAACAAAAAGCTGACTTTTTAGATGCTCTTAGACAAAATGTAGATGTTGACTATAGGGAAGCAGTAAAAAAAGCAAAAGAACAAAAATATATAGATCAACACAAAGCAAAATCAAAAGAAGAAAAATAACATAAAAAACCTTCAATTAAAAGTTGAAGGTTTTTTGCTAATAAGTAAGAAAATACTGGAAAAACTGTTGACTTTTATAGAGGAAAATGATAAAATATAAACCGTTAGTGTAAAATACGCGAATAGTGTATTTCCCTAACGGTTTGTTTGTCACAAAAAAGTAATAATATAGCTTTTTTGTAGAATAGATTTTAGAAAAGAGGTGAAATTTAAGTGCCAACAATTAATCAATTAGTAAGAAAAGGTAGAAAAAGTTCTACAACAAAATCAACAGCACCAGCTTTACAACATGGTTACAATTCTATGAATAAAAGAATGACTAACAAAAGAGCACCACAAAAAAGAGGTGTATGTACTGTTGTAAAAACTGTAACACCTAAGAAGCCAAACTCAGCTTTAAGAAAAGTTGCCAGAGTTAGACTATCTAATGGATATGAAGTTACTTCATATATTCCAGGTATAGGACACAACCTACAAGAGCACAGCGTTGTTCTAATTAGAGGAGGAAGAGTAAAAGACCTTCCTGGTGTTAGATATCACATTATCAGAGGAACATTAGATACAGCAGGTGTTAAAGATAGAATGCAAGCGCGTTCTAAGTATGGAGCAAAACGCCCTAAAAAATAGAAATTTTAGTGAAAAGCTTCGTCTTGCGTTGTCAAGCGTCGCATAAAAATCTTTCGATATACACCAGTATAATCTCAAGATTTTTAGCTAGCTTTCCTAGCAATACTCGCTTTTGACTAAAATCAAAAAAATAGTTAATGGTGCGTATAATTTATTACTAGTTTAAGGTACTTAAATTTATAATACATTATATAGCGCTATACGGAAAAGCATTAAGGCTTTTCAGAGTACCTATCATACGGTTTAGTATGAAATAATAAAAGGAGGGAAGAATAGTGCCAAGAAAAGGATTTATAGCAAAAAGAGAAGTTTTACCAGATCCAATATATAATAGCAAAGTTGTTACAAAATTAGTTAACAATGTTATGCTAGATGGTAAAAAAACAGTTGCTCAAGGTATAGTTTATGATGCATTTGACATCATTAAAGAAAAAGAGCAAAAAGATCCACTAGAAGTTTTCCAAGCAGCACTTGAAAATGTAATGCCAGTTCTAGAAGTTAAAGCTAGAAGAATTGGTGGTGCTACATATCAAGTACCAATCGAAATTAGACCAGAAAGAAGACAAACTTTAGGTTTAAGATGGTTAGTTGTTTATGCTAGAAATAGACATGAAAAAACTATGGCTGAAAAACTTGCAGGTGAAATTATGGATGCTGTAGCTGGAAACGGTGGAGCATTTAAGAAAAAAGAAGATATGCATAGAATGGCTGAAGCTAACCGTGCTTTCGCACATTATAAATTTTAATTATAAGCGTCGTCTAACTTTGTTAGCCATCGCATAAAGTTACTTCGACATACAAACGTATAGTCTCAAAAACTTTAGCTCGGCTGCCTCGTTATACTCGCTTCTAATTAAAATTAAACGTATTTATATGGTACATTTAATTTTTTAGAATGTATCGAGAAACTAAATAAAAGGAGGAAAAATAAGTGGCTGGAAGAGAATTTCCTTTAGAAAAAACAAGAAATATAGGAATCATGGCTCACATTGATGCGGGAAAAACTACTACAACAGAGAGAATACTTTTCTATACAGGTAAAACTCACAAAATTGGTGAAGTTCATGAAGGCGCAGCAACTATGGACTGGATGGTCCAAGAACAAGAAAGAGGTATTACAATTACTTCTGCAGCTACAACTTGTCAATGGTTAGGACATCGTATCAATATTATCGATACGCCTGGGCATGTTGACTTTACAGTTGAAGTTCAAAGATCTTTAAAAGTTCTTGACGGTGCTGTAACAGTATTAGCAGCTAAAGGTGGTGTACAACCACAAACAGAAACAGTTTGGAGACAAGCTGATAAATATCAAGTTCCAAGAATGGTATATGTAAATAAAATGGATACTACAGGTGCTGATTTTATGCTTTGTGTAGATCAATTACACAATCGTTTAAAAGCAAATGCAGTTCCAATTCAATTACCAGTTGGAGCAGAAGAAAACTTCAAAGGTATTGTTGACTTAATTAAAATGAAAGCATTTATACACAAAGACGACTTAGGAAAAGAAATTGAAGTATGTGATATACCTGCTGATTTACAAGCACAAGCTGAAGAATTTAGATCAAAATTAATAGAAGCAGCAGCTGAACAAGATGATGATTTAATGATGAAATATTTAGAAGGTGAAGAACTAACTGAAGAAGAAATCATTAAAGGTATTAGAAAAGGTACAATTGCTAACAAACTTATCCCTGTATGCTGTGGTTCTTCATACAAGAACAAAGGTGTACAAGAGTTATTAAATGCAATTGTTAACTTTATGCCATCACCACTTGATATAGCTGATGTTAAAGGTGTTGATTTAGATGGAAACGAAGCAGTAAGAAAAACATCTGATAGTGAACCATTTGCAGCACTAGCATTTAAAATTGCAACAGATCCATTTGTTGGAAAACTTTGTTTCTTCAGAGTATATTCTGGTACATTAGAAGCTGGTTCAACAATATTAAATGCAAATAAAGATAAAAAAGATAGAATGGGAAGAATTCTATTAATGCACTCAAATCACAGACAAGATATTGATAAAGTATATGCCGGTGATATTGCAGCTGCAGTTGGTTTAAAAGAAGTTGGAACAGGTGATACATTATGTGATCCTGCACACCCAATTATTCTAGAATCAATGGAATTCCCAGAGCCTGTTATTGATATTGCTATTGAACCAAAAGATAAAGCAAATAGCGAAAAAATGGGTATAGCTTTAGCAAAACTTGCTGAAGAAGATCCAACATTCAAAACATGGACAGATCAAGAATCTGGTCAAACAATCATCGCTGGTATGGGTGAGTTACACTTAGACATTATCGTTGATCGTTTGAAGAGAGAATTCAAAGTTGAATGTAGTGTAGGTAAACCACAAGTTTCTTACAAAGAAACAATTAGAAATAAAGTTAAAGTACAAGGTAAATTCATCCGTCAATCTGGTGGTAGAGGTCAATACGGTGACGTATGGCTAGAAATGGAACCATTAGAAGCTGGAAAAGGAATTGAATTTGAAAGCAAAATCGTTGGTGGTGTTGTTCCAAAAGAATATATCAAACCAATCGAGGAAGGTGTTAGAGAAGCTGCTCAAAGCGGTATCTTAGCAGGTTACCCTGTAATCGACTTTAAAGCTACATTGGTAGATGGTTCTTACCACGAAGTTGACTCTTCAGAAATGGCCTTCAAAATTGCTGGTTCTATGGCATTCAAAGAAGGATGTAAACAAGCTAAATCAGTTATATTAGAGCCAATTATGAAGGTTGAAGTAACAGTTCCAGAAGAATACATGGGAGATGTTATTGGAGATATCAATTCTAGACGTGGAAGACTAGAAGGAATGGAAGCTGTTCAAGGAAATCAAGTAATTAGATGCTTTATTCCATTATCTGAAATGTTTGGATATGCAACAGACTTACGTTCAAAAACACAAGGTAGAGGTACTTATTCAATGGAACCAAGCCATTATGAAGAAGTTCCAAAATCAGTATTTGATAACATTGTTGCATCAAGAGCTAAAAAACAAAACTAAGAATATAAATCGAACCACAGATATACATAATTGCTTTGTAATTTATGTGGTTCGAAGTAACTTAAAAAAATAGTAAAAAATACTTGATTTTAGCTATGAAATAGTATAAAATACAAGTACTTGAAAAAAAGATTTTAATATTAAATTAAAATAAATGTAGGAGATTTATAAAAATCCCTAACAAAATTAAGGAGGAAAATTAAATGGCAAAAGCAAAATTTGAAAGAACAAAACCACACGTTAACATTGGTACAATCGGCCACGTTGACCACGGTAAAACAACAACAACAGCAGCTATTACAAAATACCTAGGATTACTAGGAAAAGCTAAATATGAAGCATATGATCAAATCGATAGTGCTCCAGAAGAAAAAGCAAGAGGAATCACAATTAACACAGCTCACGTAGAGTATGAAACAGACAAAAGACACTATGCTCACGTAGACTGCCCAGGACACGCTGATTATGTAAAAAACATGATCACTGGTGCTGCTCAAATGGATGGAGCAATTCTAGTTGTTTCAGCAGCTGATGGTCCAATGCCTCAAACAAGAGAGCATATCTTACTTGCTCGTCAAGTAGGTGTTAAATATATCGTTGTTTACTTAAACAAATGCGATATGGTTGATGATCCAGAATTATTAGAATTAGTTGAAATGGAAGTTAGAGACTTATTATCAAGCTATGATTTCCCAGGTGATGAGATTCCAATTATTAAAGGTTCATCATTAAAAGTTCTAGAAAGCACATCTACAGATCCTAACGATCCTGTATACGCTCCAATTAAAGAACTTATGGATGCAGTTGATAGCTATATTCCAACTCCAGACAGACCAATTGACCAACCATTCTTAATGCCAATTGAAGACGTTATGACAATCAGTGGTAGAGGTACAGTTGTTACTGGTAGAGTTGAAAGAGGTCAAGTAAAACTTCAAGACGAAGTTGAAATCGTTGGATTATCTAAAGAATCTAAGAAAACAGTTGTTACTGGTGTTGAAATGTTTAGAAAAACATTAGACCAAGCTGAAGCTGGAGATAACGTTGGTATCTTATTAAGAGGTACTCAAAGAAACGAAGTTGAAAGAGGTCAAGTATTAGCAAAACCAGGAACAATTCATCCACATACAAAATTCAAAGCACAAGTATACGTTCTAACTAAAGAAGAAGGTGGACGTCATACTCCATTCTTTAATGGATATAGACCACAATTCTACTTCAGAACAACAGACGTTACAGGTGTTATCGAATTACAAGCTGGAACAGAAATGGTTATGCCAGGAGATAACGTTGATATGACTATCGAACTTATTACTCCAATCGCTATCGAAAACGGATTAAGATTCGCTATTCGTGAAGGTGGACGTACAGTAGGTTCAGGTGTTGTATCTGAAATTATTGCTTAATTTAAATTATGTAATATAGAAAAGGCAAGGGTTACAAGAAATTGTAAAACCTTGCTTTTTATATTGACTTTTTTAGACTTTAATTATATACTATATGCGTACCAAAGAGCAAAAATTATAGTAATATTTGTAGAAAAAAGGAGAGTTCTTTTAATGAAGAATTTAAGAAAAATATCACTAATGTTAATACTTACAGTAGTTAGTATATTATTACTAGCAGTAAGTTCAAAAGCAACTACGAAAGTAAAAGTAACAGGAGATGTGTTGAACATAAGAAAAGGTCCTTCAACTAGTACAAAAGTTGTAGCAATGTTATCTAAAGGCGTAGAATGTGAATTGCTTGAAGAAGAGGGAGATTGGTACAAAGTTAAGTACAAAACATATACGGGATATGTAAGTAAAGAGTATGCAGAGATAATAGGTGAAACTAATAATACAGAAGAACCTAAAAACACTGAAACAAACACTGATAATAAAAATGATACGGATAACACTTCTAAAAATGAAGAGAATAATACAACTTCAGATACTAACATAGATGAAGATGTAAAAGTTGTATATAAAAAATTAAAACAAGATAGTGAGTTAAAAATTTTACCATTGGTTTATTCAAGCAATATCGAAAGCTTAAAAAAGAATGCTGAAATGATATTGTTAAGTGAAGTTAATGGATGGTCATATGTACAAACAGATTCTAACTGTGGATGGATAAGAACTGAATACTTAGAAGATTCAAGTACAACATCATCTAATAATGGGAACACTAATAGCACAGACAAAAATGAATATACAGAAAAAACAGGATATATAAATGAAAGTTCAGTTAATATGAGAAAAGGAGCTGGAACAAGTTATAGTATAGTAAAAGTATTATCATTAAATACTCAATTAACTATAACAGGTGAAGACGGAAAATGGTATCAGGTTAAGGTTGGAAATACTACTGGATATGTTTCAAAAGACTATGTATCAGATACAAAAACTACTACAACCAGAGGAAATAACAATTCTAGAACAGAAAACAATACTGAAAAAACTACTGCTAGTAATACAAAAGTAGAAAAAGTTTCTAATAATGAAAATACAACTAAATCAACTGAAAGTGTTAAAAAAGAACAGGTTGAAGCAATCAAAACAACAACTCAAAAGTCTAAACAAGAGACGACAAGTAAGAATGAAACAACAATTAAAAGTACAGACATTGTTGCATATGCCAAAAAATATTTAGGATATAAATATGTATATGGCGGTGATGGATCAAACGGAACATTTGACTGTTCAGGATTTACAATGTATGTATATAAACACTTTGGTATAAAACTTCCACATGCAGCAAGTAAACAATACAAATGTGGAAAAGGTACTCAAATTACTAAATATAGTGATTTACAAGTAGGGGATATTGTATTTTTAACAGATTATGAAACAGGTGTAGGAATAGGGCATTGTGGAATATATCTTGGAAATGATAACTTTATTCATGCATCAACAACTTGTTATGCTGTTGAAATATCTAGTTTTAAAACAATATATAAAGGTAGATTTTATTCTGGTTTAAGATTGATATAATTTATAGGGGCATTATAGAAAGGTTTAAATATGAGACCATTTTGTGTTGCCACTATTGGAGTAATTTTAGGAATTATAATAGGGCTATACTTAAAAAGTATAGCTTTTTTCATATGTATAATGATAATAATTATTAATATAATACTTAAGTTGAAAAATAAATTAAATTCTTGTGTAATAATAATTGGTATATGTTTTATAGTATTTTGTATTTATACATTGATGTTGGAAAATAATTACACAAAAATTACAAAGAAATATGATAAACAGTCAATAACTATACAAGGAATTGTTGTATCAAACGGAAATGAGAAGAAATATAAAACGCAATATGAAATACAAGTAATGAAAATACATAATAATAACACAGGAGAAACTGAAAAGAGAAACTTTAAAGTGTTATGTGATATAAAAGGCAAAAAAGATGAAATAGGACTGAAGTTTGGAGATGAAATAATATTTAGTTCAAAATTTGAGGCACCATACACAGAAAGAAATGAAGGAGGATTTGATTATAGTCAATATCTAAAAACGAAAAAGATTGCCGGCAGTGTAATGAGTAAAAGTGAAAATATAAGATTAGTGGGGCAAAACAAGATAAATATACTAGCGAGAATAACAAATGATTTAAAAAATGCTTTATTAAATAAAACATACAAGATTTTGCCTAAGGATGAAGCAGGACTGTGTGCAGCCTTATTATTAGGAGATAAAAGTAAGATAAACAATGATATAGAAAATAGTTTTAGAGAGGCGAGTTTGTCACATATGCTTGCTATTTCAGGAGCACATATATCATATATATTATTAGGAGTTTCAACTGTTTTATCATATCTAAAAATTCATAAAAGATGGGCTAAAACTTTTATATGTATGTTTTTACTATTTTTTATGTTTTTAGCAGGTGGATCACCGTCAATTGTTAGAGCTTGTATAATGGCAATTTTAAATTTAGTAGCTGAAATGTTATTTGAAAAATCAGATACATTTAACAATTTAGGCATAAGTGCATTTATAATATTACTTTTTAATCCATATGCTTTATTAGACATAAGCTTTCAACTTTCATTTGGTGGAACTATTGGAATAGTCACATTTGTAGAGCTATTATATAATATTAGATTAAAGAGAAAAGGAATAACTAAAAGAAAGGATCAAGAAGAAAAAAATGGAAAGATACAAGGAAGGAAATATAGTGAATTCACATACAAAATTTTAATATATATAGAGCAAACTACTATAATGTCACTAGCAGCAAACATAGTTATTACACCAATTATGCTTCATAATTTTAGTTCAATTTCATTAGTATTTATAATTTCAAATTTACTTGCTACACCTATAATGGGGATATGCTTAATTCTTGGAATGATTTTTTTAGTTTCTCTAATAATTACCCCATTAGCATATGTAGTGGCATTTTTATTAGGACCACTATTAAAAATATTTATTCTAGTTGCAAGTTTTTCAAGTAATATACCATTCTCAAAAATTTTAATGCCAACGCCAAAGATATGGCAAATTCTAATCTATTATTTAATCATTATAATATATTTTTTCAAAGACGATATTCAAAAAGTTTACCCAAAAATATTAGATAATTATAAGAAAATAATTATATTTTTAATAATTTTAACTTTATTACCTTATGGATTAGCAGTAATTCCAACAAATAAGTTAGAAATTCATTTTATAGATGTAGGACAAGGTGATAGTATGCTTATTACAACACCATCTAAAAAGAAAATTTTAGTGGATGGTGGAGGAAGTGAATTTGGCACATTTGATGTTGGAAAGCAAACATTACTACCATATTTATTAAACAAGTCAATTATAAGCATAGATTATCTTTTGTTTACACATTTTGACTCAGACCATTGCCAAGGTTTACTTACGGTGCTAGAGAGTATAAATGTAAAAAATGTAATTATAGGAGAACAGGGGAAAGAGTGTGAGAATTTTGAAAAATTTTCAGAACTTGTAAAGTTAAAACATACTAATAAGATTACTGTAAAAGCAGGAGATACAGTTACTATAGATAAAGAATGTAACTTTGAGATATTGTTTCCTGACACAGATTTGATAAAGCAGAACATCTTGAACAATAACTCAATAGTAGCAAAGTTTTGGTATAAAGATTATAGTGTATTACTTACAGGAGATATAGAAAAAATTGCTGAAGAAAAATTGATACGAAAATACAAGGATACGAAAAAACTAGAAGCTAATATACTAAAAGTTGCACATCATGGTTCAAAAAGTTCCTCGATACAGCAATTTCTAGATGAGGTGAAACCTGAAATAGCTCTTATTGGAGTTGGAGAAAAGAATACTTTTGGGCATCCAAATGACGGAGTATTAGAAAGGTTAGAAAATTTACGGTTGTGAAATTTATAGGACTGATTTATGTGGAGAGATAACTATTACTATAAAAAATAATAAAGTGAAGGTTAATAAAAAAATAGATATTGAAAAATAGCCCAAAAGTAGTATAATATATAGGAAAAATAGAAAAGGAAGCAAAAATATGTTATCAAAATATTCAAATCAAACAAATGGGATAAATGAAGAGGAAATACAAGAAGCAGCAAATGAAATAAAAAATGGAAACTTAGTATTATTCCCAACTGAGACTGTATATGGAATAGGAGCAAATGCTTTAGATGCAAATGCGGTAGAAAAGATATTTATAGCAAAAGGGAGAGCACAGGACAACCCTTTAATTGTTCATGTTTCAAATATCAAGATGGTGGAAGAGATAGTAGAAGAAATAACAGAATTAGAGAAAAAGCTAATAGAGAATTTTTGGCCGGGTCCACTTACAATAATATTTAAGCGCAAAAGCAATGAAATAATTCCTGATGTTGTAACAGCAAATCTAGACACAGTGGGAATTAGAATGCCTAGCAATTTGATTGCAAAAGAGTTAATAGAAAAATCCGGTGTACCAATTGCAGCCCCAAGTGCAAATGTTTCTGGAAAGCCTAGCGGAACTAATGTTGAAGATATTATAGAAGAACTAGATGGAAAGGTTGCATATATATTAGATGGAGGTTCGACTGACATAGGATTAGAGTCAACAGTTATTAAAGTAGATGGAGATAACATCAATATATTAAGACCAGGCAAGATAACTAAAGAACAACTAGAAACAGTGGCAAATCAAGTTAAAGTTGATAAAAATGTATTAGGGCAAGTGCAAAAAGATGAAGTGGTAGCATCTCCGGGAATGAAGTATAAACACTACGCTCCAAATACAAAATGTATGATGGTATATAGTGAAGATGCAGATAAAATGATTAAAAAGATAAATGAAATAACTATGCAAAATGAGAATGTTCTAATTTTAGCAAAAGAGGAACACATGGACAAGTATATTGCAAGACATAAATGGAGCTTAGGAAATAGTTTAGAAGATGTTGCTAAAAATATATTTACATTTTTAAGAAGAGCAGATAAAGAAAATGTCGATTTAATAATTATTGAAGGAGTCGGCAGTAAAGGTTTAGGACTTGCGATTACAAATCGTTTGATTCGTGCATGTGCATATAATTATATTATTCTAAAAAATGAATAAAATTTCCAAAAAATCTCATACTAATATTAAATATTTAGAAAAGGACTGATATAGTATGAGAAAAGGATGGATTATTGCATTAGCTATATTTCTACTAATAATAGGTGTGGCTTTAGGAATTTCTGTATATAACAAAAATAAAACAGATAACACTAATATAGTAGATAATAAAAAGTTAGCAGAGGAAAATGAGATAAATAATGTGGTTCCTACAGCAGTAGTTGAAGAAAAAGTATCACCTAATGCTAAGGTAATACAAAAGCAATATTTTACTGGTTGTGATCATTTATTAAAAGAAACTAAAGATATACCAGAAAATTTGGTGAATAAAAATAAAGAAGAAGTAGAAAAGTATTATAAAGACTGGAATGTCGACAGTTTTTCAAAAAATGAAATTATAATATATAAAGAAGAAAGTGGTTTTTGCAACCAGCATTATTTAATTAAAGAACATAATGGCGTTTTAGGAATTTACACAATAGATGAAAATGGAAAGATTACTTTAAAAGAGGATACTGAAATTCAGACTATGTATTTACCAGAAGCAGATTTAGAAAAGGTAAAGCAGGGAATAGAAGCGGTTGGAAACATGGAACTAAATAGTGCATTAGAAGATTTTGAATAAAAAATAGATGAGATTATTTCTCATCTATTTTTAAGTTTTCTTTTTTTAGATATCCTTGTTTATAAAATGTAATGTAATACATAACAAGTGAAAATATAGTAGTAGCCAAAGCTAAATAATAAATCCATAAATCAAATTGTGGCAAAGGTGCTACAGAATTTGAAGGAATTTTAGCAATATTGTTCCAGTATGCAATTACAAATGAACATACAATTGCTATATAGAATAACACTGTTGCAAGTTTTCCAAACCATCTACTAGAAACAACTAGTTCTTTTCCGTAAAGGAAAGATGCACCTGCTATCATTGCTGCTTCTTTTAAAGCAACTACTATAATAATCCAAAATGGAATAACTCCTTTAAATGTAATTGTTAAAAGTACAGCTAGTTGAGTTGCTTTGTCGGCTAAAGGATCGATAAGTTTTCCAAAGTTTGTTATAAAATTAAATTTTCTAGCAATCCAACCATCTAAAATATCTGTTAAACCAGATACTGTTAAAAGTATAAGTGCTGTAATGTATTGGTCAACTACTATAAAATAAATTATAAAAGGTATTAGAAAAAATCTTGCAACTGTTAATATATTTGGAATATGCTTTGCCATAAAAATTATCTCCTATTTTCTTACATTAAATTTTAAATTATTTTCTTCTAAAGAAACTACTATAGTATCTCCATTTAATAGTTCTGAACGTAATATCATATCTGAAAGCTCATCTTCCAAATATCTTTGAATAGCTCTTCTCAATGGCCTTGCACCATATTTTATATCAGTTCCTTTTTCTAACAAGAATTTTTTAGCATCTTCGGAAATTTCTAAAGTAATATTCTTATCAGCTAATACTTTTTTTGTATCGTCAAGCATTAAATTTACAATTTGTAATAATTGTTCATGATTTAATTGCTCAAATACAACAATTTCATCTACACGATTCAAAAATTCAGGTCTAAAAGTTTCTTTTAAGCTATCCATAACTTTATCTTGATTTATTCTTGTTCCACCAAAACCAATTGAATTTGTATTTTGATTAGAACCAGCGTTTGAAGTCATAATCATTATAGTATTTTCAAAACTTACAGTATTACCTTGACTATCTGTTAATCGTCCATCATCTAAAACCTGTAATAAAATATTAAATACATCAGGATGAGCTTTTTCAATTTCGTCTAGTAATACTATAGAATAAGGATTACGTTTTACTTTTTCTGTTAGTTGTCCTGCATCATCATAACCTACATAACCAGGAGGAGAACCAATTAGTTTTGATGTAGAATGTCCTTCCATGTATTCAGACATATCCACACGAATAATTGAGTTTTCGTTTCCAAACATTTCATAAGCAAGTGATTTAGCAAGTTCTGTTTTACCAACTCCTGTCGGACCAACAAATATAAATGATGGTGGTCTCTTTGTACTTTTTAGTCCAGCACGATTACGACGTATTGCTCTTGAAACAGCTTCAACAGCAGTATCTTGACCAATTACTCTCTTGTGCAAATTAGCTTCTAAGTTTAGTAGTTTTTGAGTTTCAGCTTCAGTAATCTTCTTAACAGGAATTTTAGTCCAACTTTCAATAACTTCGGCAATATCTTGAACTGTTAAGTTTTTAAGTTTCATTTTCTCATTTAAACTATCAATTTGTTCCATTAAACTACATTCTTTAGCTTTTAGCTCAGCTGCTTTTTTATAATCTTCAGTTGAATCTGCAAGAGCGGCTTCTTCTTTTTCTTCTTGAACAGCTTTTAGTTGACCTTTTAATATCTCTAATTGATATAATTCTTTATTATTCAAGTTTATTCTTGAACAAGCTTCATCTAAAATATCTATTGCTTTATCTGGTAAAAATCTGTCATGAATATACTTCTCAGACATAATAACAGCTTGTTTGATTACATCATTTGAAATTTTAACTTTGTGATAATCTTCATAATATTTTTTAATACCCTCTAAAATTCCTATAGAATCAGTAATAGAAGGTTCTTCAACTAAAACAGGTTGGAATCTTCTTTCTAGGGCGCTATCTTTTTCTATATACTTGCGATATTCTTTTAAAGTAGTTGTTCCAATCAACTGAATTTCACCATTAGAAAGTGATGGCTTTAAAATATTTGCAGCATTCATAGAACGCTCTGCGTCACCAGCACCAATAATATTATGAATTTCATCTATTACTAAAATTATATTTCCTAAAGCTTTACATTCTTCAATAATAGATTTCATACGAGCTTCAAATTGTCCTCTAAACTGAGTTCCTGCAACTATAGCTGTCATATCTAATAAATAAACTTCTTTATTTAACAATTTAGCAGGTACTTTACCATTTACAATTCTGATTGCTAAACCTTGAGCAATAGCTGTTTTGCCAACTCCTGGCTCTCCAATTAAACAAGGGTTATTTTTGCTACGACGATTTAATATTTGAGTTATTCTTTGAATTTCTTTGTCTCTGCCAATAACCATATCTAATTGGCCATTTTTGGCTTTTTGAGTTAGGTTTGTACCATAAGCTTCCAATGCTTTTTTACGTTTATCTTTTTTCTTTTCTACTTTAACTTTCTTTTTCTCAGTTGAACTATTAGTAGATCCTTCTTGATTTTCTCCAAACATATTTGAAAAAATTGAACCTAATGGAATGGCAGCACCAAACATTGGAGAACCTTGCTCCATTTTTTCTAAATCTTCTGGATCCATATCATCTAATTGCTCAGAAAAAGAATCTAAGTCCATATTTTCTGCTAGATTACTAACAATATTTTCAATCTGTTTTGTCATATTATTCACATCTGTTTGACTCAAATTTTTTAAAGGATTTATTCCCTGCTTTTGAGCACATTCAAGGCAGTAGCCTTTAGATATAGTCTTACCATCTTTATCTTTTGCATTTAGGAAAATAACTGCAGGATTTTTCCCACATACTGAACATAATTCCATAAATTTTATATAAACTCCATTTCTTTATTGTCTAAAAATACATAATATATAATACAGCAAAATTAAGGATAAGTCAATGTTTAATCTATCTAATTAAAAAAATATAAAAAACACTAGATTTTTAGTAAAAAATAGGGTAATATATAAGAAGAAAAGTTAAAGGAGCAAAAAAATGAAAAATCAGAAACTTATATTTATTTTAGTAGGAGCATTTTGTGTATTAGCATTAATAGCAGGTATATATGCACAGTTTTTTGTAGGAAGTTCAAACAATAATAATATACAAAATCCAGATAACAGTATAAATAATGAGATAAAGCCTAAAACACAGGAAGAAATAAAATCACAATTGAACAGCTTATTTACAAATGAAATTATATCTAATGACTATGATGAAACTAATTTACAGAAAAGAGATACATCAAAGGGCATAGTTTATTCAGCATATGATATTCAAAAACAAGAAGGAAATTATGAATTAGATATTCATTTGCCAGTAATAAATATTAATGATACTGTAGCCACAGATTTTAATAAAATGACACAATCTATTTTTGCAAATAAGGCATCAGATATACTAAATAATAAATATACAGAAAAAGTAATATATAGTGTAGACTATATTTCATATGTAAATGAAAATATTTTATCATTAGTAATTAAATCTACATTAAAACAAGGAAATAACCCACAGAGAGTAATTGTTCAAGCATATAATTATAACCTAGAAACAGGAGAGAAAGTACAACTAGTAGATGTTTTAGCAAAGAGAAATATAATTCAGAGCGATTGTCAAAATAAAATACATGAGATAGTTACTAAAGCACAAGAGGAAGCACAAGTATTAGTGCAATCTGGATATACAGTATATAATAGAAATCTATCAGATAGTATGTATCAAATTTCTAATATATCAACATTTTTCTTAGGAAAAAATGAAGAATTATATATAATTTTTGCATATGGAAACCAAAACTTCACTTCAGAAATGGATGTTGTATTATACGAATAATGAGAGGAAATATTAAATGGCAAAAAATCTGCTTATAACAGAGAAACCATCTGTTGCTACTGAATTCGCAAAGGTATTAAAATGTGGTGGCAATAGAAAGGACGGATATATTGAGTCAGATACTTGGATTATTACATGGTGTGTAGGCCATTTAGTAACAATGAGTTATCCGGAAAAGTATGATGAAAATTTAAAGTTCTGGAGATTAGATACGTTACCATTTATGCCAAAAGAATATAAATACGAAGTAATACCAAGTGTTGAAAAACAATTTAACATAGTAAAAAGCCTACTTCAAAGAGAAGATGTAGGCTGTATTTATGTTGCTACTGACTCTGGACGTGAAGGAGAATACATATATAGATTAGTAGAAAATCAAGTAGGTGTGGCAAATAAAACAAGAAAGAGAGTATGGATAGATTCGCAAACAGAAGAAGAAATAAATAGAGGGATAAAAGAAGCAAAAGATTTATCAGAGTATGATAGCTTGTGTGATTCTGCTTATCTGAGAGCGAAGGAAGATTACCTAATAGGCATTAACTTTTCAAGACTTTTATCAATTATATATGGTAGAAGAATGGCAAAAGATTTGGGTGAAGAAAAAATATCTATTTCAGTGGGTAGAGTAATGACCTGTGTGCTAGGAATGGTGGTGCAAAGAGAAAGAGAAATTAGAAACTTTGTTAAGACTCCGTATTATAGAGTTATAGGAACATTTGGAGAAGAAAGCTCATCATTCACTGCCGAGTGGAAAGTTACAGAAAAATCAAAAATGTGGGAATCTCCAAAACTATATAATGAAAATGGCTTTAAGAAAGAAAATGAAGCAAAAGATTTCATTATGTCGTTAAAAGATAAAAAAGCAATAATAACAGAAGTAAAAAAATCTAAAACAAAAGAAAATGCACCACTATTGTTCAACTTAGCAGAAATTCAAAATGAAGCAACTAAAAGATTTAAAATAAAACCAGATCAAACACTAGAAATAATACAAAATTTATATGAAAAGAAACTGGTAACATATCCAAGAACTGATGCGAGAGTTTTATCAACTGCAGTTGCAAAAGTGATTTCTAAAAATTTAAATGGATTAGCAAAAGGCTTTAAAGACGAGGAAATACAAGGATATATAAAAAAGATGGTAGATGAAAAATATTCTACTGACTTAATAAAAACAAAATATGTAAATGATAGCAAAATAACAGATCACTATGCAATTATTCCAACAGGTCAAGGATTTGAAAATTATGATGCTTTACCAGATTTACAAAAGCAAATGTATAAGGTAATAGTAAAAAGATTTTTAAGTATATTTTATCCACCAGCAGAATATAGCAAAATATCTGTAACAATAGAAGTTGAAAATGAGCAATTTTCAGCCAGTGGAAGAGTGTGCGAAAAATTAGGATATTTAGAAGTGGCTAAAAATGAACCTAAGAAAGAAAATGTAGAAGAACAACCAGAAGAGCAAAATAGCTTAGAAATATTAAGAAGCTTAAAAAAAGGAGAAGAAATAGGAGTACTAAATTATGAAACTAAAACTTCAGAAACTTCTCCACCTAGTAGATACAATTCGGGCTCAATGATACTTGCGATGGAAAATGCAGGAAAGCTAATTGAAGAGGAAGAATTAAGGGAGCAAATTAAAGGAGCAGGAATTGGCACAAGTGCAACAAGAGCAGAAATTATGAAAAAGCTAGAAAGAATAGGATATATTGCAATAAATACTAAAACGCAAATTATAACACCTACTGAAAAAGGAGAAAAAATATATGATATAGTATTTATGTCTATGCCAGATATGCTGAATCCAAGACTAACAGCAAGTTGGGAGAAAGGACTTGAAATGGTATCAAGTAAGCAGATTGAACCAAATGAGTTTATGACAAAACTAGAAGCATACATAAACAGTAAAATTGATAAATTAGTTGTAAGAAGATAGAGAACTTTGAAATTCCAAGGCTCTCTATTTTTATAACATTCACACTTTATGCTAACTAGACATAATATATAGCAAAAATAAGATAGAAAGGGTGAATAAAATGTCTAGTTACATAATAGAAGGAGGCAGAAAGTTAGAAGGAGAAGTTACAGTATCAGGCTCAAAAAATGCCTCTTTACCAATTATAGCAGCCAGCATACTAAATTTAGGAACCACAAGACTATACAATATTCCAAATATACATGATACACAAATCACCTTAGAAATATTAAAATATTTAGGGTGCAAAGTAAAAAGGCACAATGGAAAAATAGAAATAAATAGTAAGAAAATTAACAAAAAAGAGATTCCGGAACATTTAATGAGTCAAATGAGGTCTACAGTTGTACTCGCAGGAGCAATACTGGGCAGATTTAAAGAAGCAAAGTTTTCTTATCCGGGAGGATGTGATATTGGTGCAAGACCAATAGATTTGCATTTGTCAGCATTTAAAAAATTAGGAGTTAATATTACTGAAGATTCTGGGTTTATTATATGTAAAGCCGACAAAATAATAGGAACAAATATTGACTTAGATTTCCCAAGTGTAGGTGCAACAGAAAACATTATACTTGCTTCAATATATGCAGAAGGAATTACACAGATAACAAATGCAGCTATGGAACCAGAAATTGTGGATTTAGCAAAATGTTTAAACAAAATGGGAGCTAAAATTACTGGAGCAGGAACTAATATCATAAAAATTACAGGAGTACAAAAGTTAAAAGATATTGGATACAAAGTTATGCAAGATAGAATTGAAGCAGGAACTTTGTTGTGTGCAGGAGCAATTACAGGTGGAAATATCTGCTTAAATTATAGAACACCAGAACATATTACACCAATATTAAATAAATTAGAAGAAGCAGGTTGTGACATAAATATAGAGAAAAATAAAGTGTATATGCAGGCACCAAAAAAGATGAAAGCTGTAGACATTAAGACAATGCCATATCCAGGATTTCCAACTGATATGCAATCAATATTTGCTAGTACTTTAACTACTGCTAAAGGAACCTCAGTAATTGTAGAAAATATATTTGAAAATAGATATAGATATACAGCTGAACTTAATAAAATGGGAGCTAAAATTACTACCGAGGGAAAAACCGCAGTAATAAAAGGTGTAAAAAAATTGTCAGGTGCAACAGTGAAAAGTACGGACTTAAGAGGTGGAGCTTGTATGGTGTTAGCAGGTTTGTCGGCAAAAGGAATTACAACAGTAACTAATGTAGAATATATTTTAAGAGGATATGAAAATTTGGATAAAAAATTAAATAGTCTAGGAGCTAAAATTACAATACAGAAAGATTAAAAATATTGTAAAAGTACTAGATTTATTGTATATAAATATGATAAAATAGATACGTGAAATATGGTATATAAACCATAACTTACGTATCTATTACAGTTGTAAGACTTTTAGGAAAAATTAAGAAGGTGATAACAGATGGCAAAAAAAGTTAAAGAAAAATCAACCCAAAGCACTAATATTGATTTGGACAATGAAATCATTATTGGTATTAAAACTTTGCCTGAAATAGAACCTAAGAAAAAAAACAAAAAGAAGACAACAACTAAAAAAAGTAAAAATGTAAAAAAAGCTAAAGCAACTACAAAATCTAAAAAAGGTGAATTTGAATTTAAATTAGGAATTGAAGATGAAGAGATAAAAACAAAGAAAAAAACGCCTAAAAAATTGACTAAAAAACAAGAAATGGCTAAAAAAAAGAGAAAGGCTATATTTCGACTAATAAAGTGGACAAGTCTTATTTTGATTTTAATAGGTGGAGGAATATATTTCTTGTTGTCTCCATTTTTCAATATAAAAAATATTGAAATAGTTGGAAACCAAAAGCTTACTAATGAAGAAATAATTAGTTTATCACAAGTACAAAAAGATGAAAATACATTTAAGTTAGTAAAAAGCAAAGTTCAAAAAAATATAAAACAAAATGCATATGTGGAAAATGTAAAAGTAAAAAGAAATCTACCAGATACTATTACAATTGAAATAGAAGAAAGAACTCCTACATATATGATTACATTTGCAAACGCATATGCTTACATAAATAATCAAGGATACTTTTTAGAAATTTCAAAAGACAAATTAGAATTACCAATATTAACGGGATTTTTAACTAAAGAGGAAGATATACAAGAAGGAAATAGATTGTGCGTAGAAGATTTACAAAGATTAGACGAAGTATTACAAATTATGAAGTCAGCTACAAGTAATGAGATTGCTAGTTTAGTAACAAAAATAAATATAGCAAATAAGCAAAATTATATACTAGAATTAAAAGATGAGAAAAAGACTGTACAAATGGGAGATACTTCAAATTTAAGTACAAAAATGTTATATATAAAAAGTATATTAGAGCAAAACAAAAAAATAGAAGGAGAAATTTTAGTTAATACAGATTTGAATAATAAAGGCGCAATATTTAGAAAAAAAGTGTAAGGAGGCAAAAATGAATAAGAAACAAATAGCTATTACATTAGGTATAATGTGTTTTATATTAACAGTTGCCATATGCGTTCAACTAAAAACTGTTGAAAATACAACATCAACTGTATCACAATCACTTAAAGAAAATGGATTAAGAGATGAAGTACTGAAATGGAAAGAAAGATATGACAATGCTTATGAGGAACTTACGAAATCAAACAAAGACCTTGAAGAAATAAGAAAAAGTGCAACTCAAAATGATACAAAATCACAGGCAAAACAGGAAGAAATCGAAAAGAATAATATGCTACTTGGCTTACAAGAGGTAAAAGGAGAAGGATTATTAATAAAATTAGCAGATAATAATACTGGAATTTTAAAAAATGGGAGTGAAGCTCTAGATCCAAGTTCACAAATAGTTCATTATGACGATTTAATTGAAGTAATAAATGCTCTCAACAACGCAGGGGCAGAAGCAATATCAGTAAATGGACAGAGAATAGTTCAAACGACTGCAATAACTTGTGAAGGAAATGTAATTAAAATAAATGGACAAAGAGTAAGCTCACCATTTACAATAAAAGCAATAGGTTCACAAGGTTTGTTATATGGCTCACTTACAATGATAGGAGGATATCTATACATATTAGATGAAGCTGGGGTTATAGTTGAGACTACTCAATCAGATAATTTGACAGTTGAAAAGTATACTGGAGTTATTAGTTATAAATACATGAAAAATGAAAAATAGAGGTGAAAAAAGCTTTGGATAAAGAGATGAAAAACAGAGTTATAATGACTATGATTATTTGTGGGGTATGTTTAGTACTATTTGCTGTAATGTTTATGCAATTCAGAACTATTGAAGAAACAGATATCACGGAAATTGAAAACATGAGAGAAGCTGAACTGAGAACAGCAATTTCAGAATGGAAAAGCAAATATGAAGAAACTGCAAAACAATTAGAAGCCAATCAAAAATCGATTGACGAATATCAGCAAAAAATAGAACAAAATGGAGAAGCGTCAGAACTAGTAGATAAAGATTTAGAAGAATCAAATATGATATTGGGAAAAACAGACGTATATGGTGAAGGCGTAATAATAACGTTATCAAGCACAAATGAGAGAGATGTTAAGTATCGTGACTTATTAGAACTTATAAATGAACTAAGATATGCGGGGGCAGAGGCAATATCTGTAAATGATGTTAGAATACTTGGTTCTACATATGTTGCTCAACCTGATGGAGTGTTGATGTTGATAAAAGGACAAAGAATAACATCTCCATATGTAATAAAAGCTATAGGAAATCAAACTTATTTATCAAGTATGCTAAACTTAAAAGATAGTGGTTATATTGATAAAGCAAAAGCTGTTGGATTAAACGTTAAATTAGAAACAGGGAAGAATATAAAAATCTTAAAGTATAGTGGAGAAATGGAAATAAAATATATGAAGGAAGGAGCAAACAAGCCATGATTTTTATTGCAATTGTAATTGGATGTATTTTAGGAGCAGTTATAGGAATTTATGCTCCAATAGTTCCATATACATACTCAGGGTATTTAGCTATTGCTATTATTGCAGCATTGGATTCTGTATTTGGAGGAATCTCATCAACATTAAAAAAGAATTTTGATTTAAAAATATTTGTAACAGGATTTTTTGGAAATGCAATTTTATCAATACTACTTACTTACTTAGGGCAAAAATTAAATGTAGATATTTACCTCGCAGCAATAGTTGTGTTTGTAGGAAGAATGTTTAATAATTTAGCTATAATTAGACGTTACTATTTGGAAAAATGGGACAAAAAGACGACACATAAAAACAATGTTTCATAATTGTTACGAAAATATTACAAAATTATTACAAATCTATTGACATTTTTGAAAAAATGTAATATTCTTTAGGCATAAAAAACAGATGACAAACAATCTTTAAGAGAAGCAAAATTGGAGGAATGAACCTTGGCAATTGGAGATATAATTGTTGGAATTGATATAGGGACTTCAAAGGTTAGTTTAGTAATTGGAGAGGTTAACAATTTTAATCAAATCGAAGTCATTTGTACAGCTACTCATAAATGTAGTGGAATAAAAAAAGGAAAAATTATAGATGAAAATGAAATAGCAAGTTCTATACATCATTTAATTAAAGACGCAGAGGAAGAAGCTGACATAAAAATAAATTCTGCTTATGTTACTATACCAGGAAAATATATTACTATAGTACAAAATAGTATAGTAAAAGAAGCAAAAGATAGATATGCTGGAATTTCTGCTAAAGATGTCGTATCGGCTATAATGCAAGTAAAAGATATAGATGTACCGGAAGGAAAACAAATTATTGATGTTGTAGAAAGCCAATTTATTTTAGAAAATGGAAGAAATGTTTCAGATCCAGTTGGAAGTCTAAGTGGAAGTTTTACATTAAAAGCAGAGGTTATTTTAGCAGATAAAGAATATATGAAACAAATTGCTTCTATATTTAAAAAAGCTGACTTAGATATTGATGGCTTAGTACCAATAACATTAGCACAAAGAACATTAGCACTTGATGCAAATGAATTAAATGACAGTGTAATGTTATTAGATATTGGAGCTGGAAATACAGAAATTGGTGTGTTTAATGGAACAAGTTTCGTCTATACCAACACAATACCTTTAGGAGGAGACAACATTACAAATGACATCGCATTGGTGTTAAATATTAGTGAGGAAGAAGCAGAAAAACTAAAAAAACAATATGGTTTAGCTTTAAAATCATTTATAGATAATGATAACGAAATTTTACTTACTACTTGTAAAGATGAAAATAGTAAAAGAGTAATTAAAAGTTCACAATTAATTGAAATTATGGAAGCAAGAATAGAAGAAATCTTTGCATTAGTTAATAAAGACATTACTGCACAGGGAATCAAGTCAAAGATCAACAATGTTATTTTAACAGGACAGGGAATTACTAACATTAGTAAAAGTGATGTTGCTGGAAAAATCACACTAAATATTCCAGTAAAAATAGCAACAGGAAGATTGATTAGTGTAGTAAGACCAGAATACAGAACAGCATATGCATTAGTTAAATATGTGGCTTCAAGACCATTTGCAAAAACTGTTGGAAGTAGTATAGACAATAACTCAAATGAAAACATTTTAAAAAACATTATGGAAAAAATTAAAGAATTCTTTTATTCATAGATTTTAATTTTAAATATATATTAAGGTAAGAATTAGGAGGAATGAACAATATGTTAATGGATAATAACAGTGAAGAAAACACAATGTTAGATGGAACTGCTACTATCAAAGTAATTGGTGTAGGAGGAGCAGGAAATAATGCTGTAAATAGAATGGTTGAATCTGGCATTAGAAACGTAGAATTTATTGCAGTAAATACAGATAGACAAGCTTTACTACTTTCAAAAGCAGCATCTAAAATACAAATAGGAGAAAAAATTACAAGAGGTTTAGGTGCGGGAGCTAATCCAGATATTGGAGCTCAAGCAGCAGAAGAAAGCAAAACAGAAATCGCAGAAGCTTTACGCGGAGCAGATATGGTATTTGTAACAGCCGGAATGGGTGGAGGAACAGGTACTGGAGCAGCCCCAATAGTTGCAGCAGCCGCAAAAGAAATGGGAATATTAACAATAGGTGTAGTAACAAAACCATTTACATTTGAAGGAAAGAAAAGATTATCACAAGCAGAACGTGGAATTGAAAGTTTAAAAGGAAAAGTTGATACTTTAGTAGTAATTCCAAATGATAAATTATTACAAGTAATTGATAGAAAAACTTCAATTGTAGAAGCTTTTAAAATGGCTGATGATGTGCTAAGACAAGGTGTACAAGGTATATCAGACTTAATCGCAATCCCAGGATTAGTAAACTTAGATTTTGCAGATGTAAAAACTATAATGTTAAATACAGGAATGGCACATATGGGTATTGGTAGAGCATCTGGAGAAAACAGAGCTGAAGACGCAGCAAAACAAGCTGTACAAAGCCCATTACTTGAAACTTCGATTGAAGGTGCAAGAGGAGTTATTATTAACATTACAGGTGGAAGCAATTTAGGATTACATGAAGTAAATACTGCAGCAGAACTAATTCAAAGAAATGTAGACCCAGAAGCAAATATTATATTTGGTGCTGTAATTGATGAAAGTCTTGATGAAGATATAGTAATCACTGTTATTGCAACAGGATTTGAAAAGGAAGAAGGACCATTATCAAATACTTTAGCAGTAGGTGACATCATAGATAGAGCATGGGATAAAAAATTAAATTCTATTCCAACACCAACAGATAGTTCAAATCCTCAAGAAAACTTAGAAATACCAACATTTTTAAGAAGAAAATAATAAAAAATATCGAAAAATGCAAACTCTATTTGGAGTTTGCATTTTTTTGTAGAATATTTCTTCGATTCGCCACTAGAAAATGACACACTTTTTAAATATAAGGTAGTATAATTTTCAATATAGTGAGGTATTTTTAATGACTATATATCTAGATGTAGTACTTTTGGAAAATCTATGTATGAATTACATAATTTTATTTGCAACTAGTTACATTATGAAAATAAAAACTAAACAATGGAGATTAATAATATCAAGCTTCGTACGGAGGAATATATGCTGTAGTTGCATATTTAGACATATTACCATTCTACTCAAATTTAATAACTAAAATAATACTTTCAGTAATTATGGTATATATAGCGTTAAATCCAAAGGAACTTAAAAAGTTAGCTAAGCAACTGGTGATATTTTATTTGACTTCATTTGTATTTGGAGGCTGTGCATTTGCATTACTTTATTTTGTTAAACCTCAAGATGTACTCATGAAAAACGGAGTCTACATAGGTACATATCCAATAAAAATAGCATTATTAGGAGGAATAGTAGGATTTATTATAACTAATATTGCTTTTAAAATAATAAAAACAAAGCTAAAAAAGAAAGATATGATATACAAAATAAAGATACAGATATTTGATAAAGAAGAAGAAGTTAGTGCAATGCTGGATACTGGAAATTTGCTTAGAGATCCAATATCTAAAATACCAGTAATTATAGTAGAAAAAGAAAAGTTATATTCTATAATACCAGCCGAATTATTGGACAACATAGAAAAAATAATAGGAGGTGAAGAAATATCATTCAATAATGAGTATTATAGTAGGCTAAAAATATTGCCATTTTCTTCAATGGGAAAACAAAATGGGCTAATGCTAGGAATAAAAGCAGACAAAATTATAATAGAAAAAGAAGAAGTTGAAGAAAGAGAAAATATTATTATTGGAATTTCAATGCAAAAGTTAGGAAATAACTACTCTGCATTATTTGGACTAGACTTATTAGAAGGGAGCGAAAGTGATGAACTTATTACAATTATTGAAAAATAGTATAAATACATTATATGTACGATATATTGGAAACGATGAAGAAGGCAATTTTCCAATATATTATATAGGAGGAAGTCAAACATTGCCTCCACCATTAACTAGCGAAGAGGAAACAGAGATACTAGAAAAATTGGCCAATGGAGATGAGAGTGTTAGGCAAACATTGGTAGAAAGAAACTTGAGACTAGTAGTATACATTGCTAAGAAATTTGAAAATACAGGAGTAGGACTTGAAGATTTAATATCAATTGGAACAATAGGATTGATGAAAGCAATAAATACATTTAATACAGATAAAAATATAAAACTTGCTACATATGCATCTAGATGCATAGAAAATGAAATCTTAATGTTTTTGAGAAGAAGTAATAAGATAAAGGGAGAAATCTCAATTGACGAACCATTAAATCAAGATGGAGATGGAAATGAACTTTTGCTATCAGATATACTAGGAACAGATTCGGATGTGACTTCAAGACAAATCGAAGATGAAGTGGATAAATCACTTTTAAGAGCATCTATTGCAAAACTTAATAATCGAGAGAGAAATATAATGGAACTTCGTTTTGGATTTATTAGTGGGAAAGAAAAGACACAGAAAGAAGTTGCAGATATGTTACGGAATATCACAAAGCTATATATCTAGGCTAGAAAAGAAAATAATAAATAAAATGAAAAAAGAAATTATGAGTAAAACTGGATAATTCTACAAAAAAGTACAAATATTTTAAATAAATATTTGTATTTTTTTTATATTATGATATAATTGAATCGAAAATACTAAAGAATTTAATGGGGGACACAATGGAGTTATTAGATTTTTTAAATCCATTTAAAAGGAGAAAAAAGGAATACTTAAGTTTAGAAACAGGATTGAATATAAATGTTGTACAAGGTTTTTTTGAAAAGATAGAAGATATAGTTTGTATAACAGACAATAATTATGAAATTGTCTACATAAATAAAAAAGAATTAAAAGAAACATATTCTTCATTATTACAGATAATTGACTATAAAAACAATAAAGAACTGCTAGAAGAAATAGATAAGCAAATTCAAGATGAGGGTTTCTTTTCTGACAATATTGAAATAATGCAAGGACAGGAAAAGACATGTATGTATATTTCTATGTATTATGTTCAAAATATACAAAAATATCTTGTATATATAAAGGACACTAATAAATACATAGAAAAGGAAACAAGATTAAAAGAAGAACTTAGTAAGTCAAATGATGAGCTAAGAAATAAAGACTTATTTGTTGCCAATTTATCACATGAAATAAAAACCCCAATAAACATAATAGTTGCTATGATATACTTTTTAAAATCTACTTCTTTAGATGAAAAGCAAAACCAATATGTGAAAAAGCTAGAAGAAGCAGCTGGACTGTTAACAGAGTTAACTAACAATATATTAAATGTAACAAAAAGTAATAAGGTTACTAATTTAATAAATACGAAAGAAGTATTCTCTTTAAAAACAATTATAGATAAGGTTTATATGATGTTTAAAGAAGAAATAGAAAAAAAGGGAATACAGTGGTCTATAGAATCGAATTTTAATTATGATATAGAACTCTATGAAGACAAAACTAAAATAGAGCAAATATTTATTAACTTAATAAGTAATGCGGTTAAATATACAGATAAAGGATATGTAGAACTAGGAATATCAAAAACAAAAGACAATATAGATTCATATTTAATTAGATTTTGTGTAAAAGACACAGGAAGAGGAATAAAAAGAGAAGATACAGTAAAAATATTTAAGGAATTTGAACAAGTTAATGATCCAACAATAAAAGAAAGAGAAGGATTTGGACTTGGATTGCCTTTAGTAAAGAAAATAATTGAAAGCATGGGAGGAAAAATTTGGCTTGAGAGTAGTTATGGATTAGGTACTAAATTCTTTTTTGAATTAGAACTTGCTAAAAGTACACAAAAGGATATGTTAAGTGTAAAAAATGAAGCTGTAAATAATAACTTTAGCAAGAGAGAAACAATCAAAATAAATTCTAATAAAGTCTTACTTGTAGATGATAATAAAACAATAAATGAAATTACTTCTCAAATATTATCGGAAATAAATTTAGAGTGTGACATCGCTGATAATGGTATGGAGGCAATAAAAAAAATAGAAGAGAATGGAACAGACTATTATGCAGTAATACTTATGGATATTCATATGCCAAAATATAATGGGTATGATATATCTAGAATAATGAAAACAGAGCTTGGCGTTCAATCACCAATAGTTGCACTTACAGCAACTAATATTACAGAGAAAGTTATAGAAGATAACAAAAATTATATACAGTCATATATTCAAAAACCAGTGAAACCAGAAGATTTAAAAAATATAGTGCAGGGTATAATAGGTGAAAACTGTACTTCGGGAAATGAAAACAAAAAAAGAGAAACAATATTATTTATAGCAGATAAAATTAGAAACTGGGAATTGCTAGAAAGTTTGAATAATAATTTTAATGTTATATGTACATTGAATACAAAAGATATAAACATAATAGTGGAAACAAAGAAATTGGGAGCAATTTTAATTGATAAAACTGATGAAAATGCCAAAGAAGAAGCGGCATACAATTCAAAAGAAAACCTAGTGTTGTTTTTAGACTATAAAGTTAATAATCAAAAACAAGAAGACGTAACAATAACAAGCACAGATGGATATATAAGAAGAATAGACAATGTTAAGAATATAGGATTAGTACTAACTGATATAATAGAAAAAAAGGACAAAGAAGAGAATATTGAAAACACAATTCAAGGATATAACAATGAGATTTCAGACATATACAAATTTTTATATGAGAGTTTAGTGAACTTAACATCTGTAAGGAGTAAAGAAACAGGAGCGCATTTAAAAAGAACACAAGAGTACATGAAAGTAATGTTGGAAGAATTTGAAAAATCTTTTAACACAGGAGAATTTGAACAACAAAAGACAATTGAAGATATAGGAGTTGCGGCAACATTACATGACATTGGAAAAGTTGGAATACCAGATGAGATACTAAACAAACCTGGAAAATTAACAGATGAAGAGTACGAAAAAATGAAGCAACATACTGTAATAGGACATCAAATTCTGGAAAATACATATAGCGATAAGATATCTAATGACATTTTAGAATATGCAAAAGAGATAACTCTGCATCATCATGAAAAATATGATGGAACAGGATATCCTGACGGGTTAAAGGGTGACAAAATAGATATTATATCTAGAATAATGGCTGTTATAGATGTGTATGATGCATTAGTAAATGACAGAGTATATAAAAAGGCAATGCCATATTCGGAAGTAGAAGACTACATTATTTCTCAAAGTGGTAAAGCTTTCGATCCTAAGATTGTTAACATATTTATAAATTCTAAGGAAAAATTAAAAGCTATAAATGAACAATATAAAGAATAAAAATTCCTCTTTTGGAAATACTTTTAACAAGTAATTCCAAAGGAGGTTTTCTTTTTGATAAGAAAAGTAGAGATAAGTGGTGTTGATACATCAAATTTACAGGCATTATCAAATGAAGAAAGAAATGAGCTGTTAAAAAAACTAAAACATGGAGATTTGGAAGCAAGAGAAAAATTTATAAATGGAAATCTAAGATTAGTATTAAGTGTAATTCAAAGATTCTATAACAAAGGAGAAAATGTTGATGACCTGTTTCAAGTTGGTTGCATAGGATTAATAAAAGCAATAGATAATTTTGATATGAGTCAAAATGTACAATTTTCAACATATGCAGTTCCAATGATAATAGGGGAAATTAGAAGATATTTAAGAGATAACAATTCTATCAGAGTAAGTAGATCAATAAGAGACTTAGCGTACAAGGCACTAGGAGTAAAAGAAAAAATATATAAGGAAGAACAAAGAGAGGCAACAATTGAAGAAATAGCTAAACAATTAGAAGTTAGCAAAGAAGAAATAGTAATAAGTTTGGATGCTATTCAGGAACCGATATCACTTCAAGAACCGGCCTATAGTGAAAACACAGAAAACATATATATAATAGATCAAGTAAAAGATAAAAAAAATACAGATGAACTATGGACACAAAATATCACAATTGCAGAATCAATGAAAAGATTAAATGAAAAAGAAAGAATGATAATAAATAAAAGATTTTTTGAAGGAAGAACACAAATAGAAGTTGCAGAAGAAATAGGGATTTCACAAGCACAAGTATCAAGATTAGAAAGAACAGCAATAAATCACATTAAGAGAATATATAAATAAAAAATACACCTCCAAATGTTAAATTTTTGTCTAACATTTGGGGTGCACTTCAAATAGGTGCATTTTTTTTATAAAATAAACATATTATATAAGAAGACAAATACAGGAGGAAAACATATGGGACAAAAAGGAATGGATTTCAAACATAAAGAAGTAATAAATATACGAGACGGAAAAAGATTGGGATTTGTTCAAGATGTATGCGCAGATTTGGAAACAGGGACAATTACATCAATAATAGTGCCAGGAAGTAATAGACTCTTAAGTATGTTCTCTTCAAACAACGATATTGTAATACAATGGCAGAACATAAAATGCATAGGGGATGATGTTATATTAGTGGAAATTTGACCAATATCTTGAGATTAAATTTAAGAGAATTAGCTAGAAATATATAAACTTATAAAAAAATATAAAAAATTTTAAAAAACTACAAAAAATAGCTTGACTTTATAAAACTGGTGTGGTATTATTAAATAAGTTACTACTTATAGACGAAGTCACATACGTTTGTGGAAGGGTAAATTAGTAAAGAAAAGTCATTTTTAGGATAGCATCTTACTAGTTTATTATTTTGCCCAAAAATATTTAAAAAAATATTTTGAAAAAGTGTTGACTTTTTTAAAATAAAGTAGTAAAATAACATTCGTTCACATCAAGAATGGTGAACATAAAAAGCACATTGAAAAGTAAATAACAAACCTTTGAGAAACCAAAAATAATAAAGGAAGATAGAAGCAAACTATCTATAAAAAAATACTGTGAGAAATCACAGCCAGAAAATAATTAAGAGTCAAAGAACTCAAAACAAAAAGTTATTTAAGTAGATTAGAAATAATCGAAGTAAATAAACCAAAAATATGAGAGTTTGATCCTGGCTCAGGATAAACGCTGGCGGCGCACATAAGACATGCAAGTCGAACGGAAGTCGTTGTAATGAAATGGAAATGGACAGAGAACTTGTTCGAAGAAAATTGAAGTAGACTTACAACAATGGCTTTAGTGGCGGACTGGTGAGTAACGCGTAAGGAACCTGCCTTTTAGAGGGGAATAACAATGAGAAATCATTGCTAATACCGCATATGCCGAGAGAATCACATGGTACAATCGGGAAAGGAGCAATCCGCTAAAAGATGGCCTTGCGTCTGATTAGATAGTTGGTGGGGTAACGGCCTACCAAGTCGACGATCAGTAGCCGGACTGAGAGGTTGAACGGCCACATTGGGACTGAGATACGGCCCAGACTCCTACGGGAGGCAGCAGTCGGGAATATTGCGCAATGGAGGAAACTCTGACGCAGTGACGCCGCGTATAGGAAGAAGGTTTTCGGATTGTAAACTATTGTCGTTAGGGAAGAGAAAGGACAGTACCTAAGGAGGAAGCTCCGGCTAACTACGTGCCAGCAGCCGCGGTAATACGTAGGGAGCGAGCGTTATCCGGAATTATTGGGTGTAAAGGGTGCGTAGACGGGAAGATAAGTTAGTTGTGAAATCCCTCGGCTTAACTGAGGAACTGCAACTAAAACTGTTTTTCTTGAGTGCAGGAGAGGTAAGTGGAATTCCTAGTGTAGCGGTGAAATGCGTAGATATTAGGAGGAACACCAGTGGCGAAGGCGACTTACTGGACTGTAACTGACGTTGAGGCACGAAAGTGTGGGGAGCAAACAGGATTAGATACCCTGGTAGTCCACACCGTAAACGATGGATACTAGGTGTAGGAGATATTAAGTCTTCTGTGCCGTCGCAAACGCAATAAGTATCCCACCTGGGGAGTACGGCCGCAAGGTTGAAACTCAAAGGAATTGACGGGGGCCCGCACAAGCAGTGGAGTATGTGGTTTAATTCGAAGCAACGCGAAGAACCTTACCAAGGCTTGACATATACAGGAATATTTAAGAGATTAAATAGCTCTTCGGAGTCTGTATACAGGTGGTGCATGGTTGTCGTCAGCTCGTGCCGTGAGGTGTTGGGTTAAGTCCCGCAACGAGCGCAACCCCTGTCCTTAGTTGCCAGCATGTAGAGATGGGAACTCTAAGGAGACTGCCGTAGATAATACGGAGGAAGGTGGGGATGACGTCAAATCATCATGCCCTTTATGTCTTGGGCTACACACGTACTACAATGGATGTTACAAAGGGAAGCGAAGTAGTGATATGGAGCGAAACCCAAAAAGCATCCCCAGTTCGGATTGTAGGCTGAAATTCGCCTACATGAAGCCGGAATTGCTAGTAATGGCAGGTCAGCATACTGCCGTGAATACGTTCCCGGGCCTTGTACACACCGCCCGTCACACCATGAGAGTTGGGGATACCCGAAGCCTGTGAGCCAACAGTTAAATGAGGCAGCAGTCGAAGGTAGAATCAATGATTGGGGTGAAGTCGTAACAAGGTAGCCGTATCGGAAGGTGCGGCTGGATCACCTCCTTTCTAAGGAGAAAGAGAGAGGTTTTGAAGATATATTTTCAAAAGAAAATATATACGACTTTGAGAAGAAAGAAAACTTTCTTCTCAAAGAAGAGGTTTGTTATTTATTTTTCAATGTGTTTTATAAAAGCACATTAATAATTAGAGTGAGCTACAAAAGAAATAAGAACTAGAAGAAAGAACTCTAGACAATATGGGCTCATAGCTCAGATGGTTAGAGCGCACGCCTGATAAGCGTGAGGTCGATGGTTCGATTCCATTTGAGCCCACCACACTTAGCATAAAAGCTAAGCAATAGTACATTGAAAATTATATAGAGAAAGCAAAAAAATAAGGTAAACTAGTATATTAGATTAAGAAAGTCTAGTATAACAATTCAACCAAAAGCAATTGAGACAATGTTAAACATTGAGAAAATTGTAACAATGAAGAAAACCGATTAATTAGATTAATTAATTAAAAGAAGATTTTGGGATTAGTTACGAGTAATGCGAGGAAAACGAACAAAAATCGACGAAATAATACATTTGTATATTGAGGAGATTTTTAGTGAAGTTTGACAAAGCAGTACGAAGTGAATAATCACAAAGAAGGTTAAGCTACAAAGAGCGTAGGGAGAATGCCTAGGTACCAAGAGCCGAAGAAGGACGTGATAAGCTGCGAAAAGCCACGGGGAGGAGCAAATATCCATCGAGCCGTGGGTGTCCGAATGAGGGAACTCATACAGTAAAAAAAGACTGTATATCCATACATGAGTAAAGTAGTGTATAGGAAGGGAACGTGGGGAACTGAAACATCTTAGTACCCATAGGAAAAGAAAGTAACAACGATTCCTGAAGTAGTGGCGAGCGAAACAGGAAGAGCCCAAACCATGGATAGTAATATTTGTGGGGTTCGGATTATCAATAAAGCCAAGAATGATGTTAGTAGAATTACCAGGGAAGGTAAACCAAAGAAGGTGAAAGTCCTGTATATGAAAACAGAGTGAAGGCGAGATAAATCCAGAGTAGTGCGAGACACGAGAAATCTCGTATGAAAGAGCGGAGACCATTCCGTAAGGCTAAATACTACTTGGTAACCGATAGAGAACAAGTACCGTGAGGGAACGGTGAAAAGGACCCCGGGAGGGGAGTGAAAGAGAACCTGAAACCCTATGTTTACAAGCAGATAGAGCGATTTAAGGCGCGATATCGTACTTTTTGTAGAACGGTCCAGCGAGTTATTGTATATGGCGAGGTTAAGTTCTGAATAAGGAATGGAGCCGAAGAGAAATCGAGTCTGAAGAGGGCGATATAAGTCATATATAATAGACCCGAAACCGGGTGACCTATCCATGGTCAGGATGAAGCTGAAGTAAAATTCAGTGGAGGTCCGAACTGATTGTCGTTAAAAAGGCACCGGATGAACTGTGGATAGCGGAGAAATTCCAATCGAACTCGGAGATAGCTGGTTCTCCTCGAAATAGCTTTAGGGCTAGCCTTGAGGTCAAAGAATTATGGGGGTAGAGCACTGAATGAGGTAGGGGCCAAACCAGGTTACCAAACTCTATCAAACTACGAATACCATAATTAGAATACTCAGGAGTCAGACTGCGGGAGCTAAGTTCCGTGGTCAAAAGGGAAAGAGCCCAGACCGACAATTAAGGTCCCAAAGATATAGTTAAGTGGAAAACGATGTGAATTTGCATAAACAACCAGGATGTTGGCTCAGAAGCAGCCACTCATTCAAAGAGTGCGTAACAGCTCACTGGTCGAGTGAATTTGCGCGGAAAATTACCGGGGCTAAACTATACACCGAAATTTCGGATTTAGGAACTATGTTCCTAAGTGGTAGAGGAGCATTCTGTAGTAGGAAGAAGTCAAAGCGAGAGCATTGGTGGACGAAGCAGAAGAGAGAATGCTGGAATAAGTAGCGAGAGCAAGGTGAGAATCCTTGCCGTCGAAAGTCTAAGGTTTCCTGGGGAAGGTTCGTCCGCCCAGGGTAAGTCGGGGCCTAAGGAGAGGCCGAAAGGCGTATCTGATGGATAGCAGGTGGAGATTCCTGCACTATAGCTAGTTTTAAAAGATGCAAGGGACGCAGTAGAGGAAGATAACCAAGGAAGAGGAAAAACTTGGTCCGCAAGGGATAGTGAAAATTAATAGTAACGAAATATCAAGAATCACACTGACGAGAAAAGCTTGTAGATATTAACTAGAAATACCCGTACCGCAAACCGACACAGGTAGATGAGGAGAGGATCCTAAGACGAGCGGGAGAAGCATTGTTAAGGAACTCGGCAAAATAACCCCGTAACTTCGGGAGAAGGGGAGCCTAAGTAAAATTAGGTCGCAGAGAAAAGGCCCAAGCAACTGTTTAACAAAAACACAGGTTTCTGCAAAATCGAAAGATGAAGTATAGGAGCTGACGCCTGCCCAGTGCTGGAAGGTTAAGGGAAAGAGTTAGAGTAATCGAAGCTTAGAACTGAAGCCCCAGTGAACGGCGGCCGTAACTATAACGGTCCTAAGGTAGCGAAATTCCTTGTCAGGTAAGTTCTGACCCGCACGAAAGGCGTAATGATTTGGGCACTGTCTCGACAATGTACCCGGCGAAATTGTAGTACTAGTGAAGATGCTAGTTACCTGCGACAAGACAGAAAGACCCCATGGAGCTTTACTGCAGTTTGATACTGGGTTTCGGCAAGTTATGTACAGGATAGGTGGGAGACTAAGAAAGAAAGGCGTCAGCTTTTCCGGAGTCACCCTTGGGATACCACCCTTAATTTGTTGGAATTCTAACTAGTGGTCATGATCTGGCCAGAGGACAATGTCAGACGGGCAGTTTGACTGGGGCGGTCGCCTCCAAAAGAGTAACGGAGGCGCCCAAAGGTTCCCTCAGTGCGGACAGAAATCGCACGAAAGAGTGTAAAGGCAGAAGGGAGCTTAACTGGAAGATAGACATATCGAGCAGATACGAAAGTAGGGCTTAGTGATCCGGTGGAAATTGAATGGAAAAGCCATCGCTCAACGGACAAAAGTTACCCTGGGGATAACAGGCTTATCTCCCCCAAGAGTTCACATCGACGGGGAGGTTTGGCACCTCGATGTCGGCTCATCGCATCCTGGAGCGGAAGTACGTTCCAAGGGTTGGGCTGTTCGCCCATTAAAGCGGTACGCGAGCTGGGTTCAGAACGTCGTGAGACAGTTCGGTCCTTATCTGTCGCAGGCGGAAGATATTTGAGAGGAGCTGTCCTTAGTACGAGAGGACCAGGATGGACATACCGATGGTGTATCAGTTGTCACACCAGTGGCACGGCTGAGTAGCCAAGTATGGAAGGGATAAACGCTGAAAGCATCTAAGTGTGAAGCCCACCTCAAGATAAGATATCTCATATCGTAAGATAGTAAGATTCCATAAAGACTATGTGGTTGATAGGTTGGAGGTGTAAGTACAGCAATGTATTGAGCTGACCAATACTAATAAATCGAGGGCTTAACCACTAATATATATAAAGAAGCAAGGTTAAGAAGAAAAAATATTGGATGGTTGGAAAGTTTACTGAAAAAAGAAGGAAAAGACGACGAAGAAGAAAGAAGTCAAGGAAGACTTTCTCTATATATTTTTGAGTGTACTAAAAGTATACTAAGTATTTCTGGTGATGATTACATGGAGGAAATACCTGTTCCCATACCGAACACAGAAGTCAAGCTCCAATGTGCCGACGATATTTGCGGGTTACCCTGCTGAGAAAATAGGTTGTCGCCAGTTTTTTTATTTTTTATATAAAGTTTTCATTTTTATATAAAAATGACTTGAAAGATATCTTATATAAAAAATACAAGTTTAAAATTATAATAGTCATTTATAAGATTATAATTTTAAACTTGTATTTTTTTGTTATTATAGTATAATATAGATATTACTAGGAGAGGAAAGGAAAAAAAGATGATGAATAATACAACAAATTTAGATAAGAATGTTTTTTTAGAACATATATTGAGAGATTTTTTACATAGAAGCAAAAAAGGTGAACAAGCACAAGATTATATCGATAAGGTTTATGATGGATATAAGACATTGTTAGAAAATCAGTTAAAAGTATCAATGGAGAGATCAGAAGAAATCAAGGATTTTTATGATATATTAGATAGAGTTTATAAAATGTTTTCGGACCCAGAAACAAGAGAACTAATAGTAAACTCTGGACTTGGAAAAAATGAACTAATGGAAAAGTATGCTTATAGAATATTAGGAGCTCAAAGAAAAGAAGAGGATGTAACAGAATTATTTAATGACGATTTAATTGAAACTGTAAGGTCAAGCAATAAGAAAAATATACATTATAAATCAAATGAACCTGAAGCTCTAATGTATGAATTTACAGGAGATGACGGAAAAGTTGTAACTATTAAAAATGTTGGTGGACTATATTATAGAACTGCATTTGGAGTTATGAAAAATGTAAATAAATATATAATTAATAGACAAGGTGAAAACTCACCTGAGAAATCTGAAGAAGTTTTTTCAAATATTCTAATAGTATGTATGCATGATCCAAATTATAGAAATGCAGTATTATCAGGATTGTTAGGAGAAGAAAATATAGCTCGTTCAAAATCAAATGGATATGTTGGAGCAATATCAAAACAAAAAAATGCATTAAGAATAGGTGAGGAAGAATTGGAAGCAGGAGTGTACACATATAAGTTTTCAGATGAGTATTCAATTGAATATGATGCAGAAGATATGACAGCAGTTATGATATATCAAAATGAAAAAAAGAAAGATTTTGAAGCTAGAGATAAAGAAGAAAGATAATAGTACAAAATTTGTATATAGAAAGGTCATATAAATGTTAAAACATAGAAAAGAAAATCTAAATGCAATAAACTATACGAAAGCACATAGAAAGTCATATAAAAATGTGGAAAAACAATTATTGGGGCATAATACTTGGAGAAGTTTAGTACATGACTTAGATAAGGTTATATTATATAATTTTTTACCTTTTGAAAAAGTTAAAAATTTTCATAGAAAAACAGCAAGACATCATAAGAACAATTTGAAAAAAAATAGAAATGATTATATTGATATGATAATAGATTGGGAATGTGCAAGATTTACTAAGCCAGATAAACCTTTAAATGCTTATGATACTTTATATAAATTCTATCCGGAGTTTGAAGAACAAATACTACCAATATTAAAAGAATTTAAATTAGATCATCACACGCAGAGCAAGTGAATTTTGAAAGATGACAAGAGTGAGATGAATAAATTATATTAGTTATTGTAAAATATTGAATAAAAAATACTGGATTTGTAAAACAGTGATACGAACTATGTGAAATTATATTATATAAAAGATAATATTATTACATTAATTTCATATTATTAAATAGGTGATTATATGAAATTAGGTTTATGTTTAGCACGGAGGAGGAATTAAAGGAGCAGCACATATAGGCGTACTAAAGGCTCTAGAAGAGGAAAACATACAATTTGACTATATATCAGGAGCATCATCAGGAAGTATAGTTGCTACTCTTTATGCATGTGGATATACGGCAGAGGAAATATATGATTTGTTTGCAATTTATGCTAAGAAGATAAAATATGTAGATTGGCGAAATATATTAAAACTAATTGGTGGGTTAATAATAACTAGAGAAGTCTGTATCGACGGTCTTAATAGTGGAAAAGTAATTGAAAATATAGTTAATCAAGCATGTAAGACTAAAGGAATAACAAATATAAGAGATATTAACAAAAACTTATTAATACCAAGCATTGACTTAAATACAGGAGCAGTATACTTTTTTTCATCAATAAACGAAAGCAGAGGATATTCAGATAAAATAAGATATGTAAACGATATTGAAATTGGCAAAGCAGTAAGAGCAAGTTGTAGTTATCCAGGAGTATTTTCTCCATGTCCATATAAAGAAACAGTATTAGTAGATGGAGGGATTAGAGAAAATGTTCCATGGAAAGAGTTAAAAGAAAATGGCGTAGATGTAGTAATTTCAGTAGTATTTACCAAAGATATAAAATACAAGACAAAGAAAAACATATTAGATGTTATTGGAGGTTCTATTGATATTATGGGACATGAACTTTCAAACTATGAACTAGAAGGAGCAGATTATTTGCTAAAAATACATACAGAAGACGTTTCTTTACTAGATGCAAGTAAAATGGAATATTTATATAAAAGAGGATATGAAGAAGCAAAAAGGCAAATAAGAAATATAAGATAAAATTGATGCAGAAGACAACTAAGGAATATAGTGAATGTGAATAAAAAATAGAAAGTATGATTTTGAGTAAAAAATACGTTGAAATTAATAGAGTAAAGAAGGAAATAAATTATGAGTAAAGTGATATGGAAACCAGGAACTTTTATATATCCATTACCAGTAGTAATGGTCTCTTGTGGTGATATGAATAAGAGTAACATCATAACAGTTGCGTGGACAGGAATAGTAAATACAGACAAACCCATGTGTTATATATCAGTTAGAAAAGAAAGATATTCTCATGATATAATAGCTAAAAACAAGGAATTTGTTATAAATTTAACTAATAAACAACTGACTTATGCAACAGACTGGTGTGGAGTAAGAACAGGAGCAAAAGTAGATAAGTTTAAAGAGATGCATTTGACAAAAGAGAAAGGAAAATTTGTAAAATGTCCACTTATAAAAGAAAGTCCAGTATCTATTGAATGCAAAGTGGTTGAAATAAAAGAGCTAGGATCTCATGATATGTTTATGGCAGAAATATTATCAATTGATGCAGATGAAAAGTATATAGATAATAAAGGAGCATTTGATATAACAAAATGTGATTTAATCACATATGCTAATGGAAAATATTTCACTTTAGGAAAGCAAGTTGGGAAATTTGGATATTCAGTACAAAAGAAAAAAAGACGTAATTAAGGAATATTATGGTATAAGACCAACATATTAGGAAGAAAATTAAATATGACTCTATAAAAATATAGTATAACAAAAAAATACTCAAGAAAATCAAGAAAATGTGCCATAATAGTTGACATATTTAGAAAAACATGGTATGATATTTAAGCGTATGTAAGAAACATACGCTTAAAAAAATGAAATTCAAAAAAGCATAAAGCTGGAGGTGTTTTAGATGGCTACAAAAGGAGCAAGAGAACCAATTACATTAGAATGTACAGAATGTAAAAGAAGAAATTATTTAACAGAAAAAAACAAAAAGAACAATACAGATAGATTAGAAGTTGTTAAGTATTGCAAATTCTGCAAAAAACGTACAACACATAAAGAAACAAAATAAGCCTTTTAAGGGGGAAATTAAGATGCCTAAAAAAGAAGTATCTAAAAACGATAAAAAAGAGAAGAAAGAAAACAAACACTTTTTTAAAGATTTTAAGGCAGAATTAAAAAGAGTAATTTGGCCAACACCAAAGCAACTTGTTAATAATACTATTGCAGTTATTGTAATTGTACTTATTACAGCTGCTATTGTATTTGTGTTAGACTTAGTATTTGAATTTGCAAACAAACAAGGAGTCAACAGAATAAAGAAATTCGTAGAGTCTCATAGTGAACAAACAGAAAATACTAATCAAGATGCACAAAATGCTGTAAATAATATTCTAAATGAAGAATCTAACAATAATGAAACTAAAAACAATACAGTAAATGAATAATAAGGAGGCTAAAAATATGTCTCAAAAAGAAGAATTAGTGCCAAGATGGTATGTAGTACATACATATTCAGGGTATGAAAACAAGGTAAAAACAGACTTAGAAAAAACTATAAAAAATAGAGAGTTAGAAGAATACTTCTTTGATATTATAGTTCCAATGGAAGAGCAAATAGAAATTAAAGAAGGACAAAGAAAAACAAATCTAAAAAAAGTTTTTCCTGGTTATGTTTTAGTGAAAATGATTGTAACAGAAAAAACATGGTATATAGTTAGAAATACTAGAGGTGTTACAGGATTTGTTGGTTCTGGTACAGACCCTATTCCATTAACTGATGAAGAAATTAGAAAAATGGGATTTGAACAAGTTGAAGTTAATGTGGATTACAATGTTAATGATACTGTTCGCATAATGGATGGTCCTTTAACAGATTTCACAGGAACTGTTACAGAAATCAATAAAGAAAAACATAAAGTAAAAGTATTAGTTTCTATGTTTGGAAGAGAGACGCCGGTTGAATTGGAGTTTTCTCAAGTTCAAAAAATCTAATTTTAATTTATAACTTCGTATTACTTTGTTAACCATCACAAAATTTTCTTCAACATACAACAGTATAGTTTCAGAAAATTTTGCTTGGTTGCCTCGTACTACTTGTTCTAAATTAAAATTATAATAGTTTGTAATTTAAATTTTGATTTATGGCAATTATGTTAATACAAAAAAGCAAATGTAAGCGTTATAAATTAAAATTCTAGATTAATATACATATTACAAAACATTAAAAGGAGGTGCTATAACAATGGCAGAAAAGGAAGTAAGTAATATAATTAAATTACAAATTCCAGGAGGAAAGGCTTCACCAGCTCCACCAGTAGGTCCAGCAATCGGAGGAAGCGGAATAAACATAATGGATTTTGTAAAACAATTCAATGATAGAACAGCACAAATGGCAGGAACTATAATTCCAGTTGTTATAACTGTTTATAAAGACAAAACATTTGAATTTATTACTAAAGAACCACCTATGGCAGTTTTAATTAAACAAGCTGCAAAAATAGAAAAAGGTTCTGGAAAACCTAATAGAGATAAAGTAGCAAAAATCAACAAAGCACAAGTTGAAGAAATTGCTAAAAAGAAAATGCCAGACTTAAATGCAGCATCATTAGAAGCAGCAATGAGCATGGTAGCAGGAACTGCAAGATCTATGGGTGTAGTCGTAGAAGACTAAAAAATAAATTGGGAGAAGATTAAAATCTTCGTTTGAACCAAAGGAGGTAAAAATGAAAAAAGGAAAGAGATATCAAGAAGCTGAAAAGCTAGTTGATAGAAAAAAATTGTATAGTGCTAAAGAAGCATTAGAAACAATTGAAAAAATGCCAAAAACAAAGTTTGATGAAACAGTGGAATTACACGTAAAATTGGGTGTAGATTCAAAACAAGCTGATCAACAAGTAAGAGGAACAACAGTACTTCCAAATGGTACTGGTAAAACTCAAAGAGTATTAGTATTTGCTAAAGGGCCAAAAGCAGACGAAGCTGTTAAAGCAGGAGCTGACTTTGTTGGTGCAGAAGAATTAATACCAAAAATTGAAAAAGAAAACTGGTTTGAATATGATGTTATCGTTGCAACTCCAGACATGATGGGTGTTGTAGGTAGATTAGGTAAAGTATTAGGACCAAAAGGTTTAATGCCAAACCCTAAATCAGGAACAGTAACAATGGATGTTACAAAAGCAATCCAAGAAATTAAATCAGGAAAAGTTGAATACAGACTTGACAAAAGTAACATTGTTCACCTAGGTTTTGGAAAGGTATCATTTGGAGCAGATAAGCTATTAGAAAACTATGAAACTGTTATGAATGCTATTATAAAAGCAAAACCAGCAGCTGCAAAAGGTCAATACATTAGAAGTGTAGCAATATCTACTACAATGGGACCAAGTATGTATATTGATCAAAAATAATAAATATTGCCGAAGAAAGTAAGCATACACTTAAGTCTTACCGAGGTAAAGAGAAAACGGATTTATCCAATCAATCTTTGTCTTAGTAAGAATAGGCATTATTGATTGGATTTTTATTTAATTTGGGAGGTGAAAACATGGCAAGTGAAAACGTTCTAAAGCAAAAAGAAGAAGAAGTAAAAAAACTAGCTGAAAAACTTAAAGAAGCAAAGGTAATTCTTTTAACAGATTACAGAGGAATAAATGTTGCAGATGTAACTAAATTAAGAACAGACTTAAGAAATGCAAACAGTGAATACAAAGTTATTAAAAACAACATTATAAAAAGAGCATTAGATGCAAATGGAGAAAGTGGATTAGATGATTTATTAGAAGGACCAACAGCATTAGTAATTGGAACTGAAGATTATTTAGAACCATCTAAAGTAATTTACAACTTCTCTAAAAATAACGAATTCTACAAAATTAAAGGTGGAATTATAGACGGAAAAGTGATGACAGCTGAAGAAATTATAACTTTAGCAAAATTACCATCAAGACAAGAACTTATGGCAAAATTGGCTGGAGCTTTACTTGGAAATATTACCAAGTTGGCTGTTGCGCTTGATGCAGTTAGGGAGCAAAAAGCTAACGCTTAATTTTAATGAAAAACTTCGTCTTGCGTTGTCAAGCGTCGCATAAAAATCTCAGCTTTGCATACTGACGCTGTAACAGGCAGAGCCTTAACAGCCTCAGCATCGATATACACCAGTATAATCTCAAGATTTTTAGCTAGCTTTCCTAGCAATACTTGTTTTTGATTAAAATTATAAAGTTTAGAATATGATTATTCTAAGTTGATTAAAATAAAAAATTATTAAAATTAAAATAAAGAAGGAGGTCATTTTAAAATGGCAAAAATTGATGAATTATTAGAGACTATCGACACTTTAACAGTTGTTGAATTAGCAGAATTAGTAAAAGGAATTGAAGAAAAATATGGAGTATCTGCAGCAGCAGTTGCAGCACCAGTAGCTGGAGCAGTAGCTGGAGCAGCTGAAGAAAAAACTTCATTTAATGTAGTATTAAAAGAAGCTGGAGCAAACAAAATCCAAGTAATTAAAGTAGTTAGAGATGCTACAGGTTTAGGATTAAAAGAAGCTAAAGATTTAGTTGACGGAGCTCCAAAAACAGTTAAAGAGAACGTAGCTAAAGAAGAAGCTGAAGAATTAAAAGCTAAATTTGAAGAAGTTGGCGCTACAGTAGAATTAGCATAGTTTTAGACTATACGATAAACAAAAATAGACCTATAGATATTATAGGTTTATTTTTTTACTCTGAGAAATCCGCTTTTTCTTGACTTTAGTAAATATAAGTTATAAAATATAAAAGCATTCATATATTTTAACAATACACAAGAAAGTGTAGCAAGTTACAAAAATGCAAAAGGAGAAATTTAAAATGGTAATAATATTAGATGCAATGGGTGGAGATAATGCCCCTGATGCAACAATAAAAGGCGCTGTAAGGGCAATAAATCAAATTGAAGCAGATATTTTATTAGTAGGTAATACAGATGTTATAAATCAAAAAGTAAAGGAATTTTACGGGAAAGATGATATATCAGAGGTATCTCCAAGAATAAAAGTACATCATACAACAGAAATGATAGAAATGGAAGATACTCCTACAGTAGCTATAAAACACAAAAAAGATTCCTCAATGGTTGTAGGCTTTAACTTACTAAAAGAAGGTAAAGGAGATGTGTTTATCTCAGCTGGAAATTCAGGAGCCTTACTTACAGGAGCAACCCTTTTAGTTGGAAGAATAAAAGGTGTAGATAGACCAGCATTAGCAGGGATTTTGCCAGCATATAAAAGTAGATTGGTTTTAATGGACTGTGGAGCAAATACAAACTGCAAGCCAATTAATCTTCTACAATTTGCACAAATGGCTAGTATTTATTTAGAAACTACAATTGGAGTAAAAGAGCCAAAAGTAGGGCTATTAAATATCGGAACAGAAGAGACAAAAGGCAATGAGTTAATGAAAGAGTCATATAAACTTTTAAAAGAGCAAAGCAAGGAGCTAGGAGTTAATTTTATTGGAAATGTTGAAGGAAGAGATGCATTTTCAGGAAATGTTGATATTGTTGTAACAGATGGGTTTACAGGAAATAACTTCTTGAAAGCAGTTGAAGGATTAGGAAAATTTGTAAAAAGAACACTATCGGAAAGCTTAAAGAAGAACTTAATATCTAAAATAGCAGCACTTCCAAGTATGCCAGCGATTAAAAGATTTGCTAAAAGCGTAGATTATAAAGAATATGGTGGAGCTTTATTCTTGGGGGTAAAACAACCTGTTGTAAAAGCACATGGAAGTAGTGATGCAAAAGTATTTGAATTTACAATAAAACAAGCAGAACAATTTGTAAAAAACAAAGCAGTTGAAAAACTAAAAGAGCAATTTACAAAAGAGCTAGAGGAGCAAAAACAATAAAAATAAAATATTTTTAAAAAGTGCTTGACAATTATGCATACTTGTATTATCTTTTAGGTAAAGAAATATAAGCAGAATATAAAGGAGGTGACTTAATTATCATGAGTTCAGAGGAAGTTTTTGAAAAAGTAAAAGAAACAATTATAGAGCAATTAGGAGTTGCTGATACAGCAGTTACTACAGAAGCATCTTTTATAGATGATCTAGGAGCTGATTCATTAGATATAGTTGAACTAATTATGGCATTAGAGGAGGAATTTGATATGGAAATTCCAGATGCTGATGCAGAAAAAATAGTTACAGTTGGTGATGTTGTCGAATACATAAGAGAGCATGTTGCTTAAGAAAAAATAATATAAAGAATGGTATAGTTATAGACTATACTATTTTTTATATTCTAGGAAAATTCTCCTAGTAGGAGAATTTTCTGTAGAAGATAAATATGCGAATCACTAGAATTTATAGCAGTTTGCACTGTGTATAAATTCTTGTAATTCGTTTTTTATTGTATAAAAATATATATTATGATATAATTTTCAAAGAAAGAGGGAAAATAATGAATAGTATTTTAATTAAAAATGGAAAAGTGTTGATTTTTAGAGATAATGATGTAATAATTGAAAAAAAAGATGTCTTAATAGATAATGGAAAAATAACAAAAATAGAAGAGAATATAGAGGAAAAAGCTGACAAAGTTATCAATGCACAAAATCATATTGTTATGCCAGGTTTAGTAAATACTCATGCACATATTCCAATGAGCATATTTAGAGAAACTACAGAAGGATGCAAACTATATGAGTGGCTAAATGATAAAATTTGGCCAATAGAAGAAAAACTAACAGGAGATGATGTATACTGGGCTAGTATGCTTTCATATGCAGAAATGATTAGCACAGGAACAACTTGTGTAAATGATCAATACTTTATACCAGAGAAAATTAGAGAAGCTGCTGTAAAATCTGGAGTGAGAGCAGTAATTACAAGGCCAATTGTGGATATGGGAGCAGATTTACAAGAAAGAATAAATGAGTTTAGAAATTTTTATGAATCAAGAGATGAAAGTAATGATTTAATTACATATTCAGTTGCACCGCATGCGTTATATACTTGCTCAGATAAAGCACTAGAGGCTTGTGCAGACTTAGCAAAAGAATATAACTTACCAATACATACACATTTTTTGGAAAGTATTGATGAAATAGAAGATATAAAAAATAAACATGGTAGACCTGCAATACAAGTATTAAAGGATTATTTTAGTGATGTACATACAATACTAGCACATTGCGTAAAATTAACAGATGAAGATATCGAAATTTTAAAAACAATGGACTGTGGAATCGCACACAATCCTATATCAAATTTAAGATTAGGTTGTAAAATAGCTGATACTACTAAATATTTAAAACAAGGTTTAAATGTGGCACTTGGTACAGATGGACAAGGTTCAGGCAGCAATATGGATATGTTTGAAGCTATGAGAGTTGCATGCTTAGCGCAAGGTGGAATACATGAAAATGAAGAAAGAATTACAGCTAAAGATGCAGTTAAAATGGCAACAATTAATGGAGCTAAATTATTACAACTAGATAATAAAATAGGTAGTATTGAAGTTGGAAAAGATGCAGATATAATTCTAGTTAATATAGAAGAAAAATTAGATAATATTACAATGCTTCCAAATTTAAATGAAATAGCAAATTTAGTGTATAATACATCTGGAAGAAATGTAGATACTACAATTGTAAAAGGAAATATACTAATGGAAAACAGAGAGATAAAGAATATAGATGTTAAAGAGGTTGTAAATAAATGTAATCAAATATTAGAGAGATTGAGTAAATAGAATATAACTGCTACTAGGCTGACTAGTAGTAGTTTTTTATTATATAGAAAAATGGTCAATTTTGTCAAAAATTGCTAAAAAAATCGCCTAAACTATTTAAATACGAACAGATTTATGATACAATTATACTGTAATTTTGTTGTACGTAATTACAGAGATTTAACTTTTATAATATACGAAAGAAGACATATATAATAGAAAAGGAGAATATATGGACAAAGAACAAGTATTAGAAGTTAAAGAATTAATTAAATATGGGTTTAGTTTAGAAAGTATAGCAACAGGTTTTAAAATACCAATCGAGGAAGTAGAAAAGTTAAAAAGACAAATTGAAGAAGAAAAACAACCTAAACAAAAAGAAACTGGAAACAAAAAAACTAAGACAGAACCTGAAATTATACAGAAAAAAAGTAAAGAAATATCTACGTCGAGAAAAGAAATTCAAGGTATGCTTAAAAAGTATCAAGAGATTTTTGGTGAGCAAATTAAAGAAGCTAAGTCTAAAACTTCAAAAGGAGAGTTGAGTGAAAAAGAGTTTGAAAATGCTATACAAAAAATGAATTTATTAATAGGCAGACTAAAAAATATGGGAAACTTACCCAAAAACTCAAAAAGAGTAGAACTAGAAAAAGTAATAAATGCTTATAGAAGACTAATAGAAGATGATCTTATGAAAAAAGCATACAGGGCAGAAAGTATTGAAGAATTAAAAGAATTATCGGCAAAAATACCTACAAAAATATATGGTGTAGGAAGTGCTGAAGGATATATTAGAAATAAGATAGCGAGAATACAACAACAAACACTAATGGATAATATTAGAAATAATATTTCGGCAGATATTGAGAAAATTATTGAAGATCTAGCAAATGGAGAAATAGATATTCAATGTGCAAATGAGGCGGTTGAAGCAGAAGCAAGAAGAAAGGTTGAAAGCTCTAAAGGAAGCAAGTTTGGCTTAACATTAGATGGACAAAGAAGACAAATCTTAACACAAATACATACAGCACTAAGAGAAAAAGCTGATGAGTATATTATTAAAAGTCCATCAAAAGCAATAAAGGGGTTAATTGAATTAGGTGGAGTAGATTCAATACAGGCTGTTACCATAGTGACTCAGAACTTTATTGAGAGAAAAGAATATGGTAGAGCTTTGGCTATATGTGAAATGAGCTTTAAAAGTCCAAGTGACGAAGAAATGAGACAAGTTCAATTGTTAAAAAGGCAAATAAAAGCTGCTAAACTAGGTGACTTAGCGAGAAAAATGTTATCATCAGAGAAGAGCCTTGAAGAAAGAGAAGCAGAATATGAAACTTTGAAGACAGCAATGAAAATGGAAGGCATAAATGCAAGTCAAATACTAATTGGAAAGACTAATAGTGGAAATATACCGATATATTTAAATAAAATATTGGTAGATGAAAAACAAAGATAACAAAACTTAAGAAAAGGTGAAGTAACAAATGTATTTAAAAAGAATAGAAATGCAAGGATTTAAGTCTTTTGCAGATAAAACAGTATTAGAATTTAAACCCGGAATTACAACAGTAATTGGGCCAAATGGTTCTGGAAAAAGTAATATATCAGATGCAATCCGTTGGGTATTAGGAGAGCAAAGCATGAAGTCTTTAAGAGGCGCAAAATCTGAAGATATCATTTTTGCAGGAACACAAGCAAGAAAATCATTAGGCTTTGCAGAAGTATCAATTGTAATTGATAACAATGATAACAAACTTCCTATTGAATACTCAGAGGTAACAGTTACAAGAAAAATATATCGTAGTGGTGAAACAGGTTATTTTATAAACAAGGTTCCTTGCCGTTTAAAAGATATTTTAGAACTATTTATGGATACTGGTATTGGAAAAGATGGTTATAGCATAATAGGACAAGGTAAAATTGACGAAATTTTAAGTAATAAATCAGAAGATAGAAGACACATTTTTGAAGAGGCAGCTGGAATAGTTAAATATAGAACTAGAAAGCAAGAATCAGAGAAAAAGCTAGAGCAAACGAAATTAAATTTACTTCGTATAAATGATATATTAGCAGAAATTGAAGCAAATATTGAGCCTTTGAAATTGCAATCAGATAAAGCAAAACAATTTTTAGATTTAAGAGAAGAACTTAAATCTATTGAGGTTGGCTTGTTTATATATAATATCAATACATATAAAGAAAAGCTAGAACAACTTGTAAAAGATGAAGATATTATTACTTCTCAAAAAGAAGCGGAAGATAGCAAGATGGAAGCTCTACAAGCTTCTAAAGAAGAATTAAGACAAGTTGTAGATGATATTACAGCTCAAATTGAAAATATGCAAAATATAGGGTTTGAAAGTTCAAATAAAATAGAAAAAATAAACTCTGAAATAGGAATATCAAATGAAAGAATACAAAACAACAGTGCAAATAAACAAAGACTTGAAGCTGAAATATTAGAAGTAAAAAACAGAATAGAAGAACTAAAAGAAGAACAAAAACAAAAATTAGAAAAGAAAACAAATTTAACATCTAATAAAGAAAAGTTTGAAAAAGAGTTAGCTGAAAAAGAGACAGAACTTGCAGAATTATCAAAAAAATTATCTGCTAAAGAATTAGAAATAGAAGGCAAAAAGCAAATTGTTCAAGATAATATAGACAAAAAATATGAATTGGCAGCAGAAATAAATACACAAGATGTTAATTATGAGAACTTAGAAAAACGTAAAAAGCAATTAAAAAATGAAATTGATTCCGTTATATCTGAGCTAGATTCTACAAGATATGGTAAAAATGAAATTTCAAAAGGATTTTATGATATAGAATCAAAAAGAAATATTGCAGTAGAAAATCTAGAGAAGAGTGTTCAAGCAAAAGAACAAAATATGCAAAAACTAAAACAATATGAAGAAGAAATTTCAAAACTTACATATACCCAAAGAATGAAACAAGCAAGACATCAATTCTTAATTGAAACTGAAAAAGAAAAAGAAGGATATAATAAAACAGTTAAATCTTTATTAGTAGCATGTGATAAAGATTCAAGTTTAAATAAAGGAATTCATGGAGTTTTAGCAAACTTAATTTCAGTTGAAAAAGAATATGAAACAGCAATTGAAATGTGTTTAGGACAATCACTACAAAATGTTGTAACATCAACAGAACAAGATGCTAAAAAAATGATTGAATATTTAAGATCAAACAGTTTAGGAAGAGCATCATTTTTACCAATAGCTTCTGTTCAAGGCAAAAAGTTAGACAAACTAACAAAAATGGATGGAGTAATTGGAATTGCCTCAGATTTAGTAAAATGTAAAAAAGAATATGAGCAAATAATTTTAAGCTTATTAGGACGCACAGTAGTTGTTGAAGATATGGATACAGCTATTGCACTTGCAAAAAAAGATAAATATTCATTTAGAATAGTAACTCTAAAAGGTGACATTATAAGTTCTAGTGGTTCTATTTCAGGAGGAAGTGTACAAACTAAAACAGTAAATATTTTAGGAAGAAGCAGAGAAATTGAAGACCTAGAAAAAGAACTTAAAAAACTAGAAAAACAAATTGCTGACAAAACAGCAGAAAAAGAAGAGTATGCATCATCTATTGGAGATAGCATTGAAGAGACTGCCAAACTTGAAAAAGAGTTACAAGAAATTGAAATAGTATATGCAACAGAAAAACAAAAAATGGTTGCAGTTGAAGAAAATATTACTCGTTTGGAAAATAGGCTAGCTAAATTAAAAGAAGAACTTACACAAACAGAGAAACAAAAAGAGGAAAATAGACTTTTAAAAGAGCAAAAGGAAGCGGAAATACAAGCACTAACACAACAAATAGAGGAGTTAAACAAAGTAATAGAAGAATTTGCATTAAATAACAAAGATAATCAAAAATATATTGATGATTTGAATTTTGATATTACTAATTTAAAAATATCTGTTACATCTTTTGACGAAAGCGAAAGCTCAATTGAAGAAATGGTTGAAAGAATTTCACAAGATATTAAAAATAATGAGCAAAGTATTGAAAACAAAAATCAAAATATATTGGCAATAACTGAAGAAAATACTAAATTAGAACAAACTATTACAGAGTATAATAATCAAATAGAACAAATCAAACAAGAAGTAACCAATAGTGGAACTAAAGTCGAAGAGCTAAGACAAGAAAGAATTGCTAAAAATGAAAAATTAGTAAATACAGAAAATGAAATTCAAAGTCAATTTTCTACATTAGAAAGTTTGAAAGAGCAAATTATAAAACTTGATGTTAAGAAAACAAAATTAGAGCAAGATTTACAACAAGTAGTTGAAAGTTTATGGAATGAATATGAACTAACACCAAATAGTACAGAAGAATATCAAAAGCCTAATAATGTAGCAACAGCACAAAAACAAGTAAATAGTTTGCGTAATAAGATAAAAGACTTAGGAAGCATAAATATCGATTCTATTGAAGAATATAAAAAGACTAAGGAAAGATATGACTTCATGTCTGAACAACGCTTAGATTTGGAAAATACAGCGTCTAAACTAAGAAAAATTATAGGCGATATGACAACAACAATGCAAAATCAATTTAAAGAAAAGTTTGAGCTTATAAATAAAAACTTTAATGAAGTATTTACAGAATTATTTAATGGTGGAAAAGCAGAGTTAATATTAGAAAATGAAGAAAATATTTTAGAATGTGGAATTGATATTAGAGTTCAACCACCAGGCAAAAAACTTCAAAACATGATGTTATTATCAGGTGGGGAAAAGGCATTTACAGCCATAGCGCTATTATTTGCAATATTAAAAATAAATCCAGCACCGTTCTGCATACTAGACGAAATTGAAGCAGCATTAGATGATGTTAATGTATACAGATTTGCAGAGTATTTAAAGAAATTCTGCAAACAAACACAATTCTTAGTAATAACACATAGAAAAGGAACAATGGAAGCAGGAGATTCAGTATATGGTGTAACTATGGAAGAAAACGGAATAAGTAAGCTATTATCAATTAAATTAAAATAAAATAAAAAAAGAATGTCATTTAAATGACATTCTTTTTTTAGGTATTATCCTATTTTTTTATTATATTCTTCTAATGCTTCTAATGCATATTGAGTATCTGTCAAACAAGGCATAAATTTTTTGCCGATTTTTTGTCTAGTTTCATTACCTTTTCCAGTAATTAAAACAACACTATTTGGATTATCTAAAATAGCTTCTTTTATAGCTTCTCCACGGTCTTCAATAATTTTGTAGTTTCCATGTTCTTTAGCAACGTACTCAGCAATTTCTTTACAAATATCAACAGCCTCTTCTGGACCGGGATCCTCAGCAGTTAAGTAACTAACTTTTGAATGAATACCAGAAAGCGTACCCAAATCTCTCCTACGAAGCTGAGCTTTTCCGCCAGGGCAACCAAATACTGTAATTATATTTTTATCAGGATATTCTTGCTTAGTAGACTCATACAGCTTTTGGAAACTTAATTTATTATGCGCATAATCAACAATAACAATAATATTTCCATCTTTACTAACATGTGCTTCCATTCTACCACTTGCTCTAGCGACTTTTAAACCATTATAAATGTTTTTAAATGGAATGTCTAGAACCATTGCAGTAGCAATTGCAGCTAAAGCATTTTCTACATTAAATAATCCTGGCATAGTTAGTAATATTTCTTCATCAAATTTAGCAGTTTTAACTCTGAAAGAAATTGATGTGTGAGTTAATTTTTTAATATCATAAGCAAATATATCAGCCTTTTCATTTTTTGTGCTAAATGTAATGATTTTTTTTGATTTTTGAGCATTTTCTAAAATACGGTCAATATAGTCTGAGTCCAAATTTACACAAGCATTTTCAACTTGATCAAAAAACTTTAATTTAGAAGCAAAATAGTCTTCAAAATTAGGATGCTCAATTGTACTAATATGGTCTTCTGAAATATTTAGAAATACTCCAACTTTATATAAAACATCATGAACTCTGTCCAACTTTAATGCTTGACTACTAACTTCCATAACTAAATTTTGCATTTTACAATCAACAGCATTTGAAATATGTTCTTGCAAATCAATAGATTCAGGGCTGGTAATTAATGATTCTTTACATTCTTTACCATCATAAGTATCAATTGAAGAAACAATTGCAGTATCTGGAAAATTGTGTTCTTTCATATAATCGTCTAAAATGCTTTTTATGTAATAAGCAGTTGTTGATTTTCCTTTTGTACCAGTAAGACCAATCATATTTATTTTATCAGCTGGAAAATCATAATACATACAAGAAACGGCAGCTAAAGCTTTCCTTATATCATTTACAACAATATGTGGAAAATCTGGGTCTGTTACATTTTCAGGTTCTGAAATATATGCAGTAGCACCTCTTACAATTGCTTCATTTAAGTATTCAGGTTTATAATTTAAACCTTTACAAATATATAAAGTGTTATTAGCAACTTCTTTTGAATTATGTTCTAGTTTTTCAATTGAAGTATTTAATATACTATCACATAAACAAACATCTTCTACTAAATTTTCTTTTTTTAAGATATCAATATAATCCTTTAATAAATAACGTTTCATAAAACTATCCTCTCAAATTAAAAAGTATATTTTCTGTATTTTTTAACATAATTTCTATCTCTCATAAAAAGATATTTTCTTCTACTAAATGGCATATCTTCAGCATAACGAAGAGGTCTAACAATATTGCCAATTCTATTGATTTCAGCTTTTAAATTATCACTTGTTACATATTTTTTGATAACTGACTTAGGAACAAAACTTAAAACTACATTGTTTTTTACAAGTTCAAATTTGTTATTATCTAAGCTATTGTAAAACAAATCATCAATTAGTAATTTAACTAAGTTATGACCACAAGCACAGAAATAATAACCACTTCTAGATTGCCTTGGATTAACCTCAAAAACTTTATACTTTTTATCACGTATATCATATTTTAAGTCAAATTCAGCAAAGCCTTGATATCCAATAGACTCCAAAAAGTCTTTTAATTTGTAAATCAATTCTTCTGGATAACCATATTCTGAATAACCATTAACAAGTACAGTACAATTTCCAATTCCAGTAGGAGTATGCTCTTGAAGTCCTATTTGTGCAAAAGTAGCAAGTTTTGCTTTTTTGTCTTTACCACAATAAAATAAACAATCATGTAGTGCAGTATCATCACCAGGAATGAACTCTTGAATGATTAAATTTCCTTTATAACCTGCATTTTCGATCTTTTTAATAGTATCTTCTAATTGTTGCTCATCATATAGTTTATACACCTTAGCTAGTCCATCAATTTCGTGATAAGTAACACCATCACTAGGCTTTATAATCAAAGGATAATTTTGAAAATGTGCTTTTACACTTTCAATAGAACCTGAACCATCACAAGGGTAAATATATGTGCATGGAAAATCAAGTCCACTATCTTTGTATATATCATAAAATGTTTCTTTCACCAAAAGTGTATCCATAAGCTCTTTTGAAGAATAATTGAAAACATAATATTTACTTAAAGCATCTTTATTTTCTGCAATAAGACTAACATAACAGTCATTAGTTCCAATTAGCAAAATCTTTTCATCTTTATTTAAATTTTGCTTTTCTGCATATTCAATTAAAGAATTAACAAATGTGTCTCCTTCAATTAAATTAGGTATAATATTAACATTAGTAATAGTGCTAAGTGAGGTAAAGCTCATTGCAACTCTACCAATCAAATCAACTTTTTTATGATAAATTTCATGATAACATCTTGCCATATAATAGGCATTTATATCTGTTCCGACAATTAAAACTTTTGGCTCCATAATATTTCTCCCATCTATATAAATTTGCTAATATTTTATATCAAAATACACCAAAATGCAATAGAAAAATAAGTGCAAAAGTTTTTGTTGAAATTTGTCTGATTACGGTATATAATAATAAACGAAAATAGGGAGGACGTTTATGTTTGGATACAGATCAGACGGAAGAAAGTTAAGGGATATTTCGCCATTTTTTAAGATTATTCCGCAAGTAATGAGAACAAGGAGTGACTCACAGGTTTATTATACTTATGATATGCCTATAAAAGAAATTGATAATTATATTGATAAAAAAGCTGAAGAAAACATTAAAATTTCATACATGGACATAGTATATTCAGCATTAGTAAGGCTTATTGCACAAAGACCAAGGCTTAATAGATTTGTTATGAATGGAAGAACTTTTGCTAGAAATGAAATATTTATTTCACTAGCCATAAAAAAGAGTTTAACTGACGATGGAATAGAAACCACAATAAAATTACCATTTACCGGTAAAGAAAATATTTTTGAAATAAAAGAAAAGCTAGGAAATGTTATTAACGAAAACAAAAGCGTTAAGAAAAATAACGAAACAGACATATTAGCTACAACACTATCAATAATACCAAATTTTCTTTTGAAGTTTGCTATAAGTACTATAATTTTTTTAGATAAACATGGGATGTTACCTAAGGCTGTTATAAAAGCAAGCCCATTCCATACAAGTGCATTTTTAACAAATGTTGCATCACTAGGAATTGATGCGATATATCACCATTTATATGACTTTGGAACTACAGGAATATTTTTAGCAATGGGAAAGAAGAAAAAAAGCTACATATATGATGATGATACTTTTAAAGAAGAAAAATGTATATCACTTGCATTTGTATGTGATGAAAGAATTTGTGATGGATACTATTTTGCAAACTCTGTAAAGTTATTTAACAAATATCTAAAAAAGCCAGAGCTATTAGAAGAGAATATAGAAAAAGTAGAAGACTGCAAATAAAATGATTAAATGTAAATACAAAAAAGTATTTACATTTTTTTCATAAACCGAGTACAAGCATCATATAATTAACTAACTTAAAACAAAGGAGGATAATTATGTGGTACACATTGTCTACAAAAGAAGTAGAAAAACAAATGCAAACTAATATTGAGTTTGGCCTAAATGAAAAGCAAGTAGAGGACAAGCAAAACAAGTTTGGACTGAATAAACTAGAAGAAAAAAAGAAAGAGAGTATAGTTATAAAATTCATAAAACAATTTAATGATTTTATGATAATTATATTAATAATTGCCTCGATTATTTCAGCAGTGGTAGCAAGACTAGAAGGAAGCAATGATTATTTTGATTCCATTATAATAATAGCAATTGTAGTATTCAATGCTATTATGGGACTAGTACAAGAAGCAAAAGCAGAAAAATCATTAGAGGCACTTAAGAAAATGACGGCTCCAACTTGTAGAGTAAAAAGAAATGGCAAAATATCTACAATAAAAAGTGAGCAAATAGTTCCGGGTGATATTGTACTATTAGAAGCGGGAAATTATGTCCCAGCAGATTGCAGACTGATTTCAAGTTCTAACTTAAAAATAGAGGAGTCTAGTTTAACAGGTGAAACTGTACCAGTTTTAAAAGACGCCAATTGTATGCTAAAAGAAAAAACAGCTTTAGGAGACATGGTAAATATGGCATTTTCAACTACAATAGTAGTTAATGGACATGGAGAAGCAATTGTAACAGATATAGGTATGAATACAAAAGTAGGTAAAATCGCAAAAATGATTATTACAAATGAAGCACCTGAGACACCAATTCAAAAGAAGTTAGGAGAAGTAGGAAAATCATTAGGAATTGCATGTTTAGGAATTTGCCTATTGATATTTGTAATTGGACTTTTAAAGAAAATTGAGCCGATAGAAATGTTTATGACTTCAGTAGGTTTAGCAGTAGCAGCAATACCAGAGGGGCTACCTGCAATAGTAACAATTATGCTATCAATTGGCGTAACAAAAATGGCAAGGAAAAATAGCATAATTAGGAAATTACCAGCAGTTGAAACATTAGGTAGCAGTAGTGTTATATGCTCAGACAAAACAGGAACTTTAACACAAAACAAAATGCAAGTTACTAAAATAGCAAATATAAATGGAGAAACTAATGATAAAGAGTACATAAAATGGCTAATGGGAATGGCTACAATGTGTACAGATGTGGAAATATCAAGAGAAAATGGAAAAATGGAACTAACAGGGGAACCTACTGAAAAAGCAATAGTCAACAAAGCTTTAGATGAGGGCCAAAACAAAAATGAGTTATATAATGTAATGAAACGAGTAAAAGATATTCCATTTGATTCAAGTAGAAAAATGATGACAACAATTCATAAAATGCCAAATGGATATAGAGTTATAACAAAAGGTGCACCAGATGTATTATTAAAGAGATGTAATAAGGTATATGATAATGGAAATGTAACTACATTAGATTATTCAAAAACTAAACTGATAGAAAATCAAAATAACAAAATGGCAGACGAGGCTTTAAGAGTATTAGCAATAGCATATTTAGATATACCAAATTTACCAAGTAGAATAGACACAGAAACAGTGGAAAAGAACCTAATCTTTATTGGCCTAATTGGAATGATAGATCCACCAAGAGAAGGTGTGAAAGAGGCTGTTGCAACTTGTAAAAAGGCAGGAATAAAAACTGTAATGATTACAGGAGATCATATAATAACAGCAAAAGCAATTGCAAAAGATTTAGGAATATTAAGAGGGAGTGATCTAGCAATTACGGGGGAAGAACTAGATAAAATACCACAAGCAGTATTGCAAAGGAACATTATGAATTATTCTGTTTTTGCAAGAGTAACACCAGAACACAAAGTTAGAATAGTTAAAGCATATCAGTCAACAGATGCAGTAGTTGCAATGACAGGAGATGGCGTAAATGACGCACCAGCCTTGAAAAATGCCGACATTGGAATTGCAATGGGTAAAAACGGTACAGATGTTGCTAAAAATGCAGCAGATATGGTTTTAACAGATGATAATTTTGTTACAATTGTTGAAGCTGTTAAACAAGGAAGAAATATATTTGATAATATAAAAAAGGCAGTACATTTTTTAATAGCAACAAATATTGGAGAAATTGTAACAATATTTTTAGGTTTGGTATTAGGCTTAAAATCTCCACTCTTAGCTATTCAACTTTTATGGATAAATCTAGTAACTGACTCACTTCCAGCAATTGCATTAGGATTAGAAAAGCCAGAAGCGGATATTATGGATAAAAAACCAAGAGACAGTAAAAAAGGAATTTTTGCAGATGGACTATGGCAAAGAATAATTACAGAAGGAACAATGTTAGGAATTTTAACTTTGGTGGCATTTAGTGTAGGAAATTATTTGTATGACATAGAAGTAGGAAGAACAATGGCCTTTGTAAGTTTAGGCTTATTAGAACTAGTACATAGCTTTAATATAAAAAGCGAAGAATCAATATTCAAAGTGGGCTTGTTCGAAAATAAATATTTAATGGGTGCATTTATCTTAGGTGTTATATTACAAATTGTAGTGGTTGTAATTCCATCTGTAGCAGAAGTATTTAAACTTGTACCATTAACACAAGTACAATGGATGTATACTTTTGGAATATCAATATTACCATTAGTAATAATGGAAATACAAAAGGCATTTAATAAAATTGAACCAAGCACAATACAAATTAAATATTCTATGCAAAATAGTATTGCACAAAAAAATAAATAATGATACAATTAAGGAAACTTAAGAAAAAGGAAGAGTGAAATGGAAGCATTAACAATAATTTACTTACTAGTGTTTTTAGTATTTGCTTTGGTTGGGTCAGCTATCTTGCAAATTAGAATGGCTGGAATAAAAATTAAAGACTTTTGGGGTTTTATACAAGCAAACCAAATGCTAGATAAGTTATATAGATTTTCAAAAAGATATAAACTTATGAGTCCACAAGAACAGATAATATTTTTGGCAGAAGCAGAAAAAGTTTTTGATGCATATGATAAAATTCCTTCAATTGTATGGGAAGATGAATATAGAAAATATTCAGAAGTGTTACAAGCATATCAAAATGTTAGAGTAACCAGATGGAGTGATGAAAATTTAATAAAAAAATAATGGAGTTTCAATTTAGAAACTCTATTTTTTTGCTAGAAATAGTAAATAATATAGAAAAATAAACATATAATAAATATAGGATATTTCGTATATAAAGAAAGAAGGGAGAATATGAAAACACTATATTTTGACCATGCTGCAACAACACCAGTAAGTGAGCAAGTGTTAGCTGAAATGCTACCATATTTTGAACATCAATATGGCAATGCTTCTGCAATGTACGCATTAGGTAGACAATCTAAAAGAGCCATTGAACAAGCAAGAAAAAGAGTAGCAAATGCCATAAACGCTAAGCAAAGTGAAATTTATTTTACTTCTTGTGGAAGCGAAAGTGATAATTTAGCAATAAAGGGTATAGCAAATGCTAATAGGAATAGAGGAAACCATATAATTACGAGTAAAATAGAACATCATGCGGTATTAAATACTTGTAAAACTCTTGAAAAACAAGGATTTGAAGTAACATATTTAAATGTGGATGAAAATGGTTTTATAGATATTAATCAACTAATAAATTCAATAAGATCAACAACAATTTTAATATCAATAATGTTCGCAAATAATGAAATAGGCACTATAGAACCAATACAAAAAATAGGGAAAATTGCTAGAGCTAATAATATTATATTCCACACAGATGCGGTTCAAGCAATAGGCAATGTAATGATAGATGTAAATAAATTAAATATAGACAGCTTATCAATGTCAGGACATAAATTTTATGCACCAAAAGGAATAGGAGCTTTGTATGTACGAGAAGGAGTAAAGTTTGAAAAAATACAAGACGGTGGACATCAAGAGAAGGATAAACGTGCAGGAACAGAGAATGTTGCTGAAATTGTGGGGTTAGGAAAGGCAATTGAAGATGTATATGCTAATTATGAAAGATATAACGAACACTTACAAAATTTAAGAGATTTTTATATAGCTCAAATAGAGCAGAAAATACCAACTGCAAAGTTAAATGGAGATAGAAGAAGTAGGTTACCAGGAAATGCAAATTTTTCATTTTCAAATATAAATGCACAAAAATTACTATTGGAATTAGATGAAAAAGGAATATGTGCTTCAGCAGGTTCAGCTTGTAGTACTGGAAATCCGGAACCTTCACATGTATTAGTTGCAATAGGTTTAGACAGAAATTTATCAGAGGGAACTTTAAGAACTACTTTTGGAAAAGACAACACAAAACAAGATGTAGAATTCTTAGTGGATAGTCTAACAGATATTATTCAAAAAAAGTACTAGCTTTTGCTAGTATTTTTTGGTATAATCAAATTAAACTTATTAGTAAATATAAACAATATTATTTTTCTTTGGAATCTGGTATATATTCTAATAAATCAGAAATCTCACAATTAAACGCTTTGCAAATGTTATTTAATTGTTTGATATCAACTCTTTTAGTCTCTTCATAATACATTTTTGAAATTGTAGCTGGTCTAATATGAGTTGCATCTGCTAAAGATTTCTGTGTCATTTTATGTTTTCCAAGTAAATCAGATAATTTTATTTTGATCATGAAATAATACAACCTTTCTATAATATTTTATGACAAATTTAGTTATATTTTGTCGAGTACTTGTATTTTACCACGAGATGTATTAAAATTACATATTATAAAATAAACATAACGACAAAAGTAATTTAAACACACACAGAAGTAATTAAACGAAAGAGGTGCATTTATGAAGTTAAAAGATATTCAAATAGAAGATGAGCAACATGCTAATAACAGAGAATGGAAAGAAAAAAACGAAAAATATTTAACCAATTTGCAAAAATTTTTAGATGCAACTGATAGCATAAGAGATGAAGAATTACAAAGACATATTATTGGACAAATGCTTAAATGTGATTTGGTTTTAACGGAAATTGCAGAAAGTGAAATTCAAAAAGCAAAAGAAAATAAACAAGTATAATTTTTTGTTAAAAATACATACTAATACAAATGAAAAAGTTAAACAACAATTTTAAAAAAATATTTATAGGATTTATGGCAGGTGTTATTAGTGGTTTATTTACAGCAGGAGGCGGATTAATACTAGTTCCTGCATTCATGTATATGCTAAAAATGGAACCGAAAAAGGCAAGAGCAACTTCTATTTTTTGCATATTGCCAATGGTAATTACAACAGCCTTTTTTTATTCAAAAAACAATTTGATTAATTGGAATACAGGTATATTATGTGCAATAGGTGGAATAATTGGCGGATTTACAGGTGCAAAATTATTAAATAAAATACCAGATAAATATTTAAAACTTGCATTTGCCATATTTTTAATATATGCAGGATGTAATATGTTGTTTTAAATTGAGGATGTATAGAAAATGTTTGAAATACTAATAGGTTTTATTTCAGGAATTGTTAGCCGGAATGGGAATGGGAGGAGGAACAATATTGATTCTTCTCCTTTCTATCTTTATGAACCTAGACCAACATGTGGCTCAAGCAACAAATTTAATATTTTTTATTCCAACAGCAATAACATCAGTCATTATAGGAATAAAAAATAAAAATATAAATGTAAAAGAAGCTTGGGTGATAGTAGTTTCAGGGATAGTTGGAGCAATAATAAGTGCTAATATAAGCAGTAATTTAAATGTAAAAATATTAAGAAAAATGTTTGGAGCGTTTTTACTGATAATTGCAATATATGAAATATATTCTTGGTTCAATATGTATATAAAAAACAAAAAAGGACATAATAAAACTAGATAGTAATATTTATTGAAAGGATGAAGATAAATGAAGTTTGTAAAAGGTATGTTAATAGGCGGAATAGTAACTGCAGGTGTTGCAATGATGTATTCAGAAGCTATGGGGGATAACAAAAGAAAAATGATAAGAAAGGGTAAAAAATTAGCAAGAAAGATGGGAATATTGTAAAATTCAAAATTAAGGAGCTTAGGAAATGCTAAGCTCCTTAATTATTGTTATCTACAAGGTTTATTACAAGGTGGTTCACATGGTCTTTCACATGGTTTTTCTTGGCATGGTGGACATTTCAATTCAACACCTTTTAAGCATTTTCCTTCATGTTTACATGAAGTACATACTTTACAATGTTTTACTCTGTCAACCCATACTTCGATTTCATATACACGGTTAGCACATAGAGGTCCAAAAACGAATTCTCCATTTTTATCTGTAAAAGTATGAGAAACTGGTCTTCTTTCATCCATACCATGTTCACAAACAACCTCAACTAACTTAACAACAGCGTCACAAACAGGCTCTTGGTAACAATCTTTAATAATTCCATAAATAACAGTTCTGTTATCTTCTGGTAAATTGATTTCTAAGTCATATTGTTTTCCTGTAGCCATAACACCATCTACATTTAAAACTGGGCATACATTCTTATCAAATTCCATAATTATATTCATTCCTTTCTTTTTTATATATAATATGAAAAAAATCGACAAAATGTGCAATTGATGAAAAAATATGGTAAAATTTCAAATGTTAGAGTATAATGTATAAAGCAAAAAGAAAGGAATAAAAAATGGACAATAGACCAATAGGAGTATTTGACTCAGGAGTAGGCGGAATGACTGTTTTAAAAGAACTAGCAAAGCAGCTGCCTAATGAAAATTTTATATATTTAGGAGATACAAAAAGATTTCCATATGGAAGCAAATCAAAGGAAAGTATAATAGAACTAACCAAAGATGGAGTAGAATTCTTAATAAATAAAGGAGTAAAGCTAATAGTAATTGCATGTGGAACAGCTACAAGTCAAGCGTTAGAAGAAGTACGACCTTTATATAATATACCAATAATAGGCGTTATAGAGCCTACAGTAAAATACATAAAAGAGATTAATAAAAAACAAATTGGAGTAATAGCTACAGCAGGTACAATTAGAAGCAAAGGCTGGGAAAAGGCAATATTAAAAGAGCTTCAAACTGCAAAGTTCCAAAGCATTGCATGTCCGCTTTTAGCTCCAATGGTTGAAGAAGGATGGTATGATAATAAAATTGCAGAATTAGCAATAAAAGAATATTTAAAACCTTTTAATAAAATAGATGCAATAATTTTAGGTTGTACACATTATCCTTTATTAACTAATGTAATAAAAAAGCAAATTGGTAAAAAAGTAGAGATTATAAATATTGGAGAACACGTAGCAAAAGAAGCAAAAGCAATTTTGAAGAACAACGAGCAAATGGCAGAACATAAGGAGCAGAGCATAGATACATATCTCACAGAAACAGAATGCAAATTTAATGAAGTGGCAAGTAAGCTATTAGGAACAGTAGTAAAAGCCAAACAAGTTAAAGAAGAAATAGAATTTTTAAGTTAATTAAATCATAAAAATACAAGCAATGAATATATTGTTACTAACACAAATTGGAGGTAGCAATATGTTCATTGTTTTTAATAAGCGAAAAATATATTCATATTTAGTTTCTTTTAGTACAGTAGTTATTCTATTTGCAATAGCATTTACAGTAACAACAGATAGTAGCATAATTACATCAGCCACAGCAAGAGAACTGCCAATATATAATGTTGATACAAAAGAAAATAAAATTTCACTTACTATGATTTGTGCCTGGAATGCAGATGATATAGATAGTATTTTGAAAACTTTAAAAGACAACAATGTAAAAATAACTTTCTTTATGGTAGGAGACTGGGTAGATAAATTTCCAGAAGCAGTAAAAAAGATTTCAGATGCTGGCCACGAAGCCTTTATTCGCTCAGCAAAATCTGCAAGTCATGTGCCAATACAATGGAACTTAGACACTGTGGACTATACAGAAATTACAGGAGATGAAATGTGGAAGAGATTAGAAAATAAGCTAAGTGGTGGAAGTATTATTTTAATGCATAATGGAACAAAACACACAGCAGATAGCTTAGGTATACTTATAAAAAACATAAAATCAAAAGGCTATGACATAGTAACAGTATCAAATCTTATATACAAAGACAGTTATTATATTGATAATAATGGTACACAACATTTAAAAAATAATGTATAAAACTTATCAAATGTGGTATATTTAAGTATAAAGACTTCAAAATAAAAGAAAAATTTAACATTTTATGTAGACAAAACCAAAAAAGCGTGGTATAATAGAAAATGTGACTAGCAATTAGTCTAAATTTTACGTCTTATGAATAAACTAAATTAAGAAACAAATGTAGGGAGGAAATTAAATTGAATACAAATTATGAAGATAACAACCATTTAACATTGGTTGGAAAGGTAACAAGTGACAAAAGATTTAGTCATGAAATTTATGGAGAAAAATTCTACATATTTGACTTAAGCGTACCTCGTTTAAGCGGAAATGCAGACGTTATTCCAGTAACAATATCAGAAAGATTATTAACAACACAAGATGTTTTTATTGGAGCAAAATTACAAATTGATGGTCAATTTAGATCATACAACAGCTATGATAATGAAAAAAATAAATTAATATTAACTGTATTTGTAAAAGATGTTCAATTCTTAGAAGAAAATCAAGAAGAGGAAGAAGAAGTTAGAAGAGACGTTGTTTCAAATGAAGTTGTTCTTGACGGATATATTTGTAAAAAACCAATTTACAGAAAAACACCATTTGGTAGAGAAATTTCAGACATTTTATTAGCAGTTAATAGAGCATATAATAAATCAGACTATATACCATGTATTGCATGGGGAAGAAATGCTAGATTCTGTGAAAACGTTGCAGTTGGAACAGAAGTAAGAATTGTAGGTAGAGTACAATCAAGAGAGTATGAGAAAAAACATGAAGATGGAACAGTAGAGAAAAAAGTAGCATACGAAGTATCAGTAGCTAGCCTAGAAGTAGCAAATCAAGAAGATAATAATGAAGAAAACAAAGAAGCAAATCAAGAAGCAATATAAGATTTTAAAATGAAAAGTGGTTTCCAGTTATTTGGAAACCACTTTTTACTCTTCATCTTCCTTTTTTGTAACATTATCCTTAATCTCAGGAACAATAACTTCTCTAGTATCCTTAGGTCTGGGCTTTTCTACTTCTATGTGATCATAAACAGGAGAAATATTTAAATTTCCATCACCTGTAACTACCTCTATTTCTTTTTTCTCTTTTATTTCATCTACTTGGTTATTTTCTTCCATCAAAACCACCTCACTATGTGTATGTTATCATAACAAAAAAACAATGTCAACATTTTTAATTACATTGAAATGTACCAAAAGCTACAAAGTATTAGAACAAAAAAATATCACAAATTTAGCAAGAATTATTGAAAAATATGAAATGTTATGGTATCTTGAAATAAGATATGTACAAGTATCTTATTTTGGCACATTGAAAATTAAATAGTAAAAACTGCTAATATGTAACTTTAAGAAGATACAATGCAGAAAAGTTAGTTTAAGACTAATAAATGAGTAAATGTGTATAAAAATAAAATAATTGTACATATTAAAATTGCGAGAGAAAATAAGAAAAGTAAAAAAAGCAAAAAGACAACAAAGTGAAACTAAAAAATGCTCACGATAAAAAACACTTAAGATAGGAGGAAGAAAAATAAAAATGAAATCAATAGAAAAAATAACCAAATCAAATAAACATTACTCAAATCAAAGAGGTATTACACTAATAGCTCTAGTAGTAACAATTGTGGTGTTACTAATTTTAGCAGGAGTAAGTATAAATGCGCTATTTGGAAATAATGGAATAATAGAAAAAGCAAAAGAAGCTCAAAGCAAGATGGATGAAGCAAAACAAAACGATTTAAATGCATTAAATGAATTGAATAATTGGTTAGAAAATGAAATTGGGGGAGAAGGAACAAATATAGAAGGAGATTACGTAGTAACATTTTGTGATTATAATGGGACAGAACTAAAAAAAGTTGGAGTAAATAAAGGAGAAACAGCAACATATACTGGAACAACACCAACAAGAGCATCAGATGAAAATTACAACTATACATTTAGTAAATGGATAACAACAAAAGGAGGACATAAAGAAGCAAATTTAACTAATGTACAATCAAATATGGAAGTATATGCTTTATATGCAACGCAAAAGGTATGTTTTGTAGCAGGAACAAAAGTATTAACAGAAAATGGATTAATGAATATAGAAGATATACAAAAAGGAATGAAAGTATATAGTTATAATGAAGAAAACGAGAAAGTAGAACTAAATGAAGTAAAAACAGTATTTGTAAATTATGTTGATTATGATATGTGTAAAGTATATATTAATGGAGAGACAATAGAAAGTACAAATAAACATCCATACTATGTAAAAGGAAAAGGCTGGACAGAGGCAAGATACTTACAAAAAGGTGATATTTTAGTAACATCAGAAAACAAAGAAGTAAAAATAAATAATATTGAAATAGTAAAACATGAAGGAAATGAATTAAGAGAGGTTTATAATTTTGAAGTAAATAATAATCATAATTATTTTGTTGGAGAGAATAAAGTGCTTGTGCATAATCCTCCAGCACTTGGATATGTTGCTAAAATTGGTGAAATTGTATATCCATCAATTTCAGAAGCTTTTGCTGCTGTACAGGCTGGAGAAACAATAACGTTGTTAAAAGATGTAACACTTGATATTAGTACAGCTTGTGGAACAAATGGCACAATTAGTAATACAAATCTAAGTAATGTGACACTAGACTTAAGTTTTTTTACATTAACAATAGCAGCAGGAAATAATGTATATTTAGATAATGTTACTGTTGTAGATAGTCAAAGCGTAGGAACAATCAATATTTCAACAGGAGCAACATTTGTAATGAACAATACAACAACTATTCCTGATACAGTAACTATAACAGATCAAAACTAAAATTGATTATCTAAGTCTTAAAGAAGTAAGTAAATGTAGGCAGAAAAATTACCTATATTTACTTGACACATACATTTATTACAAATTTTAATAAAAAAATCTTGAAAAAATTATCATATAATAAATTCAAAGAAGAAAATAGAAAGAGGTACAAAAATGATAAATGCTAAAAATTTTGCAAGAGTAAAGAAAAAGTTACAATTTTAATAAATAAAAAAGCTAAAAAATTAGTTTTTCTAAGCATATTAAAGACAGGTTATGAACATGAAAGTGTTTGAGTAGCCTGTCTTTTGCTTTATTTTTTATATATTTATAAAAAAATAAGGAAAAAAATAAATTAATTAACATTATCTAAAAGTAGAAAAAGAAAATTGAAAAATTTTTTAAAATGATTTATTAAAAAATTATCACAAATGAACTGAACATAACAAAAAAACAATGTCAACATTTCTTGACATAAAGCGGAATTCGTGTGATAATATATAGGTAAAAATTTTAAAGGAATCGTGAGAATAAATGGAAATAAACAAATCAAAAGGAGTAATTGAAGCAATACTTTTTGCAGCTGGTAGAGAAGTTAAAATAACTGAACTTATGTCAGCTTTAGAAGCGAGCTCAGAAGAAGTAATTACACTTGTAGAAAGTATGAAGGAAGATTATAAAAACGAAAATAGAGGCTTGCAAATTGTGAATGTTGGCGAAGCTTACCAATTATGCACAAAACAAGAGTATTATGAATATTTATATACTATTTTTGATAAAAGAAATAAACCAAATTTATCACAGGCAGCAATAGAAACTCTTGCAATTATTGCATATAACCCTAAAATTACAAGAGCAGAAATTGAAGCTATTCGTGGTGTTAATTCAGATGGTACAATATATAAATTATTAGACTATAATTTAATAGAGGAAACTGGAAAGCTTGATGCGCCAGGCAGACCAGGCACATATGGAGTAACATCAGAATTTTTAAGAATATTTGGATTTAACAACTTAAATGAACTTCCAGATTTACCACGATATAAATTAGACGAAAATCAACAAATAGTAATTGACGATATTATTGAAGAAAAAGAAGAACAAAATACTGAAGAACTAAATGAGGCTCCAATGCCCGAAAGGGAGACAAGTAAAGAAGAACAGGAAGAACAAAAATAGAAAGGATGAAATAAAAATGAAATTAAGTGAAAACTTTTTTTATACTTTAAGAGAAGACCTAAAAGATGAAGAGTCAGTTAGCGGAAACTTACTTGTTAAGAGCGGAATGTTTAAAAAAGTAGGAAATGGTATTTATATGAAAATGCCATTAGGAAAAAAAGTAGCTCAAAATGTAGAAAAAATTATTAGAGAAGAAATGAATAATGCAGGTGCAAAAGAAGTTACAATGCCAATGCTTCTACCAGTAGATTTATTTGAAAAATCAGGAAGATATGCAGCATTTGGACCATCAATATTTAAATTAAATGATAGATATGATAGACCATACGTATTAGGTCCAACACATGAAGAATTTTTTGCACTAGCTGCATCAATGAAGTCACATTCATATAAAGACTTACCATACACTTTATACCAAATTGGAAACAAATATAGAGATGAAGTAAGACCTAGATTAGGTTTAATTAGAACTAGAGAATTTACAATGAAAGATGCATACAGCTTTGATACAAACCTAGAAAACCTAGATAAATCTTATCAAAAACAATTTGCAGCATATCATAAAATTTGCCAAAGAGTAGGGTTAAACTATGTAGTTGTTAGAGCAGATACTGGTGTTATGGGAGGACTACTTTCAGAGGAATTCCAAGCTGTTACAGATGTTGGAGAAGATATTCTTGTACTATGTGACCATTGTGACTATGCTTCCAATATTGAAATAACTCCTTATGTATGCAATGAAGTAGATAATGAAGAAGAAAAAACAATAGAACTAGTAGAAACAGGAAACTGCCATACAATTGAAGAAGTATGCGAACTTTTAAAACTAGATATAAAGAAAACAGTAAAAGCATTACTTATGAATGTAGATAATAAATTAGTAGTATTTTTCGTAAGAGGAGACAAAGAGTTAAATGAAGTAAAAGCTCTAAAACTACTAAAAGGAATGGAAATAGGTTTTGCAGATGATGAACTAATTGCAACATCAAATGCAGTACCAGGTTGCACAGGCCCAGTTGGACTAAATGCAAAAATAGTAATAGACGATGAAGTACTAAAAATGAAAAACTTCTGCTGTGGAGCCAATAAAGAAGGCTATCACTACATAAATGCAAATGTAAAAGACTTCAAATATGATGTTGTTGGAGATATAGTAAATGTACAACAAGGAGATGTATGTCCAAACTGTCATGAAGGACATTTAGTATTTAAAAAAGGTATAGAGGTAGGAAACACATTTAAACTTGGAACAAAGTATTCTGAAAGTTTAGGACTAAATTATTTGGACGAAAATAACGAGCTAAAACCTGTAGTTATGGGAAGCTATGGAATTGGTGTAGAAAGAATGATTGCAGCAGTCGTTGAGCAAAACCATGATGACAAAGGAATAATTTGGCCAATGAGTATTGCTCCATATAAAGTTGCAATAGTGTTAATAGATCCTAAAAATGAAGAACAATCAAAAGTTGCCAATGACTTATATAACACTCTAAATTCTATGGGAATTGATACTATATTAGATGACAGAAATGAAAGACCAGGTGTTAAGTTTAATGATATGGACTTAATAGGAATTCCATTTAGAATTACAGTTGGTAAAAAAGTAAATGAAGGCAAAGTTGAGCTAAAGAAAAGAGCAGAGAGTGAAAACACAGATATAGCAATTGAAGAAATTGTAAATTATTGTAAAAATCAATTGAATTATTAAAGAAAATTGTATATAATATATTCATCCTTTTCAAAGGAAATCTTTGAGGAAGGAGGCGATTTATTGTGACAGCTTTCGACATTATCTTTTTTCTAATTGTATTGCTATTTGGCAAACAATGGGGAAAAGATAACAACAAAATGAGGTAGAAATACCAACGAGTAGTCTGGTCAACTACTCGTTTTTTTGCATAAAAAAGAGATATGTGGTCAACATATCTCGTGCGATTTACTGTTGCTTTCGACTACAACTTTCGCTAGCTAGTGTTATTATAACACTAATTTTATTATATGTCAAATTTTTGAAAAAATTCATAAAATTAATTAGAAAGTGAATTTAAAATTTCTGGATAAATTCTGTAAGCATTTTCTTTCCAATTATCTACAATTCTTTTTGCTTCTTCACGAGAACCAGCAAAAACGCTAATTTCAAAAATACAGCTATTGTTTTCATTTATCTTACAAGTAACAGTATATTCATTTTCACTTTTAGGAGTATATTCAGCAGTAATAGATTCTTTTTGAGCAGTTTCTTTTAATTCTCCCGAAAATGAGGTATCAACCTTCAATTTTATTATGCCTGGAATCATATCATGAGTAAGGTCCAAAGTAGCCTTTCCAAGGTCTGTAATTTGATATACATTTTTGCCATCTTTATTAAAGCAAACAATATAATTTCTTTCTATTAAATCAAGCAAGAACTGTTGAAAATAAAAATAGTTCATATCCATAACAGCTAATACTAACCTTAATAGCCCATCATTAGTAATGGGATTTTCCATTTTATTTAAAATATATAAAATTAAAACTTTATTTTCTGCTAATACTTCTCCGTCTTGTGTTAATTTCAATTGTTTCAACTCCTATCAAATGCATGATATTTGAATTATACCATATATAAATGTAAAATGCTATATTAACTATAAGAAAAATTTAAAAGCCAATTTTGGGTTGAATTCCAAGTCCATCTCCTATACAAGTTGGACCTTCAATATCAGGGTTTTTATGTTTAGGAGTAGAGATTTTTAATGAATTAACAAAATCAGTTTTTTCTTTTGAAACATTGTTAGACTGAGCTGCTTCGAGCATTTTTACAGGTTCTTTTTTTGAAAGAAGGTTTCTGAAAAACGAAAATATATTTTTAAAAAACTTCATATTATCTTTCCTCCTTTTGAGCAGCATCTATTCTTCCAGAGCTTTTAGTTAAATCTTCTACTATCTCTTCAACTTTATCACTTTCCCATGGTCTTACGCCATTTGTTAAACTTAAATCATCCTCATAACACTCAAATTTTTCTTCGAACTCCTTTTGAGAAAGTTCAATAAATTGTCCGCTTTCTTTATCTGCAAAGTAAAACTTGTTTCCTACCTTAGGAAGATTTGCATATACATATAATACAGGTCTTTGCAAATTGTCAGTCTTAGAATATACTCTATTAACAACACATTTGTTGAAATGAAGATTAGGATTTGCTAAAAGTACATCTTCTAGGATTGCAGATGTTGAATTAATACAAGTGGCAAATTCTGGACAATATCTCTGTAATAATTTAAATTGCATCTCGATGCTTTTTTCGGCAGATAAACCAAAATCGTCAATTTGTTTAGATTTTTCCATTAAATTCTTTATTGGAAAGTTTCCTTCTTTATCTGCAATACCAATATTAGTATAAATTTGTCTCAAAACAGATTCAGACATATTGAATGTGGCATCTGACAATTCATCGTCATTCTCATGAGCTCTAGTATCCTCACCATTACTTTTTATATCATGTTTTCTTATCTCCTCATAACTTCTACAAAAGTTATTTGGTCTACCACCAAATCTTTGTGCAGCTAAATTCCAAGTTGGATCCAAAATAGTATTACCTGTAACAGTGACTCCATCTTGAGTAGGAAATTCCATATTAATTAATTTCAAAAATGAATGATGTTTTCCAGATATCCTTTGTGTTTCTACTCCAATTCTTCCAAGAATATATTGCTCAACCTGCGCGATTCCGTTACATACTCCATAACCAGAATCTATGATTTTCCACAATGCACGAGCAACACCAGCATCTGATACCTCAGTATTAAAATCAGGAGAATAACTTATTTGCTTACCAATAGCATTATCAATAAATGCTACTTTTTCTATATTACTCCATTCAGGATTTAAACTTTGAATAAGTTGATCTATCCATGCTTCTCCATGTAAATATTCTTCCGCAGTTGAATAAGATATTCCTATATTATCACTTATATCCATTTGAGGGCAAACTTCACATAACTTTTTTAGTCCCTCTCTTTCAGTATCTGAAATTTCCATAGGATTTATATGAATAGACTCATCAAGCCCCTTATATGCTTCAAAATCACTTGCATTTAAATCAGGTCTAATAAATCCATTTTTGCAAGTTAATGCAATTGCAGAAGTATATTCTGGTGGTAAAGCTGATAAATCCATTCTATCCTTGATTTCTTGAGGTAAAGTAGCAAAAAGCTTTCTTTTTTCACCGAACAGATATATTAATGTTATAAATTTTGTTAGCAAAAGATATTTGTTCTTTCATAGGAAAATATCTAACCACACTTTGAATAGAAATCCCGTTTTTAGAAAAGAAGTCAGTGTGTTCATTGACGTAATCAATGAAAAAGTCAGTATCCATTGAGCCCAAAACTTGAGATGCTTCATGAGGTTTTAGATCATAGGTATTGTTTAATATTATAGATGCCTTTGTTGTATCAGATATAGTTGTAAGAATATCGGTTTTGTAATAGTTATCAAGAGGCATAACATCTAATAAGTGCAATTTGACCTTTTCATCGTTAACACTACAAATAATCCTAGAAATTGAATATTCACTTAATTTTAACTCTTCATTTAAATAATCAATATCACTTAAAAAAGTGAATTTATCACTATCAGACAAAGACTTTGCCATAGATTCTATAGAGTCCTTGCCAAGTTTTAAACTTTGAAGTGAATGTGAGTTTTTAAGTAGTTTTAACTTACAAGAACTATCTAATGATTCTAGTAAGTCATTAAACTGATAAGTATAAAGATCTGAGAATGGACCGTCTGGAGTTAGCAATAATTGAAGTCTTAAATTACTATCAGAAATAGACATTGCAATATCAACTCGTACTTGTCCACGTAATTTTCTAAAATGTTCAAAATTGAGTAAATCCAACTTTTGGCTATCATTTAGATAATTATCAATCAAAGAAATTAAATCCTTTTCAGTTAAATTATCACAACTAGCTAAAGTGTCTCTATCTGCAAATACACTTAATTTATCATTTGAACTTTCCAAAATTTCTCTTAAGTCTTTTTCGCTCATAATTTCCTCCAATGACTACATTGTATACTAAATTATTAAAAAAATAAATAGTAAAAAAATAAAAAACTTTACAAATGGAAAAATATACCGTAAAATATAGTAGTATAAGGGGGAAAAATGAAAACTCTATATGAAATATTAGAAGTAAGTGAAACAGCTTCAAAAGAAATAATAGAAAAAGCATATAAAACATTAGCTAAAAAATATCATCCTGATTTACAAGAAACTGCTGACAAAGAAAAAGCAGAAGAAATGATGAAAAAAATAAATGAAGCATATGATACTTTAAATGATGAAGTTAAAAGAAAGAAATATGATGAAGAGTTAGCCGAAAAGAGACAAAGAGAAGAAAGCAATAAGTTTAGCAATAATTCATATAATCAACAACAATATTACCAACAACCAAACATGAATAATAATCAACAAAATTATTATCAGCAAGCAAATAGTAACAAACAAAATTCAGGTGGTTCAAACCAAGCAAAAGTAAATAATGAGTATATGAATGCTAAAATGGCAGAAGAATATAGAAGACAACAAGAAGAAATTCAAAGAAATATGCAGCAACAATATCAGCAGAAATATCAAAAGGCTTATGAAAATTATTTAAGAAGTTTAGGATATAAGATAAAATATAAATGGACATGGAATAGAGTTAAAGACTTATTGAAAACACTTTTAATAACACTAATAATATTAGTAATTTTGTGGTTTTTCCCACCAACACACAAAATAATAATGGAATTTTATGAGTCAAACACGGTAATACAAGTTATAGTAGATATAATACTTGGAATATTTAAAGGAATATGGAATGGAATTCGCTCAATTTTTGTTAAATAAATTAGGCGACAATATTGAAACACAAACAAAAATGGTATATAATAGGTACCAAACGTAAAAAGGAGATGGAAATATGTATAGAGATCACAATTGTGGAGAATTAACAATAAAAAACGTAGGAGAAACAGTAACAATAGCTGGCTGGGTACAAAAAATTAGAAACCTAGGCTCAATGGTATTTATAGATTTACGTGATCAATTTGGAATTACACAAATAGTAGTATCAGCTGATAACAAAGAACAATTAACAGATATAGTTTCAGAATGTGTTATTCAAGTAGTTGGAAAAGTAATTGAAAGAAGCAACAAAAATACTAAAATTCCAACAGGAGAAATCGAAGTAGAATCTGAAAAAATAGAAATATTAGGAAAATGTAAAACTGTATTACCATTTGAAGTTAACTCAGATAAAACAGGAGAAGTAAAAGAAGACTTAAGACTAGAATACCGTTTCCTAGATTTAAGAAATGATAAATTACATAAAACAATATTACTTCGTAATGAAGTAATGAAAACACTTCGTAAAAAAATGGATGAAATGGGATTTACAGAAATTCAAACACCAATATTAGCAAACTCTTCACCAGAAGGAGCAAGAGACTACTTAGTACCAAGTAGAATTCATCCAGGCGAATTTTATGCACTTCCACAAGCACCACAACAATTTAAACAATTGTTAATGGTATCAGGTTTTGATAAATACTATCAAATAGCACCATGTTTTAGAGATGAAGATCCTAGAGCAGATAGAGCACCAGGAGAGTTCTACCAACTAGACTTTGAAATGAGTTTTGCAGAACAAGATGATGTATTAAAAGTATTAGGTGAAATATTTACAACAGTTTTCAAAACACATACAGACTGGGAAGTAGATGAAATGCCATTTAAACGTATTCCATATTTAGAAGCTATGGAAAAATACGGAAGTGACAAACCAGACTTAAGAAACCCACTTATAATTCAAGATGTTACAGAAATATTTAAAAATGTTGATTTCACACCATTTAAAGACAAAACAATTAAAGCAATTGTAGTAGATGGTGCGGCAGAACAAAGCAGAAAATTCTTTGATGGAATGTCAGACTTTGCTACAATTGAAGCTGGCGCAAAAATGTTAGGTTGGGTTAAAGTTGACAATGAAAATGTATTATCAGGTGGAGTAGCAAAATACATAACACCAGAAGTTCAAAAAGAATTAGAAGAAAAAATAGGAATGAAGAAAAACTCAGCTGTTTTCTTTATGGCAGATGAGTTCAAAACAGTTCAAAAAATAGCAGGAGCTGTTCGTATTGAATTAGGAAATAGATTAGATTTATTAGAGAAAAATGTATATCGTTTATGCTATATAGTGGATTTCCCAATGTATGAATTATCAGACGAAGGAAAAGTTGACTTCAACCATAATCCATTCTCAATGCCACAAGGTGGAATGGAAGCATTAATGACAAAAAATCCACTAGAAATACTAGCATATCAATATGATGTTGTATGTAATGGATATGAAGTAGCTTCAGGAGCTGTTAGAAACCACAGCCCAGAGCTAATGGTAAAAGCATTTGAAATTGCAGGATATAGCGAAGAAGAAGTAAAAACAAGATTTGGTGCATTATATAATGCATTCCAATATGGAACACCACCACATGCTGGTGCTGCTCCTGGATTAGATAGAATGGTAATGCTTGTAGCTGACAGCAAAAATATTCGTGAAGTAATTGCCTTCCCTAAAAATAAAAAGGCAAGAGACCTACTTATGAGAGCACCAAGCAGAGTACATGAACAACAATTAAAAGATGTTCATATTAGAATTGTAGAAAAAGAAAAATAAAATCAAATGAAGAAACTGTCGAATTTTAGACAGTTTTTTCATTTAACTGAAAAAATATTAAAAACAAATTTTCGTAAAAACATTGACTAGAGATTTACTATGTAGTATAATAGAATACGTAAATAAAATGCGAAAGAGGTGGTAATATGCCAATGAAGACTAACGAAAATCAGTCTTTAGAATCACTAATCGCAGCAATACAAGAACTTTTATATGAACTAAAAAACGAACAAGATGACATACTAACAAAACTAGACAAACATCATAAGGCAACAATGCAGCAATTGCATGTACTTAGAGAGTTCGACCAAATTTCAGATATGACAAATCAAATATTTGAAAGGCGACTATCAAGTATTGAACAGACTTTAAAAGAAAGAAAAAAGACATACTAAAAATATGCCATTGGGGACGGAGAATT
>OIWU01000042.1_pt1 | contig 167243 bp, 152 predicted proteins | sample 1587711 | NCBI WGS metagenome assembly OIWU01 (sample SAMEA3888909, study PRJEB22519) | human gut metagenome | biome: human gut; feature: human-associated habitat; material: faeces | place: Denmark | collected 2010 | reverse complement strand
AATGTTCACAAGTTTTATGGTATAATTTGAATACGAAAAGTGAGCAACAAATCGGGATTTTGGGAGCAGGAGAAATCGAGATTGGAGGATAAATTGGTGAACAAGATTTTCAAATGTCTTATTCGATTTTTGATAGAAGTGATAGTTATGACAGTTTTGATTGTTGGAATCAACATATTTATGAATGGTATGTATCTTTGGGGATTGCCCCGCATAAATGATATTCAGTCTGTAAATATCACGTATCCGAGTGTCACGGATGATGTTAAAGAAATTTCGAGCCGTGAGGATATTGAGTTAGCCTTAAAGCTAACGGGATTTCTGAAATATGATTTATTTGGGGAAGTGAATAGCGAAGAAGAACCTGCTATTACAATTACTTATTTTCTTAAAGATGGAACAAGCAAAACCATCTCCGCTAATAACACTACTGTCTGGTGGAACAATAAAATTCATGTAATCAAGGACAAGGAAATGTTTATCAACCTAACAGAGGGAATTTTCTTTCTGGAAGATTTACAAACAAAGTAAATCAATTCCAGTTTTTGAAACTGAGAAATCGGAATTTTGTGGAGGCACATCAATGGAAACGATTTACGAAAAGTATATGGCACTTCCCATAGATAAGGGACTTTTATGTTTAGAATATGGAGATATTGCAGACCCGTATTTTTGCTATCCCGTCAACGCAAAGCCAATCGGATTTGAAGGATGTATTCTGTATTGCTTTTTGCCGGAATATGGAGAAATGGTATTTGCCTGCAATCCAGAAAGTTGTGTAGACCAAAATGTATATCCATTAGCGGCAAATTTTGAAGATTTTATCCGTTTAATCTTGGCTTGTGGTACTGCTAACCCATTGGAGCAAATCGTTTGGATGGATAAAAATAAATTTGAAGAACACATGGCAAACGAAGAAAAAATACTGACCGATGAGCAGAGGACAGCGGCACAACAGCTACAGCGGGCATTAAGTTTGTTACCAATAGAAAATCCGTTTGAATATGTCAAATCCATTCAAAAAGATTTTGATGGTAGTAAAATACAATACAGTGATGAATACTATGAAGTTACCGGCATAGAGAACCCTAAAGGAACTAACACCCAAGATAAGCATTTAGTTGAATTTGAACCTGTCGTTTTTGAATTTAACCGCAAACAAGATAGCGACTAACAACTTCCAGTTTTTGAAACTGAGAAATCGGAATTTGTGTGTGGAGGTGATGGTTGTGAAGAAAAAAGTAACAATAGCGTTTGTCATCATTGGCATTCTTGCTATAAGTACAATGATTATATTTTCAACATATAAGTCTTCGGAAGCCTATCGAAAAGCAAAAGCAAAGACACAGTGGGAGTGTTCTGTGGTCTGTGCGGAAAAGTCAACGCCTGATTCCTATGTAATTACATATTCTGACGCAAAAATTTTGTCTAATACAGGCGTGTTGACAGTCCAGAACAGAAACGATTTTGACATTACTGTACATCTGCTCTGTGAAGGAAAACAGGAACTTGTATCTGACAGTATTCCTGCTGGCGGTTGCTATTCTTTTCAGAATGTTACAGATAAAGAATACACGGTAGGTATTCATGCTGAGGTTGATGAAAATACGGATATAAAAGCATTTGTATATGATGGAAAAGACACTGAACCATATACAAGATAAATGGTTTCTAATTGCAAGATAACTTCCAGTTTGACGGAGTAATGGATATGAAAATCCGAGAAGTGAACGAAAATAAAAAGCAATTTATATCATTATTGTTATTAGCTGATGAACAGGAGAGCATGGTTGATCACTATCTTGAAAAAGGTACTATGTATGTACTTGAAGATGGTAATGTAAAAGCTGAATGTGTTGTCACCGATGAAGGTAACGAAATACTTGAAATCAAGAATATCGCAGTCGATCCGGAAAATCAGGGAAAGGGCTATGGGAAAGCACTAATTGATTTTCTTGCCAGTAAATATGCAGATGAATATTCTGTTTTGCAAGTTGGAACAGGTGACAGTCCATTGACGATACCATTTTATGAAAAATGTGGATTTGTTCGTTCTCACAAGATTCCCAATTTCTTTACTGACAATTATGACCACCCAATTTATGAGGGCGGTGTACAGCTAATAGATATGGTATATTTGCAAAGATGTTTATAACTTCCTATTTGAGGTGATATAATGGGAGAGTATACCATAATCTTCTGTTGCAGGGATTGAATAATGCCGAATGCTGTCGAATAGAAGATTTCCTGAGTACCTAAAGATCTAAGTGCCTGGTACCGTTAATGAAATTTATGACCAAGTGTGGATGTCAAAAGAAAGTGAGGAAAAAGATGGGATTTTTTGAAAAACCTTTATTTGATTTTAATGAAGATGGTAAGACTGATTGTATGGAGTGGTCAATTGGGATGCAGATGATAGCAAGTAGTAGTCAGGAGGAAATAGAGTCAACAGAAGATGATGCTTTTTATTTGGCAAGTGATGATTTGGAGGATGAAGATGATGAGGATATTCTTGAATTATATGGGTTAGATCGGGATGAACTTGATATGATGGATGAAGATGAGCGACGCGAGGCACTTGAAGAAGTGGGATTAGATCCAGATGATTATGAAGAATATTAACAATGAAGATGAGCGTATCAGGCATCGTTAACGTGCAGTACATTGTGCCTGTCCCAGACAAAAATTGAACTTGCGATGGCAGTGGCAATTGCATTGTTTGGAACAACAAGTGCGGCTGTACTTGCTACTATAGTAGGTATCTTAACAGAAGTTCCGGTAATGCTTATGCTTGTAAGAATTGTAAATAAGATGAAAGGAAGATTTCTATGACAGTAAGAGAAAAAGCAGAACTGATTGTAAAAGATATAAAGAAAGAACGGGGAACAAATCCGGTTGTCATTTTTAAGCAGATTGCAGAGAAGGAATATGTCAGTATTCATGGACCGGAACACCATATATTAGATGGTGCAAGTTTGCTTGTAGCCTACAAAAACGCAGGTGGAGAGATAGACTTAGAACAAGCGTTGGACAGGCTGATGGCAGAGGGCCTTAGGATGCCGGGGGCAATGTGCGGTTTATGGGGAATATGCGGAGCAATCACATCTATAGGTGCTGCACTAGCAATCATCGACGGAACAGGTCCGCTTTCAACGGATGGAACATGGGGAAATCATATGCAGTTTACCTCGAAAGCAATTGGAGAATTAGGAACCATAAACGGGCCAAGATGCTGCAAGAGAGATGCAATGATAGCATTTAAGAATGGTATTGATTATGTAAATGCTCATTATGGAGTAATATTGCAATACGAACAAATGCAATGCGGATTCACAGATTTTAATGAGCAATGTATAAAGGAGAGGTGTCCATTTTATGAGTAAGATAAAAGTAGCTTTTATTTGTGTCCATAATTCCTGCCGAAGTCAGATTGCTGAGGCTTTTGGAAGACATCTGGCATCAGATGTGTTTCAAAGTTATTCGGCGGGGACAGAAACAAAACCACAGATTAATCAGGATGCTGTCCGTATTATGAAGGAATTATATAATATAGATATGGAAGCAGAAGGACAGCTCAGTAAGCTGGTTAGTGATATTCCAGAACCGGATATTGCAATATCAATGGGATGTAATGTAGGGTGTCCATTTATAGGCAGACCATTTGATGATAATTGGGGACTTGAAGATCCAACTGGGAAAAACGATGAGGAATTTAAGATAGTCATTGAACAAATAAAGCATGATATTTTGGAGTTAAAAAGTCGATTGAACTATAATGAGATTTAATAAACTTTTTTGTCTGACTGAGAAAATTAATAATAAACTTACACAGCACTTTAGCCAGAACAGGTTAGAGTGCTTTTTTCATACCATAAAAGGAGGCGGTTGAAGCACAACGCATACCGAGCAGTGATTTACATGTAAGGAATATAAGGATGGAGTAGTTATTTCGAAAACGATGTACTAGGAATTGATGAATTCACATGGCTGCCTGAAACGGAATCCGAAATTGACACCCCAATAACTAAATATTATAATATTCTATACGGCTTTAATAGTATTGTATTATATGCGTGATTAAGTGAAATACGTTAATGATAAGGAGAATGCAAATGGGGGGCTTAAAGTGCAAAATGTGCGGAAGTAATCTGGACATAGGGGATTCGATTACTGTCTGTAAATGCGAAAAATGTGGAACGAGCCAGACAGTTCCGGATATAGAGGACGATAAAGAACTTAAGCTGTTTGAGCGTGCCGGGAGACTGCGTTTTAACTGCGATTTTGATAAAGCAGCAGGAATATATAATACAATAACTGACAGTTACACAGAGGAAGCAGAAGGATACTGGGGATTAATCCTTTGCAAATATGGTATTGAATATGCGGATAATGCGAGTGGGAAAAAGGTACCTGTTTGTCACAGAATCTCTTATGATAGTGTAATGGATGATGAAGATTTTGAACTTGTTATGGAGAATTCAGATTCAGAGTCAAGAGCAATATTCAGGGAAGAAGCGAAGATAATAGAGGAAAATCGTAAGAAATATATTCAGATTGCTGAAAGTGAACAGCCATACGATATATATATAAGCTACAGGGCAAAAGATGATAATGGAGATAAGACGGCTGTTAGTGAAATAGCAGGACATTTATATAACAAGCTGACATCAGCCGGATACAGTGTATTTTTATCAGAAGCCGCACTTAAAGGAAAAAAGCAATCAGACTGTGAACCATACATATATTCAGCTCTTAATTCAGCAAATGTTATGCTTGCACTTGGTACATCATATGATGATTATAACGATGTCTGGGTTAAGAATGAATGGAACAGATATCTTGAGATAGCAGAAAAGAATAAGAACAAATGTCTTATTCCATGTTATAAAGATGTTGATGAATATGATATTCCTAAAGAATTTGCAGGTCTGAAGGTGTGCCAGCTTGGAAATGATGATACATTTAATAATATAATGGCTGAGATTGCAAATGTGGTGAAGCCGGAATCAGTTAACCAGCCAGCACCAGAACCAGAAAAGGCTGAACCAGCGGAAGAGATTGAACTTGAAGAAATAGAAATTATCGAACCGGTGGATATCAATAAGCTGCTTGATGAGGGATTTTCTGCAATTTCAGATAAGAACTGGAAAGAAGCCAATAAGCTTTTCTTTCAGGTTCTTGATGAAGAACCTGATAATTCAAAGGCATACTGGGGACAGCTTCTTGTGCAGCAGGAATGCACTAATGCAAGAGAAATGGCAGATAATCTGTACCTTCAGGTAATTGGAAATACATCAGATAATACATATGAACTGGAAATCAGAGACAGGCGTCAGGAGATAAAGGACAAGTATCCTGTTGCTAATCTGTTCTCAGAAGAAGAGTATGCGAATCTGTTTGATGTACATTTTAACTATCAGTCAGGTGTTGAGAATACAAAGAGTGCCATTGCAGCTAATAATGAGCATTACATATTAAGCGATAATGAGCTTTTCAAGAGGGCAAAGCAGAATGCCGATGCTGAGGTGGCAGCCGGAATAGAAGAATTTGTTGCTAATGTAAACAGGCATCTTGACGAGATATTAAAGAATGTCACAGAACAGGAACAACAGGAGATAGAGGAAGCCAGACAGCAGGAGACAGCATATTTTTCAAAGCTTGAGGATGCATTTAAGAAGGCAGACGATATGGCAAATGCTAATCTTTCCAACAGTGAAGCAGAATACCAGAAAGACCATGATTCGTGGGAGTATGAGAGAGATAATCTTGAGGAAGCCAGACAGCAGTGGGTTAAGGATGTTGAAGAGAAGCAGAAGGAACATGATGAGTGGCTGGCTGTAAATGGCGTAGCTATTGAAGAATGGAATGCCAAGAAGAAAGAATATAATGACAACAAGCAGAAACTTGAATATGAGTTAAAGAGACTTCAGGAAGATAAAGGATTTATAGAAGGTTTTATGGCTGGGGCAAAAGCAGCCAAGAAGGATAAGGAAATAATGAATGTAAGGATTGAATTATCACGGCTGGCATTGCCTAAAGAACCGATAATGCCTAAAGAACCGGTTATTCCACCGGAACCGGCATTGAGAAGAGAACCGGAAAAGCCTGATTATGACATAATGATTGGACGAAATGATGTACTTGATACATTTAGAAGTCTTATGGCGTAGTGAGTATTTATAAGAAAGGGGATAAGTATGAAATATTCAAATGTTGTTGTTGCCGGAGGCGGAGTGCTTGGAAGCCAGATTGCTTTTCAGGCAGCATATTGTGGATTTAATGTAACTATCTGGTTAAGAAGCGAGGGGTCTATTGGAAGAACACAGCCTAAGATTGACCATCTTAAGCAGACTTATATTGAAGCTATTGAGAAGATGGCAGAGGATAAGAATGCGTGGTGTGCAGGACTTGCGGATGAAGATACATTTGACAAGGAAGAGTGTCTTAAGAAGGTTGAAAATGCATACGCTAATCTCAAGCTTGAACTTGATATGGCTAAGGCTGTGGCAGATGCAGACCTTGTGATTGAGTCTATGGCTGAGAACGAAAAGGATAAGATTGCTTTCTATGAAAAGCTTTCACCACTTCTTCCAGAAAAGACTGTGATTGTAACTAATTCATCGACACTTCTTCCATCAATGTTTGCAAAATATACTGGCAGACCAGACAAATATTTGTCATTACATTTTGCTAATTCTATATGGAAGAATAATACTGCAGAAATTATGACACAGGCTCAGACTGATGAGAAGTATTTTAACGAAGTTATGCAGTTTGCTAACGATATACGAATGATTGGACTTCCTGTAAGAAAGGAAAAGAGCGGATATCTGCTTAATTCTATGCTGGTTCCATTCCTTCTTAGCGGACTTGATCTGTATGCTGCAGGAGTGTCTGATCCTGAAAGCATTGATATTGCATGGACAAGAGGAACAGGTGCACCTAAAGGCCCTTTCCAGATATTTGATACAGTAGGACTTAATACTGCATACAATATTGTTCACCAGTATCAGAGTGTTCCGGGAATATTCTCACCACTTCTTAAGAAGATGATGATGCCATATAATTTCAAGAAGATGGAAGCTATTCTCAAGAAGTATATTGATGAGGGAAAGCTTGGAATGTCTTCAGGTGAAGGCTTTTATAAATACAACTAAGGAATGATAATATGACGACTAGGGAAGAAGCACTTGCATATGGACTTTCTTTTCCTGATACTTATCAGGAAGCGCCTTTTCATGATGAGAACTGGCAGCTTGTAAGAGTTAAAGGATGCAAAAAAGTATTTTTATGGACATATGAGCGCAATGGATATATTAATCTTAATGTGAAGGTTTCACCTGAGTGGCGCGACCTATGGAGAAGTACATATTCTTCTGTAATTGCAGGCTGGCATCAGAATAAGGAACACTGGAATACTATTATTCTTGATGGAACTGTTCCTGATGAAGATATCAGACGCATGATTGCGGAAAGTTATGATCTTGTATCTGACAGTCCGACTAAGAGGATATACGAAGCTGTTAAGAAGATTCCTAGAGGACAGGTTGCAACATATGGACAGATTGCAGAGCTTGCAGGCGATAAGAAGATGGCGCGTGCGGTTGGCAATGCACTTCATAAGAACCCGGATCCATTACATATTCCGTGCTACAGAGTAGTTAATTCGAAGGGAGAGCTTGCCGGGGAATTCGCATTTGGAGGAGCCGGAAAGCAGGCAGAGCTTCTTATGGCAGATGGAATTGAGGTTGTTAATGGCAGGGTTGACCTGAAAAAATATGGAATGAAATTCTGAATTACTATAATGATATATGAAATAATGCCGATATATATTAGGCATGGAAGGCGCATTTATTCAATGGATTGAAGCTGTTGGATGAATGCGTTTTTTATTATTTGCCACTTGGACCTTTCTGGAAAGTGGCGCGGCTGCGACTGACTGAGCGGCTGCAGAAAGGAGAATACATGAATATTAACACACAAATGAGGTATGGTGCTTATTCAGAGTACAGTTTCAGAACAACCAAAACTGGCAAAGGTGACACCGGTTTTGAAGAATCTATGAAGCCGGACAATAATATCCAGTACAAATCATTAGGAATTGGCTTCTTAAATGTGGGGGATACCGGCTACGGAATGAGGGCAACCCAGATTATTAATCCGGACAGTGAGGACACGATTGTAAGAGTAAGCATTGCACTGGGTGGAAATGAATTCAGGGATTATGATGTTAATCTTTCCGAGATAGATCCATCCAATGCAAGTGCTGTGGAAATGTTTGCATACTGCCAGTATGCAGATTCAACCAGTGAAGGTTCATACAAATGGGGAAGCTGGAATGCCTTAAAACATTTGTCAGATGATATGGCATATTCATACAATTCACTGGATGAAGCTTTAACTGAAAAGAAAAACTGGAATGCTGCACTGGCTGGCTCAGGTATTGAACTTGAAAATGAGGCAACGGGTGAAAGATATTCTGTAGCGGATCTCATTGAAATGCTCAAACAGCAGTATGAGCTTACAGCAGACGATCTTGAGGAAAAGGACTGGCGGGATATGTCAGACAAAGAATGGGAAAAGCTTTTAAACAGTTTTGACCAGAATATTGATGCAATCAAGGATAAAATCAGAAAGCTTAAGGAAGTTCAGGATGAAGCAGCTTCTAAGGCAGCAGCTAATGCACCGGCAGGGCAGAAGGCAAATGCAGCTTCGAGCGCAGCGCAGAGTGCAGCAGCCAATGGATTTGCATCGGATGTAAAGACTGAGGATGAAGAATGGATAGAAGAAAACAGTTGGACATATGACATGAAAACAGAGAATCAGACAATTCTTCATAAAGCAGCTATTGCCAATGAAAAAGCACAGGACAGCCTTAGCAAGTCTCAGGAGCTTATGCTTACAGGAGACACAACAGAAGGTGTAAGCAAGACAGAAGGTGCAACAGAAAGTGCATCATGTGATGATGAATCAGGAGAAAAAGTGTGGACAGTTACTGCATATACCGAGCAGGGAATTATATGTAAGGAATTTAAGGACGGAGTAGGCACACTTTTGTGGCAGATTGATTTTAAAAATCCGACAGATTACAACAAGGTTATGGATTACCTCGATAACGAAAAAGAAGAGGATATATTAAAGTATGCCAGGGATAAGGAATTCTGGGAGAAGCTTATCTGGGGGTAAGATAGACTGAAATAAAAGTAAAATGGACTTTCTGCACGGTAAATCCGTGGGAAAGTCCATTTTATTATTACTTTATCACCAGCACCCTGTCGGTATCATCACCATCAACTTTAGCGAATTTCTTAGCAGTGAATGAATCGGCGGAGCATTTGCCAATGTGACTTTTTACGCCAGTGACAGGACTTATCCACCACATGTCTCGTCCCGGTTACATACAACACCATAGCTTACACCATCATGTCCGCCGTACTTTCATAATGGATATATTATAGCATATTTTGTAAAAATGTTTTATAATAAAAACATTAAGTATTTGAAACGGAGATTGTTATGTGGAAGATAAAACAGATATTTGACGGAGATTATGGGTGTGAAGAACTTGCAGAAGGGCAGACACCCAGGGTTTCTGTTATGCTTGTTGATGAAGCTGGCGCTAAGAAATATATTACAGTAGAAGATAAATGGCTTACTGATAACGGACTTGATGAAGGTTCAGTGTGGCCGGAGGATACAGATGAATAGATTGACAAATGCTGCTAAATATGCAGCTGTTATAATGTCGCTGATAGTTACGGTGACGATGATGTCAGGCTGTAAAAAGAATAATATTGATGCTTCATCGAAATTGAATAAATCGGACATTGAAGAAACAAGTCAGGATATGACTGGAAGCAGAATCGAGGATTCAGATGCAGGCAGTCAGTCTGCTGAGGACACAGCAGAAACAGAAAGCGCAGAGCAGACAGAAAGCGATTTTGAAGAGAATACAGAACAGATTGAAACAGATGCAGGGCAGGAGGAGACGCAGAATCCATATATAAGAGAGAAAGAACCATATACCGGAGTTCCTGTATATGAGAATCTGGAACACATTTATATGAATACAACATGGGAATATGCGGACCATTCTGCTATAAGTGATGGTTATGCTGTTCTTTATAAAGCGTCAGGTCAGAGAAAGAATATTGTTGTCGGAGTTAATGCCGGGCATGGAACGGCAGGAGGTTCGGCGGTCAGAACATTGTGCCATCCGGACGGTTCTCCTAAGAGTACAGGAGGCAGTACGGCGGCTGGCGCTGCGACAGCAACGGCGGTGTCAGGCGGAATGACATTTTATGACGGGACACCAGAGAGCGAAGTAACACTTAAGATGGCAGAGATTTTAAGAGATAAACTTCTGTTAGAAGGATATGATGTGCTGATGATAAGGGATTCATCAGATGTACAGCTTGATAATGTGGCAAGAACTGTAATATGTAACAATGTTGCAGACTGTCATATATCATTGCACTGGGATGGTGATGGACTTTCATACGATAAGGGATGCTTTTATATAGCAGTTCCCGATGCAATTAAGAATATGAGTCCTGTGGCAGACCACTGGCAGCAGCATGATTCACTTGGGGCATCACTTGTTGACGGACTTCGTGGACAAGGTGCAAAGATTCATGGTTCTGGAAGCATGACGATAGATCTGACACAGACATCATACAGTACAGTTCCGTCAGTTGATATGGAACTTGGGAATGCAAGCTCAGACCATAGTGATGAAACATTAGAAATGCTTGCCAATGGACTTGTGAATGGCGTTGGTGCATTTTTTGGATACTGATAATTAAGAATTAAATTCGAAATATTTTAAGGAGAACAATAATGGATAAGAAAACACAGATTATAGCAGTAGCAGGAAAAGGTGGAGTTGGTAAGACTTCTTTAGCGGGAGTTATTGTAAAGCTTCTTGTTGAGGCACACCCAGATAAGAAGATACTCGCGATTGACGCTGACCCGGCTGTAGGACTTTCTACAGTGCTTAATGTTGAAGTGGATAAGACTATAGATGATATAAGAAAAGAAGTAATCAAGAATGTTGAAGGCGGAGATACCAAGACTGCTGTGGAGTTACTTGGAGAAGCCAAGTATGAGATAATGGATGCAGTTGTTGAACAGGATGGATATGCATTTATTGCAATAGGAAGACCAGAGACAGCAGGCTGTTACTGCAAGATTAATTCATATCTTAAAGAAGTTATCACAATGCTTTCAGATAAGTTTGATTATGTTGTAATTGATGGAGAAGCAGGAATAGAGCAGATTAACAGAAGAGTTATGGAGAAGGTTACACATCTGCTGCTTGTTACTGACGCAAGCAAGAAGGGATGCCAGGTTGTGCAGACAATCAAGAAAGTTGCAGATGAGCTTGTGATGTATGACAGAATCGGAGTTATCGCTAACAGAATACCGGATATGGAGGTTGCGAAGCTTATGGATATCGGCGGCCTTGAGCTGCTTTCAGTAATACAGAGCGATTCAAAGCTTGCGCAGGCAGATGTTCTTGGTGAAAATGTATTCAATCTCCCGAATGATTCAATTATTGTTGAGGGAGCAAAGAAAGCCCTTGTTAATATGGGAATATTGTAAGAGGAGGCAAATGTGAAGGATTTAGCTAATCTGTATTATTTTGAGAAGCTTTTGGAGGACGTGAATAACGACCTTGTAAGGCAGGCACAGGCTAAAGGTGATATTGCAATCGGTGCAGTCTGTTTCCAGATACCGGAGCCGCTTATTAATCTTCCGGGCAGCTTTTCGGTAAGACTGCGTGCACCACGTACAGGTTCTATTGAGATGGGTACATATTACATGAGCAGTATGCTATGCGAGGGCTGTCGTGCGATATTAGAGAGAGCAATTGAGGGCGGATTTAACTTTCTTGACTGTATAATTGCGCCGGATGCATGTGCGCAGATGAACAGGTGCGTAGAGAATATTGAGAGACAGCACCTTATAGAGAAGGAAAAATTCTTTGTGGAATATTCAGATGTTCCGATGAAGAATGATGAGACGGCGTTAAGACATTTTGTTAAGCAGATGAGACTTCATGTGCTTGAACCGCTTAATAATACATATGGAATAGACATATCAGATGATGCACTTAGAAAGTCAGTAGAATTGCAGAATAAGATAAGCCGGCTTATAAGAAGCATCGGTGATTACAGAAAAGAAGATAATCCAAGAATTACTGGGTATGAATTCGCGGTTCTGTGTCTTGCAACCTACTGCTGCCCGAAAGAGGCACTTATAGAAAAGCTCGAAGAAACACTTGAGGAGCTTAAGACACGTGAACCTGATAAAAAATGTAATTACAGGGCAAGGGTCGTAATGGTTGGTTCAGAGATTGATAACCCTGAGCTTATAAAGCTTGCTGAGGAGGCAGGTGCACTGGTTGTGGCTGACAGATTCTGTTTTGGTTCACTTCCGGGAAGAGATGAGATTATTCTTAACGATACAGAGGATGTTCTTACACAGATATGCAGACAGTATATGAAGTGGGGACAGTGTCCAAGGTTCATGAATACAGAAAAGATTATCGAGAGACAGGAGTATGTTGACGCAATAGCTAAAGAGTATAAGGCGGATGGCCTTATATATCAGCAGATTAAATTCTGTGATTACTGGGGCTATGAGAGGGCTTCGGCATTCCATGTCATGAAAGAAAAATACGGCTATCCAGTGCTTTCAATCGACAGACCTTATGCTGTTGGAACTTCAGGACAGTTAAGAACAAGAATACAGGCATTTGTCGAGAGCCTTGAGATTAAGCGTATCAATGCAGGAAGGAAATTATAAATATGTCTAAGAATATAGGAAGCGAGCCACTCGGCAGATTCTATACAGGCAAAAAGCCAAAGAGAAGAAGAGAATGGCGCGGATTGAAAGATACATGGTACGACTATGTAAGGTGGCTTGGATACTGGAAGACTTTAATTACATTTATAATAAAACCTAATAACATGAAGGGCTTCTTCAGATACCGCTGGATGATTAATTATCTTGCACTGCCTGATTTCATGGACAGGCATACAGAGGGCATGAGAGGAACTCAGCTTAGAATGGCGCATCAGGCACTGGGACTTATCGTTACTGATATATGCGGGATGCTTGGACAGATATTTAAGGCAGACCCGGCTATCGGCAATGATAAGAAGCTAAACAGCAAGATTGTCCTTTTTGATGAAAATATGATGAGTACACTGATGGGAGGTTTCCCTAACCTTACATGGTTGTCAGTGGAAGTTCCTGCAGTGTATACAAGCTCGATGATGTCACAGGATGGAGTAAGCTATTATGTTGACGTTACACACCAGTATGGTGTGCCGTCAGATGTCTGTCCTATGCCGGCGGCTGAGCTTGGTGTAGCACTGGCAGATGATTTCCCGCTTATAGGCTGCTGTGCGGTGCAGTGTAATACGACATGTGACGGAAGCCTTATGGGTAACGGGATTGAAGCAAGGTCATTTAAGATTCCTACATTTCAGCTTGCTGTGCCAATAAGACACAGGCAGGAAAGCGTACAGGAGTATGCGGCAGAAGAGGTTGTCAATGCAATCCATTTCATAGAGGAACAGACTGGCGAGAAGTTCGACTGGGATGCATTCTTTAAGAGTATGAAGCGGTTTAATGCAGAGACAGAGGAATTCTTAGAGTGGATGGAGATTTCCAAGACAGATTATCCGCAGGTTATGGGCGTAACACTTGCACTCTACAGATATGGTGTATATCAGGCTGCTGGTGGAAGAAATCAGGCATTCCTTGATATGGATAAAAAGCTTACAAAGATGGCGCTTGATGCATATAAGAATAAAGAGATGGCGGCAAAGGAGTACCGCCACAGAGCCATGACATGGGGCGTTCAGGCTGCGTATTATACGGCACTCCCAATCTGGCTTCTTAACTGCTGGGGCGTTGTTACTATTGCGGATATGTTAAGCATGGTGTCTACAGAGATGGTTAATACAGAGGATAAGCATCAGGCAATGTTAGACCTTGCATATCTGTACGAGAATATGATTATGAGAAACCGCTCTAATGGCGGTTATGAGACAGGCGTAGAGGCACTCTGGCGTTTCTGTGAAATGTTTAATATTGATATAGTAATCATGTATGTTCATATGGGTTGCAAATCAATGTCAGGATATCATGGTCTATTTGAGGAAGAAGCGAGAAAACATGGAATACATTTAATATGGGTAACGCACAATCTTATGTGTCCTGAGGATGGAACAAGAAGAGACATGAGAACGGAGATTAACAGATACATGAGAACTGTTTTCAGGGAAGAACCGCTTGACCCGTCACTTGAGGATTTTGACGATTCTAAGAGCTGGTAAGAAGTGTGGATGCTGCATACGTGGCAGGAAAGGATAGCAGAATGAAATATTTCGGTGGTTGTGACGCAGGAAGTACATATACAAAATGCGTTATTATAGATGAGAATGGAAAAATCTTAGCTGCAGTTACTAAGAGAAGCAGGATTAATCCAGTGCTTAGTGCGAAGGACGCACTTGACGAGGCTGTAAGCCAGGTTGACGGTTTAAACAGCGCAGAGGAACTTACATATCTGATTGGTACGGGTTACGGAAGAAACAAAGTACCATTTGCAGATGAGAATATATCAGAGATAAGCTGTCATGCCATGGGCGTACATGTAACTGACCCTTCGGTTAAGGCGATTATTGATATCGGCGGTCAGGATGTTAAGGGAATTGCGATTGACACTGATGGAACCGTGCTTAATTTTGCGATGAATGACAAATGTGCAGCAGGAACGGGAAGATTCTTTGAATCTATGGCAAGAGCATTTGAGATGTCTTTAGATGAATTCTCTAATCTGTCTCTTACAGCGAAGAACGTGATTCCAATAACAGCACAGTGCGCGGTATTTGCAGAGAGTGAAGTTATCTCATTAGTGGGCGAGGGTAAGCCTATGGAAGAGATTGCAGCAGGAATACAGTTATCGGTTGCCAAGAGGTGTTTTGTTATGGCTAAGAAAGCCGGTGCGGCTGACAGCGTTACACTTACAGGCGGATGTGCCAAGAATGAAGGATTGAAGAAAGCAATAGAAAAAGTGCTTAAGATTAATGTAGTTGACCTTCCGACAGACCCACAGCTTATGGGAGCATTAGGTGCTGCGGAATATGCAAGACAGAAGGGAAGTAATGTATGATAGTATTAAAGGTGCTGGCTATTATAGCAATCGTGCTTGTTGCATTGTTTCTTCTGACTCTTGTTATATATTTCTTTAATCTGGATATGAAATTTGCAGCAGCTTTAATCAAGCCGCTTACTGCATATTACAACTGGTCAAAGAACAGGCGAGAGAAAAAGAAAGAACAGAATACACAGAAAGAATAACAGGAAGGGCAGAAACATCCAATGGATTTATATGATTGTGAGATAAGAAAACTGACATCAATGCTTGAAAGCCATGGAGTAAAGAGACTTCCATTACAGAAAGAATGGGAGATGACTGAGAAGGAGAATCTTATTCTTAAAAGCGAGACGGCTTATGAACTTGGCGGTGGAAGCAGTCAGGCAGTGAGTGCTATTGCATTTACACAGGATAAGGGGCTTGTGTCGGAGGATGCAGTGTATCTGGTGGGGGATGACCTGTGTGATATCAAGAATGATATTTCATATGCAAGAATTACTGTAATCAGGCTGAACAGTGAATATATTAAAAATCATGATGATAATGCACTGTATGCTTCAATGAGGGCGACTGATTATGTAAGATACCATGCATTTCTTAAAGGATATATGATGAGAATATCAGCTGTCAGGGAAAGAGAACCAGTGAGAGTGAGTAAAGAAGCGGTTTCACATGGGATTAACTTTGCAGCGGTAGGACATGGACTTATCAATGCCTACAGGAAGCGCCCAGAGGTTGAGGCTGTAAGCATATATTTTGTCACGGAGCAGGATATTGATTACATATTTTTAAAAAGTGAAGCACACAGATGTGAACAGATAACTGACTCCTTAAACAACATATTTAACGGTCTTACAATGGATTGTTCAACTTGCTCAAGCAGGGAATTGTGTGATGAAATAGACGGACTCAGACAATTACATATGAGTATTTTGTGAAAATACCTTGAAAAAAATTAAAATTAGGAATAATATGTTAATTGAATGAAATAGGGAACAATTAAATACATTGTACAAATGATGCATATGGAAAGGCAGGTAGTTATAAGATGTTAAAGAAAATGAATAATATGAATATAAAGGGGCGTTTGAATTATGTATTTAGACTGATAATCATAGCGTTCTCCGTAGTTGCAGTTGTTATAAGTGCAATGATGATTTATATGTCTATGGATTACCGCAGGGTGCTGAAGCGTTACGCATTCCCTCAGGGAGATATTGCTACAGCTATGTCTGAGGCAGCAGAGATAAGAGGAGCTTCAAGGGGAGTTGTAGGATATGATTCAGTAAGCCTTATCAGCTCAATGAAAAAGCAGCATGATGAGCATGTCGAAGCATTTGAAGCCAAGCTTGAACAGATAAGACCTATAATGTCTAGTAAGGCTGGCAAGGAATGTATGGATAAGATTGATAAGGCGTGGGCTGAATATAAGGAAATTGATGAGAAAGTTATAAAGCTGGGAGCTACGACAGATTCTAATCAGTCACTGAAGGCTCAGTCGATGATGCTGAATGAGACGGCACCTAAGTATGAGGCACTTGATAATGCACTTAATGAACTTATGGACACTAATGTTGCTAAAGGTGATGCAGAAAAATTAAAGCTTGAAATATTTCTTATAATAGCGATTGTTGCTGCAATTGGAATTATAGCTGCGGTAGTTGTTGTTGCTTCTAAAGCAGCACATGCGATTGCAAAGAGTATAGAAGAGCCGTTAGATGGAATGATGGCCAGATTCGAGACATTTGCACAGGGAGATCTGGATTCACCATTCCCTGAAGTTGAGACTAAAGATGAGATATCCGATCTCATAGATAGTGCACATGCTATGGCAGAAAGATTACATAATATTATCAGTGATGCCGGAAAACTTATGGGAGAGATGGCAGATGGTAATTTCGCTATCGCAACCGAACATGAAGATCAGTATACAGGTGCATTCAATGCATTGTTACTTGGAATTCGTAACATGAACCGTCAGATGAATTCAACATTAAAGGGTGTTGAAGATGCTTCTAAACAGGTGGCAGAAGGTTCTGCTAATCTTTCAGATGCTGCACAGTCGCTTGCAGAAGGTGCAACAGATCAGGCTGCAACAGTCGAAGAGATGCAGGCAACCATTAATGATCTTAATGAAGGTATACAGAAGACAGCAGAACAGCTGGAAAATTCATATAAAGAAGCAGAGAGATATGCTGATACAGCAGAAAACAGCAGAGAAAGCATGGAAGCTCTTATGGGGGCAATGGCTCGTATCAGTGAGGCTTCTGAGAAGATTGGCAATATCATTTCAGAGATTGAAAGTATTGCAAGCCAGACTAACCTTCTTTCACTTAATGCTTCCATTGAGGCTGCAAGAGCAGGTGATGCAGGCAGAGGATTTGCAGTAGTTGCTGACCAGATTCGTACACTTGCAGAGCAGAGTGCTAAGTCAGCGGTAGATTCAAGAAATCTTATAGAAGCTTCTATCTACGAGGTTGGAGAGGGGAATAAGATTGCTACTAAGGCATCTGATTCACTTAAGGAAGTTGTTGATGGTGTTCAGTCTATCGCAGAGAGTGCCAAGAAGATGAGAGATGTATCTACAAGTCAGGCTGCAGGTATGGAGCAGGCGGATGTTGCAATTGCAAGAATTGCAGAAGTTGTACAGGCTAATTCAGCAACATCACAGGAGACATCAGCTACAAGTGAAGAGCTTACAGCACAGGCTACAACTCTTAGTGAGATGGTTGCACAGTTTAAGTTAAGAAATGACTGATAATTACAATTACATATGTAAAGATTATTTAAGGAGCTGTTATCGTAGTGATATCAGCTCCTTATTGTATATCATGTATTTGTTATCGGGTTTGAATAATTTAATTAAAAGAGTTCATTTACCATGTCTGCTGTGTATGAAACGCTTGTGGCATGCTCAACCTCGATCATATAAAGAGCATGTGCTGCTAAATGTTCTGCTGCCTGTTCAAGGTCTCTGATACCTGTAGTATCCTTGCAGTAATCAAGAACAGCGTCAAGTCCGTCATCAAACACCAGGCACTCATCCTCGTGAAGTCCGATTCTTTTAAGAACCTTTGGGAGTGAATATTTAAGGAAAATTGTCTTTTTCTCTTCTCTTGTGTAATCAGGAATATCAATTACTGCAAATCTTGAAAGAAGCGGTGCACTTATCTTATCCTTATCATTAGCTGTGGCGATAGGATATACGCCTGAAGTTGGGATGAGACACTCCATGTAATTATCAGTGAATCCAAGATTATCAAGGAGTGTAAGGAGTACATCCGCAGGGTTGGCGTTACCATTACTTGAAGTTGCCTTATCAAGCTCGTTGATAATGAATACAAGGTTAGATTCACCAGCCATGTTGAATGCTTCCATGATAATACCAGGCTTTGCATTGGAGTATATTCTTGAACTTCCTGTAAGCTGTTCTGCGTCATTGATTGAACTCATATCAAGAGTTGTCCAAGGCATTTTAAGAATCTTGGCAACAAGGTAGGCAATCTGTGATTTACCTGTTCCGGCAGGACCAACAAGAAGGATACCATATGCAGGAAGAGTGTGTGTTCTGTTAATCTGAATAACTGTCTCAATTATTCTTTGTTTAACACTTTCCATACCAAAAAGCTCTTCGTCAAGAATTCTTCTTGCTTCCACAGGGTCAATTGATTCGAAGTAATTGCTCTTCCACTTAATATTAAGCATGATAGAAAGTGCTCTCTGTGCATGTCTTTTCTCCTCAGGAGTTACCTCGCTTGAACGGGCAACAACAAGATTGCGTCTTGCCCATAAACGGATATTCTCAGGAAGCGTGCTTCCTGCACAGTTAAGAAAATCTGATATGCTTGTAAGGCTTGTAAGCTTCATATCATCAGCAGATTCATCAGGCTCTTCACTATTGTCTTCTGCAACGGCACTGCTCTCTAATAATCTTTCAATCATAAACTGAAGAAAACCGTCTTCAGCGGATAACTTGTTACCATTGCCAAATGCAACTTCCTGAATCTTGTATACATTATATCCTTCAGATGAGTTAGCACCTGTAAGCTTTACTTTAACTCTGTTCTCACCAAGCCATTTGATAAGGCTTGTAAATCTTGAATCAATCTTTAAGATATTGCTTGTAAAAGATTCACCGTTAATCTGGAAATCAAATGCAGTCTTTTTATAAGGGTTAGTGAATAAACCATAAGATGTCTCATCCCACTTTTTCTCAGAATTATCCAGAACAAGGATTGGGTTCTCTGGTGAAGCTGTAGAATTGTCAGATTTAAAAGTTGTATAGGTACACTCAAAACCGGCATTGCTGCCAGAATTGGCATTAGCGTCATAAACTAACATAAATTCCTCTTTCTGTGCTTTAAACACTTGTAATAATCTATCATATAATAACATATTCTGTGAAGTTGGCAAGGAGAGGATTGAATATATTAAGTTATGTGCTATAATAATTATAGATAAAATATTAGCTATAAATGCATATATTTCAGAAAACTAGCTAATATATTATATATATGTTTGCACATAAGGAGAGATCAATATATGAATGAATATGTCTGGGAGACATGTGAAGAACTGGATAAAAAAATAGCTGACAGGGTAAGACTAATAAGAAAAAGACGCTCCATTTCACAGGAGAAGCTTTCTAAGATTAGCAATGTCAGTCTTGGCTCGATAAAAAGATTTGAAACAACAGGACAGATTTCACTGTTATCGCTGACTAAGATAGCTGTAGCACTTAATATCGCTGATGATTTAAGAAATATTTTTACGGAGATTCCTTATAACAGTATTGAGGAGGTAATTAATGAGAGAAGATAGAGTTATAAATGTTTTTTATCATGACAGGCTTGTTGGAACTCTTGCTATGACGAACGAAAGAAAGGCTGCATTTGAATATGCAGATGAATGGCTGGAGAACGGGTTTTCAATAAGTCCGTTTTCATTGCCCCTTGAAAAGAAAGTATGTGTCCCTGTTAAAGAATATTTTAATGGTTTATGGGGAGTATTTGCAGACAGTCTGCCTGATGCATGGGGACAGCTGCTGCTTGACAGGATGTTAAAAGAAAAGGGATGTAATATAGACAATGTGAGTATGCTTGACAGGCTTGCAATTGTTGGAGAATCAGGAATGGGAGCATTAACATACAGACCGGAATTGGATATGCCAAAGCAGGAAAAACTCAGCAGTCTTGATGAATTATCTGAACAGTGTCAGAAAATTCTTAATACTGAATATTCTGACAAGCTTGATGAATTATACAGGCTTGGTGGAACAAGTGGTGGAGCAAGACCTAAAATTATGACTAAGATAGATGGCGAGGATTGGATTATCAAGTTTCCTGCTCATGTTGATGGAAAGAATGCGGGGCTGATGGAATACCGATATTCACAGTGTGCAAAGCAGTGTGGAATTGATATGGAAGAGACCAGACTTTTTCCATCTGATATATGTGATGGATATTTTGGAACTAAAAGATTTGATCGTAAGAATGATTCATTTGGAGAACACAGAATCCATATGCTTACAGCAGCAGCGCTTCTTGAACTGGATTTCAGGCAGCCCAATATGGATTATCACCAACTTATGAAATTAACAAAAATATTAACAAGGGACAATAAGCATGATATAGAGAATATGTACCGACGAATGTGTTTTAATGTGTTTGCACATAACAGAGATGATCATTCAAAGAATTTTACATTTATATATGATGAAAATAATGATGGCTGGAGACTAAGCCCGGCATATGACCTGACTTATAGTACGACATATTATGGGGAACATACTACTACAGTAGACGGCAATGGAAGAAATCCAGGAATTAAGGAGCTGGCTGCTGTTGGAACAGCAGCAGGAATAGGAAAAGATATATGCACTGAGATTGCTTACGACATAGAAAAATGTGTTAAAAACGAGCTGGATGGTAATTAAACGTCCAGCTCGTTTTGGCAGGTATATATTAATTAACAGCCCTTATCCCGCCATCAGTAATAAGTGGATATCGAACCAGCTTATCACCGTCAAGGTTCTCCTTATGCATATCAACAGCACATATCTGATGGTTGTCATATGATGTGTAATAATATATGCCTTTAGTTGTATTGCAGCAGCAGGTATATATTGTTATCTCATATTTGTCATTGTCTAGCTGGCAGCAGCCACGCTGCTGGTCTACGCTGCCCAATATATGAAAGAACTGGCTTACACTTGATTTCTCATCGTCACCTGAAACAGAATTCATCTTAGTAAAAGCCACCTTTACAAATCTTGACTGTGATGACAGATCCCCTGGAAGTCCGATAGCACCCATACCACGGCTGTATCTGTTGAATTCAAGCTTGTCCGAGAAATTGCTTTCAGGCTGTCTTGCAGACAGACCCATATAATTGTTAAGATTAAACATCTGTATGTTAAATGGCGGATTATTAGTAAGCACCCCTACAGGGTTATCATATATATGAAGTCCGTCTGACATGGATTCAACAGTTATGCAGCTTTCCTTGTCAGCAATAATCCAGTGAAGATTAGCACATGGAAACATTTCATTAAACTGAGTGTTGGTAAGATTAATAAATTTAAGTCTTTCTTTAGCTTCATCAACTGTCGCACACTGCGATAATATCCACGGAATGAATTCGAAAACGGCAACATTTTCAATATTACTCTCTCCGTTAAGGCCTCTTAGGTCCGGTTCGTTGTAAGCCGCATTGCCAACGAAGTTAAGACCGGCCATGCCAAGCCCTTTTTCGTTAAATGCTTCATAATATAAAGGATAATCGTCAGCCACATGAGCCATTCCAATCATCGCATAGTGGTTATTCCTGACGCCCATAAATCTGAAATTAATAGGATAATTTCTAGGTGTGACAGTTACCTCATCACCATAAGAAAATTCATAATCTAGTGTTCTTCCCATATAGAAATCTTTAGTTTTATAAGTAGCTGCTGTACACATAAGCCCTCCTGTATGTCTTGGATTATAGTAATATTCTGGTTATTTATTAAGAAATAATACATTACAGTTCTTTTTTTTACAATACAATTTCATGAAAACACTGTAGTATCCATATCATAAACTTAATAAATCAAAGACAAAGGCGTCGTACATCTGGTGTGCGGCGCCTTTATTGTTTATTTTGTTAATAATTAATCATGCAAAAAAGGAAGGGAGCTGGTTTTATGAAGAAAAAGTTAGGATTAGGAAGTGGCGTGGCAATATGCGTAGGACTTATTGTTGCCACAAGCTGTCTTGTTTCTTTAGGAACAGGAATGGGTTCGATAGGCCGATGGTTTATCATTCCGCTATTTGCAGTAATGGTGCTGAACTGGTTTATTGGCATATCATTTGCAGAACTGAATGGACTTATGCCAAGAGTTCAGGGAGGTACAGGACAGTATCTTCTGGCTGGTATAGGACCACTTCCATCATTAATTGGAAATCTGTCAGCATATGTAATTACAGAAATATTAAGCATGACAGCAGAGATTACACTTTGCGGACTTGTTTTAAAAGGTCTGTTTCTGCCACATGTAGATAACAGGATAATATCAATCATAATAATGGCATTGTTTCTCGTGATTAATCTTTTTGGTGTAGATATATTTTCAAAGGTACAGAACATAGTAGTATTCCTGCTTATCGGTTCGATGGTTCTTATTGGATTAATAGGTGTATGTAAATTAGGAATAAGCTCAAATGTTGTTGATTATGCAGCAAATGCACCAACATTTGAACAGATAGGCGGATTTAAGGGGCTTTGCTCATATGCCGCACTTGCATTCTGGCTGTTTATAGGTGTTGAGTTTATTATTCCGGTGGCAAAGGATTTGAAGAATCCAAGAAGAGATGTACTTCTTTCTATGACAATAGGTCTGGTTTTACTGTTTTTTGTACAGAGCATTCTTGGTATAGGAATGACTAACTATGTAAGTCTTGATATTCTTGCCAATGACCCAGCAGGTACTCCTCATATGACATATGCTACGAACCTTTTAGGCAATGCAGGATGTATATGGATGGGAATTATAACCATACTTGCAGCAGCTTCGACAATTAATACAGTATATGCCTCTGTTTCAAGAATTGTACAGGGTATGGGCGAGGAAGGCATGATGCCATCAGTATTTGCTAAGACAAACAAGAGAGGCGCAGCATGGGTCGGACTTGTAGTGTTATTTGTATTCGTTGCAGGAATAATTGCTTCAGGACTTGGAGCAACAGAGGGTGTAAGTTTTCTGTTATTGTCAGGTTCATGCTTCTGGTTATTAACATACTGCCTTGTACATGTAACAGTGCTTATACTCAGAAAGAGAAATCCTGAATATCCAAGAAAGAAGTGGCTTACATTAGGCGGAATACCTCAGATAATAGGTATTCTTGGAAATGTATACATGATATGGAATATATCAACAGGAGAAACCAGAATTAAGATATTTGAGTTGTGTGGAGTTTTATTTGCTGGACTTGTAGTTTATTCAATAATCTGGGTATGTGGAGTTATGAAAGCAAGCCCATTCCAGCCGGTACCGGTTGAAGTGATAAATGATGCTTCTGTCAAGTTCAATGAACTTGTAAAGAAGGAAAATGAAGAAAAGGCACTTGCAGGTGCAGAAGGAGAGGTAAACTAAATGGCAGAGAAGAGAGTAAATTATTCATCAGGAGCTCCATTAGAAGAAAAAGTAGGATACAGCAGAATGGTAAAGGTTGGTGACCATATATATGTTGGTGGAACAACGTCGGTACAGCCGGATGGTACAGTGTATGGGGAAAATGCCTATGAGCAGACCAGATATGTACTTGAGAAGCAGGTAAAGCTTATTGGACAGGCTGGTGCAGGTGTTGGAGATGTTATTAAAGTAGATGTGTTTGCTGTAGATATGAAAATGTGTGCAGATATATCAAGGGCATATTCAGAGATATTTCATGATATCAGACCATTATGTACAGTGGTTGGAACACCTGCACTTAACAGACCGACACAGTTCGTGGAGATAATGATGGAAGCAGTAATAGGCTGTGGATTATAGAGGAGGAATAATTATGTATCCAGAAGTTGATTTTTTATATCTTAATGAACAGGAAATGATAAAGGCTGGCGTAAAGAATATGTCTAAATGCATAGACACAATGGAAGACGTTCTTAAATGTCTTACAAAGGGTGATTTCGTAATGGGAGGTGAAAACCATAATTCTCATGGCTGTATGGTAACATTCCCGAATGAATCTCCTTTTCCGAATATGCCAAAGAATGTAGGAGAAGATAGAAGATTTATGGCAATGCCGGCATATATAGGAGGACCATTTGATATGGCTGGTATGAAATGGTATGGTTCTAATACAGCTAATAAGGAAATAGGTCTGCCAAGGTCAATACTTATGGTTATGCTTAATGACAAGACAACCGGTGCACCGGTGTGTCTGATGAGCGGTAATCTTCTGAGCGCTTACAGGACTGGTGCAATTCCTGGTGTAGGGTTAAGACATCTTGCACCAAAGGGTGCTAAGACGGGAGCAATATATGGTCCTGGTGTAATGGGAAAAACAAGCCTTGATGCATTTATGGCAACATGCCCAGAGCTTGATACACTTAAGGTAAAAGGTAGAGGAAAGAAATCATTAGACAGTTTCCTTGAATATGTCAAAGCTACATATCCACAGCTTACAACTGTAACAGTGGTAGATGATATAGAAACTCTGGTAAGAGACAGCGATGTTATATCATTTGCAGCCACAGCAGGAACAGATCCGTCAAAATATGCATATGTCAAAGGTGAATGGATAAAGCCGGGAGCGCTTATTGTTGCTCCAAGTGCATTTGATATGGAGACAGATTTTCTCAAAGAAAAATGTAAGAAGGTAGTTGATAATATAAAGCTTTACGAGGCATGGGCAGAGGAATATCCATATCCGACATTTGGTTCAATTAACATAATAGGTGCAAAGTTTACAGATATGTGCCATGATGGAATTATAAGTAAAAGTGATATTACTGATATGGGAGATATATTGCTTGGCAATGCATCAGGAAGAGACAGTGATGATCAGATAATTGTATATTCTGTTGGAGGAATGCCTGTAGAAGATGTTGCCTGGGGTAAGGTGTGTTATGAAAATGCTGTGAAAATGGGACTCGGAACGAAGCTTAACCTATGGAACAAGCCTGATATGTGTTAAAAGAATATGAAATACATGTATATACTGTAAATATAAAAAGACCTGTATGGCTGCAAATAGCGCATTCCATGCAGGTTTTTTATTGATTTCTCCTCCTATTCGACATAATTCGACATGCATACGTTGTATTATCTATATAAAACATAAGGGTAAAGTCTTTTTGGAGGATAGAATGAAACGGATAATATGTGTTTTACTAGTAACAGTATTGATTGTAAGTATGCTGTTGTCATGTAGTATACCATTAAGAAACAGTGGAGAAGAAAAACAGAGAATAGTTGTACAGCTTGACCAGGATTACTGGCTTGCAAGTGTAGGAAAAATGTTGAAAGAACATTTTCCGGATGTTGAATTTGATTTTGTCATAAGCAGGGGAGGAGCACAGTATCTTAATGATGCAGCGCTTAATGATGATCTTGCGGATATAATAATAGATGCATCATCATGGACACAGACATCTTCGTCTGATGATGATTATGATATTAATCCCAGGGATTATCTATATGATTTTTCATGTACAGATATTACAAACATGTTTTATAAGGTATATCTTGATGGATTTACCAATGAAGATGGTTCTGTGAACTGGCTTCCTGGTGCTGCGAGCGTGGAGGGGATACTTGCCAATACAGCAGTTTTTGAGAAATATGGAATAGAGCTGCCTCATGATTATGTAACATTTGTTGAAGCATGTAATAAGTTCAGTGAATATGGGATAAGAGGGTTTGCAACAGATTATAAATATGATTATACAGATTCATATATGTTACAGGCGTGGTCTATTCCATTGTTACAAAGTACAGAAGGGCGCATCTGGCGTTATGAAGCAATGGATGGAAAAATAGATTACATACCGGATGAACTGGGTGTGAAGTTGTTCTCGAGACTTGGACAGGTTTTGAAAAATACTGATGCACAGGCAGATGACACAAAAAGAGGATATTCAAGTATATTCCAGGATTTTGTGTCCGGGAAGATTGCAATGATACGCCAGAGCACTAATATTGCAGAGTATCAGGATGAGGGAATGAATAATCTCATTCTTTTGCCATATTTTGGGGAGACAGATAACGATAACTGGTATTTCAGTACACCCGGATATTCAATAGCTATGAATGGAAAACTTAAAGGAGCAGGGAAAAAAGAAGAGCTGGCACTGGATATAGTAAGATATATGTTTGGCAGTGATGTAATGAATGCAATGGCAGACAGAATACAGTCGGTTGTTGTGTATAATAAAGATGTAAATGTAGATGTGCAGGACATATTTTCTAACCTGATTCCTTATATTGAAAGTAATCATATGTATACATATATAAGGAATGACAGTGTGTGCCGGGCAAGCTGCGCAGCAGTACAGAAAATGCTGGCAGGAGATGTGGATGCAAAGCAGGCAGTGAAAGTGTTTAACAATAATTACAATGCGGTAAAAGAAAAATCCCCTGTTATTACCACATTTGACAGGGAATATCAGTGGAGAATATCAGATACAGGAAGTGAGGCATTTTCAGTGAGAGTTAATACGCTTCGGGAAATATGTAATGTGGATATGCTGATTGCACCTGCTGCCATGAATGCCGGAGACATCTATGAGGGAAGTTATACAGCAGCACAATTACAGGCACTTATAATGGGAGGAGGAGTGAAATTTTATACGAAGGATGCAACAGGAGCTGAGATTAAAGATGTTGTGCGGTGCCTTGTGGAAGGCTGTGGACGGGATGACGACCCGATATCATGGGATACGCTGCCGGCATCAAGCGGATTTACAATGAAGATATCAAGAGATGATAAGGGCAATATGCATCTTGAGGATATTCTGAAAGATGGAAAGTCAGTAGAAGACGAAAAAATATATTCTTTCTGTTATGTTGACGTTTCTGGTCATACTTTGTTGGAATGTGCATATAATTATGATATGTCAGAGCATGACGGAGTTCATATGTATAAGGCTGAGGCAGACATCAGGGAAGGCGAAAAATATGATGGATATATAGCTCATACAACAAATGTAGCACAACAATGGATACAGTATTTTGCTGATGGAGGCAGACTGGCTGCACCAGAAGCTTATATACAGAAGAGCTGATTATCTTGAGAAAGGAAACGGGGCAATTGAAGAAGAATGAGTATAGAAAATATTTCTTTGCAGCAGTAGGTGTGGCAATAGTTGTATTTGTGTGTGTAGGCGCAATAATGCTTAATTATTCCATTACAGTCAGAAGAGAACTGTATGAGACAAGTTCGAAGAATCTTAATGAAGTGTATACACAGGTCAGTGAAAAATTCATGCAGATAACCGGACAGCAGTGGAACCTGCTTGGAATGACAGGTGATTATATAGATGAGGCTGGTGAAAATATAGACAGTATCAGCAAGTTTCTTGCTGAATGGAAGAATGAATGGCATTACACAGAATTTTATTTTATAGACGATGCCTGTAATTACTTGTCGTCGTCAGGTAAAAAGGGGTATCTTGAACTCGGAAATACATGGAAAAGTCTTGTGGTAGACAGGAAAAATGTTGTAGTCGACGGTTCGCTTCCTGGAAGTGATGAGGTAATGTTTTTTGCTATTCCTGTTCAGCCGGCAGATGTTAGTGGCTTTAAATACAGTTCCATAGCGGTTTCATACAATACAGAAGCTATTAATAAAGAACTGGGTGTCAAAGCATTTTCAAATGACACAAGCAGTTATGTAATATATGATAATGGTGATATTGTGTTAAAGTCTGAAGGCAGCATGGATATAGGTGGTAATATATTTTATCATTTGAAAAATGCGGATATATCCGGTAAGTCACTGGATGGTCTTATGAAAAGTGTGAAAAATTCAACTGCAGAAGAGATGGTGTTCCAACTTGATGAAAACCAGTATTGTCTTGTTTATGTTCCTGTTGGATTTGATAACTGGGGGCTTATATCAATGGTTCCTATAAGTGTCGCCAATTCAAGCTCTCTGGCGGTCCAGCATAGAACGGTTTTAATGGCAGTACAGATAGGTATATTGCTTCTTATGGTTGCATGTGTAGTACTATATACATATTACAAAAGATATGTGAGTGAGAAGAATCATGAAATTGCAAGACGGGATATATTATTTTCGATTATGGCTAAGAATCTGGATGATGTGTATATTATGCTTTCGTGGGGAGACTGGAGAAAATTGTATGTAAGCAGAAATATCGAGAGAGTTCTGGGAATAAGGAGCAGTGAATATGATGGTATCCTTAAAGATTTTGGAGAATTGGAAAAGAGGGGAGAAATTCCTGAATGGAATGATATTGTGAAGCTGGGAAAAGGAGAATCTGCTGTTAATGAATACTGGATAAAGCCGGCAGATTCAAGTGAATACAGACTTTTTAACCAGGGATGTTATCATATGGATAAAGACGGAGATGATGTCCTTGTAATAATTCTGTCAGACAGAACTTACGAGCAGCAGATAAGAAATCATATGGAAGATGCGCTTCATACAGCAGAGGCAGCAAATCGTGCAAAAAGTCAGTTCCTGTCTAATATGAGTCATGATATAAGAACTCCTATGAATGCAATTGTAGGATTTTCACAGCTTATGTTAAGACATTATAAGAATCCGGATAAAGTCAGAAACTATGCAGAAAAGATAGTTGTTTCAAGCCAGCATCTGCTGAGTCTTATTAATGATGTCCTTGATATGAGTAAAATTGAGTCAGGGAAAACTACTCTTAATCTTTGTGATGTGAATCTTGCTGACATCATAAATGAGACAGACAATATAATCAGACCGCAGGCAAAGAAGAAGAACCAGACATTTGTTGTGAAATCAGATGGTGTTGAATATTGCTGCATTACCGCAGATAAATTAAGACTCAGCCAGATACTTATTAATATATTGTCTAATGCTGTTAAATATACAGAAGAAGGCGGTAACATAACATTTGAAATAAAAGAAATAAAAGTTACCAATCCACAGATTGTAAAATACAAATTCATCATATCTGATAATGGAATAGGAATGAGTGAAGAATATTTAAAAGACATATTTAAACCGTTTACAAGAGAAGAGACAAGCCTTACAGATGCAGTCCAGGGAACAGGACTTGGAATGGCAATAACCAAGAATCTTATTGATCTCATGGGTGGAACTATAAAGGTACTAAGCACACAGGGAATGGGAACAACTTACGAGGTAACTATGGAATTCAGAATTGCGGATATTAATACGAATAAAGACCTCTGGAACAGATATAACATACCAAAGCATGAGAATGAACCGGATCATGTACTTGTGGGTAAGAATTTTCTAATAGCAGAAGATAATGGTATTAACTCAGATATGCTTAAAGAACTTCTAAAGGAAGAGGGGGCAGCCTGTGATTGTGCAAAAAACGGAATGGCAGCTGTTGATTTGTTCAGACATTCAAAGAAGGGGCAGTATGATCTTATATTTATGGATGTACAGATGCCTGACATGGATGGATATGAGGCTACAAGAGCAATAAGACAAATGAAGCACCCTGACGCAAAGGATATTCCAATAGTAGCTATGACAGCAAATGCATTTTCTAATGATGTAAAAGCTGCATTTGATTGTGGGATGAATGCTCATCTTGCAAAACCTGTTAATATAGACCGTATAAAAGACATAGTTGCAAATTTTACATAAATTTTACATAACTTACATAATACATTTTACAATGCTCATTTAGAATACACATGATGTGTGAAAAAGTCGTTCAAAAAGGAGCTTATGTAAAATGAATATTTTTGGTGTACTTACGATGGCAGGCGGACTGGCTTTGTTCTTATATGGAATGAATGTCATGGGAGATTCCTTAGCAAAGCTGTCCGGAGGTAAATTAGAACAGATACTTGAAAAACTTACTTCTAAAAGAATTATGGCAGTATTGCTTGGTATGGCTGTAACAGCAGTTATACAGTCATCATCTGCAACTACGGTAATGGTTGTAGGCTTTGTTAATTCAGGTATTATGCAGCTTTCACAGGCTGTAGGTATTATTATGGGTGCCAATATTGGTACAACAGTGACTTCATGGATGTTATCACTTACAGGTATAAGTGGAGCAGGATGGATTAATCTTTTAAAACCATCATCATTCTCACCTGTGCTTGCTGTTATTGGCATAATTATGACTATGACCTGCAAGGATAATTCTAAGAAAAAGGATATAGGTAATATTCTTCTTGGATTTGCAATTCTTATGTTCGGTATGGAAACTATGAGTGGCGCAGTTGCACCGCTGGCTGACAATGAGAAGTTTACGGGTATGCTTACACTGTTTTCTAATCCGTTATTCGGACTTCTTGCAGGTACAGTGCTTACAGCAGTTATACAGTCATCATCTGCATCGGTTGGTATACTGCAGGCGTTATGTGTAACAGGTGCGGTTAACTATGCAACAGCAATTCCTATTATTATGGGACAGAATATAGGTACATGTGTAACAGCACTTATATCTTCTGTAGGTGCAAAGAAGAATGCCAAGAGAGCATCAATGATACACCTTTATTTTAACATGATAGGTACAGTTATATTTATGGTTATATTTTACAGCCTGAATATGTTTGTTCATTTTGAATTTTTATCAACACCGGCAAATGCAGCAGGAATAGCAGTGATTCACAGTCTCTTTAATATTGGATGTGTAATTATACTTTTTCCATTTTCTAATCAGCTTGTGAAGCTGGCAACTCTTTCTATTCCTGATGGAAAACATGAGGAAGTTATTCAGACAGGTGTGGCAGCAGATCTTGCAGCACTTGATGAAAGATTCTTAGAGACTCCTGCAGTTGCGATGGAGTTATGCAGGAATACGGCTGTGAAGATGGCACATTTGTCACAGAAAGCGTTAGATAAGGCACTTGACATTATTAATAATTATTCAGATGCTGCATATGATGAGGTTGTGGCAATGGAAGAAGATGTCGATAAGTATGAGGATAAGCTGGGTTCATATCTTGTAAAGGTTGGTAACTGCGATTTATCAAGACATGATAATCATACATTTTCAATACTTCTTCACTGCATGAGTGATTTTGAAAGAATATCTGACCATGCAATTAATATTGCAAAATCTGCAAAAGAGATGAACAGCAGGGAATCATCTTTTTCACAGAATGCAAGAAAAGAACTTGAAACATTTGCAAAAGCGGTACATGATATAGTTGGTAACACAGTACAGGTTTTTGAAAATCAGGATATTGAGGCAGCAAAGCATATTGAGCCGTTAGAACAGGTTATTGATGGATTGAACTTAGAGATTAAGCAGCGTCATATCAACAGATTAAGAAAAGGCAGATGTACAATTGAGACAGGACTTATACTCGAAGATATTATGACAAATTTTGAGAGAGTATCAGACCATTGCTCTAATATTGCTGTATGTATGATTGAAGTAAGAGATAATGGTTTTGAAACACATGGATATCTGGAGCATCTTACTAATGAGGATAATCCTCAGTTTGCAAAAGAATGCAGACAGTATTATAAACAGTATCAGCTTCCGGAATTAAAGAAAGCTGACTAGAACAGGAGATGAGAATATGGCTCTTATATACATAGTTGAGGATGATGAAAGCATAAGGGAAATAGAGACAATTGCACTTAAGAACAGTGGACATATGGTAGGTGCATTTGGAAGTTCCAAAGAGTTTTTTAAGAAGCTTGATGAGATTCTTCCGGACCTTGTGTTGCTTGATGTTATGCTTCCTGATGAAAGTGGTTATGACATCATTAAGAAGTTAAGACTGAATTCTGCAACTAAGAGACTGCCGGTTATTATGGTGACGGCAAAGTCTACAGAGCTTGATATGATAAAGGGACTTGAGGATGGTGCTGACGATTATATTAAGAAGCCGTTTTCTGTAATGGAGCTTATTACAAGAGTTAAAGCACTTCTTAGAAGAACAGAAACAGACGAGGCAGGCGTGCTTGATGTAGGAGAGATTGAACTTAATCATGAAAGACATGCGGTTACGGTATCAGGAAAGCAGGTTGAACTTACATTTAAAGAATATGAATTGTTAAGATATCTTATGGCTAACAAGAATATAGTGCTTTCAAGAGATTCTATTGTACTTAAGGTATGGGGAACAGAGTTTGAAGGTGAGTCAAGAACTGTGGATATGCATATTAAGACTTTAAGACAGAAGTTAGGTGATGCAGGCTCGCGTATAAGAACCGTGCGTAATGTAGGATATGTTATTGAGTAGCCTGATATAATTGACAGACAGAACAGGGTGGATATATGAAGCAGAAGATTAATTTAAGGCTTATTGGAATAGCAGTTATAGCGGTTCTTGCTACAGCTATCGGAATAACTTTTATATATTATGGACTGTTTAAGAAACAGGTCCAGGCCGGACTGAGAACTAATGCTGAAGTACTCATGGAAACCGGAGTTTTTGAAAAGTCGTCGCAATATGCTGATGTAAAGCTTCCAATTAATAATCTCAGGGTTACATGGATAGATTCAGATGGGGTGGTGCTTTTTGATAATGATAATGATATTAATGTAATGCCTAATCATAAAGACAGACCTGAGATACAGGATGCATTTCATACCGGACATGGTCAGTGTGTAAGAAATTCTGACACGATGGATATGAATACCTTTTATTATGCTCTAAAACAGAAGGATGGGACTGTTATAAGAGTATCCTGTGATGCAAGCAGTTTATTAAGTGTGTTTGGCAATGTATTTCCGGCTGTAACAGGAATACTTGCAGTAATTATAGTAGTGTGTATCGTTCTTTCACAATTACTTACAAGGACACTTATTGAGCCTATTGAAAGAATGGCTAAGAATATGGATTCCGTACAGGAGAAGCCTGTATATAAAGAAATAGCCCCTTTTGCAGAGAAAATCAGGACACAGCATGAGAATATTCTTGCTGCTGCAAGAAGCAGACAGGATTTTACTGCAAATGTATCACATGAACTAAAGACTCCTCTTACCGCAATATCAGGCTATGCCGAGCTTATTGAGAATGAGATGGTAAGCCATGAACAGGAGATACATTTTGCGCATGAGATTAAGCGTAATTCAGAAAGATTATTATCATTAATTAATGATATTATAAGGCTTTCAGAATTAGATCATAGCGAAATGCCAAGACAGTATGAGAATTTTGATCTGTATGAGTTTGTCAAGGACTGTGCAGAATCTCTTCAGGTTAATGCACAGAAACAGGGAATACATTTTTCATACAGAGGTTCTTCATGTATGATCCGCGGTAATAAGGATATGATAAGAGAACTTATTGATAATCTTGTACAGAATGCAATAAGATACAATAAAGAAGGCGGACATGTGGAAGTGTTTGCGGGTATGGTAGATGGAAAGCCAAGGTTAGAAGTGACTGATGATGGAATAGGAATTCCTAAGGATCAGCAGGACAGGGTGTTTGAAAGATTTTACAGAGTTGACAAGAGCCGTTCAAAGGAAACTGGTGGAACAGGGCTTGGCCTTGCTATTGTAAAGCATATTGTAGAACTTCATGATGCAAGAATATATTTAGAAAGTGAAGTTGACAAGGGGACACAGATACGCATCGAATTCTAGAATGATTAAGAGTGGAAGTTTTTATGTCTTTCACTCTTTTTCCTTTTTATAACAGAGTGATTGTGTTATATTATATAAAAAGAGAAAAACAGATATAATCTGCGGAAGCAGGGAATATAATATATATTGAGGATTAATAGGAATATGAAGAATATCAGTACTAAAAAATCAGTAGTTTTTATTGCAACGGTTATTGTTTTGATACTGGCTGGAATTATAATTTCAGTAAGTACAGATAAGAACAGAAAGAAGCAGGAAGCGGACAGTAAAGCCAGTGTAAGTGTAACAAGGACAGATCTTAAGAATGAAGCATCATCTCAACAACAGAATATTAAGGAGCAGACAGATGTTGAGATATTGTTTGAGAATAAGGCTGTACCGGTTGGGACAAGCCTGAAGGTCACAGCAATTGTCACACCTGATGATGACGATAAGTCAATTGTATGGACAAGCAGTAATACAGATGTATTTACTGTAGATAAAGACGGAGTAATAACTGTTACAGGGAGTGGTACAGCTACGCTTACGGCTACAGTTGGAAGTGTTTCTGATGCAATTGTAATCGAAGGAATAAGAAATGTAGCTGCAGGTTCAGATAATGGATTCAGTGTGTACACTCATACGGCAGGGAGTATTTCATCAGGAAGCAGCACAGGTTCAGGCAGTGCCAGTGAAGGAGATTCCAGACTAGAGAATCTGCCTGCAGGAGAAAATAAATCAGAGAGTTCTCAAGGAACCGGAAACAGTGGGGATGGTGTACAATCTGGTGGGGTGCAGTCTGGAGGCGTACAGCCTGGCAGTAGTACAACAGAAAACTCATCTTCAGAAGATAATAATGATTCTGGAAGTTCTGGCTCAGGAGAAATTGAAGATACGATTATTAATAATGGATTTGAACAGACAGTTTCTAATGTTTATGTATGTCAGCAGAATGGGACATATTATGGTGAGATTATAACACAGAGTAATGTGACTATTATATATATTAAGAAACGTAACAGTGAATTTGACAGCAGGATTAATAATGTAATCGAGAATCTCATTCCTGGTAATTCACAGATGATATGGAATAATTATCTTTCGGCTTCAACAGACAGAACATTTACAGTTGACGGAAGAATGGTAAGGATTGTAGTTGCTACAGGTGGCGGACACTCTCAAATTGTAATATACAATTAAGTAAAAATATGTTATATTTAAACATATGCAGGTTAAACTTGTTTAATGAGGTGAATGAATTGCTTAATGAGAATAAAATCAAAATGATGACCAAGATGGCAATATATGAGAAGAATGAAGGAAAAAGCATGTTGAAAACTGCCAAGTATTTTAAGGGTGATTACATCGCTTTTGGAGTATTAAAGACAGTGATTGCCACTACATTTGCAGGAGTGATTCTTCTGGCGATGTATTTCTTGTGTAACGCAGAAGGAATGATAAGGGATATCAATAACCTGGATTATATAGGACTTGCCAAGAAGTTTGCATTGTATTATGTGATTATGCTTATCGTATTCTGTGTAATTGCCGGGTTTGTATATTATTTCAGATATGAGAATACCAGAAAAGGTATTAAGAGGTATTTTTCAAGGCTTAATAAGCTGGAAAGATTCTATACAGGGCAGAAGAAGAAATAATTATTTGGAGGCATAGATGGCATTTTTATTGGAATTAAAGGAAAGTTTTAAGAAATTTTACAACAGATATAATACATATGTGGTACCAGCATCAAAGTTTATTATTGCATTGATATGTTTTATTATGATTAATACAAGTATTGGTTACATGGATAAGTTGAAGAATCCGGTGTTTGCACTGTTACTTGCTGTTATATGTGCATTTCTTCCGGGTGGTTTTACACTGATAGTTCTTTCAGCGTTTATTCTTATACAGTTGTATGTAATTGCTCCGGAATTTGCATTACTGGTATTGTGTGTAATGCTTCTGATGTATCTTCTGTATTTCAGATTTGCACCTAAAACAGCTTATATACTTATTATTACTGCTATGTTCTGCTGGATGAAGATACCATTTGTGCTTCCGGTAGCGATTGGTCTGTGTTCGTCAGTTGCGGCAGTTATCCCAGTGAGTTTTGGTGTTATTATGTACTACATAATAAGAACTGCAAGTGATTATGAGGCTGCTATTTCTGATGATTCTTTGTCAGAAAGTATGAAACAGATATCTTATCTTATAGAAAGCCTTTTAAAGAACAGACAGATGCTGGTGCTTATTATAGCAGCTGCAGTTACTATTATTGTTGTATATATTATCCGAAGACAGAAAATCGATCATTCATGGAAAATAGCTATTATTGTGGGAAGTATAACACAGTTCCTTATTCTGGTTGTAGGACAGATAGCTTTGAAATCAGATTTTAATATTGTTCTTATAATTATAGGAACTATACTGGGGGTTGCAGCTGCATATATCTGCAATATTGTTTTCTTTGCACTTGATTATAAGAGAACAGAGTATGTACAGTATGAGGATGATGAATATTATTATTATGTAAAGGCTGTACCAAAGATTAATGTTGCAAATGCTGATGTAAGAATTAAGCATATTAATGCTAAAAAGACTAAGAAGACAGATGATATCAGACAGATGAGAACCGGCGATACAGCTAAAGATAATGGATATGCAGTATCTAACGAAGAAGATGATGATATTTTATTCTATGATGATGATAAGTAATCATCAGAATATATTTTGCTAGTTTTATTTAGAAGATTATAAGAAGAACGGAGGCGATAATACAGTGAATAATTTCATAAGGGATTATCTTGTTAAATTATATATTCCGCGTATAACATGGACCGATATTATTGAGATTGTGATTATTGCTTTTGTTATATATAATGTCATGGTATGGATTAAGAATACCAAGGCATGGGTATTGCTTAAGGGAATTATTATTGTTGTTATATTCGCACTGATTGCGTATATTCTGAATCTTAAGACTATTCTGTGGATTGCAGGAAAGACAATCAGTGTTGGTATTATTGCACTTGTTATTATATTCCAGCCGGAGTTAAGAAGAGCATTAGAGCAGCTTGGACGAAAGAAGATTCTGTTTGGACTTTTCAGGTTTAATGACGGAAGAGAAAAGGGTGAAAGGTTTAGCAGTAAGACTGCAGAAGAGATAGTAAGGGCATGCTTTGATATGGGGGCTGCTTATACAGGAGCACTTATAGTTATTGAACAGGATATGGTTCTTGAAGAATATGAGAAAACAGGAATTACGGTTGATGGCCTGGTTACAAGCCAGCTGCTTATCAATATATTTGAGCATAATACGCCGCTTCACGATGGAGCTGTTATTATAAGGGGAGACAGGGTTGTTGCTGCAACATGTTATCTGCCTCTTTCAGATAATAACAATCTTAATAAGGCTCTTGGCACAAGGCACAGAGCAGGTGTTGGTATCAGTGAAGTGACAGACAGTATGACTATTATAGTATCTGAAGAAACCGGTAAGGTTTCGGTGGCTGTTGGTGGAGAACTTATTCATGATATTGATGCGGATTCTCTTAGAAACAAGCTGGAATATCTTCGCAGGAGAACTATTGATGTGAAGTCGTTCAAGATATGGAGAGGAAGGCTAAAGCATGAAGGAAAAGATGTTTAAGAACCTGAGCCTTAAGATTCTGTCGGCTATATTTGCGGTTGTTTTGTGGACGGTTATAGTTAATGTATATGATCCAACCACGAGTTATACATTCAGTAATGTGTCGGTACAGCTTATTAATACAGAGAGTCTGACTGATAAGAATTACAGTTATGAAATTGTAGAGGGTGGCAAGATATCAGTATATGTAAGTGGACCGAAGAGTATTGTTACTAATATCAAAGCAAGTGATATTGTTGCAACTGCGGATCTTAGCAAGATAAGCGCATTTGCTGATTATGTTGATATTCATGTATCAGTTGTTAAAGATGGACAGGTTCTTAATAATGTTGAAGCTACACCTAAAACATCTGCTGTAAGATTAAGCATAGAAAACAGAGATACTAAGACTGTAAATGTTGTTTCAGAGATTACCGGTTCAGCGGCAGATGGCTATGCAGTGGTAAGAAGAGTGCTTAATCCAACATCTGTTAAGGTTACAGGACCTTCGTCTGTTATCGATAATATAGACCATGCAGGGATATCTTTTGATGTGACAGGAGCGACTGCAGATGTGACGGGAACAGCAGATATTCATTTGTATGATTCTGATAATAATGAAATTAATGATTCTTCTGTTGAACTTACACAGACAAGTGTGGGCTATACTGCACAGGTTGTAAGGACTAAGACTGTAAGTATAGAAGTTAAGACGTCAGGAAAACCGGCAGACGGATACAGAGTTTCAGGAGTGACGCTTAATCGTGATAGTGTTGTTGTATATGGTGATACCAATATGCTTAACAGTCTTGATAAGATTGTTATTCCGGCAAGTAATATTAATGTAGATGGTTTGACTGAAAATAAAGTGTATAAGTTTGGTCTTTCGGATTACATAGATAAATCGCTTACAATTCTTGATAATGCAAGGATTGAGGTTACAGTAAGAATCGAGAGTACAGGTAATAAGACAATAACACTTAATACATCAGATATTAAGGTTAGTGGACTTGAAACCGGAATGAGCTACAGCTTTGAGGATAGAACATTTTCAATAGATGTTGAGGGTTCAGAGACTGCAATTGCTGCATTAGACGCATCTGCCATAACGATGACTGCAGATTTGTCTACATATACTACGTCAGGAATACAAAGCATTACATTGTCGGTTAAACTTCCGGATGGAGTTACATTAAAGAGAGCAGCATCCGTTAATGTGTTGTTTAAGGATAATACCCAGGAAACAGAAACTACTCAGTCGACTCAGGAAACAACATCAGTGACGACTAGAAATTGAGAGGTGATTCATATGGTAAGTGAGAAGATACTAGTTGGGAGTGCATTAGGAATACATCTTCGTCCTGCAGGAGCAATGTGTGATACAGCTGTTAAATTTGATTCACACATTACATTCACATTTAAGAATAAGGTTGTTAATGCAAAGAGTGTTATATCTATTCTTGCATCAGGCGTTGGTTGTGGAGATGAGATAACTCTCATAGCAGAAGGTCCGGACGAAGAAGAAGCATTGAAAGCAGTTTCTGAGAGCTTTAGAAAAGCTTTACAGGACTAATATAAATCAAGAAAAGAGGTAAAGGGTATGGGTTATATGGAAACTTACAAAGCATGGTGTGAGAATGAATATTTTGATGAAGACACACGTGCAGAACTCAAATCAATTGCAGGAGATGAGAAAGAGATTGAGGACAGATTCTATAAGGATCTTGAGTTTGGAACAGGCGGACTTAGAGGTGTCATAGGCAATGGTACTAACAGAATGAATGTATACATTGTAAGAAAGGCAACACAAGGGTTAGCTAATTTTATTATCAAGGAAGGAACACAGGATAAGGGTGTTGCTATTTCTCATGATAATAGAAGAATGTCAAGAGAATTTGCGCAGGAAGCAGCTCTTTGTCTTGCGGCTAATGGCATTAAGGTATACATATTCCCTTCATTAAGACCAACACCAGAACTTTCATTTGCAGTAAGAGAACTTCACTGTACAGCAGGTATTATGGTTACGGCAAGCCACAATCCTCCAGAATACAATGGATATAAGGTATACTGGGATGACGGATGCCAGATAACAGCACCTAAGGATACACAGATTATCAATGAAGTTAAGGCTGTTACTGATTTTAATGATGTTAAGACTATTGATGAAGAAGAGGCTAGAGTAAGAGGCCTGTATAACATTATTGGATATGATATGGATGATGCATTTATTGCAGCATTAAAGAAGCAGAGCCTTAACGGAGATATCATTAAGCAGGTTGCTGATGATATTAAGATTGTATACTCTCCATTCAATGGTACAGGTAATGTTCCTGTAAGAAGAATTTTAAGAGAGTTAGGTTTCAAGAATGTATATGTTGTTCCAGAACAGGAAAAACCAGATCCTAACTTTACAACACTCGAGTACCCTAATCCTGAAGACCCTAAGGCATTCACATATGCATTAAGACTTGCTAAGGAAGTTGATGCAGATATTATTCTTGCAACTGACCCTGATGCGGACAGACTTGGCGTATATTCTAAGGACACTAAATCAGGTGAGTACAAGTCATTCACAGGTAATATGTCTGGTATGCTTATTGCAGAATACCTTCTTTCACAGAGAAAGGAGAAGGGACTTCTTCATGAGAATGGTGCATTTGTAAAGACTATCGTATCTACTAACTTAGCTGATCTTATCGCTAAGGAATATAACTTAAAGCTTATTGAAGTTCTTACAGGATTTAAGTATATTGGTGAGCAGATTAAGTTCTTTGAGCAGAATAATACATACGAATATGAATTCGGTTTTGAAGAGAGTTACGGCTGCTTGGTTGGAACTCATGCAAGAGACAAGGATGCCATCGTAGCTGTTATGGCATTATGTGAAGCAGCAGCTTACTATAAGTCTAAAGGCATTACTTTATGGGATCAGATGATTAATATCTTTGATAAGTACGGCTACTTCAAGGAAGGACAGAAGGCTGTAACTATGAAGGGTGCAGAAGGTGCTGTCCAAATTGCTAAGATGATGGATGATTTAAGAAATAATCCACCTAAGAAGTTCGGAGCATGGAATGTTGTTGAGTTCAGAGATTATAAGAAGGATGAGTGTACAGTTATTGCTACAGGCGAGAAGAAGCCTACAGGACTTCCTGAATCTAACGTACTTTATTTTGAACTTAATGACCATGCATGGTGCTGTGCAAGACCTTCAGGAACAGAGCCTAAGATTAAGTTCTATATGGGTGTTAAGGGAACAGGTCTTGAGGATGCTGATAAGAAGTTAGAAGAACTTACTGATGCAGTTTCTGAAATTGTTGGTTTATAATCAGTTCAAATTTAATTAACAACTAAAACACAATATGAACACATTTCGTTGTTATATTACATGTATTGACAGTGAGATGTGTTCATTTGTTATGTATGGAATCTTCATTGTCATAATACAATGTTAAAAGGAGAGAATGATTATGTATAACGACAATAATGAGAATGATTCACAGTACCGTTACAGTGGCAGTGATATACCATATAACAATACTAATAATAGCAGTACAGCCAATAATAACACAGCATTTTCAAGTGCACCTTATGAAGCTAAGAAGCACAAGAAACACAAAGGCGGATTTGCAAAGAAAGCAGCATGCTTTGTTCTTTCAGCAGTACTTTTTGGCGCAATAGCCGGTTCGGTTATGTTTGGTGTTAATTATGCAGGCGGAAAGATTGCTGGCAGTAATAAGTCTGATGCTACAGGTGTTAATATACCAACAGTAAGTAATAATATTTCTAATGTTGCTAAGACAGATTCTTCGCTTACAGAAGATACTAATCTTTCAGCATCAGGTAAGATGGATGTAGAGGCGGTTGCTACAGCAGCCCTTCCTGCAATGGTTCAGCTCAATGGTACAACAACAGTTAAAAATTCAAGTTATTTTGGATATGGACAGAGCTATGAAGCAACATCAAGTGGTACGGGTATTATTGTAGGCAAGAGTGATACTGAATTACTTATTGTAACTAATGCACATGTTGTTGATAATATTGATAATCTTAAATGTGTATTCTCTGATGGCACAAGTGCAAGCTGTTCTGTTAAGGGTTCTAAGTCAGATCAGGATATTGCGGTAGCCGCAGTATCATTAAGTGATATTTCATCTGATACAGCGTCTAATATTGCAATTGCAGAACTTGAAGATTCATCAGATATTAAAGTTGGACAGCAGGTTGTTGCCATTGGTAATGCATTAGGTGAAGGCCAGTCAGTTACAACTGGTATAATTAGTGCAAAGGACCGTTCAATTACAGTCAACAATGTAACATTTACAGGACTTCTTATGACAGATGCAGCGATTAACTCTGGTAACAGTGGTGGAGCTCTTCTTAATTCAGAAGGAAAGGTTATCGCTATTAACTTTGCAAAAACAAGCAGTGATGGTGTAGAAGGTATGGCTTATTCAATTCCTGTCTCTAATGTTAAGGATATTATCGATTCATTAATGACTAAGCAGACAAGAAACAAGGTTTCATCAGATAAGGCAACATACCTTGGAATTGCAGCAGTAGATATTACAAGTAATTATGCATCATATTATGGATATCCTGTAGGTATTCTTATAAGAACTGTAGCTGATGATTCAGCAGCAGACAAGGCAGGATTAGAGACATATGACATAATTGTCGGATTTGATGACCAGACAGTTACTACTATGTCAGGACTTACTAACATGCTTCAGTATTATGAGGCAGGTGAAAAAGTAACTATAGATTATTATCATATGGAAGGAAGCGAGTATGTTCTTAAGAGCACGGAGGTAACGCTTGGTTCTAAGAAGGCATCTTAAGGATATATTCCAAGTATATATTTATGGATAATACCAATGAGAATATGACAGAAGATAAGGATATTAATAAGAATAACAATGGGAATTCCGATGATTATGAGAAGATATGTTTTGTGTGCAGAAGACCAGAATCAAGAGCTGGTAAGATGATTGTTATGCCTAACAATATATACATCTGTCAGGATTGTATGCAAAGAACATTCGATTCAATTAACAGCAGTGGAATTAATTATGAAGATATGATGAAGATGTCAAACATGCCTGGAATGGGCATGTTTGGCAATTTTGGCGCTATGGATTCAGACCCGGTTCCAGAAAAGCAGAAGCTTAAGAAAAAGAAAGAGAATAAGAAGGAGTTACCAGCGCTTGACGTTTCTAAGCTGCCTGCACCACATGAGATTAAGAGAAAGTTAGATGAGTATGTTATAGGTCAGGACTATGCTAAGAAGGTAATGTCGGTGGCTGTATATAATCATTATAAAAGAGTTTCAGCAGATGCTAAGATTCTGGGTGATGTTGAGATTGAGAAGTCTAATATGCTTATGATTGGACCTACAGGAAGTGGTAAGACATATCTTGTTAAGACGCTTGCAAGGATATTACAGGTGCCACTTGCTATTACAGATGCAACAACACTTACAGAGGCAGGATATATCGGAGATGATATAGAGTCAGTTGTTTCTAAGCTTTTACTGGCAGCAGACAATGATGTAGAGAAAGCTGAACATGGAATTATATTTATTGATGAGATAGACAAGATTGCCAAGAAGAAAGAGACCAGAAGCAGAGATGTAAGTGGTGAGTCTGTACAGCAGGGAATGTTAAAGCTGTTAGAAGGCAGTGAGATTGAAGTTCCTGTTGGTGCGACAAGTAAGAATGCAATGGTTCCACAGGTGACTGTTAACACGAAGGATATTCTGTTTATATGTGGTGGTGCATTTCCGGATCTTGAGGATATTATCAAGACAAGGCTTAATAAGTCATCCTCAATGGGATTTAATGCTGACCTTAAAGATAAATATGATGATGAGAAGAACATCATGTCTTATGTGACGGTTGATGATCTTAGAGAATACGGAATGATTCCAGAATTTTTAGGAAGACTGCCTATCATATATTCACTTGACAGACTGGATGAGGATATGCTTGTCAATATTCTGAAAGAGCCTAAGAATGCAATTCTTAAGCAGTATCAGAAGCTGTTAGAGCTTGATGAGGTGAAGCTTGAGTTTACAGATGATGCATTAAGAAGCATAGCAAGAAAGGCAATGGAAAAAGATACAGGTGCAAGAGCACTCCGTTCTATTATTGAGGATTTTATGCTTGATATAATGTATGAGATACCTAAAGACAGCAATATAGGTTCAGTTACAATAACAGAAGATGTTGTTGAAAAGAAAGGTGCTCCGGTAATAACTATGAGAGCATAATAGTTATAGCAGAATAATACAATACATTTCTGAATACATATAGCATGTACAGTGATTGCTTTATGTTAAGGAGATGTTATGGCATGTGATTTTGATATAACCAAAGAGAATATATATGATTACATAATAGAAGATACCCCAGGGGCTGATGAAGCTATTAAGGCATTGTCAGGGATATGTTCGCAGAGAGCTGATTCGCAATGGATTATAGCTCATGGAGAACTGCCTGATAACCGCCAGCTTAATATAAGCTCTCTGGGGTATTTTACTATTCCAAAGTTATATGGACTCATGGAAGGCGATGCGGATATAAGTGCACTTGATGAAATAGGTGCTTTACGTGTACTTGGACAGGATAATCTGCAGGCAGACGGGAGTAATGTTCTCATAGGGTATGTGGATACCGGAATAGATTATCTTAATGATGTTTTCAAGGACAGACTTGGAAATACAAGAATTCAGGCTATATGGGATCAGACAGATAGAACAGAGACTGATGTTGCAAATACATATGCACATTTTGGCAGAGTATATGAAAAGGATGAAATAGACAGGGCAATAGAGGCTGACAATAACGGAGAAAATCCATATTCTTATGTTGCACAAAGAGACACGTCAGGACATGGAACGCTGATGGCTTCAATATCAGCAGGTTCATATACAGACGGATATGTTGGCGTTGCACCAGGAGCAGAGCTTTTAGTGGTTAAATTAAAACAAAGTAAACAGTATCTGAGAGATTTTTTTCTGATAAAGGATGACGTTCCAGCTTTTGAGGAAAGTGATATTATGTTGGCTTTAAGATTTCTTGAAGATTACGCTATACGACTTGGAAAACCATTGATAATAATATTTGGTCTGGGAAGTGCTAATGGTTCAAGAACAGGCGCATCTCCTCTGGCAGAAATGATGGAGAATCTTACTAAAAAACCCAATATATCAGTTATAACATGTATGGGCAATGAAGCTAATAATAAATGTCATTATAAAGGGACAGTAATGTCAGCCCTGGTACCTGATGTTATGGAAATTAATGTTGATGGAACAGGAAAGGGTTTTACGATGGAAATATGGGCGGATAGTCTTGATATATTATCCGTGTCGATTGAATCACCGTCAGGGGAATATGTTCCAAGAATACCTGCAAGAATGGGTGCAAGTATGGAGTATACATTTCTTTATGAGGGAAGTACGGTTACGGTAGATTATCAGATAACTGAAAATGTTGCTGGAATGGAGGTTATATTCGTAAGACTTAAGACACCAGTTGAGGGTACATGGAAATTCTATATATATAGTCTCACTAATATAAAAGGAAGTTATAATGCATGGCTTCCATTAAAGCAGTTTTCCGGACAGGATATATATTTTTTAAAATCCGACCCGGATACAACACTTACAGTTCCAGCGGCAGCTGATGGTGTTATAAGTGTAGGAGCATATAATCATTATACAGGGGCTGCTTATTATGAAAGTGGGCGTGGATATAGCGCTGACGGAAGGATTAAACCTGATTTTGTTGCACCGGGTGCGGGGGTATATGGAATTGCTCCATCTGGAGGCGTTAAGGTTACTGGAACAAGCTATGCAGCGGCTTATGCCGGGGGCTGTGTTGCACTTTTATATTCATATCAGGTAAATGTAAAGAATAGTCAGATGATTAATCATAACGATATTAAAGCACAGCTTATAAGAGGTGCAGTACGCTCAGAATATATGGTATATCCTAACCCTGTAGCTGGTTATGGAAAACTGAATATATATACAACATTTAACATGATGAGAATATCTTAGGTTGAAATCACTGGTGTTATATGCTAAATTGTTCATACATGACGAAAAGAGGAGATAGAGAAGTATGAAATATAAGGCATTGGCACTGGATTTGGACGGAACATTAACTAATAGAGAGAAGAAAGTGCCAGTAGGTAATAAAGAAGCGATTGAGAAAGCGATAGATGCAGGTGTTAAGGTTATTCTTGCATCAGGAAGACCGCTTTTTGGAATAACACCAATAGCCAGAGAGCTTGAGCTTGACAAAAAAGGTGGTTATATACTGGCATATAATGGCGGCTGTATAGTTGACTGCAAGACAGGGAAGCAGATGTCTGCGACAATAATGCCACAGGATTGTATAGCAGATATATGCAGTCTTGCAAGAGCCAACGGTGTGTATGCTCTGACATATGCTGATACGCAGATAGCTGCTGAGAGTGATTCTGATGAATATGTAAAGAAAGAAGCAATATGCAACAGTACTACAATCAAGAAAGTAGATGATTTGCGCAAATTTGTGGATTATCCTGTAGAGAAATTTCTGGTTGTAGGAGAGCATGAAAAGCTTCTTCCTGTGCAGAAAGCCTTGTTAGATAAGCATGAGGGAGTAATCAATGCATTTTTTTCAGAGAGCTATTTCTTAGAGGTAGTACCTGCGGGAGTTGCAAAGGATGCATCTTTGGATAAGCTGCTCACAATGCTTGATATAACAAGTGAAGAACTCGTTGCATGCGGCGATGGAATGAATGATATTCCAATGTTAAAGTATGCAGGTCTTGCAGCGGTTATGGAGAATGCATATCCTGAAGTTAAGAAATATGCAGATGTCGATGTACCATCTAACGATGACTGTGGTGTGGCATATGTTATAGATAATTATATATTATAATAATGGATTATAAAAAATATACCCCCGGCGGTTTTATTGGCTGCCGGGGGTATGTTTTATTGATTAATTAGAATTGTTATTGAGACTGTCAACATATTCATCTACATCGAATACATCACCATTCTGAATCTTACTCATAAGCTGGATAGCTGTATTAATACTGTCTGCGTAAGGATATACAACAGAAGCACCTCTAAGGCCGGTTATCTCAAGATAAGCAGGACCCTGTCCAGCAGGTGGCTGAGTTGATCCTTCAATACTGTATGTCTGTATGTTCCATGCTGTACTGTCGCTTAACTGAAGCTTAACAAGATCAGATATTGTGCTTGTTGGAATATTAGTAAGGAACATATCACTAACAGCATCAAGTACGGCTGAATACTTGGTAAGTATTGCAGGTGAAGTAGCTTTCTGTAAGATACCCTTGATGGCGGCTGTCTGGTTACGTCCACGCTGGAAGTCTCCGGCAGCAAATGCATGTCTTTCTCTTGAGAATGCAACTGCCATCTCACCATCACATTCATTAGGTCCCTTGACGAAATGATATGGAATAGGAGAAGCATCTTCGCCACAAGTAAATTCTACTTCTGAGTCAATTGTGATTCCACCAAGTGCATCTACAACAGAGACGCAGCCTGTGAAATTAATCTTTACATAATAATCAATGTCAATGCCATACAGATTCTGGAGAGTGTCAATAGAAGCTTCTACACCGTAGTTTCCAGCATGTGTAAGTTTATCATAACCTTTTCTTCCATCAGGTCCGGTAATCTTAATGTAAGAATCTCTTGGTGTTGTAACTAGGAGAATCTGCTTTGTTTCAGGATTAATAACGGCAACTATATTAACATCACTAAGTGCATTATTAGAGAGTGCTGAATCGGCACCATCTTCACTTGAGATACCGGAAACATATATTATAAATGGTTCTTTCTTTACGTTAACGTTGGATTTCTGGACAGTAACAAGCTTCTTATATTCGTATTGCTTAATAATCTTAACCTTGGTATCAAAGTCTTCATACTGTGAGGCAACAACCTTAAGCATGGAATCATTCATAACAATTGCCTGAACCTCTGTATTATCATAAAAGGCAGTTACAAGGTCATCCCATGATTTGTATTCTGCAAGTTCCAGGCTGCTCTTGTTAAGCTCTGATTTAACAGAATCAAATGCTGTCTTGACATTAGCGTTGCTTGCAGTTGAATTATAAGCAAACTTGTAATTGGCAAGATCATTTAAAGAGGAAGCCTTGTCATCTGCCAGTACAACTACATCAACGATGTCAGTGTTAATCTCAGGAAGATTAAGTTTATTAAGGACAGAATCAAGCTTAGATGATACAAGGTATATGAAAACAATCACTCCTGACATAAGTACTGCAAGAATCTTACCTATAATATGAGCCTTCGTAAACTGCGATGTGAAATCGTACAGGAATATCAGCAGTAAAAATGCGTTGACCGCAATTAAATACTTCAATGGAAGAATATCTAACTTAAATATATTAAATAAAAGTAATCCCGATACAATAAGCTGTATCAGAACTAATATAAGACCAATAAGTGTACCCCAGCCACGCCTTTTTCTTTTTCGTTCTTTCTTAGAAAGCTCTTCTTTATTCTTAAATAAATATTTCATATCGTCTTTACTTCTTGTAAAAAAATTAGACATAATTCACTCCTTAATTACAATAGGATAATAAAAAAATAACGAATACATTCTACCATGATTTTATCAAAAAGTAAAACTTAATTATCTTAAGCAAGAAAAACAACATACCTTAGATATAGGCTTATTTTAATTAATATTATTACAAATAACTTAAAGTTAATAGGCAAACGCTATAAAAAACTTGCGGAAATTAACCAGAACAGATATAATAACGCTAGAATTGATGTGCAGTAATGTACAATCTTAAATAATAATTTAAAGGAGTGTTTTAAGGTTATGGGGTATGTTGATGAAGTATTAGACATCGTGTCTAAGAAGAATGCAGATCAGCCTGAATTTTTACAGGCAGTAACAGAGGTTCTTGAGTCTTTAAGACCAGTTGTTGAGGCTAACGAGGAAGTTTACAGAAAGAACGCTATTCTTGAAAGAATTACAGAGCCAGATCGTCAGATCATGTTCAGAGTTCCTTGGGTAGATGACAAGGGACAGGTACAGGTAAACAGAGGTTTCCGTGTACAGTTCAATAACGCTATTGGACCATACAAGGGTGGTTTAAGATTACATCCTTCAGTAAACTTAGGCATCATCAAGTTCTTAGGTTTCGAACAGGTATTCAAGAACTCACTTACAACTCTTCCAATCGGTGGTGGTAAGGGTGGTTCTGATTTTGATCCTAAGGGCAAGTCAGACAGAGAAATCATGGCATTCTGCCAGAGCTTTATGACAGAACTTTGCAAATATATCGGTGCTGATGTCGATGTTCCAGCTGGTGATATCGGAACAGGCGCAAGAGAAATCGGATTCATGTTCGGTCAGTATAAGAGAATCCGTGGAATGTTCGAAGGCGTACTTACAGGTAAGGGACTTACATACGGTGGATCACTTGCAAGAACAGAAGCTACAGGTTATGGTTTATTATACCTTACTAATGCTTTATGGAAAGATAATGGAATGTCACTTGAGGGCAAGACAGCAGCTGTATCTGGTTCAGGTAATGTTGCTATCTACGCTATCCAGAAGGCACAGCAGTTAGGTGTTAAGGTTGTTACATGCTCAGACTCAACAGGCTGGATTTATGATCCAGAAGGAATTGATGTTGCACTTCTTAAGGAAGTTAAGGAAGTTAAGAGAGCACGTCTTACAGAATACGCTGCTGCTAAGCCATCAGCTCAGTATTTTGCTAAGCAGAATGGTGAACACGGAGTATGGCAGTACAAGGTAGATCTTGCTCTTCCATGTGCTACACAGAATGAGTTAGACATCGAGGATGCTAAGATGCTTGTTGCTAACGGTGTTGTATCTGTAACAGAGGGTGCTAACATGCCTACAACATTAGAAGCTACAAAGTATCTCCAGGAGAATGGTGTTCTCTTCGTAGGTGGTAAGGCTGCTAACGCTGGTGGTGTTGCTACATCTGCTCTTGAGATGAGCCAGAACTCAGAGAGACTTTCATGGACATTCGAAGAAGTTGATGGAAAGCTTAAGGGAATCATGGAAACAATCTACGCTAACATTTCAGATGCTGCTAAGAGATATGATATGACAGTTGGTGGAAAGACAGACTATGTTGCTGGTGCTAATATCGCTGGTTTCGAGAAGGTTGTTGACGCTATGCTTGCTCAGGGAGTTTGCTAATTACAGGCTTTAATGTAATAATTGTCTTATAATATGATTTAATTGTAAGGTTCTGCAGACAATATGTCTGTAGAACCTTTTTTTACTTGGCAGATTGCGAAAAATGATTTATATTATATGATTGTAGAAGTATAAAAATGGAGGTCTGTATGAGAAAGAATATAGCAAGAGTATTGCTGTACACAGCATGTGCGGTACTTGTTGTTTTTTATATATTAGTATTATGGTGGGGAAAGAATCCTAAGGTTGGAACAGAATACCGAATGTACTATCTGACACATGAGCTTACAGACTGGCCGGGTTATGGTAATCTGAAATATACATTTGGAACGAAAGAGATATGTACAGAACATAAAGACCGTAATGGTAAAGAACAAAGCAATGTCTGCAGCCGTAAAGGTCAGGGCTGGCAGAAAACAAAGAGATATGAAGGAACGAAGAATACAGACAAAGATTCATATATATACTATATTCCGGAGGAATCATCTGATAATATATATCTTGTATGTGATATTACGGAATATGATACAACAGCCTCTGGTGATAAAGGAATTGAAGTATATGTGAATGATAAGCTGATTGGAAATATAGACAGCAAGGGAACAACGAAGCTAAAGGTAGGATATGTCAGCAGTGATGAGCTTCTTACAGTGAAGTTTCATGCTGACAATGCAGAATATACTCTTTACAGTATAAGCCTTGATAAAGGTCAGGCGGAAACTTAAATCCAAAGATGACAGAATATGTGTAAATGTATAGAAAGGTAGAATTATATGAAGAAATCGGGATTTAAATCATTATTAAAAAAGATCAGGCCATACGCAGTACCTGGTATAATAACAGGTCTGGTTATGATTGTAATACTTATACTTAAAGGTATATGGCCTTTTGGAAGCAGCAGAATAGATTATTTTGACAACATGCAGCAGGTAGCACCGCTTTATGCACATCTGTGGGATTTCATGCATGGTAAGGCATCAATATGGTTTGACTGGTATACAGGTCTTGGAACAAATGTGTCAATGAGTATATCAGCATTTTCAATGATTACACCGTTTAATCTTTTATTATATTTTGTTCCAAGAAGTTACATATTAGAGAGCATATCAATAATTACACTTGTTAAGATGATATTCATGTCAGTTGCAATGTATGCGCTTATTAATAAGAAATACAATAATCTTGTGTATGGATTAAAGGTTATGTTTTCATGCATGTATGCCTTTTGTGGTTATGTAATTCTCTATGGTTCATGCTTTACACCATGGATGGATATAGTTGCATTTTTCCCTATTCTTATAATGGCATATGACAGAATGCTTGAGACAGGAAAGAAAATGTTATATATATGCATGATTGCGTTGTGCTTCATAATTAATTATTACTTAAGTGCAATGTCACTTATATACATATTTCTTATCTGTGGAATAAGAATGGTAGTTATGCAGGAGAGAAAGCAGTGGAAGGAAACTGCATGGAATGTCGGTATAGGCACAATTGCAGGTATCGGACTTTCAGCATTCGTGCTTGTTCCTGTATTTGCACAGCTTTCTTCATCACAGAGAGGTGGTGCGTCTAAGGGGCTTTTATCACAGTATGCAGGCTGGATAACAAGTTCAATCGTTACAGATGGTGCAATGGCAGCACTGCAGCGCTGGATGATGCTTTATGGACTTGCATTCGTTATAGCAGTTATTATCATGGGAATAAAAATATATAAGTCAGACAGAAAACAGCTTATATATTCTGTAGCCATGCTTGTTGTTGCATTAGGTCCGGTGCTTATGGAGGCTACTAACCTTATGTGGCATTTTGGTTCATATAACGGATATACATTAAGAAACGGATATCTGATATCGTTCACGCTTATCTGTGTTGCTGCAGGAATGGCTGAGAAAATGTTTGCAGATATACCATTAAAGAGTGCGTTTTATCGCAGGCAGACAGCGGTAGTAGCGGTAATTGGTGCAGTATATGTTATGATTTATAACATATTACCAATAAACAATGAAATGCTTGCAATGGCATTTTTTATAATGATATTTGCAATAATGTTTGCAGTGTATATGTTTATGCTTATAAGGAAGAAAGAATTTAACTGTAAAACAGTTATCCTTGTTATTGCACTTGAATTGTTTATCGGTGCATATGCTCTTATAGGACCTCCTAAGTTTTATACATATGAAGATTATCAGATTGGTGATTATGTGCAGTATGCCAATGATGCGGCAGACAGCCTTGATATAGAAGAGTCTGCTACAGACAGAATAGTAAATCCTGATATCAGTCTTAATGCCAATTATCCTCTTATATTGAGAAGAGGAGCATTATCAAGCTTTACAGCAGCTTTAGAGGACGATACACAAAGTTATGCCAAGAGATGGGGATATTCTAAGTATTTTCTGTGGCTGTTAGATTCAGGTGGAACAGTATTCAGTAATGCAGTGCTGCATGTTACACAGGCAGTTAATATCAATGAACTTGACAGTGCTTTATATACATTAGAGAGGAAGGAAGGCGATTACAGCCTTTACAACACTAATTATAACCTGCCATTTGGATTCTGTGTTGACAGCAGCTTCAGCAAGCTTGATATGACTAATGTTGACTGGATTACATACCATAACAGAATGTATAAAGCAATGACTGGAGATAAAGAAACATTTGTAACAAGAATATATCCACAGGCAGAGACTGCTGGCAATATTAAGTCCATGACTATTAATGTCGGAAGCAGGAGTGCTATATATATGAATATTGCAGATGTGAAGAAGCCTAATGCGGATGCTAATGCATCTAAACTTGAGAGCAGCATACATGTATATGTGAATGGTGAGGCAGTTGTTGTACCTACACTTGGAGATGTTAATAATACAGCATATTTTACGGATTATAATAATAATCTTCTTTATCTTGGCATATTTGAAGATGAAGATGTTCAGATTAAGATTGAATATGATAAGTCTAAATATATGAACCAGAGTAAGATGACTATCGGACTTCTTAATATGGAGAAGATGGATAAGCTCTGTGAGGATTTCGCAGATAAGCAGACAGATGTTTCATATACTAATAATACGCTTACAGTTAAGATAAACAGTGATGGAACTAAGGATTATGCCCTGATACCGGTTATTAAGAGCGCTAACTGGACCGTGACACTTGATGGAAAGACAGTTAAGACTAAAGAGATAGCAGGGCTGTTTACAGGTGTACAGGTTCACGAAGGCGAGAATACATTAGTGTTTACATTTGTGCCAAAGGGCAGAAATGCAGGACTGCTTATTACACTTGTGACATTGTTAATAACTGTGTTATGCCTTGTGATTAATTATAAGAGAACTATAAATGTTCCTGTATGGGCTAAGTACTGTGCACAGTATATATATATTGGATTGTTTGCAATAGTTGTGGCTGCAATGTTTGTAGTACCTGTAATAAGTACAATCCCGGCAGCTATATATCATATAATCCGTATATTATTGAAATGAGGCATTAGATGAACAGACTAAAAAATAATGAGAATTGCAGGCTTCTGTTAAAGATATTGATTATATTTGCGATATCAAGACTGATTATGCTTATCATGGTTCCTGTGTATAATGGAATTATGGGGACACACAGATCATTTCTGTTTCTTATGAACGAGTGGGATGCAAAGAAATATGCCTATATAATCAATCATGGCTATACACACCCTACGGATATTGATCCTCAGGCTAACTGGGCGTTCTTCCCATTATATGTTATCGTGTGTGCAGCATTAAAGGCAGTGACAGGCGGGCTTATTAATACTTATGTTATTGGAATGATAGTATCTAATATATGTATAATTATTGCAGCATTCTTTGCTGTTAAAGGTCTTAAGAAGCAGACTTCTATTAAAGAAGAATATACTATGATTATGCCAGTGCTTTTATTTATGGCACCTTACACCTTCTATTGCAGTTCTGTATATACGGAAGCGATGTTTATAATGTTCATTGTACTTTTTTTCTATTTCCTTTTTGAGAAGAAATACATGGCAGCAGGAATTATGGCAGCATGCTCAAGTGGAACAAGAATTGTAGGCTGTATACTTGTATTTGCACTGGTTGTACAGCTATATATTGACATGGAAGGAACTAAGATAAGCTTTGGCAGGGTTAAGACATTTGTAATGGATATGCTTAAAGCACCTAAGAAGATACTGTCAGTGCTTGTATGTCCGCTCGGTGCATTTGCATATATGGCATTTCTTAATTTCTTCTGTGGTGATGCATGGGCATATAAGAATGTCCAGATTGCATGGAGAGAGGATGAGTATTTCCCGATTATAGGCGTGCTGTGGAAGGCCTGTACAGGACAGATTGAGCCAAGATATACATATATGGGGTGGTTCTGTATTGCAATACTGATACTTTATGGATATATGTTTTACAGAAAATATTACTCAATGGCAGTGTTCGGGATTATATCACTTCTTGTGCCATTGACATCACATGTTATGAGTACATGCAGATTTACGGCAGGAACATATGTTGCATTTGTGGGAGTGTATGACATACTTACAAGATGTAATAAGGCTGTAAGATACATTATTATGGCGGTTCTTATTGCAGTCGAAATATATCTTTTGTTCTTATGGTACAATTCAGACTGCTGGCTTATGTAGCAGTCAGAAGAGGAGGCAGATATGTCAGATATAATATCAGAGATAAGCAGAATCAGTGAAGATGAGCTGCGAATGCAGATAGCGCTTATTGACAATGTTAATATATCTAATGCGGTTAAAGAGACCGGATACAGGCTGGTTAATGTGCTTGCAGATGTTGCCAATTCATTTACACAGAGTATAGGAATAAAGAATTCGATTGATTATGAGGTAAAAAAAGTATCAGATCTCGTACGGGAAGACTGTCTTCGCTATAAGGCGTTAAACAGGGAAAAACTTGAGAAAATGTTATATGAGCGGCTTGAAGTGATGTGTCCTGAAATTGAAGGAGACATGAAGGATAAGGAAGTAAAAGAGCAGATGTCCAGATACATTATTGATGAGGCGGCATCTGCATACGGAATTAATAAATATATGTCACCCGCTCATAAAATAGAAGAAATAAGCATAAGATATAACAATGCATTTTTAAATAATATTATGAACCAGATACGTAATCTTACAGCTGTCCAGAAAAAGTCATATGCTGAACAGGTTGGAAGAAAATTAGGGGTTGCTTCAATGGAGACTAAACGTGAGGTTCAGAAAAGTCTTATGCCAGAGAAATTCAATGGCGAGGGAATTATAGATGTACTCGGCAGACAGAGAAGTACGACAAAGCTTGAAGCTGCAATAAGACTTCTTGGGGAAGATGCATTCTGGTCGACAGAGGCGCAGGTAAAGACAATGTATCAGGCAGTCAGAAATATGACAAGAATATCAAAACTTCAGGCGGCGGGATACATATGGAAGGTAAGCCATGCAAATGATATCAAGTTTTATGCACCATCAGACCTTATGCCGTCTTATATTGCTGCGGACAAAAAGAAAGCCGCTGATGATAAGGACAGAGAATACCGTGTTATGTGTAATCAGGTTGAAAAGGCACGCAAGGAATTAGAAAAATGTGAAAAGGATGTTTCTGTAAAGACAGACAGGATGACTGAAGCACAGAAGAAATATGATGCTGCCATGGACAGGCTTAATATTGCACAAAATGATTTTGCAAAACTTGAAGATGTCAAAGATGATTATATTAATAACAGAAAGACAGAAGATGAATCAAAACGATATTATGCACAGGTTAATGATACAAAGAGGGAAATGGACAGAAGTCTTGATGATAGTGACAGGAAGAAAAAAAGACTTCAGGAGACAGAGAAAGAATTAAAACTTGCATGTGAGAAGGCAGAGGAGAGAAAGATATATCTTGAATCTGTACAGAAAACGGCAGATGAAGAGACCAAAAAAAGAGCAAAGGAACTTAAGATAAAATGGACAGCCTTTTTCTTCAAATATTCATTTGATGATGAAGTATTTGAGTCTGCTGTGAGTATATTTAGCAGGGAAGAGTTACGATATATTGAAGAAACTTTAAAAGAGGCACATGATTCGGCTTCTATGCTGGCAGTAGGGGATAATAATGTGATAAGGGCATATACTGGTGGAAAATACACAGCTGTTATCACATATGAGGACAGACATATTATTTCTATACAAAGTATGTGACATCCGGAAAGGAAAAGATGAGACATGTATAATGAGATTGTGAATAGTCTTGACAGTATAAGTCAGTTTGCATCATCTACAGGATTAGAAAGAGGCAGACAGTTATTACATGATATGAATAATCCAGAGAAGTCATTAAAAATAATACATGTTGCCGGTACTAATGGAAAAGGATCGGTGTGTGCTTATATTGCAGGAATTTTACAGCATAATGGTTATAAGACAGGACTTTTTACATCTCCTCATCTTGATGATATAACAGAACGTATAAGAATCAATGGAATAATGATTTCACAAGAGGATTTTGAAGAAGCATACTGGTATGTGGAAGAACACAGGACACAGGAGCTTGCGTATTTTGATTATCTTTTTGGCATGGCAATGTATTATTACAGTAAGCATGATGTGGATTATGTTGTTATGGAAACGGGTCTTGGCGGAAAGCTGGATGCAACTAATGCAGTCGATAATCCGGTTGTCTCAGTAATAACAACAATATCGCTTGAACATACTGCAATTCTTGGTGATACAATAGAAAAGATTGCAAATGAAAAAGCAGGGATAATTAAACCGGGAATACCGGTTGTGTGCAGCGGCATAGTGAAAGAAGCTGCTGATGTGATAAGAAAGCGTGCAGCAGACTTTGGATGCGACTGTCATGTGGTTGACGACAATACATTTGAACTGATACAAAATACATACGGGTATATTGATTTTTTAATTCATAATGAGTATTATAAGAATGATTGCTTCCGGTTAAGTACAAATGCGTTGTACCAGATGGAAAATGCAAGCATTGCACTTACGGTATGTGCTAATCTGTGTGACAGGGGGATGATTAAGCTTGACAATAAAGCAGTCAGTATGGCAATGTACGATACACACTGGGCAGGAAGAATGGAACTGTTAAGAGACAATCTGTATGTTGACGGAGCGCACAATCCACAAGGGATTCAAAGCTTTGTAGATTCAGTAAACAGTCTTTATGAAAACAGTCGGCTTGATAAGGCAACATTACTTTTTTCAGTAGTAAGTGACAAGAATTATGACAGAATGATTAAGATACTATGCAGCTGTAAGCATTTCAGACAGATATATGTTACAATAACGGGCGGTGTCAGAAAGCTTCCAGCTGATATAATAAAGGAAACATTTGAAGCACATATTAAGGATACACCGGTATATATATTTGAGAGTGTTGAAGAAGCTATGAAAAAATGGGATAACAGACTGATGTTTGCAACGGGGTCGCTTTATTTAGTTGGTGATGTGGACCGTGCATTGGAAGGAAAGGAAAATAATCATGATTAATTTTGATGAAGAGATACAGAAGTTTCAGCCAAGTCTTGAAGTAGAAGATGCTGAGGACGCAATATATAACAATGATGTACCGGATATCACAGATCTGATATCACAGATACTTAGCGGAAAGAATACAGATAAGTAGTGAGGGGTGGACATATGAGATGTTATAAATGTGGAAGCTTCCTTACAGATGGTGATACATGTCCACAATGTGGAGAGAATGTAAGAATATATAAGAAGACAGCCAGAGTATCAGATGCATATTATAATGCAGGACTATATAAAGCAAGAGTGAGAGATTTAACCGGTGCAGTTGAATCTCTTAAGATAAGCCTTATGATTAACAAGTACAATACCAATGCAAGAAATCTGTTAGGTCTTGTTTACTGTGAGATGGGGGATGTAGTTGAGGCGTTAAGCCAGTGGGTCGTAAGTAAGAATTTTACACCTGAAGGCAATATTGCAGGACACTATATTAAGAAGATACAGACTAACCAGAACAGATTTGAGATGATTACAGGTACTATCCGTAAATATAATCTTTCTTTGAAATATGCCAAGGAAGGCAATCTTGATATGGCTGTAATACAGCTCAAGAAGGTAGTTGCCAATAATCCACAGCTTATTAAGGCACATCTTCTGCTTGCACTTATATATATTAAGCAGGACGAGCTTTCAAGAGCAAAAAAGATGCTTAACGCTGTTCTTGCAATAGATAAGAATAATACACTTGCACATATTTATCAGAAAGAGATAGCAGAAAGAAATGCAGCAAAGAAAGCGGAAACATCAGGCTCTTTCCTTCCTAAGAGAAAGGAAAAGGATATTGATAAGAAACCGTTAAGCGGCAACGATGTTATTCTTCCAAGATCGTCATATAAAGAACCAAGTAATGGTGCAATAACAATAATAAATGTATTGGCAGGTGTTGTAATAGGCGCAGCATTAATATGGTTTCTTATTGTTCCGGCAAGGAATAAGGGACTTACACAGGATTATAAGAAAAGTCTTCAGGAGTATAGTGAGCAGTTATCTTCTGGTAATGTGGAACTGAATTCTATGCAGAAAGAACTTGAAGAGGTTAAGGCGCAGAAGGATGCGCTTGAGCAGCAACTCGGTGTTGTCAATGGAACAGAGGGAAGCAACAAGCTTTTGGTATCAGTAATAGAGGCAGCAAGTGATTATATTGCAAATAAGCCTGATGATGCCGCGAATAAGCTTGTTGATATAGATGTCAGTGCACTTCCAAGTGAGTCAGCAAAGACTTTATATAATACAATAGCAACGGCGACACTTCCGGCAGCAGCACAGACCTTCTATAACACAGGAATGACAGAGTATTACAAGTCCAACTATGAAGTTGCGGCAGATAATCTTGTCAAAGCATACAAATGTAATAACAGTGCAGATTCAGCTTATTATGCAGCTAAGTCATATGTAGCATTAGCAAAGACTGATGATGCAAAGAAATACTATAAGTATATTGTGGATGATTATTCGACTAGCGGATATTACAAAGAAGCCAGCGATTACGTTAATTCACATTGATGAGGTACTAAAAGATAAGCCCCCGGCAAAGATAATTCTTTGCCGGGGGCTTTGTTGCAGAATTAGTGAAGTGTAAAAGCAGAGAGGAAAGAGGAGATTATTATGTCAAAACAGGTTAATACAGCGGATGAGCAGGATGAAATCCAGCATATGGATTATATATACATGGTTAATGATGACAAGCTTATGATACGAATGAATGCAGAACTTGACCATCATCTGGCAGAAGAGATGCGTCAGGTTATAGATGATGTAATAGATAAAAGAGGAGCAACTCATATAGTATTTGATTTTACTAAAGTGGATTTTATGGACAGTGCAGGAATAGGACTTATTATGGGGCGCTACAAGAAGGTTATGGATAAAGGTGACATAACAATCGTGGGAGTTCGTGAAAGTGTTAAGAGGATACTTCTTATATCAGGACTTCATAAGATAGTTAACATATATGAACTTAAAGGACAGGAGGCATAAGTATGATAGAGAATAACAATGTTGAATTATTATTTGAAGCCAGGTCGGAAAATGAAGCATTTGCAAGGGTTGTTGCGGCAGCCTTTGTTACATATTTAGATCCAACAATCGAAGAATTGCAGGACATAAAAACAGCAGTTTCCGAGGCAGTAACTAACGCAATAGTCCATGGCTATGATAATGGTCCGGGAAAAGTAAGAATGAGATTAAAGGGCATACAGAATCAGGTAATAATAGAAGTGCACGATGACGGTCTTGGCATGGAAAATGTTGCAAAAGCAATGGAACCTCTGTATACAACCAAGCCTGAACAGGAACGTTCAGGAATGGGATTTTCGTTCATGGAGGCATTCATGGATGATTTAAGAGTTGCGTCGGCACCGGGCAAAGGAACAACAGTTCTTATGAGAAAGAAAATAGGGGAGTAATTGATAGGATGTGATGCTATGGATCAGACTAAGGATTGTACCAGGGAATTGATCGCTAAAGCACACAATAATGACAAAGAGGCCAGAGAGAAGCTGGTAACAGATAATCTTGGGCTTATATGGAACATAATTAAAAGATTTAAGGGGAGAGGAACAGAACAGGAGGATCTGTTTCAGATAGGCTGTATAGGGCTTATAAAGGCAATTGATAATTTCAATCTGGATATGGATGTTGCATTTTCAACATATGCAGTTCCTATGATAACAGGTGAGATAAGAAGATTCCTGCGGGATGACGGAATGGTAAAGGTAAGTCGTTCTATAAAAGAAAATGCAGTAAAAAGCATGAGAGCGGCGGGGCAGCTCCGTGACACATTAGGGTGCGAACCGACAGTAGAACAGATAGCAGCTGCCTGTGAGCTGTCAGTTGAAGACATAACACTGTCAATGTCAGCTTCCATGGAGGTTGAATCAATATATAAGACAATCTATCAGGGGGATGGAAGTGAGGTCATGCTGATGGACAAGTTAGAAGATAAGGCAGACATTGGGGAAACTGCGTCAAGTAAAGTGGCACTTGTACAGCTTATGGAGACGCTTTCTCAGCGTGAAAAAGAGCTTATCAGAATGCGTTATTATGATGATTACACACAGATGCAGGTTGCTAAGGAGTTCGGAATATCGCAGGTGCAGGTGTCGCGGATGGAGAAGAAGATATTGAGCAGTATGCGCAAGCGGCTGTTTGCGTGATAGGGTTCATTCGGTATATGGCAGCCCCGCCGCTGTGTCCGTCTATGGCATATGCCCTCAGGATTTCTTCATCTAGTGGGAGTAAATGCCGCCATCTGTATAGTTTATTACGGTGCGGATAAACAAACGCGCTTCGCTTGAACGAGTTTATCCGCACCGCCCTTTTACAGACAGCGGCATTAACTCCCACACGATTCGAAATATTCGGGTGTATACCATAGACAGACACAGCGGTGTAGTGTTTATGCTGAATGAAAACAGTGATGGGACTGTTTTGTGCCGGTATGGAGTGCGGTGGGCTAGGGCAGGCTGTTGCAGAAATAAAAGCTTCATGAATAATTCTGCGGGCATGTACAATACTAATACTAGCAACGGAGGGTTTGTTATGTCAGAGAAGATTTATTTGAAGATTGACCAGAAAAGGTATGTTAAGAAGCCTAAGGTCACTATTGGGGATGTGATGACTGTTTATTGTAGTGATAAGGATATGATTGAAAAAATCGGACATATAACGCTTGTGGAGTTTACGCTGGGCAAGTATGACAGGAAGGTGCTTGATGCACTTGATGTTGTGGGGATTATTCAGAAGGAGTATCCGGATGCAGATATTGAATGTCTTGGGGAATGTGATTTTGTTGTTGAGTACAAGAAACCGGAGAAGGAAGGCACAGTGCATTGGATTAAGGTAGCTGTTATATGTTTTATAACAATGGTTGGAAGCGGATATGGAATTATTGCGTACAACAATGACGTAAGTACGACGGATATATTTGACCGGGTGTACGAGCTTCTTGGAGCTTCTGCATATAAGGCAACAAATGTAATGGAGATTGCCTATGCTGTGGGATTGTTTATTGGGATTGTTATATTTTATGACCATTTTGCAGGACAAAAGCTGTCAAAAGCACCAACACCGCTTGAGGTTGAAATGGATAAATATGACAAAGATATATCAGAATCTGTTATTGACAGGGAAGGTGGAAAATGATAGCGGTTATTATTCTTATAGGGGCTATGTCGGGAGTGTTTACTGCAGCAGGACTTTTTGCACTTATAACCAGCGTTGGTGTTATTAACAGATATGCTGATGTCAGCGGGACAAGCAGACATGTGTCTCTGTATGAGGAATGTATAATAATCGGTGCGACGGCAGCTAATGCTGTATATGTTCTTGGAATCACGGTTAGAATAGGAATGACGGGCTGTATTATATTCGGGTTGATATCCGGGATATTTATAGGCACATTTTTAATAAGCCTTGCAGAGACAGTTAAAGCATTGCCTATATTCGTTCACAGGGCAAAGGCGGGCACCGGTCTTGGTTTTATTGTGGCGGCGACAGCGGCAGGAAAAGCACTAGGACAGCTTGTATATTACTTATATATGTATTGATTTTGCATTGCAAAAAGGGAGGATTTATGCACGATATTAATTCTGAAAGCGGTACCAAAGCTGATATTGAAAAAAGAAATGAAAGCTATAATGCTTATGTAAAAAATGTTACGCCTAAAGGAAGCTGTGTGGCAAAATGCTTTAAGGCATTCATTGTTGGTGGCTGTATATGTGTTGCAGGACAGATTATTTTAAATGTATGCAGGTGGATGAAAGTGCCTGACACGGATGCAGCATCGTACACAACACTTACACTTGTATTTTTAAGTGTAATTCTTACCGGACTTAATGTTTATCCGTCTATAACAACATTTGGTGGAGCAGGAAGTCTTGTTCCGATTACTGGATTTGCAAACAGTGTTGCAGCACCTGCTATTGAGTATAAGAAGGAGGGGCGGGTGTTCGGTATTGGCTGTAAGATATTCACGATTGCAGGTCCTGTTATTCTATATGGAATATTTTTTAGCTGGTGTGCAGGACTTATATATCTGGCTTTAAAGCTGATACATGTGCTGTGATTCTTGATTAAGAAACATCTGTATGGTAGAATCATAGGAACTGTTTTAAAGAAATGCGTAGGATACGAGGATAATATGGGAACTTTTTTAGAAGATTATTATAATAAATTTAATGAAGAAAAAAGACTGACTTCAAGGCACGGACAGATTGAATTCCGTACATCAATGCATTATATACATGAGTGCATTGAAGAATTAAAGAATGAAGGCAGAGAGAATATAAAGATTATGGATATAGGTGCTGGAACAGGCAGATACAGCGTTGCGCTGGCTGAGGAAGGCTTTGATGTAACTGCAGTTGAGCTTGTAAAGCACAATCTTGGAATATTGAAATCCAAGAATTCGTCAGTTAAGGCTTATCAGGGCAATGCACTTAAGTTAAAGCGTTTCGAGGATGAAACATTTGACATAACCCTGCTGTTTGGGCCGATGTATCATCTGTTTGGACAGGAGAATAAGGTTAAGGCATTAAAGGAGGCCGCCCGTATTACAAGGAAGGGTGGCTTTATTCTTGTTGCTTATGTTATGAACGAATATGGTGTTATTACATATGCATTTAAGGAAAGACATATTAAAGAGTGCATGGAACAGGGCAGACTGACAGAGGATTTCCACACGATATCTACAGAGCAGGATCTGTATGATTATGTGCGTCTTGAAGATATTACAAAAGTTAATGAAGCAGCAGGATGTGAACGGGTGAAGATTGTTACACCGGATGGACCGGCTAATTACATAAGACAGTTTGTGAATCAGCTTGATGAGGAGGAATACGAGATATTTTACAGGTATCATCTTGCAACCTGTGAAAGAGCTGATCTGCTTGGTGCTGCAGCACATACGCTTGATATAATACGAAAATAATACATAATTAATACATTTTTGGACAGACTACTTATAAAGACTAATGGCACATGAGTATGTGCGGAAACGAGGATTATGACTGGAAAACAGAGTCTGTTATTTGACAAAGATGTATATGTGAGATGTGCTGCAACAGTGGTTGGAAAGAAAGAGGCTGATGGTCCGCTTGGTGAAATGTTTGATGTGGCAGTAGAAGATGATATGTTTGGAAAGAAAAGCTGGGAGGAGGCTGAGAGCCACATTCAGGAGATGGCGGTTGACAAGCTGCTTATTAAAAGTGGCATGGCTGTATCAGACATAGATTATATCTATGCCGGAGACCTTCTTGGACAGCTTATTGCTACATCTTTCGGACTTATGAAATATGAAGTACCGATGTTTGGTCTGTACGGAGCATGTTCAACGATGGGCGAGGCGTTATCACTTGGTGCAATGTGTGTTAATGCCGGATATGCGCAAAATGTAATTGCCATCGCGTCAAGCCATTTTGCAAGTGCTGAAAAGCAGTTCCGTTATCCGCTCGAGTATGGAAACCAGAGACCAGTTGCATCTACATGGACAGTTACAGGAGCAGGGGCGTATATCGTCGGCGATAAGCCTCTGGATAAGAAAAAATGTGTTCTCATAAAGGGTATTACAACGGGAAAGATTGTTGATTACGGCGTTAAGGATTCAATGAATATGGGAGCATGTATGGCTCCAGCAGCAGCAGAGCTTATAGAAGCTAATTTCAAAGACCTTGATGTTGATAAGGACTATTACGATGCAATATTTACAGGCGACTTAGGAGAGATTGGCAACAGGATATTGTCTGAGCTTCTAAAAGAGAAAGGCATTGATATTGCTGATAAGCTGTATGACTGTGGAATGCTTATATACGAAGGGGAAACTAAGTGCTCAGGAGGAAGCGGCTGTGGCTGCAGTGCAGTTGTTCTTGGAAGCTGTATTATGGACAGGCTTATAAGAGGAGAATATAAAAGGGTTCTTTTTGTTCCTACAGGAGCTCTGTTATCTACCGTAAGTTACAATGAAGGAAAAAGTGTGCCGGGTATAGCCCATGGTGTAATTCTTGAAGGAAAGGAGAGTTAAGGCCATGGATTTTGTTAAAGCATTTGTATGCGGGGGATTAATATGTGTTCTTACACAGATTCTTATGGAAAAGACAAAGCTTATGCCGGGAAGGATAATGGTCATTCTTGTAACAACAGGAGTTGTACTTGGAGCAGTTGGAATATATGAGCCGTTTGTTAAATTTGCAGGAGCGGGAGCAACAGTTCCTCTTACGGGATTTGGCAATGTCTTATGGAAGGGGATGAAGAAAGCAATAGATGAGCAGGGATTTCTGGGGCTTTTTACAGGTGGATTTACCTCATGTGCAGTTGGAGTGTCAGCAGCACTTATATTTGGATTTATTGCGTCGCTTATATTTGAACCTAAGATGAAGAAAGAATAAAATAAAAGGATAGTGGTCCAATTGACCACTATCCTTTTTTAATGATTAAGGCCGTTTGTCAGATGAATTAGTTTTACCAGATGTCTCTGTTGAGGCAGCTGTTGATTCTTTAGAATTGTTCTTGTTGCTGTCTGTTCCGGTTGTAACTTTGGAAGGCTTGGTTTTTGCACTGTGAATAGTGCATAACTTAGATAACTCAGTATCTGTAATTGAGATATCAGCATCCCATGTCTTGAATTCAGAACCATCTTTATCCTCACCAAGTTTATCGGCAGAAGATTTCTTTCTCATAATCTTAGTTGTAACACTTGGACAACCGGAAGTAGCAATATCTCCGGATTCGTTGCATATTGAAACCTTAACATGTGTTGTACAGTATTCAGTAGGAACTGTGTCTTCAGTGAAATATTCTGTTATAACACAGTTTCCTTCAGGGTCCTGGTCACATAAGCCCTCAACAGGAAGAAGCCCTGACTTAGAGCATACAGCCGCCTCTACAATACCAGATGGCTGTTCATAACTTCCAGTTGGAAGATTAAGATTTTCATGAATTGTCTGCATAATTGTACGCCATATAACATTGTGGTTGACAACATTTCCAAGCTCTTTGGAGTTATCATCATAGCCTGCCCATATTACGGCTGTATAATATGGAGTGAAGCCACAGAACCATCTGTCGCTGTCGAACTGTGTTGTACCTGTCTTACCTGCTACAGGCTGGCTTGAAAAGTTAGCTGTACGTGCAGTACCGTCAGTAGCAACAGAGCGTAATCCCTGAATAAGAAGCCAGTCAGAATTCTCATTAAGTACCTTATGCGTTTCAGGTACAGAATTATCGATAATAATGTTGCCTTCTGAATCAAGCACTTTTGTGTAGTAAATAGGCTTTGTGTAAGTTCCTTTATTAGCAATGGCTGCATAAGCGGAACACATGTCAATATTGGAAACACCTCGTGTCATACCGCCAAGTGCAAGTGATTGTACAACATCGTGTGCACCGTTGATTGCATTTTTAGGAGAAACCAGCGTTGAAATACCGAATTTCTCAAGGTAATTATAACCAACCTGGGGTGTAAGCTTTGAAAGAATCTTAACAGCAGGTACATTCTGTGAAACGGTAAGAGCTTCTCTTAATGTCATCAGACCTCTGTATTCACCTTTTGTAAAGTTAGTAACAAGCTTTGCATCAGTTCCTGAATAATAATAAGGAGCATCATCAATGGCAGATGCCAGAGAATATGTCCCTGTATCAAGGGCGGGACCGTATACAGCAAGTGGCTTAATACTTGAACCCGGCTGTCTTGCAATGTCATTAGAAGCACGGTTTAAGCTTCGGTTAAGAGTTTTATCACCGCGTCCGCCAACCATAACTTTAACATGTCCGTTGGTCTGATCCATTACAGTAAATGATATCTGGGGCTGTATTGTAAATGTAAGTGTCTCAGCATATATTTCACCACCCTCTTTAAGGAGCTCCTGTTTATATGCTTCAACATAACTTCTTGCGGCATCTTCATCGGTCATCGTAAGACTGAAACTGGTATCTCCAAGAGTCTTTGTGTACCAGTTAGCCATTGAATTGTGTGAATAATATGAAAATGATCCATCAGTCTGCTTTATTGTTAAAGCATAATTGATAGAAAAATGTGTATTATCATTGTAGTTGCCAAGATCATTGATAACATCGTCAGCAACTTGCTGCATCATTGTGTCCTGAGTTGAATAAACCTGAAGTCCGCCACGATATATAAGGCTTGTAGCCTGTGCTTCTGTATATCCCTTCTGTGACATAAGGTCAGAAGTAAGCTGATTGATAAGTTCATCAACAAAATATGAATAAGTTGTAGTTGATGTTCCGGCAAGTTCAATCCCTTCAAGTCTTGCATAGACATCATCGGAAACCGCTTCATCATATTCTTCCTGGGATATATATTCCTGCTCTTTCATATTGAGAAGGACCTGACTCTGCCGGTCTTTGTTTCTGTCGGCATGCCTTATTGGATTAAGACCTGTAGGACTTTTAGTGATGGATGCAATTACAGCACATTCACTGATAGAAAGCTCTGATACATCCTTGTTAAAATATCCTCTGGCAGCAGCCTGTACACCATAATATCCGTTACCAAGGTTAATGGTATTAAGATAATTCTCAAGAATGGAATCTTTAGACATTACTGTCTCAAGCTTTATAGCCAGATATTGTTCCTGAACCTTTCGCTTAATCTTTTCAATTGTAGATTCGTTAAAAGCATTAAAAACATTATTCTTTAGAAGCTGCTGTGTTATTGTACTTGCACCCTGTGACATCTCACCTGATGAAAGTGTAATTGAAGCAGCTCGTAAGATACCTCTCATATCGATACCATTATGCTCATAGAAACGCTCATCTTCTATAGCTATAAATGCATGCTGCAAATCTTTAGGAATCTGGTCAATTGTTACATATGTCCTGTTAGCTCCGGCAGAAGAAAGTGTCTGTATTTCATTCTCATCTGAATCATATATCTTAGTTGCAAAGCCTTCAGGCGAAACATTGACAGATGCAATGTCAGGGGCATTCTCTATAATTCCCTGAAAGGAACCTAATACAAGGCATGAGCCGGAAACAACAACAGCTATAGCAGCAACTAAAGCCAGTTTTATGAAAAATATACCTAATTTGGTGCCCAGCTTGGTAGTAGCTGAATTAAGCAGTCTTTTCTTTTGTTTTATGCCTTTACCACCATAATTCATATATTGTCCTCCTTAATAAAGTCATGATATTATAACATAAAAAGGTATGACAGGCAATCAATAAGGCTGTATAATAACTAAATATACATATATATAAGAAGGAATCAGATAATGAAGAAGATAATATCAGGTGGAACAGGTGAATTTACAGATAAGAAATCAAGATTTATAGCTAACATTTATCATATTGAAGATGAAGATATGGCAGTGAAAATAATAGAACAGCTTAGAAAGAAATATTGGGATGCACGACATAACTGTTATGCATATGTTTTAGGAGGCAAGAGCGAGATACAGAGATTTTCAGATGATGGTGAGCCGTCAGGCACAGCAGGTAAGCCGATACTGGAAGTAATTACGGGAAATGAATGCGGAAACTGTCTGTGTGTTGTGACAAGATATTTTGGAGGTGTTCTGCTTGGAACAGGCGGGCTTATAAGAGCGTATACTAATGCTGCCAAGGAAGCACTGTCCGTCTGCAGACTTGGTGAGCTTACAGAGGGTGTGCATGCATTCCTTGATGTTGATTATAATTATGTGGGAAAAGTGCAGTACATATGTGCACAGAATGATATAACAATAGTTAATACAGAATATGCCGATGGCGTTACATTTGAACTGATGATGGAGAATGCAGCAAGAAATGTTCTGGAAAAGAATATGACAGAGATGTCATCGGGAAAGATATGCTTAAGGGATACATGCAGCATGCAGATGTACAGAGATGATACAGGAAAATTGTGCAGATGATACCTGAAATATGAATAAATTATTAACAGTGGTAAAAAATCACAATACAATGGTCGGATTCTGCTTTAAAGAGTATATAATGTGTAAATGTGATGTAAAATAATCTAAAAAAACCAAGGCACATAGTGCATTTTTTACATAAAAACACAAAGATTATATGAAGAAAAACTATTCTCACAAAATGATTTTTGATAAAAATTTCAAAAAAATGAAAAAATTATGAATGCGGGAAATGGCATAAATACTGAGTTTTCACAGAAAAAGCAAAAAAAATACAATAATTGTTAAAATTAGCCTTGTTAAAATAGTACAAAAATGCTAATATATCAATGTCTAAAAACGAAACGGGGAGAGAATCCCCGCGAACCAAATTAAGGAGGGTTTTAAGGTTTATGAAAAAGACATTAAAGAAGTTTGCTGCAGTAGGTTTATCACTTACTTCAGTTATGGGCCTCGTAGCTTGTGGCTCTAACAGCGGCAATCAGGACGCAACAAAAGCAACAGTTGATTGGGCTAACGTACAGAAGCCAGAGCAGTTCACAGTTATGGTTGATGGTACTGTAGTTAAGGAAACTAACGGTGCTCAGGAATTCTACAAGTATCTTGGCGACCTTACAGGTCTTGATATTAAGTGGATTCGTCCAGAACATTCTAGCTACTATGATTCAGTTAAGAATGCATTCGCTTCAGGTGATATCCCTGATGTAGTTCTTCTTAGCTCAGATTTCCTTGCTAACTTTGCAGCTAACGGATATCTCTGGGATATGACAGATGCTTGGAATCAGTCAGCAACTAAGAACTCAGGAAGACTTATCGATCAGGCTGAGATTATTCAGTCAGGAAACATGGTTGCAGGTCCAGACGGAGAGAAGGCTCTTTACGGATTTTCACCAGCCCGTGGTAATGGATGCTGTACATACATCAAGTCTTCAGCTTTAACAGCAGCTGGATACAACCCAGAGGAAGTTGCATCTAAGACACTTACATATGATGAGTATTACAAGATGCTTAAGGATATGAAGGCTGCTTCAGCTAACCAGAACTTCGTTATCTCTTGTTCAGGTTTCATTGCTGGTGGTAACAAGGGTACTCCAGAAGCTCCATATACTAACTATCTTCCAGAATTCTATCAGAATGCTAACTTCACATTCTACTATGATGAAGCAGCTAAGGAATACAAGGATGGATTCGCTCAGCAGGATATGAAGGATGCTCTTGCAAGACTTAAGACAGCTGTTGATGATGGTATTCTTGATAAGGCTTCACAGAACCAGACAACATCAGATGCTCGTAATAAGTGGAACGCTAAGGATGCTTCAACAGCTTCTTCAGTATTCACATACTGGGCAGGTACATGGGCTTATACACTTCAGAACTCTATGGCTGATAAGACAGATAAGATTATCGCTATTAAGCCTATTAAGGAGCTTGGTACATATAAGGAGCGTCTTGCTACTGCTTGGTGTATTACATACAAGGCATATGAGAATGGTAAGGCTGAAGGAATCTTCAAGTACTTCATCGATACTATGCTTGATGGTGGAGATATCCAGATTGCATGGCAGTATGGTGCTAAGGGAACTCACTGGGATGATAAGGCTGAGACAGTTACAGTTTACAACTCAAAGGGTGAGGTTGATGAGAAGAAGACTCAGACATATGAAGAAGGTGTATTCCACTTCCTTCCAACTCCAGAAGATAATACAAAGCTTATGTCTAAGAACCACATTGATAAGAGCTTAGCTATTGCTACATTTGGTGATAACATAGATCCAGGTAACAAGAGCGTTGACCCACTTATCACAGAGAACTATGCAATGTTCAATGCTAACAGCAAGCTTGAGACTCCACTTTGGAACACAGAAGTACTTAGCAACAATATCTCTGATATCAATACTAAGAGACTTGAAGTTGTTTCACAGGTAGTTCTTGGCGAGAAGACATATGATGAAGCTATGGCTGATTACAAGAAGCAGGTTGGTGCTAAGTGTGATGCAGTAATTGAGTCATTAAACGAAACAATTAAGAAGTAATTTAAACAATAATAATTATTAGATGTTTATACATCTTATGTTAGTATGGCGGCGCAGAGAAATCCGCGCCGTTTATACTGACAAAAAGGATTTGCTTATGAAATTTATTTAATAGGCATACGATAATAATTAGGAAAGAAGGTAAAAAAATGCAGTGTCCATCTTGTAACACAGAGCTTCCTAAGAAAGCTAAAATATGCCCTAAGTGCGGAACAGCAGTAGGAAAGCCAAAAGGAAATATTAAATTGATGGCCATCATCGGACTTATTATCATGCTCATTGCCAGTCTTTTACCTCTTGTTCAGTCAGGAGAGAAGATTAAAGAAGGCGTTTATCCTATAGCATATGCTTTCAGTTACATGAATATCAGTATGCCAGTATTATGGTATTTATTCATCGCATGTATCGTTGTTGGTATCATACTTGTAGTAGCCAGAAAAGAATTCTTTTCTATCATTACTACAGTAATCGCAACTGTTCTTACAGTTGTTTCTGTATTTGCAGTTCAGTTTACACTTGTTAATGGTAAGGTAGCAGGTGGTGGACTTAAGTACGTTAATGTTAACCTTACAGATATTCTTAGCAATGGATATAATGGCAATTCATATCATATTGGTTGTGGATTTGTTGTACTTGCAATTGGTATAGTTATAGCAGTTGCAGGATGCTTTATTGATATTGTTAAGCCTTTCAAGAAAGATCTTCATGTTGATGCTAAGTATCTTTCTAACTCATTAAACCAGAGCCTCACAAATAAGATGTATTATTACAGAGGTTTCTACCTTATGTTTGTGCCAGTTTTCGTTATGATTATGTTATTTAACTACTGGCCAATGCTTGGTGTTCGTTATTCATTCACAAAATATGTTATCGCTAATCCATACTACATTGGTCTGTATCATTTCCAGACAATGTTTACTAACGATATCTATTTCTGGCAGGCATTCAGAAACACATTAGTTTTGTCATTAATTAAGTTGTTCTTAAATACAGGTGCAGCAGTTATTATCTCACTTCTTCTGAATGAGATTACTAACATGATTTTCAAGAAGACAGTACAGACAATTATCTATCTTCCTCACTTCATGTCATGGGTAGTTGTTGCTTCAGTATTTAAGATGTTACTGGCTCCGTATGATACAGCTCCAGTCAACTCAATTCTTATAAATATGGGTGCTATTAGTAACCCTATTGATTTCATGAACAGTACAACATACTGGCGTGGAACATTCTATATCATGAATGTTTGGAAAGATACAGGTTGGGGAACAATTCTCTTCTTGGCTACATTGTCAGGTATCAGCCCAGACCTTTATGAAGCAGCACAGATTGATGGTGCTAACAGATTCAAGAGACTGATATACATTACATTACCAGCTCTTGCTAATACAATTATTACAGTATTCATTCTTAACCTTGCTAAGGTTATGAACCTTTTTGAATCTGTATTCGTATTGCAGTCACCTATTACATATGCTAAATCACAGGTTTTACAGACATATGTATATACTAAGACATTCAGTGGTGGTAACTCAGATTATGGTTATACAACTGCTGTAGGTTTATTTAAGTCTTTCGTTGGTATGATCTTAGTTCTCGGTTGTAACTGGGCAAGTAAGAAAGTACGTGGACGAGGAATTGTATAGGAGGGAATAGATTAATGAGTGATAATCAGACACTAGTTTATAAAAAGAAAAAGAAAAAATTCAAAGTATTCCCAATTGTTAATGCAATTTTATTCATTATTATTGCATGTGCAATTATGATTCCTATTTACAAAGTAATTATTACTTCAATAGATGCATATTCATCATATGATTTTAGATGGCTTCCTCAGAAGTTCTCTTGGGGTGGTTACCGTGCTATTGTAACAAGATCAAACCTTTATCATCCATTCTTAATCTCAGTTATAACAACTGTTATAGGTACATTCGTTGGACTTTTAGTTGTTACACTTGGAGGTTATGTATTAATTCAGTGGGAGATGCCAGGAAGAAACTTCTTCGCTTATATGCTTCTCTTCACAATGATTTTCGATGGTGGTATGATTCCTAAGTTCCTTGTTATCAAGCAGTTAGGATTAATTAATACTTTGTGGTCGGTTATTCTGCCAATGGCTATTAACGTATATAACTTGGTACTTATGAGAAACTTCTTTGAGGGTATTCCAGAGTCACTTTTTGAAGCAGCTCAGATTGATGGATGCTCACCAATGGGTATCTTCTTCAAGATTGTACTTCCTCTTTCAAAGGCAGCTCTTGCATCAATTGGTTTGATGTTCGCAGTAAGCTTCTGGAATGATTATACAAACTTCAAGATATATATTAATAAGAATAATCTTTACAACTTCCAGATTCAGTTAAGAAGTATGGTTGTTGATAGTGATATTCCTAATGATGGTGCTGTTAACCCAACAACAATTTCTAATGCAGCAACTATCGTAGCTATCCTTCCTTTCATGATCATCTACCCATTCTGTCAGAAGTACTTCGTACAGGGTGTTAACGTAGGTGCCGTTAAGGAGTAATGTTAATATTTTGAATTTATTTTGGACGAGCCTTAAAAGGCTCGTCCTTTTTTGCGCGAGTAGCGAAAAAACTGTATTTTTATTCGTCATTACCAGTCAAATAGTGGAATAATACTGTTTAACATGTTACAATAAAATAAATATTGGTTAGGAGGAAAAAGGCTTGGATAAAAGTTTTGAAATTAAAGGATACATTAATAATGTATTAAAAGAAACCGGGCTTGAAGGAGCAGATGCATTTGATAAGGCACTTCTTCTTAATGCTTTAGGTAAACTTGAAGCAGCAGAGCATAGTGATGAATATAAGGATGTTATTACAGGTGAATTAGATAAGCTTATACAGGATAATACTATTAATATAGGCGAGAATGACCTTGTTAATTACATGTATGGTAATGCATGCTATAGTGTTGGAAAGAATGATATTGCTGTTAATATTGCCAAGCAGACAGAGAGACAGTCAAGAACAGAATCAGGATATTTTACAGGAGCTGAAGGTAGCAGATGCTTATGCACTGCATTTAAGGCTTTAAGCTTCTATATGAATTATGAGACAAAAGATGGTGGGAAAGAACATTATAATGATATAATCGCGCAGTATAATGCAATATATGCAGAATGTTTTGAGAACGCAGGAAAGGCAGCACATGATGGTGATGCTAAGGCTGTAAAAGCACTTGCTTTATTTGCTGCAGGAGCAGTTGATACACTTGAAGTTATGGACCAGGCGTTGTATGAGATATTTGCAAGAATAAGAGAAATGTATAAAGCAGCAGTTTCAGTTCTTAATGATACGATTGATAATACAGATTCGCAGTTTGTAAAGCTTATATATGCATATGCAGTATTGAAAGGATGCCGTATGAAGCTTATACAGACAGAAAAATATGCATCCAAGGCTGAGGAAATCTTTGAAAAAGCTACTGACAAGCATGTTGCGGATAAGAGCGGTGTGGCTGTATCAGCGGCATACATAACAGCTTACAGTGAATATATAAGAAACAGGGATTATCAGGATTACGGACGCAGCAATGGAGGTGTATTATGGAGTTAAAGTTAGTTATTAAGACAGGAAGAAGTGCTGTAGTAGAATTTGATGACGGTGGAAAGTATTATTCTAAGGAAGAATACACACTCCTGATTAATGGAGAAGAATATGGCAAGACAGAAAAGGTTGTTACAACAATATATGGTCTTAAGCCAGATACAGAATATAAGATTACAGCGGTGTATGCAGGAAAAGAATACGGACCTGTTGAATTTAAGACGGATTATGAATATGTAACACTTAATGTCAGAGAATTTGGTGCGTATGGTGATGGAGAACATGATGATACTAATGCAATCCAGTGTGCGATTATGGCTGCTCCTAAGGATTCCAGAGTATTAGTTCCAGAGGGTGTTTATAAGATATCAAGTATATTCTTAAAAGATAATCTTAATCTTGAGCTTGCTAAAGGAGCAGTACTTTCAGCATTTACAGAAAGAGATAAGTTCCCTATATTACCGGGACAGATTGAGACATACGATGAGAAAGATTATTACAACCTTGGTACATGGGAAGGCAATCCTCTGGATATGTTTTCAGCAATTGTATGTGGTATCAACTGTTCAAATGTTACAATTACAGGTGAAGGAACTATTGATGGATGCACAACTCACGATAACTGGTGGAAGAATTGTAAGATAAGAAATACTGCGTGGAGACCAAGATTATTCTTTATCAATAACTGTAGTAATGTTACTATGCATGGAATTACAGTTCAGAATTCACCATCATGGACAATCCACCCATATTTTAGTAAACATCTTAAGTTTATTGATGTTAAGATTCTTAATCCTGCTAATTCACACAACACAGATGGTCTTGACCCGGAAAGCTGTCAGGATGTTCTTGTGCTTGGAACATACATTTCAGTTGGTGATGACTGTATAGCAATCAAGTCAGGCAAGATATATATGGCTCAGAAGGAAAAGACTCCTACAGAGGATATGACAGTACGCCAGTGCTGTATGAGAGACGGACACGGTGCAGTAACAGTAGGAAGCGAGATTGCAGCTGGAGTTAAAGATGTTCATATCAGAGACTGTATGTTCATGAATACAGACAGAGGTTTAAGAGTTAAGACAAGAAGAGGCCGTGGTAAATTATCTGTACTTGATGATATTTCATTTGAGAACATTGATATGGATAATGTTATGACACCATTTGTTGTTAACAGTTTCTATTTCTGTGATCCAGATGGAAAGACAGAATATGTTGGTTCTAGAAAGCCACTTCCTATTGATGACAGAACACCTTCAATCAAGAGCCTTACATTTAAGGATATCAATGCGAAAAACTGCCATGTTGCAGGTGCATATATATTCGGTCTGCCAGAGAGTAAAGTTGAGAAGCTTACATTTGAGAATATTAACTTCAGCTATGCTAAAGATGCGAAGCCGGGGGTAGCAGCAATGATGCTTGGCTGTGATGAAGCAAGCAGACAGGGACTTATTGTAAGTAATGTAGAAAAACTTATATTAAAGAATGTCAATATTGAGGGCTGCGATGGAGAAGCAATTGTGGCAGATAATGTTGATAAGATTGAAAGAGATTAGTATAAATATACAGAAATATGAGGAATAATCATGAATTTACATGCACCAAAGGGAATTGATGTTGAGAATTGGTTCATTGAGTGCTATAGGAAGCATAAGGGGCATCCGTTAAAGATACTTATAGGGCTTTATAAGGGAAATTATAATAAGTTCTTTCTTGCAGTATTATTTTTCTTTATAAAGCATGCCCCTGTGTGGGTGCTGCCAATTGTTACGGCTAATATTATTAATGATATTACAAGTGGTTCGCCAGATACTGTACAGAATATTATTATTCAGGCGATAATTATGGTTGCATTAGTTGTTCTTAATGTGCCAATGAATTATCTGTATACAAGATATAAATCATTAGCAACAAGATATGCAGAAACAGGACTTAGAAAAGCACTTGTAAGGAAACTGCAGCAGCTTTCAATTTCGTATCACAAAGAAACACAGTCGGGTAGGCTGCAATCAAAGATAATGCGAGATGTGGAGGCGGTTGAGACACTGTCAACACAGATGTTTTTAAGTATATTAAATATTGCACTTAATATTGGAGTCGCACTATTTGTTACAGTATCAAAGAGTCTTATAGTATTCTTATTCTTTCTTCTCACTACACCTCTTGCAGCGGCAACTATGGTATTTTTCAGAAATATTATGAAGAAGAGAAATACTGAGTTCCGTAAGGAGATGGAAGAGACGTCTGCAAGGGTTATGGAGATGGTTGAACTTATTCCGGTTACAAGGGCACATGCACTTGAAGAGGAAGAAGTAACCAAGATGAGCGGACAGCTTTTTGCAGTTGCGGAGAAAGGCTATAAGCTTGATGTTATACAGGCATTATTTGGCTCGGTTGGATGGGCAATATTCCAGGTTTTCCAGGTTGTGTGTCTGGGATTCACAGGATTTCTTGCTTTAAAGGGAAGTGTTGGTCCTGGAGATATTACACTTTACCAGAGTTATTTTGCAACAATAGTAAGTCAGGTATCATCACTTATGTCGCTTATACCGGTTATTGCCAAGGGAGTTGAGTCGGTTAATTCTATTGGAGAAGTACTTCTTGAAGAAGATATTGAATGCAATGATGGGAAAGAAGCACTTAAAAGTGTAGAAGGCGAGTTTGATTTTAAAAATGTCAGGTTTGCCTATAATAATACAGATAAACCAGTACTTCATGAGCTTAATCTTCATGTCGATAAAGGACAGACGATTGCACTTGTGGGAGAATCAGGAGCTGGTAAATCTACAATTCTTAACCTTGTTATAGGCTTTAATTTCGCTACAGACGGAGTTGTTACAATTGATGGACATGATATGAGAGATATTGATCTTAGAACTTATAGAAAGCATCTGGCAGTTGTACCGCAGACATCAATATTATTCTCAGGAACTATAAGAGATAATATAACATATGGAATAGATGATTTCGATGAAGAAGCCCTTAATAAAGTTGTGGACGCAGCTAATTTAAGAGATCTTATAGATTCACTTCCAGATGGATTAGATACAGTTGTGGGAGAGCATGGTGGAAAGCTTTCAGGAGGACAGAGGCAGCGTGTATCGATTGCAAGAGCACTTATGAGAAATCCTGAAGTAATAGTTCTTGATGAGGCAACATCAGCATTAGACAGTATATCTGAGAAGCTTATTCAGGAGGCACTTAATAATCTTACTAAAGACAGGACAACATTTATAGTTGCACATAGATTATCGACTATAAAGGGTGCAGACAGAATAGCGGTAATAGCAGATGGTCACTGCGTTGAATATGGAACATATGATGAGCTTATGGAACTTAAAGGCGAATTCTATCAGATGAAATCAATACAGAGCTAAAAAATAAAAGGAGGCGGGAATATAACCCGTCTCCTTATTTATATGCCTGTCGGTTTTAATTACTTATTCTCAGCAAACCAGATTCTGAGTGTAGAGATAAGCTTTTCCTTAGAATCAACATCTAACTTCTGTACAATCTGCATGATTTCATTGTCAAGAGCTGTATTCTGGTATGACTTGTCAACGCTTCCTGCAAGATAATCAAGAGAAACTCCTGTAAGCTCTGCATAATATGAAAGCATTCTTAATGTCATAAGGTTACGGCCATTCTCAACGTTACTTATGTAACCAGGTGTAACCTCTAATGCCTTAGCAACGTCTTCCTGTGTAAGACCGTGTGCAATTCTTAACTTCTTAACTTTAGCTCCTAAATCGCTATCCATAATTCAAACCTCCTAAAAATAATTACTTTTTGTTTGCTCTGTAACGAGCTGTGTGATCAAGAATCTTCTTACGGATTCTAAGACTCTTTGGTGTTACTTCAAGTAATTCGTCTGTGTCAATATAATCCAGTGCCTGCTCCAAGCTAAGAATTTTAGGTGGAACAAGACGGAGAGCCTCATCAGCACTTGAAGAACGAGTGTTGGTAAGATGCTTTGTCTTGCATACATTAACCTCAATATCCTCAGTACGAGGATTTTCGCCAACGATCATTCCGGCATATACCTTCTCACCAGGTCCGATGAAGAGAGTACCTCTTTCCTGCGCATTGAAAAGACCATAAGTGATAGCATCACCGCTTTCGTAAGCAATAAGAGAACCATTCTTTCTGTAAGAAATGTCTCCTTTGTATTCTTCATATCCTTCAAAAGAAGAATTGATAATACCGTTACCCTTAGTATCAGTAAGGAATTCACCTCTGTATCCGATAAGACCTCTTGAAGGAATAGAGAACTGAAGTCTTGTGTATCCACCGTTAATTGGTGACATACCAAGGAGTTCGCCCTTTCTCTGGCTTAACTTCTGGATAACAGATCCTGTGCAGTCATCTGGAACATCGATATAAGCAAGTTCCATAGGCTCAAGCTTCTTACCTCTCTCATCTGTGTGGTAGAGTACCTCGGCTTTACTTACTGCAAATTCATAACCTTCTCTTCTCATATTCTCAATAAGAACTGAAAGATGAAGCTCACCACGTCCTGAAACCTTAAATGAGTTCTCAACGCCAGGTGTTTCCTCAACTCTTAAACTAACATCTGTATTAAGTTCCTTGAAAAGTCTGTCTCTTAAATGTCTTGAAGTAACGAATTTACCTTCTTTACCTGCAAGAGGACTGTCATTAACCATGAAGTCCATAGAAAGAGTAGGTTCTGAAATCTTCTGGAAAGGAATGGCAACAGGGTTGTTAAGTGAACAGATTGTATCACCGATATGAATATCAGCAATACCTGATACAGCAACAATTTCACCGATTCCTGCTTCGTTAACTTCTACCTTATTAAGTCCGTTAAATGTATAAAGCTTAGTAATTCTTACACGCTTCTTAACGCTTGGATCATGGTGGTTAACAATCATAACCTCCTGATTAACCTTAAGGCTTCCATTATCAATCTTACCTACGCCAATTCTACCAACGAATTCGTTGTAGTCAATAGTAGAGATAAGCATCTGTGTATCTGCATCAGGGTCACCCTCTGGTGCAGGAATGTTATTGACGATACAGTCAAAGAGTGGCTGCATGTCTTTCTTTTCATCATTAAGGTCAGCCATAGCATAGCCTGACTTAGCTGAAGCAAAGATGAATGGACAGTCAAGCTGATCTTCATTAGCATCAAGGTCAATGAAAAGCTCTAAGATCTCGTCGATAACTTCTTCAGGTCTTGCTTCTGGACGGTCTATCTTGTTAATACATACTATAACAGAAAGATTCATGTCAAGAGCTTTCTGTAAAACAAACTTTGTCTGAGGCATAACACCTTCGAATGCGTCAACAACAAGAATAACGCCGTTAACCATCTTAAGTACTCGCTCAACCTCGCCACCGAAATCAGCATGGCCAGGAGTATCAATAATGTTAATCTTAGTATCCTTATATGTGATAGCTGTATTCTTAGAAAGAATAGTGATTCCTCTTTCTCTTTCGATATCATTGGAATCCATAACTCGTTCAGCTACTTCCTGATTAGCTCTGAAAGTTCCGCTCTGCTTTAACAGCTCATCAACAAGGGTTGTCTTACCATGATCAACGTGGGCAATAATTGCAATATTACGAATATCTTCACGCTTTGTTTTCATTAATAATGTCCTTCCTGAATTAAACTTAAAATATCTTCTATGATTAGCAACTTTTATATTCTATCACAATATTCTTAAAAAACAATACTAAATATATAAAAATTTTTTTATTTTTTGAACACATATTATTCAAAAAGTTTTTGTAATATTTGCGAAAACGACATCATATACATATTAGAGAAAACAAAGCACATGCCACAACACATTGATAATAAGGTGGCAAAGAAGGGAGAAATACAGAATGCTTGATAAAGTAATTGAAAACAACAGAGTGTGTATCATTGGAGAGATTGTCTCAGAGTTCACTTTCAGCCATGAGGTCTTTGGAGAGGGCTTCTATATTGCTAATGTATCAGTGAACAGATTAAGTGATATGGTGGATGTCATACCACTTATGATATCTGAAAGACTCATTGATGTTACTAAGGATTATAGAGGAATGAAGATTGAGGTTGCAGGACAGTTCCGTTCATATAATAGACATGAAGGAACTAAGAATAAGCTGGTGCTCTCAATATTTGTAAGAGAATTAAGATTCTTAGAAGATGACGAGATGCCTGAAGAGCAGTCTAAGTCCAACCAGATATTCCTTGACGGATATGTATGCAAGCCTCCTATTTATAGAAAAACTCCATTAGGAAGAGAAATTGCAGATATCTTAGTGGCTGTAAACAGACCATATGGCAAGTCGGATTACATACCATGTATAGCATGGGGAAGAAATGCAAGATTTGCAGGAGGTCTTGAAGTAGGTGCACATCTTCAGGTTAGCGGACGTGTACAGAGCAGAGAGTACACTAAGAAAATAGGAGAAGAAGAGGTTGAGAGAAGAGTTGCTTATGAGGTATCAGTAAGCAAGATTGACCTTGTTGAAGATGAGGAATAATTAAGACAACATTTATGTTCTTTAGTTTAAGGATATATATTGACATAACATTATCAGAGTGATATAGTCACATTAACTGTAAGGGTTTCCCCTGCAGCAGGTAGAGGTCGCACGATTCAAGAGTAATTATCCTGATGTCCCGGAAGACATATGAAGGATAGTAAAAGGGGAAAGTGCCGAAGAGGATTGTTTCCGGAGCAGTCTTACTGGGCGTAGGATTAATAGTTTTACGACTGTCATCGAATAGATGGAGAGCTACTTAAAGGACTATTACTATGATTTCTTTAAGAGCCAGTCTGTTTGAGCAGATTGGCTCTTCTATGTTGTTGAGCTACCCACATAGGTAGCGATGAGAATAGACAGGAATCATGTACATAATAATAGCTGTTAACAGCGGAAAGAAGGATGGTATGTCAGTATTTACCGGAGCCGGTGTAGCGATTATTACACCAATGAAAGCTAATGGAGAAGTTAATTATGATAAGCTTGGAGAATTCCTTGATTACCAGATTAATAACTCAACAGATGCAATTATTATCTGTGGAACAACAGGAGAGGCATCAACACTTACACATGAGGAGCATGTAGAAACAATCAGATTTGCTGCTGATTATGTAAAGAAAAGAGTTCCTGTTATTGCAGGAACAGGTTCTAACTGCACAGAAACAGCTATATGGCTTTCACAGGAAGCTCAGAAGGCAGGAGTTGATGGATGTCTCGTAGTTACACCATATTATAATAAAGCAACACAGAAGGGTCTTATCCAGCACTATACTGCAGTTGCGAAGTCAGTAGACCTTCCTATCATTATGTATAATGTTCCAGGAAGAACAGGCTGCAATATCCAGCCAGAGACAGCAGCCAAGCTTGCTAAGGATGTTGACAATATCGTTGCTATTAAAGCTGCAACAGGTAATCTTGCACAGGAGAGCAAGACAATGGCATTAGCTGAGGGAAGACTTGATATGTACTCAGGTGAAGACGGACTTATTGTTCCTCTTATGTCAATTGGAGCAAAGGGTGTAATTTCAGTATTATCTAATGTTGCTCCTAAGCAGACACATGATATCTGCGCTACATTTGCAGCTGGAGATGTTGCTAAGGCTGCACAGTTACAGTTTAAGGCATTAGAGCTTGTAGATGCATTATTCTGCGAGGTTAATCCAATTCCTGTTAAGCATGCACTTAATCTTATGGGATGGGATATGGGACCACTCAGAAGCCCATTATGCGAGATGGAAGAGGCTAACCTTGAGAGATTAAAGAAAGCAATGGTTAACTACGGAATACTTTAATTGACAGGAGAATGAACATGACAAGAATAATTATGCATGGCTGTAACGGCCATATGGGACAGGTCATTACAGGAATAGTTGCTAACGATGCTAATGCACAGATAGTAGCAGGAATTGACCTTCGCGATGACGGACATAACTTATATCCGGTATTTGCTTCATTAGAAGAATGTAATGTTGAAGCAGATGTTATTATTGATTTCGCATCAGCTAAGGCAGAGGATACACTTGTTGACTATATTAAGAAAACTAAGATTCCTGCTGTAATATGTACAACAGGATTAAGCGATGAGCAGATTGCATCAATCAATGAAGCATCAAAGAGTGTTGCAATATTACGTTCAGCTAATATGTCACTTGGAATCAATACATTATTCAAGCTTTTACAGGATGCTGCCAAAGTGTTTGCGTCAGCAGGCTTTGATATTGAGATAGTTGAAAAGCACCACAACCAGAAGCTTGATGCGCCAAGTGGAACAGCTCTTGCACTTGCAGATTCAATGAAGGAAGTGCTTGATGATGATTATTTCTACAGATATGACAGAAGCCAGTTAAGACAGAAGCGTGATCCTAAGGAAATCGGAATCAGTGCCGTAAGAGGCGGAACTATTGTTGGAGAGCATGAAGTAATCTTTGCTGGAGAAGACGAGGTTATAGAATTCAAGCATACCGCACATTCTAAGGCTGTATTTGCAAAGGGTGCAGTTGAGGCTGCCAAGTTCCTTGCAGGAAAGCCGGCTGGAATGTACGATATGAGAGATGTTATTGCAGCTAAGAACTAGTTTTCAGAACAGTTAATATAATGATATTCAATGCGGCTTGCTTCGGTGAAGCCGCATTTTTTATATAATGCCACAGCTGCCATGTTATTGCTTGTTACATTAAGTACGAGTGGAAGTGAAGCAATGTTAAAGTAGTCTTTAAGAAAATGCTTCATAAGGCATGTACCAATGCCTTTCCCACGAAGCTTCTCATCAACGAATACTCCGTATACATTGACAAATGTGTTCTGTGTATCAAGATAAAGAAGCGCCACAGGTTCTTCATATTCCGGCAGATACATAAGATAATCCTCACCCTCAAGATAATATTCGGCATTGTCAGGCTCTGCAGCCTGTATTGATTCTAAGTTAAAATGTGCTTTATCAAGCTGGTACAGATATTCGTAGAAACATACATCACCACATAAAGAACAATTAAGAAGTTCTCCGCTTATAGGCGCAATAAGCTCTAAATTGCCAGCAGAGCTGCTTTTAAGCTTTCTGTAACAGATGGATAGCATATTATGAAAATGTCCTCTATGGCGAAAATCAGGTGCTACAAGACCTGAAACTTCAACATATCCGCATTCATCATTGATAAGCAGTCCAACAAAGCCATACATTACAGGTGAATCTGTGCTGTCATCAACAAGCGCACACTGGATAAAGCTGTCGTTATGGGAATCACAGTAATAAGGCTCGTAGCCGTCACATTTGTTAATAAGTTCTTCAAGAGCATTCATTAAAATGCTGTCCAGATAGTCAATCTCAATATATTTCATAGTGGTTCTCCAATAAAAGTTTATAAAAATATTACTTTGAAATAAGAAACATTTGTTTACAAAAGTGTCAAAATGCCTTACTATATAAAGGTATATACATCAGTATAACAAAATAATTGATTTACCAGCAATAGGTTATTGGGAGGATTTACATGGGTAAAGTAGCAATACTTACAGACAGTAACAGTGGAATTACACAGGCTCAGTCTAAGGAGCTTGGAGTTAAAGTTATACCAATGCCGTTCTTTATAGATGGAGAACAGTATTTTGAAGATATTAATCTTACACAGGAAGAGTTTTACGAGAAGTTACAGCAGGATGCTGATATATCAACTTCACAGCCTTCTATTGGTGAGATGCAGGACGCATTTGATGAGCTTCTTAAGGAATATGATGAACTTGTATATATTCCTATGTCAAGCGGGCTCAGCGGAACATGCCAGACAGCTACTATGGTTGCTGATGATTATGATGGAAAGGTTCAGGTTGTCAATAACCAGAGAATTTCTGTAACCATGAGACAGTCTGTTCTTGATGCGAAGGAGCTTGCTAAGAGAGGTAAGTCTGCGGCAGAGATTAAGGAGATTCTTGAGAAGCATAAGATGGAATCAAGCATATATATTACACTTGATACTCTTAAGTACTTAAAGAAGGGCGGAAGAATAACTCCTGCGGCAGCTGCTATTGGAACTATGTTAAAGCTTAATCCTGTGCTTCAGATTCAGGGTGAGAAGTTAGATGCATTTGCCAAGGCAAGAGGTAAGGCTTCAGCGAAGAAGATTATGCTTAAGGCAATGCAGGATGATTTAGATACAAGATTTGCAGAGTTTGCAAAGGATGGAAAGATGCATATGGAGGTTGCCTATTCAGGTAATCCTGAGGAGGCGGAGGAATGGGCTGCGTTAGTTAAAGAGACTTTCCCACAGTTTGATTTCCACATGGATCCGCTTTCACTTTCAGTTGCCTGCCACATAGGACATGGTGCACTTGCGATAGCGACATCTGCTTATCTGCCAGAACTTGATTAATACGAATGATAAGCCTGTGACAGCGCATGAGTTGTTGCAGGCTTTTATTTATAAATGCGGATATTACCGCGGGTTAATATGAATGGAGGATTGTTATGCCAGCAAGAAGTGAGATTGATGATAAGTTTAAATGGGCTGTGAGTGATTTATACAGCTCTGATGAAGCATGGGAGAAGGATTATAACAGTATACTTGAACTGACTGACCAGCCAAGTGAGCTTAAGGGCAGGATGGGCGAGTCTGCCGGCATGCTTTACAAGGCGCTTAAGGAGTATGAACAGGTAGAATACATTACTGAAAGAGTGTATGTGTATGCATTTATGAAATATTATGAGGATACAGGCAATTCAAAGTATCAGGAAATATCTGGAAAAGCCCAGATGGCTGCGATGAAGGTGTCAGAGAAGTATGCATTTTTAGAGCCTGAGCTTATATCAATAGATGCTGATGTGCTTGATAAATATATCAGCGAGGATGAAAGACTTGGAATGTATAAACATTTTATAGATGACTGCCTCGCAGGGAAAGAGCATACGCTTTCTGAAAAGGAGGAAGCACTGCTTGCAAAGGCATCACAGATGTCAACTGTGCCTAATGAGGTATTTTCTAAGTTTAACAATGCTGATGTTAAGTTTGGCAAGGTGAAAAGAGAGAATGGACAGGAAGATGAGCTGACTAACGGCAATTTTGCCACATTTATGGAAAGTCATGACAGAGCTGTAAGAAAGGCGGCATTTGAGGCGTTGTATAAGCAGTATGGGGCGTATATCAACACGATTGCAGCAGCGTTTTATGGCAATGTCAAGCAGGCAATGTTCTATGCAGACGCAAGGGGTTACAAGTCAACACTGAACATGTATCTTGATGGTTCATTTATTCCGGAAAATGTATATAAGAATCTTATTAAGACTGTCAATGGCAATCTTGACAAAATGTACTGCTATGTTGATATCAGGAAGAAGGCGCTTGGCGTTGACGAGCTGCATTTTTATGATATATATGCACCGATGGTAGAGGATATTGACTGGAAGATAAGCTATGATGAGGCTAAGGACATTGTTGTGAAGGCACTTGCACCAATGGGTGAGGAGTATGTTTCACACATTAAAGAAGGCTTCAATAATGGCTGGGTAGATGTGTATGAGAATACCGGAAAGCGTTCGGGAGCATTTTCATGGGGCGCTTATGGCACACACCCATATGTATTTCTTAATTACTCAGATACACTCAATGATGTATTTACGGTGATTCATGAGATGGGACATGCAATGCACACTTATTATTCTAATGCAAACCAGCCTTATATTTATGCAGGATATAAGATCTTTGTTGCGGAGGTTGCGTCAACCTGTAATGAAGCGATTCTTATGCAGTATATGTTAAAGAATACTGATGATGAGAAGAAGAAAAGATATCTGCTCAATCATTTCTTTGAGCAGTTTAAGGGAACTCTTTACAGACAGACTATGTTTGCAGAGTTTGAGATGGAAGCGCATGCAAAGGCTGAACAGGGTGAGGTTTTATCAGCAGAGAGCCTTTGTGCGATGTACAAGAAGCTGAATGAGAAGTATTTCGGTCCGGATATGGTTATTGATGATGAGATAGCGCTTGAGTGGGCAAGAATACCACATTTTTACACACCATTCTATGTATACCAGTATGCAACAGGCTATTCCGCTGCAATTGCAATATCAACCAAGATACTTGCAGGTGATGAGCAGGTTATAGCAGGTTACAGAAAGTTCTTGTCAGGCGGCTCTTCAATGCACCCTATTGAGCTTCTTAAGCTGTGCGGAATAGATATGACAAGACCGGATGTTGTGCAGGAAGCACTGGATGTGTTTGGGGAATTACTAAAACAGTGGTAATGCTTAATGTGTTGTGAATATAAAGATGATTCTGGGAGATAATGCGTCTTCCAGAATTTTTTTATGGGATAAATGTAACTATTGCCGAAATAATCCGTCTCTAATTATGAAAGGGTTAACGCTTTTAAAAAACAGGGAGTACAGACAGTAATGGATGATAAACAGATAATCGATTTATTTTTTCAAAGGGATGAAGATGCAATTAATGCAGTTGATCAAAAATACGGTTCTAAGTTAAATGCACTGGCAGCCAATATACTGCAATCAAGAGAAGACGGGCTGGAATGCATCAATGATACGTATATGAAGGCATGGAACAGCATACCGCCTGCAAGACCAGAGTATTTATTCGCATTTCTTGCAGCATCTGCAAGAAATATAGCAATTGATATGATAAGAAAAAACACTGCGGAAAAAAGGCGGGCGAAAGTGGTTGAGCTGACAAAGGAGCTGGAAGAATGCATAGGTGATGGCGGATTGCAGGCACATCTGGACAAGGAAGATGTTGGAGAGATGTTATCGCATTTTCTTGAAACAGTTGATAAAAATAAAAGAATTATATTTCTCAGGCGGTACTGGTACTCGGATTCAATTAAAGATATTTCAGAAAGGATGCAGATGAGCGAATCAGCAGTGAAAGTTACTCTTCACAGAACGAGAAAAGAATTAAGAAGATATCTGGAAAGCGAGGGTTTATATCTATGAAAAAATCAGAGGCAATGGATTTATATGAAGGACTTAATGGAATTAGTCCGAAAATGATTGAAGAAGCAGGAAATTACAAGAAAACTGCCAGTGTGGATATCAGGTATAAAAAGAGCAATAATGTAAAGAAGATAATTGCAGCAGGTATTGTGGCAGCAGCGGCTGTTACTGCTGTATTGGGAGTCAGAGGACTGAAGACTTCTGTGACAGGAAGCGGAAACCAGAGCAGTAATCAGCTGGCATCAGAGCAGACAGGATTTAAAATTGCTCATGTAATGAATGTGTATGCAGCCGGGCTTGATGATACATTAGAATGTATTTTTTCTAATGATGAGAAAAATGCTGGTGTATCAGGAGTTGTGGCTGGAATTTCAAGCCAGGTTGGAGATTCATCTGTGATGGGACAGGTTATGGCTGGTATAAATGTAACGGGCGAAGATATCTCAAAGATTAAGTATTCTATAACGGGAAATGATTCAGATGTGACATATAATCTGGCGAGAATGAAAGAGGTTGACAAGGACAGTCCTGAATATCAGACATCTTCTGAAAAATTCAGAAAACAGACGGAGAACGGCTATGCATATTACATTATTGAAGATATCGGGGAAGAGTATGAGGAGAGCGGCAATAGTCAGAGCAAGGGCATACAGATTGTAAAGTTTTCAAAGCAGTTAGAAAAAGAATCTTTGTATCAGGAACGTCAGGTATACAAGGAGATGGTTAAAAATATGTATGAAGGGCTTACATTAAGTGTAACTGTGACATATGGAGACGGAACAACAGAGATTGTTGATGTGGGATTCAAGACAGCTGAAGGCAGTGATGACCTGGAAAAGGTTTCAGACAAAGTGATTGTGTATGTGAAATGACAGTTGATAGAAGAGCGCAAGACGAAGAATCATGTGTCTTTAAGTTGTATTCAAACAAATTGAGCACAAACAAAAAGGAAGCCGCTTAAATGCTGGCTTCCTTTTAAAATTAAAAAGAGCGCGAGACGGGGATCGAACCCGCGACCCCCTCCTTGGCAAGGAGGTGCTCCACCACTGAGCCACTCGCGCATAATTAATGTTCTTTAATTAAATTCTCTTGTGAACACAAACAAGATAATACACATAAAACTTTAATCTGTCAAGTGTAAAATTAAAAAAGTTGAATCTATAATGCTATAGATGAGGGGGAAACCTACTAAGACTGCTAAATATGATGAAATGGTAGGTTTATCAAGAGGAAATTCTGAGGAGAATTAACGAGAATAAAGAAAATTGCCTACTAAATTGATGATTTATGCGAGAATAGTAGGTTTTTTTCAAACCAAATCGGTCTGATATTACAGATATGAGAAAAAAGACATACTAAAAGTGTGAATTATGACAAAATAGTAGGTATTTAAGTTGGGAAGAAGCATTACATACCAGCTAACAATAAGAAAAAGACCTACTGGATTATGAAAATTGATGAGATAGTAGGTTATTTATGTGTGCTTTGCGGCACGTATAATGTCTTGAAACAAATTGAGCACAAAAAAAGAGGAAGTCAGCATGTACTGACTTCCTCTTAAAAAATAATAGAGCGCGAGACGGGGATCGAACCCGCGACCCCCTCCTTGGCAAGGAGGTGCTCCACCACTGAGCCACTCGCGCAAACACATTTAAGATAATAATGGCAAAATGACATTTTGTCAACACTTTTTTCGGAAAAAATTCGGAAAACTTTTTTAAATTTGAATTTCTGAAAAATTAATATATGGGAAAGGACGTCAGGGATTTCTATTTTTTTGATAATATGGTATACTTTGCATGCTGAGTAGCAGAATTAGAAAGAATGGAGATTATTATGAATCCAGCATCAATTATGAAGCTTATGAGTGCCAAGAACAAGTTTCAGAAGAATCATCCAAAGTTCGTGGCATTTCTTAACAGATGTTTTGCAGGAGGTCTTAAGGAAGGAACTATAATTGAGATTACAGTTACTAATCCTGGAGAGGCACCTATAACATCTAATATAAAGGTACAGCAGTCTGATTTGGAACTGCTTGAAGAATTAAAAGAAATGGGGAGATAGTTTGCTTCGCAAAACAACGCGAAATAACAAGGAGGATTGGAATGTTTGGGAATGACAAGTCCAGAAAGAACGGACTTAATATTATAGTTGTAGGAGGCGGTAAGGTTGGTGCCACTCTTGTTGAGAGACTCAGCAGGGAGAACCATGATGTTACTCTTATTGATAAGAACAGGGTTAAGCTTGATGCAATAACAGGTGCATATGATGTTATGGGAGTTGAGGGCAATGGTGCTAGCTTTGCTGTTCAGAAAGAAGCCGGTATTGACTCAGCTGACCTTCTTATATCGGTAACGGATTCTGATGAGCTGAATCTTTTATGCTGTACACTTGCAAAGAGGGCTGGCAGATGTGAGGCAATTGCAAGAGTAAGAACACCTGAATACAGTCAGGAGGCTGCATTTTTAAGAGACAGATTAGGTCTGGCAATGATTATTAATCCGGAATTTGAGGCTGCAAGTGAGATAGCACGTGTGCTTTACATGCCGACAGCACTTGAGATTGGAACATTCGCACATGGACAGGCAGAGATGATTAAGATAAAAGTCCCTGAGGGTAACCAGATGTGTGGCCATACTCTGGCGGAGATATCTAAGGCTTCATCATCTAAGGTTCTTATATGTGCAGTTGAGAGGGATGGAGAGGTGTTCATTCCATCAGGACATTTTATTATAAGGGCAGATGATAAGTTATCTTTCATTGCATCAAGAAAGAATGCAAGGACATTTCTTGCAAGTGTAGGTTTTCAGACACATCAGGTCAAGAGTACCATGATTGTCGGAGGTGGAAGAGTTGCATATTATCTTGCAAAACAGCTTCTTAACATGGGAATTGATGTAAAGATTATTGAGAATGACAAGGAACGCGCGTTAAAGTTAAGCGAAGAGCTTTCGGGAGCTGTTATTATCAATGGTGATGGTACTGACGAGAGCCTTTTAAGAGAAGAGGGGATTGAGTATGTGGAGAGCTTTGTCCCTCTTACAGGGATTGATGAAGAGAATGTAATGCTTACTCTATATGCAAGAAAAGTATCTGAAGCCAAATGTATTACGAAAATAACAAGAATGGGATTCAGCAGTGTTATTAACAGCCTTGATCTTGGCAGTGTGATTTATCCAAGATATATAACATCAGAAGCTATCATTGCTTATGTAAGAGCTAAGAAGGAGTCTATGGGAAGCAATAACATACAGACCTTGTATCATTTGTTTGACCAGAAGGCGGAAGCTATAGAGTTTAACGTTGATAAGGAATCAGGAGTTACGGGCAAGCAGTTTATGGAACTTAAGCTGAAGGATAATCTGCTTATAGCACTTATTAACCGTAATGGTAAGATTATTATTCCAAGTGGTACTGACAGCCTTATGGTTGGAGATACTGTGGTTATTGTAACAACTCATACAGGGTTTGATGCTATAACTGATATTCTTAGATAGGAAAGGCTGGGAACATTGATATGAACAGTTCTATAGTAAGATATATTCTTGGACATGTTTTAAAGATAGAAGCGGCTCTTATGGTCATTCCTGTGATTGTTGGCGTTATATACAGGGAGAAGGCAATATCTGCATTCCTGATAACAATGGCATTATGTGCTGTATGTGGGATTCTTATGACAATTAAAAAACCTGCCAATACAGTTTTTTATCTGAAGGAGGGGTGTGTTACAACTGCACTCAGCTGGATTCTTATGAGTATATTTGGCTGCCTGCCTTTTTTTATAAGCAGGGAAATTCCTTCATTTACAGATGCACTTTTTGAGACAATATCAGGATTTACAACAACAGGAGCAAGTATATTAAGTGAAGTTGAAGGACTGTCACAGAGCATTATGTTCTGGAGATGCTTTACTCACTGGATTGGTGGTATGGGAGTTCTGGTATTTCTGCTTGCAGTAATACCTCTTACAGGTGGCTCTAATATCAATCTTATGAAAGCAGAGAGTCCGGGACCATCAGTGGGTAAACTTGTTCCTAAGATCAGATATACAGCAAGAATACTGTATATTATATATTTTGGGATGACTGTACTTCAGACAATTCTTCTTCTTTTTGGAGGAATGACATTCCTTGATGCACTTAATACAGCCATGGGAACAGCAGGAACAGGTGGATTTGGTATCAGAAATGACAGCTTTACAAGCTTTTCACCTTATATCCAGTGGGTTGTAACCATATTTATGATATTGTTTGGCGTTAATTTCAACGCGTATTATCTTATTGTTCTAAGACAGTTTAAGAAGGCTGTTAAAGTAGAAGAGGTAAGATGTTATTTCGGAATTATCCTTGCAGCAACAGCAATTATATTTGTTAATATATACAGAAGTGTAGGTGCTGTTGAACTTACACTGAGACAGTCAATGTTTCAGGTTGCATCTATTATAACGACAACCGGATTTTCATCAGTAGATTTCGATATGTGGCCGTCACTGTCAAAGTCGGTGCTTGTTGTACTGATGTTTGTGGGAGCATGTGCCGGAAGTACAGGTGGCGGAATTAAGGTTTCCAGGTTTATAATAGGGATAAAGACAATATTCAGAGAGATTCAGTCATATATTCATCCTAAGAGTGTTAAGGTGATTAAGACAGAAGGAAAGCCTGTTGATAGTGAAACATGCAGGTCGGTGAGTATATATTTCATAACATTTATCATGATATTCACAGCGTCCTTACTGCTGATATCTATTGAAGGAAAGGATATTGTGACGAATTTCACTGCAGTAGCAGCGACTATTAATAATATAGGTCCGGGGCTTTCGGCTGTCGGACCGACACAGAATTTTGGAAGTTATTCTGATTTCAGCAAATATGTACTGATGTTTGATATGCTTGCCGGACGACTGGAGTTATTTCCACTGATAATTCTGTTCACACCTTCAATATGGAAGGATCTTGTAACCAAGAAGGTTTCTGAAAGGAAAATGCGTAGAATAAGAAGGGGTTAAGTATGAGTAATGTATCTGATTATTTGAAATGGAGAGGTGACCTTGATTTTAGCCAGGCACCATTTAATGACGTGGACAATTTAATACTTGCGCAGATTGCATATGTTGATTTTACTGATATTGTACCGGCACCGGGAAGTATCGAGACTATTACAATTGCGGAAGCGGCAGACACATTTTTTGATACCCATGATGAGAAGGAGATTAAGAAATGCAAATCTTTCATAGGAAAAGCTCCGTATCTTTTAAGGGAGGCAGCAGCAACCAAAAGATTTGGTTCACTTATACTTACTAATTATGTTGATTATGTCGATGGCGGCAAAGAAGAACAGTTTGCAGCATTTCATGTAAGAATCGATAACAGACTTACGTATATTGCTTTCAGGGGAACTGATGATACACTTGTGGGCTGGAAAGAGGATTTTAACATGAGTTTCTTATCCCCTGTTCCATCGCAGAAGGATGCGGTAAGATATATTGACACAACCGTGCAGCGTTCAGAAGGAAAGCTGATTCTTGGCGGACATTCCAAAGGTGGTAATCTGGCAGTATATGCATCAGTATTTGCAAGACCATCAGTGAAGAAAAGAATTATTACTGTTTATAATAATGATGGTCCGGGATTTGACAGTGATTTTGTAAAGCATCCGGATTATCTGGCAATTCTGCCTAAGATTAAGAGTATTGTTCCTTATTGTTCAGTTGTTGGAATGCTTCTTAATCATGATGGGGATTATGAGGTTGTAAAGAGCAGCCAGTCAGGTCTTATGCAGCATGATTCTATGTCATGGCAGGTTATAGGACCAGATTTTGAGACTGAGCAGGAGTTAAGTCCTAAGAGTAAAAGGTTAAATGCAGCACTGAGCGCATGGATAGACGGGCTTACAAGAGAACAGAGGGCAGAATTCGTAGATACATTATTCTCACTGGTAACTGCAAGTGGTGCAAAGAACCTTTCAGAGATAAGTACAGCCAGGTTTAAGAATATTAATGCCGTTCTTAAGTCTTTCAGGGAACTTGACAAATCAGAACGTGCAATGATACTTAAGATATTTGCTTCACTTACAGGTGAGATTGGAAAAGCTTATAAGAGCAATTAATAAGGAGATAAAGAATGGGACAGGTTATATCAGCAGGAATATTGTTAGTTGTGGTTGTTGCCATATATATTGCAGTTTCATATAAGCACGAAAAAAGCGGTCTTGGGAAGGGCTGTGATGGTAATTGCGGCTCATGTGGATTAAGAAGCTGTAAAACTGACAAGAAGTGAGGCTTTAATGCGTAATACGGGGGACAGGTTAAAAGAATGCCGCATTATGAAAGGCTTATCCAGAGGGGAAATGTCAGAAATGCTGCATGTCAGTACTGACTATCTTGCTCGTTTGGAGACAGGGACACAACCGGTTACATACAGGATTATAGAGAAGGTGGCAAAACTTGAAGGCTGGAACAGCGATTATATCCTGCATGGAATAGATAATAATAATCCATTTTCAGAGTTGCACACACTATGCCCTGATTTCAGGAAAAAAGTTTTTATAAGAAATCTGCTATGTTTGTTTGACAGCATGCTTCAATTCGGGTATAAGAAAGAAAGGGTAGTGGCATATTACCATAGAATGATACTTGAGATTGTTAATGGAATGGAACTGGATGTTCCAGATAATGTGCGTACAGGATATACACTTACAGAGATAAGACGGATACATGATATGAATAAAAAGGACATGGCAAATGTGCTTGGAATATCAGAGAGAAGCTATTGTACATTAGAGAATGGTTTGTCAAGACCAGATATAAAGATTTTACAGATAGTATATGATATGTATGGATTTAATGTGCAATATTTTCTTACACGTAATCCACTTGATTGTGAGGCTGTAAACAATATATACAGGTGTTTTGATGAACCGTTAAGAGATTTTATTATGAGACGCATCAGGGACGACTATGATGAAATAATAATTATGAAAGGCCGGACTTATGGTAGAGATATATAGAACAGACCAGCAGGTATTAAATACATTGACAGATATTCAGGATGGATGCTGGATTAATATGGTAGATCCGACAAGCAAGGAGCTTGAGCAGATAGCAGAACGCTTTGAAATAGAACCTGAGGATATCTCATCTGCACTTGATGAAGAAGAAAGTTCGCGTATAAGCCTTGAAGACGGATATACTGTTATACTTGTGGATATTCCTACACCTGAGGTAAGACATGAGAAAAAAATGTATACAACAATTCCTCTTGGTATTATCCTTAAAAGTGAAGCAATAATTACAGTGTGTAAGGTAGATACACCGATTATTAATTATTTTGTAAGAAATAAGGTGAAAGAGTTCAGTACAAAGAAAAAGATGCGTTTTATATATCAGATGCTTTTCCGTTCAGCTTTTGTGTATCAGGCTAATCTTCGTCTTATTGATAAGAAAAGAATTGAGATAGAAGAGCGGGTTGATGGAGATACGTCAGATACTGATCTTATTGAGCTTCATGAGTTAGAATCTACACTTGTTTATTTTGCAACATCTCTTCGAGCTAACAGTATTGTGTTAGAAAGACTCAGAAGATATAAAAGACTTGAGCAGTATCCTGAAGATATGGAGCTTCTTGAGGATGTCATGGTCGAGTACCAGCAGGCTATAGAGATGACCACGATATACAGGGATGTCATTGATGGTACAAGGGAACTGATGTCATCAGTAATTGACAGTAAGCTGAATAATGTAATGAAATACCTTACTTCAATTACAATTGTGATGGCTATTCCGACAATAATATCAGGCATATATGGAATGAATGTAGGTGGAGAATGGATGCCGTTTGCAAAGACACCTTTTGGATTTGAGATAATAAGTGGAATAATACTTCTGATATGTATAATAGTTTTATGGGTATTAAGGAAGAAGAAAATGCTATAAAAGCAGTGTCTGCATTGATTGCAGGCACTGCTTTTACTTACTTATGAGTATATATTATCTGTAATTTTTCTGCCAGCGTGATACCATTTCTAAAGCCTCATTCTCAGATGATACCTTAGTAATTATAACCCCATCAAGATAGATTTCGTACACAGGAAATTTCTTGGATGTATTGCCGTGACTTACCTCAACTCTGTTGTACTTTACGCGTTCCATTAAAAGACCTCCTCACATTTAATAATAGTGTTACTAAGTAAAAACCAACAATATGTTGTATTATAGCATGCTTTTTAATAAAAGGAAATACTATATTTGGTATTGGTACTAAAGTACCAAAAAATTTGAATTAAACGCACTATTATACTTGTAAAATCGACATGTATATAATATAATTTTTATAACATGTAGAAAGATTAAGTACGTATAACTAATAATAAAAAATATAAGAGGTACATTAATATGAGCGATAATTATATTGCTGCCAGTGAGAAATTTGAGATTGTTCATAAGATGAGTAGAAGAATAGCATCTGTTGATAAGTATTGTGTTATAAGTGTTGCGAATAAAGCATTTGAAGAATATTTTGGAGAAATTAAGGAGACTCTTATAGAAGTAGTTGCACCTCAGGATAAAGAAAGACTGATGGATTTTATAGAGAAGTATGATGGAACAGCTAAGAGCGGAATGTTTAAATTTATTAACGCACAGGGCATAGAAAGATATAATCATTTATTTGTGTATGAACGAAGAGCTGTGGGCAATGGGCATATGAGAGATATTGAACTTGTTGATGTTGAGTCTATAGAGGAGGCTAATAAGAGTTTAAGAGATGATGTTTCTAAACATAAGATGCTGCTTGGACTGGATAGAGAATATACATTTACATATAACAGAGATAATGGCATATTCAGTATGTACAGGTATGATGTTGACTCAAGAGATGTCATATATAAGTCTGATATTGATGAATGGAAGAAGAGGATGCTTTCGGAGGGATATATTGACGAGAATGATAAGGAAATCTTTGCTAATTTTATATCAGAAGTACGCTCTTATACGCAGACATTTTCTATAAAATTCAGAACAAGCATGCGTACATATAAAAGGGTGAAGGAGACTTTAAGATTTAAAGGAACTGTAATGAATAAAAGCGATGGAAGCAGGATTGTGATAGGTCGTGTTGTCCCTGAGGCAGACAGCCATGGCAATTATAATCAGATTACTGATATGATAGAAGAATTACAGTTTGATTCTCTTACACATGTGTATAACAAGAAAACTATTACCGCATATGCTGTAAAATGTCTCAAGGAAGAGCAGAATAACAGAGTTACGATAGCCGTTCTTGATGTTGACCATTTTAAGAAGGTTAATGATGTATATGGTCACATGTATGGTGATAAGGTGCTTGCAAGGGTTGGAAGAAAGCTTAAGGAAGTTGTAGGCGAAGATGGAGTTGTAGGACGTATCGGAGGAGATGAATTTGTTATTATATTCAATGGTATTAATGATGAGCATGAGTTAAGGGGGATGCTTCGTGCGATAAGAACCCAGATTAAGTGGGAATTTGTTGATGATTTTGAAGATTTAATGATAACATGTTCGATTGGAGCAGCATACAGTCCTAACAACGGACATGAGTATGAGGAGCTTTTCAAGAAAGCAGATTATTGTCTGTATGTAGCGAAAGAAAAGGGAAGAGACAGATATGTATTCTTTAGGGATGATCTCCATAAGGATTCATATGAGAATTCTCTTAATACAAAGGATAAGAATGTCAATGATGGCAGGGAAATGAAGGAACTCAGATTTCTTACAGGCATTATGGAGAATTTTTCAGAAGATGGCAAAGCAGCTATTAAAGAGCTTATACATCATATGTATGATACATTTAAACTGGACAGCATTAATCTTTACTGGGGAGCTAATCTGAACCGTGCATACTATATGGGTGTTGAGCTTGGCGGTTCAATGAATGCTGATTATGTTAAGACAGAAGGTTTTAAGAAGCTTCTGGATGGAAAGAATCATGCTGCTGTGGGATTCGTCGGAAGGCAGACAGACCTTGCACCTGAATTTGGAACAGCCATGAGAGAAAAGAGAGTGTTTTCTACTGTACAATGCATAATAGGATCACCAGATAATGTGAAAGGATTGTTTACTATTGACCGTTGTAAGGAGTCTGCACAGTGGGCTGAATATGAGATTGAGATGGCTGTTGTAACGGCTTCTCTTATCAATATTCTGGCTGAAACTGAATGTGATGAGAATTAATATATATAGTTTTTTATTACAAGATATTGTGTTTTCAATTGACTTATCAAACTATATGTTGTATAATCAAATCTGCTTGGGAAACAGCATAAACACTGCGTTTCCAGCAGATTTTTTTAATGTAAAGGTGTATCGTCTGTATTGCTGAAAACAGTATATACAGGGATATGATGGCCATTTTGAGAGGGTTTGAAGTATGAAAATTATTAAAAGAAGTGGTTCAGAGGTAACATTTGATATCAGTAAAATTATGGATGCTGTATCAAAAGCTAATATGGAAGTTGTCCATAGTGAGAGATTATCAGAGGAACAGATTGAGACAATCTCTAATAATGTTGAGAGCATTTGTAAAGAGATGAACAGGTCTTTAAGCGTTGAAGAGATTCAGGATCTTGTAGAGAATCAGATTATGAATTTCAGAGCATTTTCAGTTGCAAGAAAGTATATTACTTATCGTTATAAGAGAGCACTTGTGCGTAAATCTAATTCTACAGATAAGCAGATATTAAGCCTTCTGGAGTGCAATAATGAGGAAGTAAAGCAGGAGAATTCTAACAAGAATCCTACTGTAAACAGTGTTCAGAGAGATTATATGGCTGGCGAGGTAAGCAAGGATATTACAAAGAGATTCCTTCTCCCTCCAGATATTGTAGATGCGCATGAGCAGGGACTTATACATTTCCATGATGCAGATTATTTTGCACAGCATATGCATAACTGCTGTCTTGTCAATCTTGAGGATATGTTACAGAATGGAACTGTAATAAGCGAGACTATGATTGAGAAGCCACACAGCTTTTCTACTGCATGTAATATTGCAACTCAGGCGATTGCACAGATTGCAAGTTCACAGTATGGCGGACAGAGTATATCTTTAGCACATCTTGCACCATTTGTTCAGGTAAGCCGTGAGAAGTTTATCGGACAGGTAAGAGATGAGTTCGAAAAAACCGGAATAGATGCTTCAGAAGAGAAGATTAAAGAGGTTGCAGAGCTTCGAGTAAAGGATGAGATTAAGCGTGGTGTACAGATGATTCAGTATCAGGTTATCACTCTTATGACAACTAATGGGCAGGCACCTTTTGTTACTGTTTTCATGTATCTTGATGAGGTTCCGGAAGGTCAGACAAGAGATGACCTTGCACTTGTTACTGAGGAAGTATTAAGACAGAGAATGCAGGGCGTTAAGAATGAACAGGGTGTATATATTACACCAGCATTTCCTAAGCTTATATATGTTCTTGAGGAAGATAATATCCACGAGGATTCTAAATACTGGTATCTTACAGAAATAGCTGCACAGTGTACAGCTAAGAGAATGGTTCCGGATTATATATCTGAAAAGAAAATGAAGGAATTAAAGGTTGATGCGAACGGCAATGGTCAGTGTTTCCCATGTATGGGATGCAGAAGCTTCCTTACACCATATATTGATCCAGAAACAGGAAAACCAAAGTATTATGGAAGATTCAATCAGGGTGTTGTAACTCTTAATCTTGTTGATGTTGCATGTTCATCAGGCAAGGATATGGATAAGTTCTGGAGTATTCTTAATGAAAGACTTGACCTGTGTAAGAGAGCTCTTATGTGCAGACATTACAGACTTAAGGGAACTCCTTCAGATGTTGCGCCAATTCTCTGGCAGAATGGAGCACTTGCAAGACTTAAGAAGGGCGAGACAATTGACAAGCTTCTTTATGGCGGATATTCAACAATTTCGCTCGGTTATGCAGGTCTTTGCGAATGTACTTATTACATGAAGGGTGTAACTCATACTAATCCGGAGGGAACAGAGTTTGCCCTCAAAGTAATGCAGTATCTTAATGATACATGTAAAAGATGGGCAGCAGAGACTAATATTGATTTCTCACTTTATGGAACACCGCTTGAGTCAACAACTTATAAGTTTTCAAAATGTTTACAGAAGAGATTTGGTAAGATTGCTGGCGTAACAGATAAGAACTATATAACTAACAGCTATCATGTTCATGTAACTGAGCAGATAAATGCATTTGAAAAGTTAAAATTCGAATCACAGTTCCAGAAGTTATCTCCAGGAGGAGCTATCAGTTATGTTGAGGTTCCTGATATGCAGAATAACATCCCGGCAGTACTTAAGGTTATGCAGTACATTTATGATAATATTATGTATGCAGAGCTTAATACTAAGAGTGATTACTGTCAGGAATGTGGTTACACAGGACAGATTCAGATTATAACTGATGATGACGGAAAGCTTATATGGGAGTGTCCTAACTGCGGAAACCGTAATCAGGATAAGATGAATGTCGCAAGAAGAACTTGCGGATATATCGGAACACAGTTCTGGAATCAGGGAAGAACTCAGGAGATTAAGGAGAGAGTGCTTCATCTGTAAGATTAAATATAATATGGCAGGACATGGATTAATATCGTGTCCTGCCATTATTTTAGTATTCGGAAAAATATTCATGATTGGTCATGCCGTACAAAGCACCGAAAAGAAGCGATAATACAAGAGCCAGTATTACGAACATAACAACAAATCCAACATCATTGATTGTCATTATAAGTGCAAGTATTGTCCATATTGCGGTATATACGATTTTAACAATAAGATTGCGTTTTATGTGTTTTGGATTATGCGTTTTCTTATATAATGCCATGCCAACATAAGCAAATATTGTAATTATTATAAGTGGTAAAGCAAAAAGTGCTGCATATATAGCAATTATATATAAGAAAACAGATGCTGTGAAAGAAAGTCCACCATAAAATAAATGCCCCATAAATCTATATCCTGCTGTGTAATCATCAGGTGAATAGCTGCCAGCTTTAATAATACTGCCGCCGGCATTGTTCATAAGACCTCCTGCATATATAAGTAATAATATAAATGTGGCAATAAGTAAAACACTGAAAACTGTGTATATGATTGTCAGCACTTTATCAGTTTCTTTTGCAAATTTCATCATAATCTCCCCTCATGATAAATTGATAGTAAGACTATATCATATTTATTCATTATAAACAAGAAGTGACTATAATAATGGTGGTACATATGCCGATATATATTTAAACTAATGTGATTCCCGAAAAGGAGTTTGGGACAGGGTTATGACAAGGAGGGCATATGTCACTTACGATAAGAAGTACAATGAATAATCAGGCGGCTGCACAGGGGTTAAATGATGCAGGAAAAAGTGCTGAAAACACAGGTGAATCCAAGAACAGGAAAACAATTAATGCATCGGAACTTAATCTGAAGCCATATAAAGACAATCAGATTGATGCCAAGAGGCTCCGGGCAAGAAAGCAGGCTATGAAGCTTATATCTGATGCATGGAAATCTGCTGATAAGACAGATAAGAATATTGATGATATGAAGCTTGATAAACTCAATAAGCTTGATGAAATCACAGAACTTAAGAAGAAGGTCAGTGATTTGGAGAATGAAAAGGAAGCATACCGTGTGGACTATGGTGTAGATAAGGATTCACAGGAACAGAAAGACCTTGAACTGCTTGAAAAATATCAGAATAACCGTTATGGTTCGGCTGAGGACACATTTTCAAAGGAAGAACTTGAACGATTAAAGGAATTACAGAACACTCCTCTTACAGAGTATCAGGAGAAGGTACTTAAGCTGAATTCATCACAGATACATTTTAAGGATGAAATTGGTCAGAAGGAGCTTAAGATTGCATGCACGACAGCTTCAATTGCACTTGCTGAAATTGACAGGGATAAGTCTCAGGAAATGCTAAAGGCACAGGACTCAGCAGACCAGATAATAGGTGCTGTTGAGGGTGAGGTTAAGAACCTGCTTGTAGCCGAGGGCAAGGATAATATTGACGACAAAGCCGAGGAGAACAAGGAGAAAGCTGACGAGGTAGAGAAGAAACAGGAAGAACAGCAGGAAAAGATTGACGAAAAGCGCAAGGAAAGAAAAGAGCAGGAAGAGATTATTGAGGGACAGGCAGAGGCTGACAAGCTAGAGATGAATGCTAGTGTCAAAGGCAATGATATCGACCATGTAACTGAAGCCCAGAAGCAGATAGTCAGAATAATGAAAGATAATAAGATGCTTAATGAGGATATTAAGGGAATAGATATTGATTTGAATTTCTAGAAAGCTGTAAGGAAGGACTATGCATGGCGGGATTGTTTTGGTGGGATTGTTACATAACAGCTGGGTTTTCTGTGCAGATGGAAAGAGATATGTCTTGGTGAGATTTGGTTTTCCTATAAGAAAATATTTTTTATATGAATAATAGGTCATATTCAGCACAATCTTAATAAAATTTAGGGTATTTTCCTATCAGATAGAGAATTAAAGCTATTTGATAGGAAAATTTGTCTTTATTAAGGAATGTTTTGTGAAAATAAGAAACATTTTTGGAAAATCTGGTAAGGAAGGACCTATAAGAAATCAAAAAAGCAACTATAAAAAGGTATCATATAAGAATCATATAATCTGATAAACTATAGAAGGTATGCCCCACCTTACAGAATAAAAGTAAGGCGGGGCATACATGTATCAACAGAGATGACTTTTTATCAAAGAATCTATGCAGTTAGCATTGATTGGAGTATTAGCGGTTTCAAATGTTGCTATGAAGTTCCTGCCAAGGACATATCCTGAATTAGCATAATCGCTGATTTTTTTGATGGCATTACAGGCATATTCTACATTATCCATAATACCAAAATGTTCCCATATATATTCCTGCCTTGTTTTAACATTAAGACAGGTAAAATCCGGGTGTGTTATGATACCAGATTGTAGCTGCAGAGGATATTCGTATCGATAAGGGATATTATAGCGATAGAGTTTGTTAGCTATGATAATTTCAGACTTAGACCGTACGCGTTCACCATTATCAGTATAGTATTCAGCACAGTCAGGAGTGAATCCTAAAGAAGTATATTCTGAGGCTTTCCAGTTTGCAGTAAAATCTTCATCTGATACAAAAACTGGAGTAACCATTTCTTTGCGGAAGCTGTTAAGTGAATCATAAATATGCTGAATTTCTGATGGATTATATTTCTTAAGTATGACTTCAAGAAAGTTTAATTCTTTCAGCAGGCATTGTTCAATTCTTAAATCATAATCTTTTTGTGCAAGTTCAATTGCAAGATTATAGTTATGCTTTTTGATATATGTTCCTTTGGTATCATTTACTTCAACCTTATGATAATATTGGCAGCCATGAGCTTTTCTGGCAGTTCGCAGAGAACCTTCAGGAGCATTAGAAATTCTTCCTTGTATATCAGCTAGTAAAAGAGATAATTGTGAATGCCTGCACATAACAGACTCTTTAATCGTGTCAGGTGCTAATGTGTCAACATGTTCCATATTATAATTCTGTATATCTCCCATAAAAATCCCCCTTTTGCAATTATAGGCAAGAAATATTGTTTAATAAATATACTATACAAATATATAACAATCAATAGCTTAATATATTAAAAATATGTAAATATACTGAGAAAAACAAGTCTGGGCAAAATATGATAATAAATAAAGGAAGCTTCATACGCAGACAATACGTGATACCTATAGGTAGTCGCATAATAAAGTCTCTTATAGGAAGATTTTTGGGAAAATTTATGTGATTTTGTGGATTTTCAGATTGTAGAGAGCAGTTTTACCTATTAAAGAATAGAAATAATGAATTTTATAGGTTGAGAAGAAGCTTTGGGATTGAAAAAACGCAAATTATGCCTATAAGAGAGCAAATATTATGAATATATAGGTCGCAAGCAGCCATCACGGAAAATACAGAGCCAACGGGGGACATGCAGCCATCACGGAAAATACAGAGCCAACGGGGGACACGCAGCCTGCACGGAAAAAACAGAGCCTGTGGCAAAACAGCAAAAATGGAATTGTGTCAGCGAACAGAGAAAAATAGCACCCAGGCATCAGCAAGGGATACAAAAATATTGGGGATATCGAAGATATCCCCAATACAGAATTAAAAATCCACCTGCTGTACAGAACCGGCGCTGCCGTCTTCATGAAGATACATGCCGCTGCTTCGTACTTTAGCTTTAAGATTGTTATCATCATCAGTTACATGAAATGTTGTTTTGGAGCTGCCAAGACAGATTGCACCGACATTGGCTTCCTTAAGTGATAAGAGCGTGTCCTTGCCATTCTCATCTTTAACCCAGACCTTTAACTGGTCATAGACTTCATCATTCTCATCAATCCAGCCGTTGCCGTCAGAATCGTATTCTGCAAGCTCGGAAAAGCCATTACCGGTCTTGGTTCCGAACAGCTCGCTGCCGTCATTGATAATTCCGTCGCTGTTCTTATCAAGAGCAAGAAAGCCACTTTCAGGATTCATCTGTGCAATAGTCTCGTCTTTACCATCACAATCAATGTCAAAACTGAAGGACTTATCAGAAATAGAAACAGGATTGCATCTAAGATTAATAACAAGCGGGTCTGTCAGTACAGTGTCAAAGCTGGAAACAAATTCAATGCTGTGTTCTTCCATGTATCTGCGCGACATGGTCATATCAAGATTAAAATTAAGTTCCCTGCCGTCTGCTGTTTTAACAGTTCCGGTTGTTGAAAATGAAGTGCTTTCCTTTTCTTCATAGGTTGAAGAATATCTGGTTCTTACAGTCCACACAGTAGGAGAAATCTGGTTAGTAATAGAAAGGGTTTTTGAGGCTTTGTCAGATGAAGATGTGTCAGAGACTGAATTGCAGGATAAACTGTCAGTATCATGAAACATTCCACGGAAAGACAGAGACTGAATAAAATCCAACAGGGACATATAAACCTTTCTTGTTATTTCTGTGTAACTGAAGCTTACATTCTGCCGCATAGAAACTAAGCTAGCTTTGTTGTAAGCAGGTGTTAAAGCCTCCGTGCCTTCTGGTGATTCCTCACCAGCCAAATCCGTTTTAGAAGAATCGTCCGGGACATTAAGTCTGCCAGAACGATTGTAGAGTGGCATCATCAGAAACATGTCGTCATACTTTCTGTCCGGAGAATCAGAAGAATTACTAAAATATGATTCTTTCTGGCTTAAGCTGCTTCTTGCCTGGCTCATTCCAAAACTAAAGGAGTTACCAGAGCTGCCTGCTGCGACCATGTCGCTTGATACCTTTTGTGAGTAGTGTCTTCTTGAAGACATACTCATGTTACTGTCTGCAATTATCATAAGTATACCCGCCTTTCATCTTCAGCAATGAACACGGTTATATATAATATCGGTTTAAGCACAGAATACTTAATAATAAAATGTCAATTAAAAAACTTTTATAAAATAACTTTACAAAAGTACTGGAAATTCTTATTTAACTGTTGTAATATGATAGCAGAGAAATATCTGCATAAGCAGAAATAAATTATTGAGCCGTAAACTGGCAGAAAGAGGTCATATATGTGGACAGCAGATTTAGGAAATGGACGATACAAGAATCCAATACTTTACGCTGATTATTCAGATCCGGACGCAATCCGTGTCGGTAATGATTATTTTATGATATCATCAAGCTTTTCTAATGCTCCGGCTATGCCGTTGCTTCATTCTAAGGACCTTGTAAACTGGAAGGTTGTTAACTACATTTTGGCTGAAATTCCAGAATTCAGATATAGAAATCCAATTCATGGATGCGGAGTGTGGGCACCTGCAATAAGATATCATGAGGGTACATATTATGTGTGCTTCCCAATGCCGGATGAAGGAATATATATGACTACAGCAACAGACCCTTATGGTGAGTGGAGTAAGCCAGTGAATATAAGACCAGGCGCAGGCTGGATTGACCCATGCCCATTCTGGGATGAGGATGGAAAGGCATATCTTGTTGCAGGAGTTGCCAAGAGCCGTATCGGATACAAGAGTGTGCTTCATATGGTAGAGATGCAGCCGGATGGAATGGGGCTTATTGGTGAGGAAAAGATTATATTTGACGGTAACTTAAATGACCAGATTACAATAGAAGGTCCTAAGATGTATAAGCGAAACGGATGGTATTATATATTTGCACCGGCTGGCGGTGTTAAGACAGGCTGGCAGACAGTGTTAAGGTCGAAAAATGTGTTTGGACCATATGAGTATAAAGTGGTTATGAGACAGGGAGATTCGCCTGTCAATGGACCTCATCAGGGTGCATGGGTTGACACAGTTACAGGACAGGACTGGTTTATACATTTTCAGGATGTGTATGCAGCTGGCAGAATAACACATCTGCAGCCAATGAGCTGGGAAAATGACTGGCCTGTTATTGGAGTTAAGAAAGATGGCAATGATTACGGCGAGCCTGTGATGGAGTACGAAAAACCTGATGTCGGTGCAGTTTATGAGATATGTGAGCCGGATACTACAGACGAATTCACAGAAGATACTTTGGGATTGCAGTGGCAGTGGAACGCCAATCCTGATAGTGACTGGGCGCAGTTTGGCACTGATGAAAGTGGAAATGTGTCTGATGACGGTTCTTATATAAAGCTTAATGCGGTTGGCAGAGCATCAAACAGACCAATTGGCGATTACAGAAATCTTCTCCTGCAGAAGTGGCCGGCATCGGAATTTAGCTGTATTACTAAGATGAATATCAGTGGAATGGCTGATGGTGATAATGCCGGATTCATTCATATGGGAATGGATTATCTGGCAGCAGATGTGACTGTTAAAGGCGGTAAGATGGAAGTGTATGCAGTAAAGGGTGTGCAGCAGTTTGACTGTGACCAGGCTTATACTAAAGAGACTAAAGAATTGCTTGCTTCATACGATAATCTTAAGGAAATATATTTCAGATACACAGTTAAAAAGACAGGAACTAAAGATTATGTCGAGGGTGGACTTCCTGTTAAGGAAGCACCTGTTGAAACAGTAACGATAGAGATAAGCACAGACGGAAAAGAATACACCAACCCTGTTTCCGTTATTGCCAAAGCCGGAAGATGGGTTGGTGTAAAGAGCGGTGTATATGTATCACATGATAATTCTGCCAATAGTGCAAACAAAGGCTTTGTTACGGTAGATTATGTAAGATACAGCCGTTAAATATTCTTAATGTTTTTCTTAGCCCACAATTCAAGGGCTTTCGCATTATTGGAAATAAGGTCGAGGGATTCAAGTATCTGCTTGAATTCCTCCTGCTCTCCAATATCAACCTGACCATCAGCAGAGATATTGATAATAGAAGCTCGCAGGTTTTCGATATCATTCAAAGAACCAAGCATTTTTAATGATAATCTGTCAAAAGAATTAATCTCGACTTCCTTCATTGTAAGCCTTCCAATCGGACATTCGCTTGAGCAGTAATTGTAGCAGAGTTCAGGAGCGTTGTAGCATTTTGACATAGATACAACCTCGTCCGCATAAGGTGTTACATTGCCAAGTTCAATTCTTGCAAGTCTTGTTCTGTCTATACCTACGACATCTGAAGCTGCTTCACGGCTTTCAAATTCAGTATTTTTCTGTGCTGCAGAAAATCTTGCCTGATAATATCTGTTATCAGATGCTTTAGTTGCTTTCTTCATAGTTAATAATTCTCCCCTTGGTATATTTAATGAGTTAGTAAAATACATGATCTCCGATAACGGTTCCGCCCACATCGACAGAACTGTCATATACATGAAAATATAGTGCGTTAATATTGATATAACCGTTAAGCACATCAACGGCTGCCTGGGTGCAGGCTGCATTTGCACCTCTTGCAAGTACTATTGCAAATCGTCCGCTGGCAACAGGTGAAAACTGGTAAGGTGCATATATTACGCCGCTTATGCTGTTGGCAAAGCGTGGGTCAGCAACTCTGTTGATAACAACACTTCCTACAGCACATTTGCCCTCATATGACTGGTTGCCGGCTTCACATTCAATAATTGCTGCGAGCATGGCAACATCTTCAGCAGTGTGATTCTTAAGAACGTTGTTAAGAGCGTTCTGGTCAACCATAGCAGAACCGGAAGATGAATTACCGCCTGTGTTACTGGAATTGCCAGAGTTATTGGCTTTGTCAGCCTCTTCCTGTGCTTTTCTTGCAGCTTCAAGAGCTTCCATTTCACGGCGCTGACGCTCTAACATTTCCTGTTCAATCTGTTTTTCGTATTCGAGTGCAAGTGCTTCTGCATCAGTAATGCTGTCACTTGTAGTGTCAAGCTCTGTCTGACACTGTGAGAGAAGCGCAGCAAAATTATCAGCTTCGCGGGAGGCATCATCTTTAAGAGTGACAAGTTCAGCCATTTCTTGTTCAAGCTTTGCCTGAGTTTCTTTAAGAGAAGCCAGGAGGTCACTTAATTCCTGCATCTTCTGGTGGTCATAATTAGAAATCTGCTGGATATATTCTGACTTGGATAAAAGGTCAGAAAGGCTTTCAGCCGACAGAAGCGTTGACAGGATAGTAGCATTATTATTCTCATACATAAACTGTATACGAAGTTTCATGGAGGCGTACTGCTGGTCAATCTCTGCCTGCATATCAGCAACCTGGATATTGGTAGCATCTATCTCGGACTGCTTCGCATTAACTGCATCCTCAATAGAAGACAGCTTCTCTCCGGAAGCAGACAGCTTCTCGTTAAGCTCCCCGTAAGATGCATTGAGTTCGCTCTGTTTATTTCTTAATTCTTCAAGCTGTTTATTAACAGCGTCGAGGTCATCCTGTGTATCAGCCATCAACTGGTCAGGATAAGCAAAAAATGGAACAGCAAATGTAGCTGCCATGCAAAGCGAAAGACCAATGGCTGTTAAATTCTTTAATCTTAATCTGATAAAATGTTTCACATAGACTCCTAGTAATCATTATATTTTTATAAACAAAAAACAATATTAGTATAAAATGTGCTGGAATAAATTGCAAGCCAAGCTTTCCATGGTGTATAATAATTGAAGGTTGCGGATTGGGAATTGGTCTGCGTCTTAAATGTTGTGTATATCAGTTGCGGTGTCTGACTATAGCATACGCTTGAATGATCCGGGCTGTGTGTAACTAAATGCCGCTATATACATAAGGGCGGTGCGTCAAATCTCGTTCAAGCGAAGCGCGTTTGATTTGATACACCGTAATAAACTCTGTAGATAGCGGCATTTAGTTACACTAAGCGCAGGATTCCTGAAAGCGTATGCTATAGTCAGATGCCACAACGTCATGTATGCAAGTCGAAGGATGCAGACAAGTTCCCAATCCGCAACCCTCAATAAAATAAAAGGAGTATTCCATGCTTGAATTAAATGATATAAAGAAAGACTATGTGTCCGGTTCTACTACTGTGAGCGCACTTAAGGGCATTAATCTTAGGTTCAGGGACTGCGAGTTCGTGTCGATTCTTGGACAGTCCGGATGTGGTAAGACTACTATGCTTAATATTATAGGCGGACTTGATAAGTATACGAGCGGCGACCTTAAGATAAATGGAGTGTCAACTAAGAATTATAAGGACAGAGACTGGGATTTTTACAGAAATAATTCTATTGGTTTTGTGTTCCAGAGTTACAATCTGATTCCGCACCAGACTGTTTTATCTAATGTAGAGCTTGCACTTACGCTTTCAGGTGTATCTAAGGCAGAGAGAAAGAAAAGAGCGATAGAGGCACTTGAGAAAGTTGGACTTGGAGAGCAGATTCACAAGAAGCCTAATCAGATGTCAGGTGGACAGATGCAGAGAGTTGCCATTGCAAGAGCACTTGTAAATAATCCTGATATCCTGCTTGCTGATGAGCCTACAGGAGCGCTTGATACAGAGACAAGTATCCAGATTATGGAGCTTTTAAAGGAGATATCAAAGGACAGACTTATAATTATGGTAACTCATAATCCGGAGCTTGCCAAGGATTATTCTACAAGAATAGTCAGATTACTAGATGGTGTGATAACTGATGACTCTAATCCATATTCGTTAGAAGATATGGAAGCTGATATCAGGGCTAAAGAGGCTGCTAAGGTTAAGACATCAGAAAAGAAGATTAAAAAGTCAGGAAAGAAGCAGAAAACATCTATGTCATTCTTTACAGCACTTTCACTTTCCTTTAATAACCTGATGACTAAGAAAACAAGAACGATTCTTACTGCATTTGCAGGAAGCATAGGAATTATCGGTATTGCAATGATTTTGTCTATCTCAAATGGTATCCAGTTATACATAGACAGGGTTCAGAGAGATACGCTTTCGAGTTATCCTATAACACTTCAGGCGGAAGCCATTGATATAAGCAGTATGGTATCAAGCATGACAGGTAATTCGGATTCAGAAGAGCATGAGGATAAGTCTAAAATATATTCTAACGATATCATGGGTGACATGATTAATACCATGGTAAAGGAAGTTAAGAGCAATAACCTTTCTGAGTTTAAGAAATACATTGAAAACGGCAGCTCTGACATTAAGTCATATGTAAGTGATATCCAGTATTCATATGATGTTCCTCTTAACATTTATATGAAGGATACTTCTAACGGTGTTGAGCAGTTAAATCCAAGCACAATGTTTGATTCGATATATGGCGAGGGTGCAACAAGCACATCTTCTGCAATGTCATCAGGCATGGGTATGGGGATGTTTTCTAACAGCAGTGTGTGGAACCAGCTTTTAGGAAACCAGCAGGTTCTTGATGAGCAGTATGATGTCCTTGCAGGACACTGGCCAGAGAAATTCAACGAGGTTGTGCTTGTTGCAGATAAGAATAACGAGGTTGATGATTATACACTTTACTCACTAGGTCTTAAAGACCCTGAGGAAGTAAGAACACTCTTTAAGAAAATGATGGTTGGTGAATCATACGAAACAAAAAAAGATATAAGCTATACATTTGACGAGATTCTTGATACAGAGTTTAAGCTTGTTATGCCTACAGACATGTATAAGTACAATGATGTGACTGGTACATGGGACGATTACAGCAAAGATGATAAGTATATGACAAATGTTGTAAATAACGGAACTGACATTAAAGTATGTGGAATAATCAGACCTAATGATGATGCAGTCAGTACTTCACTTTCAAGTGGAATCGGTTATACAGCAAAGCTTACGGAATATATTATCGAAGAAGTAAAGAACAGTGAGATTGCCAAGGCACAGCTTGCTGATACAAGCGTTGATGTATTTACAGGAGTTCCATTTGACAATGACAGGAATACAGAGATTACAATGGATGATGTAAATGCATATATGGCAACACTTTCACCAGAGGAAAGTGCTCAGATGCAGGCAATGACAAGTGGAATGAGCGATGATCAGATACTACAGCTTTTCTCAGCGTCACTAAAGGCTAGAACAACAGATGCAACATTAGACAGCAATAAGTCGAAGCTTGGAATTACAGACCTTGATACACCTTCGCAGATAGATATATATGCAACTGATTTTGATTCTAAGGAGAAGGTTCAGAATATTATTAAGGATTACAATAAGCTGCAGCAGGACGATGGCAAGGAAGAAAATGTTATTAACTACACAGATTATGTTGGAATAATGATGTCATCAGTAAGTACAATTATTAATGCAATTTCATATGTTTTAATAGCATTTGTTGCAATATCACTTATAGTTTCTTCAATAATGATAGGTATTATCACATACATTTCAGTACTTGAAAGAACTAAGGAAATTGGAGTATTAAGAAGTATTGGTGCTTCTAAGAAAGATGTTTCAAGAATATTCAATGCAGAGACACTTATTGAAGGTTTTGTCTCAGGCGCACTCGGCATTGTTGTAACTTTATTGTTGTGCATACCTGCAAATGCGTTGATTAAGCACCTTACAGACATTTCCAATGTTGCACAGCTTCCGGTTGCAGGAGGAGTAATACTTATAATAATAAGCATGTTCCTTACATTTATTGCCGGACTTATCCCAGCAAAGCTTGCAGCTAAAAAAGACCCTGTTGTGGCATTAAGAAGTGAATAATGTCTTTACTTCAAAACTTCACTGTGTTAAAATTTAAAAGTAATAAGCCAATGTTATTTTTGGAAAACCGGGGTGGATAATTATGAACAATAAGTTAAAGACACAGGCTGTTGAGCAGCTTTTTCAGGCAATATTAAGTCTTAAGGATTTAGATGAAGCATACGATTTCTTTGAGGATGTATGTACAATTAACGAGATTTTATCCCTATCCCAGAGATTTGAGGTTGCCAAGATGTTAAGAGAACACAGGACATATCTTGATATTGCAGAGAAGACAGGTGCGTCTACTGCGACAATCAGCAGGGTAAACCGTTCGCTTAATTATGGTAATGACGGGTATGACAGAGTATTTGAAAGACTTGGCATGCTTGAGAAAGAGTCAGAAGATAATAAGTAATATATGAAGCAATGTAAAAGGGAACTGTCAGTACTGGCAGTTCCCTTAATTTGTATGGATTATTTCTTTCTGTCTGTTTTATCAGATTTTTCAGGATGCTTTGGCGCATGCTTGGCAGAGTAATCATCAATCAGACTTTCAATCATGTTCTTCTTCATGTATACATCAAAGCTTAAAAGGCATACAAGGCTGAAGAACTGTAAGAATTCTCTGTCATCATCATTCTTTACATCTGAAAATGCATTGCTTGCCTGTTCAGACTTTGCAAATATATCTTTAGATAATGGCCTTGCAAGAGAGGATTCCATTGAAAAAATCTCTTTATATATATAATCCAGATCCGGCTTGGAACCTTCATCAAAGAATTTCTCAGTGAGAGGATTGAGCATTTTCTGTATATCACTTATTGAGAGAATGTTCTTAAAGTAATAGATAAATGTAAGGATATATATGTGTTCCTTAGAGTACTTTTTCTTTACTGGTGATGGCAGCAGATTGTTTTTGGCATAGTTGTTAATCATTGTTTTGGTTAGTACTTTATCATCAGTGGTACGCTTTGTATCGTGAAGATGTTCATACATAAATGTTGTAACCTGATCCATGTACAGATTGATGTTAGGCACATCTCCGGGTTTTATATAGTTAAGAGCGGACATATCTTTAAGAATACCGCTCATAAGCTCTTTAATATCGTTGTTCATATGTTCCTCATTTCTTTAAAAATGCGTATTCATGAGAGAATACATTTATATTAATGCTTAAGCTATATTATATAGTTTTTAAAACCACATTTCAAGTAGGAATAATATAATGAACTTTAGCATAGTGTAATGTGCATATTATGATATTTTAATTTTTATTACAAGAATATAAAATATGTTTCATAGGAGCAAATATTCGTGACTTTTTACTCCTGATATATTATAATGAAAAAGGTTTTTTAAGAATTCTGGGAGACAGAATTCGGATGCACCAGAGGGTGATATGTGCCAGAAAGCGGCACAGGAATGGAGGATTATTATGGGTATTTTAACAAGATTCAAGGACATTATGAGCGCTAACATCAATGCACTTCTCGATAAGTGTGAAGATCCAGAGAAGATGATTGATCAGTACATGAGAAATCTTGAGAGCGACCTTGGAAAGGTTAAGGCAGAGACAGCTTCAGTTATGGCTGAGGAGACAAGATGTAAAAGAGAGCTTGATGAATGCACAGCAGATGTTGCCAAGTATCAGTCATATGCAGAAAAGGCTCTTAAGGCTGGCAACGAGGCAGATGCAAGAACATTCCTTGAGAAGAAGCAGCAGTTAGTTTCTAAGCAGGCTACATTACAGCAGACATATAATATTGCAGCAGACAATGCAGCTAAGATGCGTCAGATGCATGATAAGCTCTGCAAGGATATCCAGTCTCTTGAAGCAAGAAGAGATGCAGTTAAGGCTAAGGTTGCAGCAGCTAAGGCTCAGGAGAGAATCAACAAGGTTGGTTCAAGTGTTAACAGTGTTGGAACAAGCATGGATGCATTCGGTAAGATGGAGGCTAAGGCTAATAAGATGCTTGACGAGGCTAATGCAATGGCAGAGCTTAACCAGACACAGCTTGAGGCAGATGTTGACAGTCTTGCAGCTAAGTATGATGCAGAGCCAGCTAACACAGCAGTTGATGATGAATTAGCAGCACTTAAGGCTCAGATGGGCTTATAATTCAGAAGCACATTTATAATGAGATAAGCAATACATAGATAAGGAGAGGGAACATGGGATTATTCAAAGGGCAGTTTGCCAACGTAGTTGAATGGGAAGAGTACAGAGATGATATAATCTTCTGGAAATGGACCAACAGAGAAATCAAGAAAGGCAGTAAGCTGATTATCCGCGCCGGCCAGGATGCAATCTTTATGTACAATGGTAAGATTGAAGGTATTTTTAAGGACGAGGGAAGCTTTGATATTGAATCACAGATTATTCCATTCTTATCAACACTTAAAGGCTTTAAGTTTGGCTTCAACAGTGGAGTAAGAGCTGAAGTTTTATTCGTTAATACTAAGGAATTCACAGAGAAGTGGGGAACTAAGAATCCTATTCTTATTCCAACACAGGCACTTCCAGGTGGCATGCCAATAAGAGCTTTCGGTAACTTCTCGTTTTCAGTATCTGATTACATTACGCTTATAGACAAGGTAGCAGGTGTAAAGCAGATGTACACTGTTGCAGATGTTAAGGAAAGAATATCAGCAGTTCTTGACCAGCTTCTTATGAAGTGGATTTCTAAAGAAGGCAAGGATATGTTTAATCTTCAGGCTAATGCTTATGATATCTCAGCGGGTATTAAGACAGACCTTGATATGGAGATGAGCAAGTTAGGAATCACAATAACAAGCTTTACTATCTCAAGCTTCTCTTATCCGGAAGAAGTACAGAAGATGACTAATAAGGCAGCTTCTCAGGCAATGGTTGGAGATATGAACAGATATACACAGATGGCTATGGCTGATAGTATCGGCAATTCAAGAGGCGGTTCGAATATTGCCAGTGATATGATGCAGCTCCAGATGGGAATGCAGGTTGGACAGCAGATGATGAATAACATGAATACTGCAATGAATAATAATGCAAATGTGTCAGGTGGCACAGCACCTAAGTTCTGTCCTAACTGTGGAACACCAACTAATGGCGCTAAGTTCTGTTCTAACTGTGGAACAAAGCTTGCATAATCTGACAATTAGTAATATGTGAATTTAATAAATAACAATCAGGGATGTTGTCATATTGGCTTGGCAACATCCCGTTGTTTTTGTATAATGTGGTAGTTGGCAGAAATAAGGTGGATATAGATTTCACATTTGCATGAAGGTGGATATATGAGATTAGAAGATTTGAATGACAGCCAGAAAAGGGCAGTTAAATATACAGATGGTGCGCTACTTATTATTGCCGGAGCAGGCTCTGGAAAGACACGCGTGCTTACGAACAGAATTGCATATTTAATAGAAGAATGCGGAGTAGACCCATATAATATTATGGCAATTACATTTACTAATAAAGCTGCAAGAGAGATGAAAGAACGAGTTGAGACTACTGTGGCACAGGGTGCAGGGGCTGTATGGGTAAGTACATTCCACTCAACATGCGTGAGAATTTTAAGAAGATACATAGACAGAATTGGATACGATAATAACTTTACGATATATGATACGGACGACCAGAAGTCTGTAATCAAGGATATATGTAAGAAGATGAATATAGATACGAAGATGCTTAAAGAGCGTGCAATTATGAGTAAGATTTCATCTGCTAAAGATGAGTTAAAGACTCCTGATGAGTTCGAGCTTGAGGCAGGTAACGACTATAATCTTAGAAGAATTGCGGGCGTATACAGAGAATATCAGAAGACGCTTAAGCTTAACAATGCGCTTGATTTTGATGACCTGATATTCAAGACGGTTGAGCTGTTCCAGAGTGATGCAGAGGTACTTGAGCATTATCAGGACAGATTCAGATATATAATGGTTGATGAGTATCAGGATACTAATACATCACAGTTTAAGCTGGTTGCAATGCTTGCGGCAAAGTATGGCAATATATGTGTGGTTGGTGATGATGACCAGTCTATATATAAGTTCCGTGGAGCAAACATTTATAATATTCTTAACTTTGAAAATGTGTTCACAGGCGCTAAGGTTATAAAGCTTGAGCAGAATTACCGTTCGACGCAGACTATTCTTAATGCTGCAAATGCTGTGATAAGTAATAATATTGGCAGAAAGAGCAAGTCACTCTGGACTGATAACGGAGAGGGCGAGAAGGTCAATTATACTCTGTATGAAAACGGGTATGATGAGGCAGAAGGCGTTGCGAGTGGTATTGCAGAGTATGTAAGGGATGGCTGGAATTATAATGATGTTGCCATTCTTTACAGAACTAATGCACAGTCAAGAGCGCTCGAAGAAAAGCTGATGATTCACAACATTCCATATAAGATATATGGCGGACAGAATTTCTATCAGCGAAAGGAAATCAAAGATATTCTTGCTTATCTTAAAACTATTGATAATGGTCTTGATGGTCAGGCGGTTAAGCGAATTATAAATGTTCCGAAGAGGGGGATTGGTAATACTACGATTGACAGATTGCAGGAATATGCAGATTTTAATGATATTACTTTCTGGGAAGCACTTGTCAATGCAAAGGATATTGACACAATAAAGAATGCGGCACTTTCCAAGTTAGAGCCATTTGTTGACCTTATTGGAAGACTGCGTGCCAAGGAAGAATTCATGTCATTAAAGGAGCTTGCTGAGGCTGTAATTGAGGATACAGGATATATCGAGAGCCTTTCACAGAATGAAACGGTAGAAGAGGTTGAGGCAAGACGCGAGAATCTGGATGAATTCATTAATAAGGTAGTAAGCTATGAGGAGGGCTGTAAGGAAGCAGGCGAAGAGCCTACACTTTCAGGACTTCTTGAAGAAGTTGCCTTAATAGCAGATATTGATAATCTTGATGAGTCAGAGCCTCATGTAATGCTTATGACACTTCATAGCGCAAAGGGTCTGGAATTCCCAATTGTGTATATGACAGGAATGGAGGACGGACTTTTCCCAAGCTATATGACAATTGTGTCAGATGATTCAACTGAGATTGAGGAAGAGAGAAGACTGTGCTATGTTGGAATAACAAGAGCAGAGAAAATACTTAATCTTACAAGTGCCAAGTCGCGTATGGTGCGTGGTGAAACACAGATGAATAAGGTTTCAAGATTCATTAATGAAATTCCTAAAGAATATATGCACATAGAAAACAATTCCAGTGGGTATGCTAAAGGCAGGATTGCATATGGCGGGACATCAGATGAGCCAGATACAACAGGCATTAACATGCGTGCAACAGCCAGATCAATTCTTAGCAGCTACGGAAGTGGCACACCAGGCGGAAGGGCAGCAGGAACATATAGCTCAAGAAAGGTTAAGATAAATGGTGGTTCTAATCCGGGATTTGGAAAAGACCCTATGGAATTATTTGACCTTAAGAAACCAGAAAAGAGAAAGACACCGGCAGATTCTGTAAGAAGTGCTTATGCAGGAATGCCTACACGAAGCGGCTTATCTTCAAGAAATGTAATAGGTGCTGCAAGAGGTGCAGATATAAGTGCAAAATCTTCAGGCGGACTTGGCTACAGTGTCGGTGATATGGTGAGCCATGTGAAATTCGGTGAAGGAAAGGTACTTGCTATAGAGGATTCAGCAAGAGACTATATGGTAACAGTTGAATTTGCAGAGTACGGACAGAAGAAAATGCTGGCAGGATTTGCAAGACTTAAAAAACTATAATGACAAATGTTTAACGCTATGCTATAATACATTTATTAAATCCGTGGTATGAAAGGAGATATTGTTATGAGTAAAGAAAAATTAGATGAGCTTATCGCAGCTACTAAATTAGGAGAACTTATTAGCAAGAAGGAAGATGAAGATAAGAAATGCTGCAAGAAGTGCAGCACAATTATCATAGCTGTTCTTGCTATCGTTGGTGCAGTTGCAGCAGTTGCTGGTATCGCTTATGCTGTATACAGATATTTTACACCAGATTATTTAGATGATTTTGATGATGAAGATTTCGAAGACGAAGATTTTGATGATGATTTTGAGGACGAAGACATCGAGAAGTAATGTAATAAGTGCGATATGATTGAAAGCCACAGCCGGCTTGATATGTCCATTAGGATGTGTCAGCCGTTGTGGCTTTTTTATTGCATAATATTTAATTATTTCTTAATTGACATAGGGGTGTAATCAGTGTTATATTACTCAACCCTGTCATTAAGCAAAATTTAAGGGGAGGAAAGGAAAGCAGGAATTTATGACATTTTATCAGGAGTTACAGTTAAGCTCGGCTGGTTCAAAACAGCTTATTAAGAACACACAGGATTCTAAAGAGAAAAGAAGACATATTTTTATATATAATTTCAAGGTGTATCTGGTTATGATATTCTGCGTTGCAGTAGTTACAGTATTCAGTAAGCTGCTGGGGAATAATAACAGTGTTGTCGGAGTTACAGTGCTTCTTGCGGTGCTGGTATTAAGACAGGCGGATTTTGGAATTAAGACATCACATGGGTTGATTTCAATAATGGGAATATATGCAATATTGATAGCAGGACCGAGGGTTTCCAATATGGTACCGCCAGTTGCTGCATTTGTAATAAATGTTGTGTGTATTATGCTTCTTATGATAATGGGATGTCACAATGTAATTATGTATAATCATTCAACATTCGTTCTTGGGTATCTTTTGCTACAGGGATATGATGTCACAGGCCATGAATATATGATGAGAGTTGTGGGACTGCTTGCCGGGATGTTAGTATGCATGATTATTTTCTATAAGAATCAGAGGAACAGACCATATAGAAGAACATTCTGGGATTTGTTTAAGGAATTTAATATTAATTCAGCAAGGACAAGATGGTACATTAAGCTTACATTTATCGTATCAAGCGCTATGCTGATTGTTTCACTGATGGGACTGCCTAGGGCAATGTGGATTGGAATTGCGTGCATGTCAGTGTGTCTGCCGTTTTCTAAAGATGTTGATAAGAGAATTGGAAACAGGGCATTGTTTAATGTTGTTGGATGTGCGATTTTTGCAGTGATGTATATAGTACTGCCAGAATCAATGTATCCGTATATAGGCATGATAGGTGGTATCGGAGTCGGATATTCCGCTGGTTATGCATGGCAGACAGCTTTTAATACATTTGGCGCATTATCAATTGCGGCGGGACTTTTTGGGATGCCTTATGCAGTTGCATTACGTATAGGACTGAATGCTGCCGGGGCTGCTTATACATGGCTGTGTGACAAGGTACTTGAAAGAATACATTCTGCAGTGCAGGCAAAGAATGCCAGCGTGGTGGAGTAAATGTGACTACTATACTTTAGCACATTTTTCTGATAAAATTATATAAGGTATGCCGTTATGTGAATAAGTGCTGCCAGAAACTATTAATATGTTAATAACAGGCACAATTCATGTGCGGAATGGAGTATAGATTGAAAAAAGGAAGCGTATACGAAGGTAAAGTTGAAAAGGTTGATTTCCCTAACAAGGCGACAGTGTGGGTGACAGATGAGGACGGACAGAAGGAAAAGGCAATCGTAAAGAATGCAATTCCTGGACAAATTGTCAGATTCTGCGTGAATAAGAAAAGAAAAGGACACTGCGAAGGCAGACTTATGGAAGTTGTTGAGAAGAGTCCGCTTGAAACCAACCCGGCATGTCCACATTTTGGCAAATGCGGTGGCTGCACTTACCAGACAGTAGCTTACGAGGAACAGTTAAAGATTAAGAGCGCACAGGTGGAAAAGCTTCTTAGCGAAGTTGTTTCGGGTGAGCTTCCATTTGATGGGATAATCGGAAGTCCGGTCACAGAAGAATACCGTAACAAGATGGAATTTTCATTTGGTGATGAGTACAAGGACGGACCGCTTGCACTCGGACTTCACAAACGAAACAGCATGTATGATATTGTTCCAGTTACAGAATGTAAGATTATTGATGAGGATTACAGAAAGATTCTCACATGCGTTCAGGATTATGCAATAGAGAAGGAGCTTCCTTTCCAGCACAAGTTAAGCCACGAGGGGTATCTGCGTCATCTTCTTGTAAGAAAGTCTGTAAAGACAGGACAGATTCTTGTTGATATCGTAACAACGACTCAGATTGAGCATGATTTCACAGAGCTTGTAAACCGTCTGACATCAATTGAATATAAGGGCACTCTTACAGGTGTTCTCCATACATTTAACGACAGCCTTGCAGATGCAGTAATTAACGAGAAAACTGAGCTTCTGTATGGTCAGGATTATATTGAGGAGGAACTTCTTGGGCTGCGTTTCAAGATAACTCCGTTCTCATTCTTCCAGACTAATTCTCTTGGAGCGGAAGTGCTTTACTCTAAGGCACGTGAGTATGTGCTTTCTGGCGGATTTGGAGATGTGGCTGGTGTTGATGGCGCTGGGGCTGACAGTGTTGCGGGAAATGCAGATGATACGGTGTCTGCTAAAGCTGCGGGAAATGTTAATGTTCAGGGAAATGCTGGCAGCAAGCCGGTTATATATGACCTGTATACAGGTACGGGTACGATTGCGCAGATGTTATCTCCGGTTGCAAGCAAGGTTATCGGTGTTGAGATTGTTGCGGAAGCTGTTGAGGCTGCCAAGAAGAATGCAGCCCAGAACGGTCTTACTAACTGTGAGTTCATTGCAGATGATGTCTTAAAGGCACTTGATAATATTGAGATTAAGCCAGATTTTATCGTACTTGACCCACCTCGTGACGGAATCCACCCTAAGGCACTTGAGAAGATTATTGATTACGGTGTTGACAGAATGGTGTACATATCATGCAAGCCTACTTCGCTTGCAAGAGACCTTATTACTCTGCAGGAGAGAGGGTATAAGGTGGAGAAGTGCTGTTGCGTTGATATGTTTCCTAATACGGGGCATGTGGAGTCGGTAGTTCTGATGCAGTATTGTGGAAAATAAGAAAAATAAGCATGTTAGACCACAAGATGTTGTGGTTTGAGGGCAAAAATTGGAGCAAAAAATGACCAGTTTTTGCCCTATTTTTTTCCACGTTTTTATAGATGCATAGAGGCAAAAAAGAGATTTTTAAGTATTTTGGGACAAAATTCAGAGAAAGGAAAAGAAACAGGGATGGAGAAAAAGCAGCACCCAAGTTACGGAATGATTCGGTTTGCAAGGTCCTCAATCGGTGGTTCAGGAACGGCATTGTTTGGAAGTTCCATCATGCATAATAATGTCATACGCCTGTCCATTTCAAAAGGCATGATGGAAAGGGAGGGCAACGAGGACTGGTTTTTGGCAGGGACAGACATCAATGACATGATCGTTGAGGTGGAGATGTCCTATACACAGTTTGCCGAAGCAATCACATCACTTAACATTGGAGAGGGGATACCGGTTACCATTACAAAAGTGAATGGGACATTCGTTGAACCATGCCCATACAGTGACAGGCAGAAAGTAATGCGCCGGGAAGTGGATGAAGCAACCCGTGACTTGGTGCGGCAACTGGAAAAGAGGTCAGAGGAGATTGAAAAACTTCTGGATGAGAAACGTGTCCTGAGCAGGGAGGACCGGAGAAATATCGTCTCGACATTGAAAAATGTACGGCAGGAGTTAAAAAGTAATATCCCCTATCTGCAGAAACTGTTTGCTGAACAGATGGATAAAACCGTGACAGAGGCGAAAGGGGAGTTTGAAACTTACCTGCAGAACAAGATGAACAGCATTGCACTTGCAGCAATTTCAGAACAGATGAAGCAGGAGGAAATCAGTTTAAACAGAAACATGATACCGGAACTGGAAGTACAGGAGGGCGGGGAAGAGGCAGGGGAGATGGAAGCGGGAATGCACATGGACATGTAAGGCGGTACTTATTTTAGAAATGAAATGGGTGCTGTCTTTTTTTATGGAAAAAGAAAGGAGACAGATTTGATGTCGGGATTTTTTTGCAACAGTCCAAGACTGCAGTTATTAGAACGGCAGATGCGCCAGCCGCCGGGATATCGTCCCAGAGGGCAGGGGTGGATGTTTGACATGGAAGAGTGGAAAAGCAGGGGAAATTATTCGGAGATTGTGGACTGTGTCATCAGCCGGATGCAGATGGAACACTTAAAGAAAAGGATACAGGAGGTATTTGGAAACGCAGAAAAGGAACTGATTTTTTATGACAGCAGGCACAGAAACGATTTTTCTTCCCTGCTGCTTGGCAGACGGAAAAAGAACCTGTGCGGACTTCCGAATTATGCCGCCGCAGTATTTCTTCTGTCTGCAGATGAAAACCTGTGGGAGAAAGTTTCTAAGCAGGTGCTGGATACGGGGATTTATTTTGACCGCATCCGGCTTGGCAGCGTTACGCTGGAACAATATATCCTGTTCCATGCGGCAAGGGATGTGTATCTGGGGACAAAGCATATCCGGCTGTCGGAGCTGACCGACAGGGAATTGATACCGGATGAAATCTTAAGGCTCATCGTCAATGCATTCGTGATGGAAAGGTATGGGGTGGACATCGTAGAACGGGAGGTGTGGAATGAAGATTAGAGCAAAAAATGGGGGACAGACTGTAGATATAACTCTGCCGGCAACGGACATGGACATGCAGTATTGCATGAAATGTATCGGGATAGAAGATATTGTACCGGTATGCTGTATCAGTGAGGTGTGGGATGAACCGTCCTATTTTGGGTTCCTGAAAGGCCAGACAGTCAGCATGGACGAACTTAATTTCTTAGCCAGAAGGCTGGATGGAATGACGGAATACGAAAAAAGAGTGGTGGGTGTCTACAGCAGTGAAACAGGCATCCGGGAAATGAAACAACTGATCAACCTGACTTACAGCCTGCAGGGACTGTCCCTGCTCACAGACTTAACGGATGGAAACCGTGTCGGGCTGAGACTTTATCTGGACCGGCATCTTGCAATCTCAGAAGAAGAAAAGAGCAAAATGGATTTTAACGCATATGCACAGAAGATTTTTTCAGAAGGAAAATGTAAGTTCCTGCCACATGGGATACTGGTAGATCAGGGATTCCAGATGGAGGAGGTCTATAACGGAAAAACCTTTCCAGAATACATCGACAGACCGGATGAAACCGTGGCGGTTTTATCTCTTGAAAATGAGGCAGGGGATAAGGAATACCTTTATCTTCCAACGGACATCAGTGCCATGGATAAGGTAAAGAAAAGACTCAACATCGCAGCATTTGCTGAAGGCATTGTGAACGGGATAGAAAATATCCGGCTGCCGGAAAGCATCCTTCCTTCCCCGGAAGATATGTGTATGTCTCTGCAGGGTGATGTCCAGAAACTGACTCTTTTTAATGAGATGTGCCAGACCGTCAGCTGTTTTGATGAAGCAAAAATGGACCGGCTTGCAATGGCGGCAGGATTCGTGGGGACAAGTGAATTTACTGATATCACTTACATCGCAAAGCATCTGGATGAATTTGAAATACATCCGCAGATACATACGGATAAAGAGTATGGGGAATTTCTGGTTAAAGAAGCGGGGATGTTTGAAGTTGATGAAATTCTCCTGCCGCATATTGATTATGCCGGGGTTGCCCGTGATAAAAGACAGGCAACGATGGCAGACAGCGGATTTATTCCAGAGGGCTTTGTTGGCACGCAGAGGGCGATCCATGAGTATCAGGAATATCAGGGGGAATTTGCCGATCTGCTTGAAAAAAACGGGATACCCTGTGAAACGTTCTGCCTTTACAGTTCGCTGGCAGGGATGATGTATCAGGATGGAGAGGAGCAGGAAACGCTGTACCGGAGTGAACTGGCAGATTATGAGGAACAAATCCAGAAAGCCATCCTCAAAGAAAGGCATGTGGAAGAAGAGCCGAGGGGACTCATGCATTATTTTGACGGGAACAGACAGGTGGCTGCAAAAGTGATCAGTGCATTTCCGAGAGTGCAGAACATCCGGGGAGAACTGTTCGGAGTTCTGGAATGCAGTATCTGCCAGCCTCTGACACAAAATGAAATCTATGAACTGAAAAATTTCTGGGACGGACAGATGAGTGACGGCTGGGGAGAAGGCTTTGAACAAAGACCAATCTATACGCAGGAGGGAGAACTGTATGTCAGTTTCTGGACACAGGAAAGACACTGGGGCGTCATGACGGAGGAAGAACTGGACAGAATCTGGAATCATGGCATGACGCAGACTCTGTAAAAAAATAATATTCTGCTGGATATGTGCTGGTGTATGTAGTATTGTGTGTCCCAAATAAACCAAGGAGGCAAACAGATGAAATTGGATGATACAGTCATGGTGCAGTTTTTTGGGGAGCTTATCGAATCATACCGCCAGCAGATCATGGATCAGGAAGAGGCAAGGGAACTTTCAAAGAAGGAAAAAAAGTTCCTGGCAGACTTAAGAAAAGAACTGGAGCTGTCAAACCCACAAGCGTACAGGATGGTGACAGAACTTTTTGGATGCATGTTAGACATCAGCCAGATAAAACAGGAACAGCTTTATATACAGGGAATAAAGGATGGAATACGAATCCGAAAACTGGTAAAAGAAATCGAGGAAGGTGAGGAATGTTAAGAAGGGAACAGATAGAACGGCTGAAGGAGAGATATCCTGCGGGTACCGTGGTCAGGCTGGGGCAGATGGAAGGGGAACACCAGATGCCGTCCGGCATGGAGGGAAAAGTAATTGGTGTGGATGATATCGGACAGATACATGTGGAATGGGAAAATGGAAGCACGCTGGCTCTGAATGTGGAGGAGGATGACTTTACTGTCGTACCGCAGAAGGAAAACCTGTCCGAAAAGAAATGCAGGGAGTTTTTAGGGAAAATAAATGAGATATTAAAGGAAACAGATTTCTATCTGCTGAATGTGTCATGCAATGGAGGGGATACCGCCTATGCTGCCCAAAAGCTGCTTGCCATGCATCAGGCATTTGAAACCGTGTACGGGGAAGGATATGTGGATGAGGAGTATGGGATGGTGATGATGCCGGCGGTGGTCTGCGGAAGGGATTCCGGCATACGCACGCTGGCACTTGTCACGCTTGATCTGGAGTCTTCCGGGGAACACTTCGGAACGATTTTCATGACGCCGGGCGGCATGATGGAGCAGGGCAGCAGCTTCCTGAGTGAAAAACAGAAACAGGCACTGGCAGAGTATTATATCCCATATGACTACTGGTACACACCGCTTGTGGAAAGGGACCACCATGTGGATTTTACACAGATGCCGGAGGAGGTGGCAGACATCCGCAGGATGGTGGATGAACTACTGGTGCAGGGGGAGGCTTTCCATATGAATGAACCAAAATAGGAGGAAAAAAATTTGAACAGCATCATAAGCTGGGTTGGCGGCAAGAAAGCACTGCGCGACCTGATCTATCTGCGCATGCCGAAAAACTATGACCGCTACATAGAAGTATTTGGCGGTGGCGGCTGGGTTTTATTCGGGAAACCGCCGGATAAATGCATGGAGGTTTACAATGATTTTAATTCAAATCTTGCAAACCTCTTTTATTGTGTCAAGGAAAGGCCAATGGCACTGCTTCGGGAACTGTCCTTCCTGCCGCTCAACTCCAGAGATGAATTTACAACACTGCGGAAATTTCTGACCATGGAAGAATTTAAGAGTGAACATCTTGCAGAAGAATTAGAGATTGCAACACACTTCTTGAAAGAACCAGAGGCGACAGAAATCCGTGACATTCTCATGGAGCGTGCCGCAGTAGGGGATGTAAAAAGGGCAGCGGCATTTTATAAGATCATCCGTTACAGCTATGGAAGCGGATGCACCTCTTATGGCTGCCAGCCTTTTGACATACGCAAAACTTTTACCATCATCTGGGAGGCAAACCGCAGGCTGAAGGATACCGTGATCGAGAATAAGGATTTTGAGGCACTCATCCGTCAATATGACAGACCGAATGCCTTTTTTTATTGCGATCCGCCGTATTTTGAAACCGAGGGACATTATGAGGTGGTGTTCCGTAAGGAAGATCATGTGAGACTCAGGGATACCTTAAAAGGCATACAGGGAAAGTTCATGGTTTCCTATAACGACTGTGCCTATATCCGTGAGCTGTATCAGGACTTCCAGATTGAAGCGGTGACAAGAATCAATAATCTTGCACAGAGGTATGACAACGGAAGTGAGTTCCCGGAAGTTCTAATCGCCAACTATGACATGGAGGAAAGGAAAAAAAGCATGCCGATGCAGATGAACCTGTTTGAACTGTACGGGGAACAGAAAACGGTCCGGTGGAAGGGAAAGGAGACAGAGGAAGAGCCACAGGACACATAAAAAAAGAAAGAAGGAGGAAAACATGCTTCAGTTAGTAGAAATGGAAGGAAAGATGACGGAAAACGGGTGTATTGAGATTCCCGCAGTGGTGTTAGAGCAGGCTGGTATCTGTACAGGTGACACCGTGAAACTTGTGTATATGGCAGAGGACGGGGAACTTAAGAACACGGCAAAGGAGTTCCTGCTTGCAAGGGCAGGACAGGATGTGGCAGAGGAACTGGCAAAGGAGGAAAACATTGCGTTCCAGATACCGGAAGAATTATTAAGGGATGCCGGAATCCCGATGGACGCAGACCTTGATATTGTGTGTCAGGAAGGACGCATTATCATTCTGCCGTCAGAACTTGTGCAGGGGACGAAAGTGCCGGAGGAACTGCTTGCCATCTGCAGGGAGCTTGGCATCACGGAGGATAAGGTAAACATCATCTTGCGGACCACAGAGGAGGGAACGGATGAAAAAACCGGTGTATAAGCTGTTAGACGAAAAAGGACGCATCCTGATCCCGAAAGAATTCCGCCAGATGGCAGAGCTTGAGAGCGGGGATATCGTAAAGCTGTCCGTGAGCAGTGGAAAGATCATGGTATCCAAAGTAGATATCGTGGAGATGGGGAGTCAGGACCCGCAGGCAGTGGAAGCGTATGTAAATGCGGCGGTAAAACATATGAGTCCGGCAAAACAGGTGGCACTTGCGGCAAGGATTCTGAAATTCGCACAGCAGGAGGGAGGTACGGATTGTTAAGAAATAAGTACAGGGCATTTGAAATCAGGGACGATCAGGTCAGCCAGACGCTGGTGGACGGGAATCTCTGCTCCATTGCAGAATTTATCCGGCACTGCAGTGAGGGAAGCATCATCACCCTGCACACCATGGAGGGCGAACCGTTTTTGATCGGACTCTCCAAGATGTTTGTATTCTGCGGAGACAAGGCATTCTTAGACAGGCAGTTGATCCCTTACCTGCGCAGCATGGGTGGGGAAAGCGTATGAAAAGAATTTATGTTCAGAACGGGATCGTATTTTTTTATGGGAATCCGGCTGGCTATCTGGGAGATGGGAAAGCAGTCATCGACTGCATGTTCCAGAAAGAGGAGCTGGTTTCGTTTGTGAAAGAACTGGGGTTTTTGGAACACGTATTCCGTGAGGGTGTGTATGACCGGCTGTCGGAGGGAGGTGGTGTCAAAGAGACAGCGGAGACCAGCATCGGGGAAGGGAGGAGGCTTAGAATCTATCAACTGGGACAGGACAGTCCGATCATGATGCGGTTTATCAGTCTGGCAGAGAGAAAAAAGAGAGGGTATGACAGACCGCGCAGGGAGGAATATGTCAGAGTCTATGAGGGGGAGATAGAAAACTATAGTCTGGAGGAAGTCTGGGAAAAATACGGACGAAGAGTACCGGAAGGGTTTCAGGGACATGCATTGTCCATTTCGGATGTGATCGAGTTTGCGGATGGGGAAAACAGCCGCTTTTTCTACATCGAACCATCCGGGTATGAGGAAATCAGATTTTAACAAGGAGGATCATTATGCCAAAGGCAAAAACTGCCCAGAGCCGGGCAGAAACCACAGAACAGCACGCGCCATCCGGAGCAGGGAACAAAGAAAACACCCCGCTCCAGTTTGATGTGCGCATCCAGTCCATCCGTCCGGGGGACAGCATCAAGGGAACGGCATCCGTAAACATCAACGGGGCATTTGCAATCCGGGGTGTCAAGATCATTGAGGGAAGCAATGGACTGTTTGTTTCCATGCCAAGCTATAAGGCTGGGAATGAGTACAAGGACATCTGTTTTCCTATCACGCAGGAATGCAGAAAACAGCTCCATGAAGCAGTCATCGGAGCTTATGAGCAGGCAATTTCGCAGGGGCAGGATACGGTAGCAAAGCATCATGGGATGCAGGCACCGGAAGGACAGCCGATGGAGATGGCAGGAATGTAACAGGATAAAACCAGAGAACATAGAGCAGACCGCACAGAAACGGTCCGGCAGATCATGAGAAAAATTGGAGGAAAAAAATATGAGAAATATGATGAAAAAAGCAGCACAGAATGTAAAGGCAGTTGCCGTGAGAGCAGGGATGTTAATGAAGGATACCAAGGGCGAGAACTATGTGGATACGGCGGTCAAAATCCTGATCGCAGTCGTTCTCGGCGCACTGCTCCTGGCAGGTCTTTATGCACTCTTCGGGGATGTGGTGATGCCTACCCTTACCCAGAGGATTCAGGACATGTTCAACTATGCAGGATAAGGAACACCGGTCCAAGACAGGGAAACAGGAAAAATAACAGAATGATATGGAGGAAAACAGATGCCTAGAAGAGCAAACACACAGACACAGCAGGAAGCAGTACAGGAAAATGCCGCAGTGCAGGCAAATACAGGGGCAGACATGCAGATGGAGGCTGCTATCACAAAAACACAGCCGGAAAAGGGTGTCCTTGCCCTTGCCGATGTAAAAATCGGGGATTTCATGACGATCCGAAATGTCAGAATCAAGGAAGATGACTACGGGCTGACGGTTGCCATGCCGAAAACAAAGGCAGGAGCAAATGAACAGTACAAGGATACGGTGTTCTTTGCCGACAGGGGAATCAAGGAAAGATTTGACCAGACGGTACAGAAAGCATATGAAACTTTTATGCACCAGCAGACGGATCTGGATGAGGAACCGGAGGAGGCAGAGGAGCTGGAACAGGAAGAAAGTGGCATGAACATGGGAATGTAGCATGATCAGGCTGGCTTTCTTTTTTTCTGCCCTGTCTTTGGCGGCGGTCATGGATATGAGGACAAGGACCATCCCGGACTGGCTGGTCGTTCTGGTGGCACTTACCAGCATGCTGCCACCGGGACAGCCCAATCTTTTGGGAGTTCTTGCAGGACTGCCGCTGCTCCTCGCAGGGATTACCATAGGAGGAATCGGCGGAGGGGATGTGAAACTCATGGGGGCATGCGGCCTGGTTCTTGGAGCGAGCCAAGCGCTTACGGGACTGTTTCTTGCATTGTGCCTGCTGGTGCTGTGGCATGCGGCAGGGAACATGGGCAGAAAAAAGAACAGAAAGAAACAAAAAGAGGAGAAGGAACAGGCATACCCGCTTGTTCCGTTTCTTTTTGCAGGAATGCTGATTGGTATCTGGATAGGAGGTTAAAGAATTGAAAAAGAAATTATTACTGGCAGGGATTGTGGCACTGCTTGCAGGAACTGTCATGGCAGCAAGAAAGAAAAAATATACGGAGACATCGAGATAGGAGGAGAAGAGAATCATGAAACTGTTAAAAAACCGTACTGTTCTTGGGGTACTCTGCATTGCAGTGTCCCTGCTCATCTGTTTTGCAGTAACACCGCTTGTCAATGCCGGACTGTCCCAAAAGACCACAATCGTGCGTTTTGTAAAGGACGTTAAGGCAGGCGAAGAGATCAAAAAAGGAATGCTGCAGGAAGTCGAGGTGGGAGGTTACAACCTGCCCGAAAATGTGTTAAGGAGCATCACGGAGGCGGAAGGAAAATATCTGACCGCAGATGTTTATGCAGGGGATTATATCGTAGCAGAAAAAGTAGCGGACGAGCCGGCTGCAGAAAATAAATACCTGTACAACTTAAACGGGGAAAAACAGGCAATCTCCATCACCATCAGTTCTTTTGCGGAAGGACTCTCCGGCAAATTAAAGAGCGGGGATATCGTGTCGGTCATCGCACCGGATTACCTGGGCAGCGGCGAGACAGTCATCCCGGCAGAATTAAAATATGTGGAGGTCATCGCAGTGACGGCAAAGTCCGGCTATGATGCCAATACACAGGAGCAGGAAGAGGAGAAGGAGCTTCCGTCCACCGTCACGGTGTTAGTCAGACCGGAGCAGAGCAGACTGCTGGCAAGGCTGGAAGCAGAGGGAGAAATCCACCTGTCACTGGTATACAGGGGAGACAGCCAGAAAGCCGCACAGTTCATTGAAGCACAGGATCTGGTGCTGGAGGAGCTTCTGGAAGAAACCACAGAGGAAGAAGAGGTATCTGTTGTAAAAAATGAGGTGCCGAGGACAGGAGGGGAAGCGGATGCAGTGACGGCAGAAGAAACCTCGGCAGACGAGAAAAATGATACGGATATGGAGGAATAGTGTTTGAATTTCATGAAAAATTCTTTGTTCCAGAGAAATCTGGAGCAGGAAAGGGAAGAAGAGATGCCGGAAGAGGGAGGCGTGCTTGCCGTGTGGGGCAGCCCTTCCTCTGGCAAGACGGTGGTGTCTGTGAAACTGGCAGAGCATCTGGCAAAGAAAAAAAGAAATGTCATCTTAATCCTTGCGGATATGGTCACGCCGCCGCTGCCCTACTTATGCGCACCGTCAGACATTGAACAGGAAAGGTCGTTGGGGAGCATTCTTGCCGCATCCCATGTGACGGAAAACCTCATCAAGAAGAACTGCATGTTCTACCGGAAGAATGATTATCTTTCCATGGTCGGGATGTTAAAGGGGGAGAATGTGTTCACCTATCCGCCCTATGAAAAAGAGCAGGCGGCAGAACTGCTCCAGCTTGCAGCACAGATCGCACCGTATGTCATCGTGGACTGCACCAGCAATATCGCATCGGATATCCTGTCGGCAGTCGCATTGATGGAGGCAGATACGGTATTAAGGCTGGCAGGGTGTGACTTAAAATCCATCAGTTACTTATCCTCCCAGCTTCCACTGCTCTCAGACCACAAATGGGATGCCGACAAGCAGCTAAAGGCCGTGTCCAATATCAGACAGCAGGAGGCGAGCAGCCACATGGAACAGATCCTTGGCAGTGTGTCGTTCCAGATTCCGCACAGCAGTGAGGTGGAAGCACAGTTTTTAGAAGGGGAACTGCTTGGGGAACTCGGCTTGAAAGAGAGCCGGACATTCCGCAGGGAGATAGAGAAAATCAGCAGGGAGGTATTCGGGGTATGAAAAACAACCAGAATCTGTTCTTTTCCCCGGAGGAAAAGGGAAGGGCGTTTTCGGATGTCTTAAAAGAGGTGCAGGAGTATATCTCCAGCAAATATTCCACGCTCATGGTAGAAGGCGGGAGCGAGGAAGTAAAACAGCAGGTCAAGCGGTACATCATAAAGTATATCTGCGACTACCGCATCACGGTAAAGGGAAAAACACAGGAACAGTTGATCGATGACCTTTACACGGAAATGGCAGAGTTTTCCTTCCTCACCAAGTACATTTTTGGAACCGGGATAGAGGAAATCGATATCAATTCCTGGCGGGATATCGAGATACAGTACAATGACGGCAGGTGTGAAAAGCTGGAGGAACACTTCGAGTCCCCGGAGCATGCGGTCAATGTCATAAGGCGCATGCTCCATGTGTCGGGCATGGTGTTGGACAATGCCTCCCCTGCGGTGTTAGGGCATCTGAGCAAAAATATCCGAATCGCCGTGTTAAAGACGCCGCTTGTGGATGAAGATGTGGGGATTGCAGCGTCCATCCGTATTGTCAATCCGCAGAGCCTGAAAAAGGAAAACTTTGTGGATGGCGGCACCGCAACAGGGGAAATGCTGGATTTTCTGGCAGAGTGCCTGCGTTATGGAATCAGCATCTGTGTTGCAGGAGCAACCAGTTCGGGAAAGACCACGCTTGCAGGCTGGCTGCTTACCACCATACCGGATGGAAAGCGCATCTTTACCATCGAAAATGGCAGCCGTGAGCTGGCACTTGTAAGGGAAAAGGATGGAAAAGTGACCAACAGTGTCATCCATACGCTGACCAGATACAGCGAAAATGAAAAGCAGAATATTGATCAGGACATGCTCCTCGATATGGCACTGCGTTTCAACCCGGAGATCATCTGTGTCGGGGAGATGCGTAGTTCGGAGGCGTACACGGCACAGGAATCGGCAAGAACCGGTCATACAGTGCTTACCACGATCCACAGCAACAGTTGTGAATCCACTTACAGCCGAATGAGGACACTGTGCAAGAGAAAATATGACATGGATGATGAGGTGTTGATGGACCTTGTAACGGAGGCATTCCCTATCGTGGTGTTCACCAAGCAGCTTGAGAACCGCAAGAGAAAACTCATGGAAATCATGGAGTGTGAGATCACGGCAGACGGAAAGCAGAAGTTTAACCCGCTGTACCGCTATGAGATCACCGAAAACCGGATGGAAGGGGACCGCTTTATCATTAACGGCACGCATAAGAAGGTGTGCGGAATTTCCGAGAGCCTCAAAAAGAGATTTTTGGAAAACGGCATGCCAAAAGATGTGCTGGAAAGAATTGAAAAAGGAGGGGAGAAAGCATGCTGACATTACAGGTCATTGCCTGCATCGGGATCATTACAGGGGCATTCCTGCTGTTCCACATCCGGCTAAATGACTTTACGGGGAACATTTTCCACAGGCTTTTGGACGCACCGAAAGGAATCCGTGAGGAGATACTGGAGGAAACCAAGCGCAGGAAAAAATCCTATTTCCGAAGGGAAATCGAGGAAGTACAGGCAATTTTGAAAACAACGGACAGGGAGGAGCTGTTCCCGCTTTTATGCACGGCATCCCTCCTGATGCTTGCCGCAGGAGCAGCCATTGCCGTCATGATCGGAAATGTTTTTTTAATTCCGGTGCTGGCGTGCGGATTTTTATTTCTGCCGTTCTGGTACATCAGGCTGACCGCATCCCATTTCAAAAAGGATGTGTCATCGGAACTGGAAACCGCACTGTCCATTATTACAACGGCATACCTGCGAAGTGAGGACATCCTTACTTCGGTGGAGGAAAACCTCGAATATTTAAATCCGCCGGTCAAGACCGTGTTTGCAGATTTTGTGTCAAGAATCCGCCTCATAGATCCAGACCTTGAAGCAGCCTTGGAGGAGCTTAAGGGAAAGATTGAAAATGATGTGTTCATGGAGTGGGTGGATGCCTTAAAGTCCTGCCTGTATGACAGGTCACTAAAGACAACGCTGACACCGATCGTGGCGAAACTGTCGGACATGCGCATCGTGAATGCAGAGCTGGAATATCTGGTATTTGAACCCAGAAAGGAATTTATCACAATGGTGGTGTTGGCAGTGGGGAATATCCCGCTGTTATATTTCCTGAACCAGTCCTGGTACGATACGCTCATGCATACCATCCCCGGACAGATTATGCTGGCAGTTACCGGCGCAATTATTTTTGTTTCCACGGCATGCGTCATAAAACTGACAAAGCCGATTGAATACCGGACATAAGGGGGAGGGATAAATTGAAAATCGTACTGATAGTTGTATTCATCCTGACGGCATGCGGACTGTTCCTTCTGCTGTCGGGCATCTTAAAGCTGCCGACACTGCGGACCGGCAGGGCGATGATGCAGTCAGGGAAGAAAGAAAAGAAACTGCAGAAAACACTGGATGCGTTCTACATGGACGGAGCGGCATACTTAGGAAAATACATCGGGATGAATGCCTACAAAAAAAGCAGGATGCAGAATGTCCTAAATGCGGCAGGACTTAAGATGACACCGGAAACCTATATGGCGTATGCCTATCTGAAGGCAGGGAGCATTTTTCTCCTGATCCTTCCGGCACTGCATGTATTTCCGCTGCTTGCCATCCTGCTCGTGCTTTTAGGAGTCATGGTCTACTATAAGGAGACAAGAAAAGCAGAAGAGCTGGTAAGGGAAAAAAGAGAGCAGATCGAGGGAGAGCTGTACCGTTTTGTTTCCACCATCACACAGGAGCTGAAAAACAGCAGGGATGTACTTTCCATGCTGGAGCATTATAAGGAAAATGCCGGGGAGATGTTCCAGAAGGAACTGGACATTGTGTGTGCCGACATGCGTTCCAGCAGCTATGAGGCAGCACTCACCCGTTTCGAGGCAAGGCTCAATTCCCCGCAGCTCTCCGATGTGGTCCGTGGACTGATTGGTGTGTTAAGAGGCGATGACGGTGCAGTGTATTTCCAGATGCTCACACACGACTTCAAGCAGGCAGAACTGCAGAGGTTAAAGGCAAAGGCAGCAAAAATCCCGCCGAAAATCCGTGTCTTTTCTTTTGCCATGCTCTTATGTTTCCTTGCAACCTATTTTGCCATCATCGGCTATGAGATCATAAAGTCCATGGGAACACTGTTCTGATAAAAGCGCAGGAAGGAGAAAGATTGAAAAATAAAATTTTTCAATCGCGAGATTTGTGTCTGCGCGCACTTGACACAAACTCGTTATGCGCAAAAAGCGTGCGCAGAAATGAGGCAAAAAATGAAACGGATTTATAAAATCATGAGGGACAAAAAGGGAGAGGGATATATCGATGCGGTAGTCGTTGTATTCTGTGTGATGTTTGTCATTGCCCTTGGCGTCAGGATATTCCCGGTTTTTATCACGAAGATACAGCTTGACAATTTTGCAGACGAGCTGGTGAGGGAGGCAGAGATCAGCGGCAGGGTTGGAAGTGAGACAACCGCAAGGCAGAGAACCTTGGAGAAAAAAACAGGGATACATCCAGCCGTAAGCTGGTCAGGGACCGGAAAAATCCAGTTGAATGAAGAGGTGACGGTAACACTGACGTTACAGAAAGACCTCGGACTTTTTGGAAAGTTAAGGTCGTTCCCGGTAACCATAAGGGCGAGGGCATCGGGAAAGAGTGAGGTGTATTGGAAATGAGAAAATGCTATCAGAGTTTCAAAAGACTTCTGACAGGGCAGGAGGGAAGCATGGCTCCGGTTGCTGTAGCTGCAGCGATAGCCATGCTTTTTATTATCCTTGGTGTTTCAGAATACATGCGCCTTATCATCACGGCAGCCGGAATCAAAGATGCCATGGAATCTGCCGTAGTTTCCGTGGTAAACGACAATTACAATGAAGTTTATCATGGTGTCAGGGAAGGATATGCTGCAGGATATGAGCCGGACGATACGGGATTTGCGGCATCCGTGGACCATGGGGATATCTATGGCAGGATGTGTTTTCTGCTTGGTCTGGAAGAGGATGGGAACAGTTATGTCCGCTATAACAACAGTGGTGAACTGGAGTACAGGCTCAAAAATCTTTCTGTGGACATCCACAACACGGCACTGGCATCGCCGGGAGGAACTTATTATGCGGATGCAGAGGTCACGATGGAAGTGCCTGTGCGTTTCGCAGGAAAAATCTTGTCGAATATGTCGGTCAGGTTGAAGGTGAGGGCAGCCTACAGGGAGAAATTTTAGTAACATGTTACAGATATCGTAAGACTTATTACATTTCCATAGACTTTCCAGACGTTCTATGGTAGCGTGTGAACTACGAAAATCAATCAATCGAAAAAACATAAGGAGGGAATGCCATGAAAGATAAGACAAAAAAGTGGCTGGCAATCGCAGGACTTCTCGCAGTATGTGCAGTGCTTGTGTTTGGAATCAGCAGAGTGCTCTACCATGAGCCGGACAGGGAGGCACAGGCCGTGGAGAGAGAATCAGAGGAGACAGAACTTTTTGTGGAGACAGAAACACCGGAACCTGTGCAGGCAGAAAGCACAGAAGCAGAGACGGAAGAGCCGCTTGTGATCGAGACGGAGACAGGGACTTCCGTAAATGACAGGGAGCAGGAAATTCAGGAAACCCCGGAGAAAACAGAAGAGGAAAAACCGAGTGAGCCGCCTGCACTGTCTGAGGGAACAGCCACGAACCAGCCGGATACACCGCCGTCCTACGAGGAGGAAAAACAGGAGGAACCGGCTCCGGCAGAGAACCAGACACCAAAGACAGGTGATACCAAAGACGGCATGGTATATGTGGAAGGCTTCGGATGGATTACCGATGAAGGGGAAGGCTCAGGCACCTACGCAGATGACATGTATGAAAATGGCAATAAAATCGGAATCATGGACTAAGTTGGTGACAAGAAATGTTGTTTGATATAAACTGATAACAAGCGGACAAGGAGGCTCTTGGATTATGTACAAACAACGTATATCATATGCAGATTATGTGGAAGAGGTAGAAAGATTATATAAAATTGAAAGAAGAGAGATTTATTTTGGTTTTGTAATCCGAGATTTTATACAATCGATCCTTACAGAAAGTGAACAATTGGTAGCAGTTTGGGATAACAAAGGATACAAGGATGATACCAAAAATCCACTTCATAAGCGTAAAAATTATGCGGATTCACATAGCTTGCAGGATTTTATTATCGTTCCGGAACAATATAGCTATACGAATACTACAAAACCATATGTTTCGATTGAGCTGAAAAAACCCAATTTGGAAAATTATCAAGGGTTAGAATTGGGAAAAAACAAAAAACAGATAGAAGCAGAGTTTGAATATTGTGATTTTATTATTTTGACAGACTGTGTTACATGGATGTTCCTAAAAAAAGATGAACCTGTAAAAGATGAAAAAGTTGTTTGTCTGATACAGGAGGGAAAATGGTTACAAATGGAACAAAGGGATTCCAATAACGAGCGTATGGGGAACATTCATATGAAGGAACCAGAGCAATGGGATGATTTGGTTAATACGATTAGAACATTTGTAGCAGAAGCCAAAAAACAGAGAAAAGAATAATGTGTTAGTGAAAAGCAGATTCGTAAAAACGGTCTGCTTTTTTTGTGAGGAAAAAGAGATGAAGTTATTAAAACAAGTAGTATTGCTTCTTGCAATTATGCTTGCCATGGCAATGCCGGTATCGGTTTATGCAGCCGGGGAAGGGAACATCGACAATGGCGGTGGAGGTATGGGAGCAGGAACGGGAACTAATTTTTGGAGCAGCCACGATGAGGGTGTGCGCGTAACGGTAATCAGAGCCAGTGATGGTGCAGTTGCATCAGCATCCATTGACCTTACCAACAAGCATCCGACTGATATCCGGGTGCATTTTGGAAAAGTAAGCAAGACTTCCTACAGGAATGGCGCAGGACTTTCTGCAAGGATGGGAGGCTATACATTTTATAATCCAGCACAGTCCCTGCCACAGATTATCAGTACTTCAAGAGGAGGGGCAAACCTTGCAGCCATCAAACAGTACTTTACGGACGAGCAGGTGATCAGAGCCATTGCAGGATATGTCGGCATGGATTTCCAGACGCTGACAAACGGAGAGTACAAGCTGTTATTAGAGCCAATCGCATATGTGACTTTTGAGGGAGTCCGGACTGCGTTTACCGCCACGGAAGCAGCAAAATACAATCAGTTAAGGGGCGGTTTGTTGCGAAAGAAAATGCCGTCCCTTTCCCATAAAAACCTGCCGCTTGCCATGTTTTTGGAAACATCGGATTTAGGGTATCCGGCGTGGAGCGGTTCTAAGACAGAGAAAGCAAATGATGAGGATATCATCCGCGCATTAGGACTTGGCATCGTGCGGTTTAATGAGGTGATCACACCGGAAGTCATCGAAGCGGACTATGAATACCGTGTGGATACGGATGTGATAACGGCGGTCACAGTCAGTGGAGGACAGAGCGATCCAGACAACTCCGTCACCGTGACATTTTCTATCCTGGGAAGAAGCTACAAGGTTGAAAACGTGTATTACCTGGAGGATGGACAGCAGCTCGTGTGGGTAAAATGGCATACCCCATCCACAGAACAGCATATCACGATTAGCGTGACCGCCAGCGGAGGCAGTGCATCCGTGAGCCGGAGAACCATCACGGCGAACATTGTGGATCTGGATGACAATCCACCGCCCAATCCTGTTGCAGATGACAGAAATGATGGATACCGGAAAGAGAATGCAGTGATGCCTGTAAATCCAGAAAAGACACAGGCGGCATGGAGTGTCTGGAAAGCCAAGTGGAAGGAAAAATGGGTATGGCACAGTGACTGGAACTGGGAGTCAGAGGACCATTCGGCAAGCTGTGAGGCAGGATGCACACAGAGCCATGGACACTGGGAGGATGATGGCGAGTATGTGGATGAAGGCTGGTGGGAATTTGAAGAGAAACATTATTCGGCATCCCTGACTGCGGATATGCATCTGGTCACCGATGAAAAGGCACCGACAGCAAATGGCATAGTTACAAAAAGCGGGTACGGTGTGAATGTCTCCCTGAGTGTAAGGGCATCAAGCAGCCAGACATCTGCAACAACGGCACCGCAGACGGCAGTCAGTTATTTCCCGGAATTTTATTACGAAACCTACTGGCGGCTTTTAGAGAGAACCCGAAATGGATACAGTGCGGTCTTTGAATTTAAGAATAATGAGTATTCCACTTATTACCGGAGGACACACTTCACACCGGTCTGGATGCCGGACGGGGAGTACCGGGTATATACTTATCTGCTTGACTGTTGGACACCGGATGGAATGCTTTCCATGAACCTGTCAGACGCTGTGCAGATATCGGGAAGCCTGTGGGATGACTGGCATATCGCACCACAGAATGTGAGGTAGGAAATGGGATATGAGAGAATCCAAAAGCCGGAAGGACTGCTCTACCATTACACTCGAAAAGAAAATCTGGAATCCATCTTAAGGGATGGAAGGATACGGAAATTTTGTGACAGGGAAACATGGTTCACAAAATCCCTTGCAGATACGCTGCGGCTTATGTCACTCACGGTGATGCAGGAGGGAGCAGCTTATTATGATGCGAGGGGCAGGCTGCAGCGTTACCCGGCATTTGTGCCGGAGGATTATGTAGTTTTAGAACTTACCCCGCGCTACCAGAGCGGGGAATGGGTGATCTGGAATCAGGAACTTCCACCTAATGCGCCGGAGTCCGTAAGGGAGCTTGCGGAGGAGTTCAGCCACTTAAAACTCGGATACCGTGGAGATTTAAAGTTCTGGGAGAATCCTGTCATTTATGAGATGACAGACCTTTTGGAAGAACCGGAGCAGACCAGTGAAATGAAAATGCAGTAAAAAAACAGAAAAAAGGAAAGGAAGATCAGATGAAGAAAAAGAAATGGATGATGATGGCAGTGATGGTGCTTGCACTTACGATGATGTTTGGAACTACAGTATATGCGTCAGGAAAAGGGGACGTGGCAGGAGCAATCGAGGGTACATGGCAGGATGCCTCCGCACAGATCAAGACAGTAGTCAATAAGGTGGTGTTCCCGGCAATCGACCTGATACTTGCCGTATTCTTCTTTGCAAAGCTGGGTACTGCATACTTTGATTACCGAAAACACGGGCAGTTTGAATGGGCGGCACCCGCAATCCTGTTTGCGTGTCTGGTGTTTACGCTGACGGCACCGACCTATATCTGGAAAATCCTTGGCATATAGGGGATGGTGAGAAAGAAGGTGTCAGATGTTTATATTTGATTTTGTTGCGGAAACCGTACTAGACCAGATCATCGACTGGCTGTATGGGAAGATCGTTGGATTTCTCAATGATTTTTTTGCAATGATGAACAATATGGGAGTGGAATTGTTTGACCTGCCGTGGGTAAATGCAATTACCACTTTTTTTGGCTGGCTTGGCTGGGCATTGTTTGTGGTAGGGCTGGTGGTCGGAGCTTTTGAATGTGCTATAGAGTATCAGGGGGGAAGGGGCAGCATCAAGGATACTGCCTTAAACTATGTCAAGGGATTTATGGCGGTCAGCCTGTTTTCCTTTCTTCCGGTCAACTTATATTCCTTAAGTGTGTCGCTGCAGAGTTCCTTCGGATCGGCATTATCCGGCATTACAGATGCGGAAAGCATCGGGATGACCGCACAGCAGGTGCTTATGTCAGCCGCCATGCCGGGAGTAGGGAATCCGATCCTGCAGATATTCTGTGCCGTGATGATGGGGTATGCCGTGATAAAAGTGTTTTTCGGGAATCTGAAAAGAGGAGGCATTCTGCTCATACAGATCGCAGTTGGAAGCCTTTATATGTTTTCTGTTCCAAGAGGATATATTGACGGTTTTACCCAGTGGTGCAAGCAGGTCATTGGAATCTGTCTCACCGCTTTCCTGCAGTCCACCATGCTCACGGCAGGACTCATGATCTTCAAGGACCATCCTCTACTTGGTCTGGGTGTCATGCTTTCCTCCACGGAGGTGCCGAGGATTGCCGGACAGTTCGGACTGGACACCAGCACAAAGGCAAACCTGATGAGCGGAGTTTATGCAGCGCAGACAGCCATCAACATTTCAAAAACGGTTGTCAAAGCAGTGGCAGCATAAGGCGGTGAAAGGATGGAGAAAAAGCTGGGGAGTCTGTTCGATGGGATCGGGGGATTTCCATTGGCAGCAAAAAGAAATGGCATACGGCCTGTGTGGGCGAGTGAGATAGAAAAGTTTCCCATGGCAGTTACCATGCACCGGTTCCCGGAGATGAAACACATGGGAGACATTACAAAACTGCATGGGGAAAACCTCCCGGTTGTGGATGTGATAGCCGGGGGTTCGCCATGTCAGGACTTATCCATTGCCGGGAGACGCGCAGGACTTGCGGGGATGCGTTCCGGTCTCTTTTTAGAGCAGGTACGCATCATAAAAGAAATGCGCAGGCAGGAGGAAAGGAGGAAAAACAGCAGTGGAAGGAGAGCAGATGTCCCTGTTCGACCTCGGTATATGGTCTGGGAAAATGTGCCGGGAGCCTTCTCAAGCGGAGAACCAAAAGGAGCAGATTTTAAGAGAGTCCTCGAAGAAGTCTGTGGTATATCGGAGGAGTCCGTATCTTTATCTGGACCGCCGGATGGGGCATGGACTCCTGCCGGGATTATTCTGGGACAGGAATTCTCTGTTGCTTGGAGGGTACTGGACGCTCAATTTTGGGGAGTCCCCCAGAGACGCCGAAGAATCTTCCTTATCGCAGATTTTGGAGGCCACAGTGCCGGAGAGATATTATTTGAGTCCGAAAGCGTGTGGAGGCATTATCAGGAGAGCAGGGAACAGAGGAAAAAAGCTGCCGTCGATCTTGGAGGCGGCACTTTTGATGCAGGCACAGGAGCCGACATAGTGTGTCTGATGGATCAGGGAGGACAGCGGATGGATGTGTACCGGAACCTTATCGGTACACTTCTGGCACACAGTTCAAGCACACCGCCCATTATCATGGCGAGCAGTCAGGCAAATGCAGAAATCGGGATCGGATATTGTCCGACCATTACAGCCGCGGCAGGGATGGCAGGCAATAACCAGCCGATCCTGTTTGACAATCACGGACCGGACACCCGCTACAGCGGACCGGTGAAGGTGGCGCAGACCATTACTTCTGCACTGGGGACGGGAGGCAACAATACGCCGCTTGCTGTTCATGGAGAACCCTACTGCATCGCCGGAAATGTCATCAACCGTCAGGATAAAAACGGGGGAAACGGCTGCGGCTATCAGCAGGGAGTCAGTTATACGCTGACAACAGAGGACAGGCATTGTGTGGCATACACGGATGACCTGCAGAGAAAAAAGCGTGTGAGGAAACTCATACCGCTTGAGTGTGAAAGACTCATGGGGTTCCCAGACCACTGGACGGACATTCCGGGAGCAAGTGACAGTGTCCGGTACCGGGCATTGGGAAACAGCGTGGCAGTGCCGTGTGTGGAATATATCCTCTGCGGCATTGCTTATTTTTTAGAAAGACAGGAGGGAGAACGGGATGTACATATACCCGGATAATCTGAAATCAAAAGCGAGCATGTGGCTGTGGGAGTTAAAAGACCTTGCAGTGACAGGAATCATCGTACTGGTATCCGTGTTTGCATTTGCCTATGCAAAACTGTGGTTCCCGATGGTGATAGCAGGCGTATACGCATTTTTAACGATACAGGTGGAGGATACCACCATCTTAAAATTTATCCGCTATGCATGTGCGTATTTTTTGGTGGAACAGCAGCATTATGAATGGAGGTACACCGCAAATGAAACGGAAGAATGAACAGTCCACAAGGGAGCTGATGGGGACAAAAGAACTGTCGGATTACAGCATCCGCACCTACCGGAAGGATGAGCTGGTCTATTTTCTGATCCAGCCGAGCAACCTGTCCGTGTTGTCGGAGGAGAGCCTTTCCGCAAGAATCTATGGGCTCATGACGGTCTTAAAAGGCATCACGGAAATTGAGATGATGTGTTTAAATTCCCGTGAAAACTTTGAGGACAATAAAAGATATTTAAAGAACCGCGCGGAGGAAGAAACCAACCCGACTGTGCGGAAACTGCTGGAACTGGATGCAGGACACCTTGACCGGATGCAGGTGCAGATGGCAACGGCGAGGGAGTTTTTACTGATTATCCGGCTGAGAAACCAGAAGGAGAATGAGGTGTTCGCTTACTTAAACCGTATCGAAAAAATGCTGGTGGAACAGGGATTTACATCCAAAAGAGCGGATGAGGAGGACATGAAGAGGATACTGGCTGTTTACTTTGAACAGAATGTCACAACGGAAAAATTTGAAGAATTTGATGGAGAGAGGTGGATCATTTTAAATGAATAACAACAGAAAGAAAAAAACACAGACACAGACACCGGGGGAAGAGAGGCTTAAGAGTTTCCTTGATATGATCGCACCGTCCGTCATCCAGTTTTACACGGATCATTATATCTGCGGGAATACGTTCCGCAGTGTCTGGGCACTCAGGGAATATCCGACTGCAACGGATGAGCAGGCAATCCTGCGCCATCTTGGGGAAAAGGATGGCGTGACACTGCGTATCTATACCAGACAGGTCACACCGGCAGAGGAGAAAAAAATCATCAGCAATGCGGCAAACAAGAACCGCATGAAACAGGGAAATACAGAAAATTTACAGGAGACAGTCACGGCAGCGAGCAACCTGCAGGATGTGACCAACATCATTGCGACCATGCACCGCAACAGGGAGCCGTTACTTCATACGGCTGTGTATCTGGAGTTATCCGCAGCGGACATGGATAAGTTAAAGCTGCTGCAGACCGAAGTGTTGACAGAACTCATCCGTTCCAAACTGAACGTGGATAAGCTGCTGCTGCGCCAGAAACAGGGGTTCCTATGTGTGCATCCGGCTGGCAGGAATGTCTTTCTGGAACAGTTTGAACGTGCGCTTCCGGCTTCGAGTGTGGCGAACCTGTTCCCGTTCAACTACTCCGGCAAGACCGATAAGAACGGATTTTATATCGGGAGGGATAAATTTGGAAGCAATGTCATTGTAGATTTCAACCAGAGAGCGGATGACAAGACCAATGCCAATATCCTCATCCTTGGAAACTCCGGGCAGGGAAAATCCTACCTGTTAAAACTGATACAGACCATCCTGCGGGAGTCCGGGATGAAAGTTATCTGCCTGGACCCGGAGCATGAATATGTGGATTTGACCGGAAATCTGGGAGGCTGTTTGATGAGGTAAGATAACGATACCTTTTTGGTAGTCTGTTGTCTTACCTCATTTTTGATTTATATTAAATAGCAAAACTTTTGACGTCTGCTCCTATCTGTCTGAAATAGGAAATACTTTCTGTCGGCTCGTCGCCGCTTTCAACTCTGCCTACAAAGCTATACAGGATTTCGATTTTCCTTGTATTCGTTTCTTTATCCAATTCGTGAATTAAGATACGGTCAATCAATTCGTGTACGTTCTCATAGGTCAGTTCGTTAATTTCCGTGTACTTGCGTACAAGGGCGACAAACCTTTTTACATCTGTGCTGCGCTCGGTGGCGGTGTCAATCACGGTTGACAGTTCCGCTATTTTGTGCGTCAGCATCTTTTTTTCATCATCATAGCCCGAAGTGAGAAAAGCAAACTGTTCATCAGAGAGTTTTCCCAATGCGTTATCCTCATAGAGTTTTCGGAACAAGAGATTTAATTCTCCCATTCGTGCCTGTGCCTTTTCAAGCTCCTTGCGCTGCTGTGTCAATGCCTTTTGGGTTGCCTTTGCGTTATACTCGTTAGCAGTTTCTATAAAATCCTGCTCGTTGTTTCTCACATAAGATAATACCCTTTGCAGGTCGGCAAGGACAAGTTCTTGAAGTACGCTTTTTCGGATATAATGTGTTGTGCAGACTTCGCCTGTTCTGATACGGTTTCTGTATTTTCCGCAAGTATAAGCGTGTTTGCGTTCCAATGTTCCGGCGCCCTGTTGGAGATACATTTTATATCCGCACTCCCCACAAAAGAGAAGTCCCGAAAAAATATCTATGGTTTCAACCTTTGTCGGCCTGTGGCGTGTTGCGATACGCTTTTGTGCAAGGTCAAAGGTTTCTTCATCAATCAGGGCTTCGTGTGTATTTGGGAAAAAGTATTGTTTTTCCTCCGGGTTTTTCTTTGTCTTTTTTGATTTGTAAGATACCTTGTAACTCTTGCCCGTAATGGTATGTCCTAAATACTCTTTGCGTGTGAGAATATCATATAAGGTTTTGTCAGGCCAATTATAAATACAAGTCGGGTGTGGGCGTGGGTGTCGGCAACTGCCGGTACGGCGGTAACGCAGTTCGGAAACGGTCAGTATTTCGTGTTCCCGCAGCCAATTTTGGATTTCACACATACGGTCGCCGCGTACATACATAGCAAATATCTGTTTCACAACATTTGCGGTTTCGGGGTCAGGCAACAGATGATTGCGGTCGTTGGGGTCGGCTATGTAGCCATACGGCACTTCGCCGTTTACTCGCTCGCCTTTCTGTGCCTTTGCCTGTTTTACGGCTCGTATCTTTTTAGAAGTATCACGGGCGTAAAACTCGTTAAACCAATTTCGCAGAGGGGTAAACTCGTTATCCTCTCTTGCAGTATCTACACCGTCGTTAATGGCAATATAGCGTACCTCATATTCGGGAAATACTATCTCTATCAGTTCGCCTGTTTTCAGATAGTTTCTGCCTAAACGGGAGAGGTCTTTTGTAATAACGGTTGCCACCTTTCCGGCTTCCACTTCCCGCAACATAGCTTGAAGTCCCTGACGCTCAAAGCTCACGCCTGAAAAACCGTCGTCAACAAAAAAGCGGGTATTGAAAAAATGGTGTTCATCTGCATATCTCTGTAAAATCAGTTTTTGATTTTGTATGCTTTCGCTTTCGCCTGCCTGCATATCCTCTTGGCTCAATCTGCAATATAAAGCGGTAATCTTGTCTGTCTGTAACATTTGTCCTCCTTTCCGACGACAGACAAGCTGGTATTTATACTACTAATATTATACCGTCTACCGCCGCCAAATTCAACGCCTAAAATGTGAACAACGCCCGATTTACGGGCTTTTTACGGGTTTCTGCTCAATATCCTTGCGGATAAGTTTCTTTATCTTTTTATCTAATGTGTCCGTCGCTCGTTCACTTGCAGACGAACAAACAAGGTAGGTAACTTTTCCTATTTTGTGTTCCGTTTTTGTAACGGGTACTTGATTTTGCGACATTAAAAGTTCCCCCTTTCATTCGCAAATTTATAGTACAGTCTATGAATAGTGGCAAGTCCACTATCACAACATAAATTTCCAAAAAGGGGCTTTAATCAGACGGTTATCAGCATAACCTCACGGGAGTTCCACCCCTCCGGCGGTCTGCCGGAGCCCTACCCATTGCCTGCGACGCTTTTAACGCTCGGACTGTGGCTATAAGGGAGTATCATTATATATCTTGTGTGTTATCGCCCGCAGCTTGCTAAAGCTGCTTTACGGCGTCGGTGTTTATCGCTCGGCTACCCGGTGGAAAATCCCGCCAGATAGCGTCTTGGCGCACCCGCCGCACGGCTCGGCACAAGAGGAAAGTATCTGATTTGCCCTATACTGCGCCGCCGTTATCTTGCGCCGCTTTCTTTGTCAAGGAACGAAAAGAGGTATTTTCAATGTGTGCCTGCGGAAAGGGGAAACGTAGGCACAGGGATTTACTTAAACCTCAAAGTCAAGGACAGCTCGCATAAGTTTTGAACGCAGGCGGTCGCGTATGTCCTCATCTATGCCGTAATATGTATTACCGCGCTCGTCTTTGAGCGTCCTTGTAGAGAGGTAGGAGATATAGCCCTCATAGTGCTGTACCACCATTTTCATAGCTTCCGGGTCGCCTTTGGTTGCGGCAACGATTACCACATAAGGCAATAAACCGCGTTCGCTTTGCTCGCTCGTATTACCATTCTGTTTCATCATCTGCGCGTTCCTCCAAAAATTTTTTTAGGCTGCTGAAAGAGCTTGTCCGTCTGTGCTGTACGGTACTTCTCGGAATGTTGTAGAGCTTTGCAATATCTGCGTCGCTCATATCGTGGAAGTAGTACAGTATCACAGCATTACGCTTTACTTCGGGCAATGTGCGGAGAGCTTCAGCTAACAGTTCGGGGGTAATTCTCTTACCGCCAACACTAAATGAATTGTCGTCCTTTTCGCTTTCAAAAGGTTTGTCAACCGTGTAAAGCTGGCTTTCTTCTTCGGGCGATAAATCGGAAAAACTTACAAAGTGTTTCTGATAGCGTTTCACATCTCGGTGCGCACTGCTCGCTTCATATTTCAAGGCTTTTTTACAAAAACCGTTGAAAGCGCAGCGCACTTCAAACTGGGTACGATATGGTTCGTTCAAGGTGTTCACCTCCTTTCGCAACCGCGAAAGCGGGTGATTGTTTGATTTCCCCTTTCGTAACCCTCAGCACCGCGTTTTCAAAACTGCCAACGCAAAGCGGAGAATTTTCCAAAAAAATTTTTATAAAACACAAAATGCGCCTGTTCGCAAGACGCAAACAGGCGCAAAAGGAATTATAAACAGTATTAAATTGAATTGTCAGTTCATACTCATAGCCGAAATATCCCGACGGTGGACAAGGGCTTTTTTTGACCATAAGTGATTAAGCGAATTAGCGAGAATGAAAGATAACACAGCAATACCTCCTTGATACCGCTGCGTTAAGCTTTATTCGTCACAGACGGCGACTTTAATAAAAAACAGAGCCGACAAACTGCGATTTCTCACAAGTTCATCGGCTCTGCATCTATGCGTCTGGCTCTGTAATAACTAATATATTAAATTGCATTTTCTGATTTCTTAACCGCAACCACATTCTGCCCGGTTACGCTGATAATCGTTTCCTGTTTACATTTGGGGCAGAATAGCGGGAAGTTTTCAAGTACCGTATCGGGGCGCACCTTAATACGGGTCTTGTTATTGCAGATTGGGCATAACACCCATTTTTCTTTTTCCAATGTGCACCTCCATTCCTTGATGATTTCATTACATATTACTCAATTTTAGCTCTTTTACAATCTCTACCCGTGACACGCTTTTGAATGCAAACAGCATTGCGACACATACCATTACACTTACAGCAAGGACGGCAAGCACATAGATACCACCGTTGATATAAAAAGCAAATGGTGTCATACCCGACGATATGAAGTAGTAGATAGCACAATGAATCAGAAAGCTCACAGGCAACGCAAGAACCAATGCTTTTACGCCATATAAAACAGCTTCAAGCAATAGCGTACATTTCAATCCTTTGGCAGTCATACCAACAGAACGCAGAACAGCAAATTCGCTTCTTCTCAAATGAATTGTATTTGAGATAGTGTTGCAAACATTCAAACTGATAATAACCGTCATCAGGATTGAGAACAGGCAGATTGCCAGTTTTGCAATCGTATATACCTGTCTGGAATTATTAGTTGCGGCTGCAATGTCTACAGTTTGCGGAAATCCTCTGTCAGCCAAACATTCCATTGCTTCTTTATGCTGTGCTGTCTGTATTCTCATTTCCACATAGGCGTTATCATCTATCAGCCAGTTAAAATAACTTAAAGGCACAATAAGGACAGCTCGATCTCTGACAAACATGGATTGGACATTTGCATTTTCTTCCGAGATGATTTCGTCTACAACGATTGGCGTACTGCCCTCGCCCAATGGCACGATTTCTGTTCCCGGTTCAATAAGAAACGGGGAGCCTGCAATCACTCGATTTTGACCCGCATTATAATATCCCATTGTCTGATTGAGCAGGATTCCACGATTGGAGCTGCCAGCCATAATATGAAAGCCATTTTCCTCACAAAAGGAAGTAAAATGTTCTTCGTCCAATCCTACGACATATACCTCTGCTTTCGTACCATTGATAAAATATCCTTGCATATCAGGATTGATTTGTTCCTGCGAAAATTCAGCGGTCATATATCGCTGAAAAGAATAGGAAACATCCGCAGTGATATTTTCATCCGATAATGCCCCGATTGCGGCAGGAATATCTTTGTATTGAATCGTCGAAATCACATCAGTATAACAGGAACCGTCCTCCTTCATATCCAAGGAGGTCTGATAAAGCATAAAATCAGACAAACTATATAAGGAAAGAGCAACAACCACCGACAAGAAAATAGAGCCAGTAATCGCTCGGAAGCGTTTTGGATTACGCTTAATATTTTTAGCTGCCAGCGAACCATAAATGCCAAAAACCAAAGAAACGATTTTTCCGTCACGAAATTTCTTTTTTGATACCTCATTGTTAGACTGGCGGATGGCTTCAATGACTGTAATTTTAGCAGCTTGCTTCACAGGCTTTCTGCTGCCAAAACACAAAGAAGCAATACCAGATAAGCCGCTGACGAGCAGGATAAGTCCATTTACCTTTAAGGACAGTTCTACAATGCCAAAAGTGAATGTTTCTCCAAAAGCTGCCCTGACCACACTTAACAAAAGAGCAGACAGCAGTATGCCGACAACCAATCCCAAAGGTATGCTCACCACACCCAAAAGGAAGGCTTCTAAATATACACTAAGGCGTTTTTGCCCTTTTGTGGCTCCAATGCTGGACAACATTCCCATCTGCTTAATTCGTTCCTGCAAAGAAATGGAGAGGGCATTGCTAATCATCGAAGCGGATGCAGCCATCAAAAGGCACATAACCATGACCACCAAAGCAATCACTTTGGCAGCTCCTTTGCCGCCGGTAATTCCATGATAGACTAACAGTTCAGAATGAAACTTTGCTACATGACTGTCTACTGCGGCAGCCACTTCTTCAGCTTCTGCATAGATTGAATTGGATAAATTCTTTGCCTTAACATACGCCGCAAAATCGGATGCTGTTTTGTCAACACCTGCAAAGGCATTATAGTTTGCTGCGATTTTGGAGTCATTCACATCCGAAAGAATACCAACAACCACATACGCTTTCTCTTTCGTTGGAACGAAACTTTCTTCTTCGCCCCTATAATTTGTCAGCCCGGAAAGCTGGGCATTATATTCATCCCATATTCTTGAACCAAGAGTTAAAGAAAGCGTATCTCCAATCTCTATGTTCATATTGTTTTTCTTCAAAAAAGATTCTGAAATAACAATCTCATTTTCATCTTGCGGGAAACGCCCTGCAAGCAAATACTGATTTAACGAAAATCTTTCAATAAAGTTTTCGTCAATCTCGCCAATGGAAAGCATTGTACTGTTGGTTTTCTCCCCGTAAAAACTGTTTCCGGCAAAACGGAGAAGCGAAACCTCATCCACATTGTTTTGACTGATAAGCTTTTGGGTTTGCTGCCAAGTCAGATTCTCCATGTAGTAGTCATAATCGCCACCATACACTTTTTCTTTCTCTTTCAGAAAATCAACCAATGACCATCCCCCGCAGAGAATAGAGGTTATCATACTGATTGACAAAAGAATGGTTAAAAGTGTGAGCAGGGTACGCTTTTTGTTCGACAACAGATTTCTGAGTGTAAGCGTAAAAATCATATTCATCAGCGTATCACCTCATCCCTCACAAGTCTGCCATCTTGAATTTCCAGAATACGGTCTGCCTGCATTGCGATTTCACGGTCATGGGTAATCAGGATTATTGTCTGTCGATATGCTTGATTGGACTCACGCATAAGTTTCATAATATCCCTTGTGTTCTCCGTGTCCAGATTTCCCGTAGGCTCATCCGCAAGGATAATCGCAGGTGCGTTAATCAATGCTCTGCCGATTGCCACTCTTTGCTGTTGACCGCCGGATAACTGACTTGGTAGGTGCTTTCTACGCTTTACCAGCTTGAGCGTGGATAACAGTTCCTTCAAACGCTCCTTATTGATTTTACGCCCATCTAATCGAATCGGCAGCGTGATATTTTCCTCGACAGTCAAAACTGGAATCAGATTATAAAACTGATAGACAAGCCCAACCTGCCTTCTTCTGAATACAGCTAATTCATCTTCGTTTTGCTCATAAACATCCTGTCCATCCACAAATACTTTCCCCGAAGTCGGTCTGTCAACACCACCTAATATGTGCAACAGAGTAGACTTGCCTGACCCGGATGCTCCAATGATTGCAACAAACTCTCCTTTATCGACGGTAAAAGAAACATCTGACAAAGCATAGACAGGGGCATTATCCATCTCATAGGTTTTACAGATGTTCTCTACTCTTAATATTTCCATAAAAAGTTCCTCCATATATTTTTGCAATTTAGTATAGCAGGGCAAAGTGACTGCTTCATTACTATTTCATTACAAAAACGTCACTTAAAAAAGGGGCTACTTAAAGTAGCCCCCGATAAAAGCAGATTTCAAATTCTGCACCGCCTAACTCCTGATTTTTCGCCCGGATGATGCCGCCCTGATTATTGATGATTGTTTTTGCCAGAGCCAACCCCAAACCGGCATTGCCAATCGTTGAACCATTTCCTTGATAAAATCGGTCAAATAGATGGGGTATATCTTTTTCCTGAAAGCCTGCTCCATTATCCTCTATAATGACTTGTGTCAAAAGAGGTCTTTCTATTGCCTTGATTTCAATACTACCACCTTCCGGCGAATGTTCAATACAGTTTTTAATCACATTTCCCAATGCTTCAGCAGTCCATTCAACATCCAGAGTAAGTTTCAGCTCTGCAGGAACCTCTTTTTTGATTGTCTGCATTTTTAATTCTGCCGCAATCTCCAGAGGGCGAATTGCTTTTTCCACTACATCTTTTAGATATACCTCTTGTAGCTTTAGGGTAATCGTTCCGGCATCCAATTTGGATATTTTCAAGAGTGTGGCAATCAACCATTCCATTTTTGATAAAAGCATAGCCTGCTTGCGGATTAACTCATATCTTTCCTCTTCTGTCAGTTCCTCATTGCAAAGAGAGGCGTTTAGGATATTTAATGATGTCAAAGGTGTTTTTAATTGATGTGAAATATCGGCTAAGGCGTCTGCTAAATTACCTTTTTCTATTTTCAGAGCTTCTGCCTGCTCAATTAGTCGTCTTGTCATTTTTGATATTTCATCATGTAAAACAGACAACTCGCCCTCTTGAAACTGTTCAAAAGAAATCGTTTCATCTCCATGCAGTAGCCTATCAATATACAAACTAAGGTCAGCGATTTTCTTGTATCTTTGATAGGTGAAAAAGAGGGAAACCGCACTGGATGAAATGATAGCCGACAGAACAATCCACACAGCTTTGCTATCAACGATAATGCTAATGCCACACCAAAATAGAGTAAGAATACTGCTGACAACAATTTGCCTTTTAACTTCGCTATTTCTGATAAATTCCATATCAACCCACCTTATAGCCAAGTCCACGAACGGTAATTATGATTTCCGGCTCCTGTGGATTGGTTTCAATTTTGTCACGCAGCCTTTTCATATAGACAGTCAGCGTATTATCATTGATAAACTCTCCGGTAGTGTCCCATAAAATCTCTAACAATCTTCTGCGTGAAAGAACAATACCTTTGTTACGCAGAAAGACTAACAGCAACTTATATTCCATAGCAGACAACAAAATCTCTTTCCCATTCTTTGCTACGGTTGCTTGATTAGTGTCCACAACTAAGTCATGGTAGCCGATAATGTTTTGCGTGTTCTTAGTTCTTCTTAATACGCTGTTAATCCTTGAAAGAAGCTCCCTCGGTCTGAATGGTTTACTGATATAATCGTCAGCTCCCATATCGAGCCCAGCCACAACACTATATTCATCATCAGAAGCAGTTAAGAAAATAACCGGCATTGTTCCTCTTTCTTTTATTGCAGAACAAACAGAAAAGCCATTTCCATTTGACAATTGAATGTCCACCAAGGCTAAATCATACTGGTCACTATTCAATTTTTCTATTGCTTCTTTCTGCCCGGAGGCACTTTCAATTTTGAATCCTTCATTTCCTAAGTAGTCCGATAATGAAGATACGATACTTTGGTCATCTTCTACCAACAATAGTGTGCTCATAATGCTTTCTCCTTGCTTAATATCTTTTTCTTATCAATTAAGTATCACCTTGTTTTTCTGTTTTGCTTACATCTTCCGTCAGCGGGCTTTTCCGCGTCCTTTGGTATCAGCCACACCCGGCTCAATCGTACAACACCGAGTATGCGGTTTTCCTCGCATAGCTTTTGTATGCGACGTTCTGAAATTCCCCATTTTGTTGCCGCTTCCTGTACTGTCATATAGTCAAACATAGTCCACCTCCGAAATTACAAAACATATCACTATATATTATATACGGTCAGACGAATAAAGTCAATGTATTTTCTGTGAATAATATGCTCTATTTTGGCTAATCATAGGAATTGTGTAGACATATCCAAAAAGCAATAGGAACTATAAAATATAAGGGTATGAATTATAAAAGCACAAAGGACTATGATTAAGTATGAAAAGAGCAGTTATACCGTATGACTTCAATGCTTTCGGACAGGCGATAAAGGCGGCAAGAATGGCAAAGGGCGAGTCCCGCAAGAATGTAAGCGTATCGCCCCGATACCTTGCGAATATCGAGAACAAAGGGCAACAGCCGAGCTTGCAGATTTTCTATGAGCTTGTAACCCGTTATCATATATCCGTAGACCAATTCTTTTTCCCGAATGAAACAGCAGACAAGACTACCCGCCGCCGTCAGCTTGATACCCTGCTTGACGATTTGAGCGAGGGCGGTTTGCATATCGTAACGGAAACGGCAAAGGCGGTTATTGATACGGAGAAGCAAAAATGAGGTCAGGACAATTTAACAAGGGTTGAAACGCAGCAGACGAATGATGTTTGTTGCGTTTTTTCTTTTTACTTTGGCAATTTTCATTTTTCGGTGGTGTAGAAAGTAAGGGGGATAAAGTTTCGTAGCAAGCATAGGAAACGGGTACCCGTTTCCGTAAAATGCCCTTGCATTTTGCTTGTTGGGAAGTTTCCCAAACCCTCTTGAAAAACGGAAAAGGAGCGTCAAAGTATGAACGGCAGAAAAAGAACGGTGCAGATTAAATTCAGAGTAACGGAAGCGGAACGGGATTTGATACTTGAAAAAATGAAGCTGATACCAACAGACAATATGGCTGCCTATCTGCGTAAGATTGCCATTGACGGATATATCATTCAAGTAGACCATACCGACATAAAGGCTATGACAGCAGAGATACAAAAAATCGGTGTCAATGTCAATCAGATAGCAAAGCGGGCGAACGCCACGGGAAACGTCTACCAAGAGGACATAGAGGAAATAAAGGGGGTGCTTGCGGAGATATGGCGGTTACAAAGATTAAGCCTATTAAAAGCACGTTGAGCAAAGCCCTTGACTATATCCAAAACCCCGACAAGACAGATGAAAAAGTCCTTGTTTCCTCTTTCGGCTGCTCCTATGAAACGGCAGATATTGAGTTTGGATTTACCTTGTCGCAGGCACTTGAAAAAGGAAACAACCTCGCACATCATCTGATACAAGCCTTTGAGCCGGGGGAAGTGGACTATGAAAAGGCGCACGAAATCGGGCGGCAACTTGCCGACGCAGTAACAAAAGGACAGCACGAATATGTTTTGACTACCCATATTGACAAGGGGCATATCCATAACCACATCATTTTTTGTGCCGTAAACTTCGTAGACCACCATAAATATAATTCCAATAAGAGAAGCTATTACGGCATACGGAATATGAGCGACAAGCTGTGTCGGGAAAATGGATTGTCCGTTGTTGTCCCGAACAAAGGCAGTAAGGGAAAGCACTATGCAGAGTACCAAGCGGAGAAAACAGGCACAAGCTACAAGGGCAAGTTAAAGATTGCCGTTGATACGCTGATACCCCAAGTATCAAGTTTTGAGGAATTGCTGTCACGCCTGCAGGCGGCCGGCTATGAGATAAAGACAGGTAAATATATCTCCTGCCGTGCTCCCGGACAGGAACGGTTTACAAGACTTAAAACCCTCGGCGCAGACTACACAGAGGAAACTATCAGGGAACGGATAGAGGGCAAGCGCACCCGTGCCGCTAAAATTCCAAAACAGGCAGAACAAAGGGGCGTATCTCTCTTGATTGATATTGAAAACAGTATCAAGGCACAGGAAAGCAGAGGTTACGAACAATGGGCGAAAATCCATAATCTGAAACAAGCCGCAAAGACTATGAATTTCCTTTCGGAACATAAGATTGAACAGTACGCCGATTTAACGGCAAAAATCGCAGAAGTTACCGCCGCTTCCGAACAGGCAGCCGACAGTTTGAAAGAGGTTGAAAAGCGCCTATCGGATATGGCGGTGCTGATAAAGAATGTTACCACCTACCAAAAGACAAAGCCCGTCTATGAAGCCTACAAAAAGGCAAAGGACAAAGGCAAGTACAAGGCAGCTCACGAAAGCGATATTATCCTCTTTGAAACAGCGGCAAGGGCAATCAAGGCGGCGGGAATATCCAAGCTCCCAAGCGTCCCCGCCCTGCAATCCGAATATACAAAGCTGCAAGAACAGAAAGAAGCCTTGTATGCCGATTATGGAAAACTGAAAAAACAGGTCAGGGAATATGATGTTATCAAGCGCAACGTTGACAGCATTTTAAGGGTGGAACGTCAGCCGGAACGGGAACGGAACACGCAATTAGAATAAAAGGCACAAAAAAAGAACGGGTACGGCAGCCGGACATTACGGCCACCGCACCCGCTTTTTATGGGTATCGGTAAATGCTTTTGTTACGGAGTAGAACGGCGTTTTCAGGGTGAAAGGTATAAATCCCTTGCCCCTTGCTTTTTCGTGTCTGAAAGCCCTTGAAAATAAAGCCTCTGAAAGCCCCTACTTCGTAACAAGGGCGCGCTTTTTCCTCATACGCTCGGCGGCTTGCCTGCGGGTAATGTACTTTCTGCAATCGGGGCAGTATTTGACATTGTTTGATGTGGAAGCAAAGGCGGCGCCGCATACGGAACAACGCCGTTTGTCCTCGCTCTGGTAAAGCTCCGCAAAAAGCAGCTTGTCTAATGGGAGAACGGCGGCGCGAAACCATTTACAAAGCAGGGAGTAAGAAATAAGCTGCGGGCATACACAGCTTTCCCCGTCGTCAAGCAAAATGCAGTTACCGTCAAAGCAGTTGCAGCACTCTTTCCTGATAAGGGCATTTACCCGCCGGCTCTGCTGCGGCGACAGCCTTTTAAGTTCGCTCATACTTCATCTGCGGCATATAGGGCAAGTTCCCCATATTCCGCTTCGGTCATAGCCGCCACTTTGGAAAGGGCGCGTTTTGCTATCTCTTTCATATCCCCGTCCATATAAGGCAAGGCGGCGGTCAGATTGTCGGTAAGCTCCTGTCTGTCCTCGCCGATATAAATGCTCAAAAGGTTTGTTTCCTCAACGGTCAATCTGTTCATCATCATACCTCCAAATCGTGATTTTTCTGTTTTGCCGCCTTTTTCGGGGCGGCCGTTTCTTTTGCTTTTTTAAGCTGTTCACGGATAGACGGTTTTTCCTCACGCCTTGCGGGTGTTTTGGATTTTTCCTTGCCCTGTGCCTTTTCCGCTTTCATAGCGTTTGCAAGGTCAACAAGGGAAATAGGCTCGCCTGCCTTAACTTTCTGCTCCAACTCCCCGACAGTAGGCGTCTGCGGCGTGTTATTGATAATACCGTCAAAATTGTTGTCGTTCTGCTCTACGGTGTCCTCAATATGTTTCAACGGGTTTGTTTTCTCCGGCGGCTCTGCGGCAATGGCAAAAGCCCTTGTGCCGTTCCCCATAATGTGATATTTTCCGTCGTCTGATGTGTGATGAAGCCCATAGCCGGCTTCTTTCATCTGCTCGGCGGTCATATCCGTAAGGCTGAAACTGCCGCGCGGCGTCCTGATTTTCTCGCCTGTCAAATGCTCGTCGGGAATAAGGGGCGTATGTTTTTTCAAAAACTCCGGCACCTGCTGATAGCCGATACTGTCTACATAGTGGGCGGTGTCCCCGCCGTTCTGATGAAGCACGACAATATCCGAAACGGAAAGGCTGTGTCCCTTAAAGTCTTTCGGGTGGTCGATATTAAACTTTTCCCAAATGGTGTTCAGGGTCATATCTTCCGTAAGGGGCGCGGTATAAACAAGGTCATAATTTGCCCTGTCTACTTCGTGCCCCGTAGCAATCAAGCGGTCGTAAGGCTCAAAGCGCAAGTCCTGTGTTGCTTCGTCCCTTTTTAGCTGATAGATAGAATAGGTATCTCTGTCCGGCTCGGCGGTCTGCTCTTTGGGAGCTTGTTCTTTGTCCTGTGCCTTTTGGATTTCAGCTAATTTCCCGTCAATGCTGTTTATAATCTCGGCGGCTGCGCTGCGGATTGTTTCAAGAGAGCTTTTTAATTCCGCAAGCTCGCGGCCGCTGCTCCAACCCGCAACATAGCCGAAAGAATAATCAGAGGTATCAAGCCCATAATGCTGGCATACGGTGTAGGCAACGCTTTCCGCTTCCACTTCACGGGTACGGCGGTCAACACGGTTTTGCCCGTCCATAGGAGAGGTAAGGTCAATATCGTGCAGTTTTGCGTGGGCGATTTCGTGAATGGCGGTTTTAATGGTCTGTAATTCGCTCATTCCTTCGTCAATGGCAATCCGCTTGTCCTCCAAGTGATAATATCCGTGTGCGCCGCCCTCGATTTTCTCAAAGGCAATCGGTACGGGGGAAGTTTCCTTTAACGCCTTAAAAAAGTCCTCGTACAGTTCCACATTTCCCGTCAGGGTATCAACGGCGATATTCGGGAGTTCCTTGCCCTCGGTCTGTGATACGTCAAAGACAGATACCACCTTAAAGGCGGGTATCGTGATTTCCTTTTCCTCGGTAACGGGTTTCCCGTCCTTGCCGATAACGGGTTTTTGTGTCAGGGGGTCGATTTTCTCTATTTCCTTTTTAACCGTGTACGGAGACGGGGCAAGGATTTTGATACCCTTTTGTCCTTTCATTACGTTGCGCTTAAAGGTGTTTTTCCAAGCGGAAAAGCCTACGATATGGGAAGCGTCGGGCTTTTGCATAGCGATAAGCAGCGTGTTATTGAAGCTGTAATTATGAAACTTTGACATCACCTGCAGGTATTCTTTGAAACGCTCGCTGTTAAACAGTTCGGTAATGCCCTGTTCCAAGCGGTCTGTAATTTCTTTTAGCTTGCCTGCGGGATTTTCGGAAGTCAGAATTATCGGGATAACAGGCTGCGGCTCTTTGGTCTGTACGTTTATCTGCTCGGCGGTCTGTACTGCGGATATATCCATATCCACCTTTGCCGGGTCTATCTGCGGAGCTTGTGCGCTGCTCATAATGCGGTATTCCTCCGGCACTTCGCGCCCCTCATAATGCTTTACCCAATCGTCGCCACTTTCCAAGATATAACCGTAGTCGGTAAAGCTGCCTTTTTCTTTTTCGGCTGCGTTCTGTCCAAAAGCGGCAAGGTCAACGCCTGCTTTCCATTCATCAGGCATTTGTACCATACCCGATTTGTTCAAGTAATAATTACCAAGCTCGGCGGGTGTTCGCACTTCGGGGATATGTACGAAAAAGTCCTCGTTATAGGTAAAGTCAATTATCTGCCCGACATTTTCAAAGCCCTGTTTTCTCTGTGCCGCCGCGTTTAATGCGGCAACCCCGGAAGCGTCAAGATTTTCAAGACGTGCGGCAAGAAAATTAAGCTCGTCAATATTTGCGGAACATACCATATCGTATGGCAGGGCAAGCGGCTTTTCTTCGGTGTCGGAAAAGCCGCGAATAAATAAATCCTGCGGCTTGTCGGCGGTAAGTCCGATACCCGCCAATGCCTCTTGAAGCTGCTCCTTTGTTGCGGGCATTGATAACCAATAGCCGCCTGCTTCGCCCGTTTCAAAACGGCTGCGGCTGTCAAGCAAGATAGCAAATTGTTCGTCTTTGCTTTCCGTCGTTGTTCTTTGCTCGGCGGGTGCCTGTTCGGGCTTGCCCCTTTCCTCGCCCTCAATCGTGTAGCCGGGAAGCAAAACGCCGTTTACCTTAAAGCACTCTGCATACTGTTTCGGGATTTGCGGGGAAACTTCGGTAAAGAGATTTGCATAGGCTTTTTGTCGCCCTGCAAGGTATTTTTCCATAGCCGCCCTGTCTGCAAAAACCTTTCTGTCCTGTCCCGCAATTTTCATCTGCCTGTTTCTTTCGGGTCCGTTGGTGTAGACGTTCCAAGTGAGAGAATAGGAATATGGTACGCTTTCCTTTTTCTCGCGGTCATAGCGGGTATTTTCATAAACATAGTAATTCATTCGATATACCGCGTTACTGATTTCGCGGCGGTCGTGGTCGCGCTCCTGCCATTTGTTAGAGGTATGCTGTACGGCGGGCGTCCTCGCGTATTCAATGGCTTTTTCAAGGGATAAGGTCTTGCCCGCCTGTTCCTCCCAAGCTGTCGCCTGCTCCCGTAGGCTGCTGTAAATATTTTCTTCTGCCGCCGCGCTTTCTTCTTTCTGTCTGATAAGCTCTGCAAGAGGTAGGGCGGTAAGCTCGGCTATATCCGATTTCTCACTTTGAAAATAGATAGTGCGCTCGATTTTCAGCTTTTCGGCGGCTTCTAATCTGTCGTGGTCGTATGAAGTATAGGACATAAATAATCGCTCCTTTCGTTGTTTTGGTATAAGGGTTTGGGATTATCCCAACAAGCAAAATCCCCGCCGTTCTTGGTAGAGAAAAGCGGAGATTTTACGGAAATGGGTACCCGTTTCCTATGCTTGCTATTCAAGTTCTTTGTCCTTTGAAATGGTTACTTTGTAATTCACATATTTGTCGCCCGTATCAGCTAAAAGTACCGTTCCGTCATAGGTTTTGCCTGTTTTCGGAGAGTACAGCTTTTTGACTTTTACCTTGCCGGATTTTAAGAGTGCTGCGGCAATCGACCGGGTAAAGACGGTTTTACGTTCCTCAAAGAAGCGGTCATTTTTCCACATGGTAAAGCCGCACTCTTTGTTGGAACAGTAGTAGTTTTTCTTTCCCTCATAGACCGGGGACTTGCAGCGGGGACACTTCCCAATCTCTGTTTTTTCTGTCTTGAAAAGCTCTTGTTTCTCACCCAACACGGAAGCGTAGGTTTTTACAAGCTCCTGTGCCATTGCTTCAATTCCCTGCATGAAAGCGGCAGGGTCGGCGTTGCCCTTTGCAATCTGCGTCAGATTGTTTTCCCATGCAGCCGTAAGCTGCGGAGAGGTCAGACTATCCGGCAGGACGCAGACAAGGTTTGTGCCGTCTTTGGTGGGAAATAGCTGCTTGCCCTTGCGCTCCACAAAGCCGCCTTTGACTAACTTTTCAATGACGGCGGCGCGGGTGGCAGGCGTACCAAGCCCCCGGCGTTCTGCGTCCGGGTCGGTGTCCTCATTCCCGGCGCGTTCCATAGCCGACAAAAGACTTGCTTCATTGTGGGGCTTCGGGGGCGTGGTGGCATGCTCTGTCACTTTTGCCGCCGGATTTTCAAAGGTCTGCCCCTCGGAAAAGTCCGGCACATCTAACACAAGCTCGTTTTCGTCGTCGCTGTCCGGCTTCTTTTTGAGGGTCGCCCGGTAAAGCCGTTCCATGTCTTTCCACCCGGCAGCGATTACCGCCTTTCCCTTTGCCGTAAATTCATGGTCGGCGCAGGAGAAAACCGCCGTTACCGCTTCGTAAACGTGCGGCTCTGCGGTTGCCATAAGCAGACGCGCCCCGGCAAGGGTCAGGATATTGCGCTCGCTTTCCGGCAGCGCGGTAAGGTCAGCCTTTGCAAGCTCCATAGTGGGAATGATTGCGTGGTGGTCTGATACCTTTTTACTGTTCAGCACCTTTGCAATCTCCGGCGAAAAATCCGCGCCCTCCATAAAGGAAAGTTTCTCACAAAGCACCTTGATAATGCCCGTCGCTGTTTCTCCCATGTCGTCGGTCAGAAATGCGCTGTCCGTTCTCGGATAGGTCAAGAGCTTCTTTTCATAGAGGGCTTGCGCCAGGTCAAGGGTCTGCTTCGCGGTGTACCCGTAAATACGGTTTGCTTCCCGCTGTAAACTGGTAAGGTCAAAGAGCTTCGGCGGGGCAATGGTTTTCTTTTCTTTCACAAGGGAAGTACAGACAGCCGCCGACGCTTCGCAGGCTGCTTTCAGTCTGCTTGCTTCATCAGCGGCGCAGATCTTCGCGCTTGCCGCTTCTGCGCCGGGGAGAGTAAGGCGCACATGGTAGTAGGTTTCTTTCTGAAAGCCTGTAATCGCAGCGTCCCGGTCTACAAGCATTTTGAGGGTCGGGGTCTGCACACGCCCCACGTTCAAGGTCTTTCCATACAGGCAGGAGAAAAGGCGGGTCGCGTTAATGCCGATAAGCCAGTCAGCCTTTGCCCTGCATAGTGCGGAATGGTAGAGGGCGTCGTATTCCCGCCCGTCCTTCAGATTGTCAAAGCCACTTCGGATTGCTTCGTTTTCCATTGAGGAAATCCAAAGACGGGTAAAGGGCTTCTTGCAGCCCGCTTGATGATAGACAAATCGGAAAATCAACTCGCCCTCGCGTCCTGCGTCGCAGGCGTTCACGACTTCCGAAACGTCGGCGCGGTGCATGAGGTCTTTTAAGATTTTGAATTGTTTTCCCTTGTCGGCAGCTACGGTGTACTGCCATTCCTGCGGCAGAATGGGTAAGCTGTCATAGCTCCATTTCTTGTACTGTTCCCCATAGGCGGCAGCTTCGGAAAGCTGTACCAAATGCCCGATACACCAAGAAATGAGGTAGCCGTTTCCCTCGATATATCCGTCTTTTCTGCCCGTAACGCCAAGGGCGGCGGCAACCGCCGCCCCGACGCTGGGCTTCTCACAAATCACAAGTTTCATGCTTCCTCGTCCTCCTGTTCGGTATCTGCGCTGTCAGCTTCTTCCTCCGGCTCGTCCTCGTCGTATTCGTCAAAATCAAATTCGTCAAGGTCGGTGCCGCCTTTTACGCTCTGCTTCGGTTTCATAAACTTAACGTAGTAGAGGGCTGCGCCGCCGCCAAGAAGTCCCACAACAAGGAAAATGAGAAGCCCGCCCATGCTGTTTTTGGGTTTCTCCGGCTCTGCGGGTGCTTCCGGCTCGGCTTCCTTGCCTGTGCAGTTATTCATGGCTGCGGAGCAGACGGGGCAGGCGGTGTTTACTTCGCCCGCCTTGCATTTCTCGGTACAGTTGCAGACAGCCGGGGGCTGCTCGGTCTGTTCCTCCCCGATAATCGCCATAAGGTCGCTTTCGTCTACTTGATTTAGGAAGTGGACGGAATTTTCGCCCTCGGCTGCCCGGTCAACGATAATGTAAAAATAGTTGCCGCCTTTGCTTTTCACGACGATAAACTGCTTATCCTCGGCAGCGTCCCCGTCGATGTCGTCCACAAGGGTCATGTTGCCCTCCGGGGTAAGGGGCTGCGGTTCGGTTTCCACGATTACGCCGCTGTCGTCGGTTTCCTCTGTCGGGGTCTGCGCGTAGGCAGTAACGGAAAAGCCGCCCACAAGGACAAGGGCGGCGCAAAGTGCGGTAATGCTTGCAAGGATTTTATTCTTCATCTGCATTGTCCTCCTGTTCGTCATAGTCTGTGGGCATAGGGGCAATGCCCGGAATACCGTTGCCGGAAAGCATAGCGGTAAGCTCCTGCGGGGTCAGACGCATAGCGCGTACAAGCTGCACGATTTCAAGGTTTTCCGCTTCGGTTTTCTGTGCTTCCAGTCCGCGCAGCTTGTTCTGATACTCCGTGATTTTCTCACGGGTCTTTTGGATTTCCTTTTCAATTCTTTCGATTTTACTCATTGCCATAAATTTTTTCTCCTTTCGATTTTCAAAAATGTGTCAGTTCCAGTTCATCAGCCCGTACCCTTTGATACAGGCATAGTCAAGGGGATAGCTCTTAATCTTGCAGGCGTCGCCGGAATTGCCCTCCACGGTATAAACGCGGTTTGCGTCCCTGCCGATAACAAGCCCTACATGGTCTGCGCTTCCGTCTAAATCCCAGTCAAAAAAGATAGCGTCACCGGGGGCAATGTTCTCATAGCCCCGCGCGCCCCATTGCCCGTGAGAGGTAAACCACGGAATACCCTGCGACTGGCAGGCGGCAAAGCGCGGCTCGGAAAGTCCCATTTGCCCGTAGCACCAGGACACGAAACAGGCGCACCATTCCACGCGGGAGTTGAAGCCGTACCAGCTCCAATACGGATAGCCGCCCACATTTCCGACTTGCTGCTTTGCAAGGTCAACGATAGCGGTATTACCGGGGCGCGTTCCGTTTACAAAGTCCACGCCGCTTAAATCCTCGGACGCGGAAGTGTCGGGAGAGCCGCCGCCAAAGATAAGGGGCTTGTTCCCGCTTGTCTGCAAGTACACCCGGTACATTTCCAGTTGTTCCGGGGGCAGATTATTTTCCGCAATGGTGGATAGCGGGGTGTTCGTCATCTTGACGTTTAAGATGTAATACTCATAAGGCACTTGTACCGTATAGGTGTCCGTATGCTCGTTGCCGTCCTCGTCTGTCCATGTGTCGGTGCGTTCTTCCTCCCGGTAGCGTATTTCCACTTCCTCGGTCAGCGTCAGCTTGTATTGCTGATTGAAAATCCGTTGTAATTCGCTCTGTACCTCGGCGCGGGTGTAGCTTTGGTATTTTGCGGTCAGATAGGACGCTAATTCGTGGGGGTTATGCCCGATATTTGCAAGGTCATAGCGGTACTCGTCATAGCCGGGGTGGGTGCTTTCGATAGCGTCAATCTCGTTTTGCAGCCCGCTTTCCAGTCCGGCATAGGCATTTTCCACTTCCACAAGGTCGCTGTCCTCGGAGGTATAAGACGTTCCAAGCACGCCGTTTAACGTGCCGGAAAACATTGCACCACAAGAGGACAGCCCGGACAGAAGCATAATGAAAAGTAGCAGCGCCCCGACAGCGATTGCCACGCCCGCCGGGTGTCTTGCCACAAACGCCGCTGTCTGCTTCGTTTTCTCGGCGGCTTTGGCTGCCGCTTTGCGGGTGCGTTCCGCTGCGCCCTTGATACCCTTTGCAGTATTGCGGGCTTCCTTTGCATACTGCTTTTTAATCTGCTGTTTCTGCCAAAAACGGGAAATAGGGTTACTGGTTAGCTGTGGGTTATCATGCAGGGTCTTATGATACTGAAAATCCACGTTTGCCTTGAAAGCAGCTTTTTCAGCCTTTGCCGCTTCCCGGTAGGGTTTCAGCTTATGGTTGCGGTAGCCCTGCTTGATTTTCCGCGCCCCGTACTTCAATCCCCGTTCTGCGGCTTCCTCGCTCTTGTGTGCGCCCTCCACTCCGGAATTATCCTTTTCGACAGAATGGATTTTGTTATGTACCAAAATCCCGGCTTCCTGTGTGGGGCGGGATAGCGGGTTGTGCTTCTCCTTAAATCCGGGCGGTTTGTCCTTTTCCTCAAAGTGCAGGCGGGTCTTGCCTTTCCCGGTGGTTTCGTCAAAGGTGCGCTCTTTTACCAGTTTCTTTTCTTTGGGGATAGCTGCCTTTGCCTTATCAAAGCGGTCGGCGGCTTTATCGGATTTCTTGATATACTTTTCAAGCTCCGGGGCAGCGCGTTCCTCGTCGGTAAATTGCAGCCGGGAAGATTTCGTCCCGGCGGTAGCTTCTGCCTGTGCCTTTCGTACCGCTTTTTTAGACGCTTTACGGGTATGGGCGGCTTCAATATGCTCCATGACGCGCTCCGTTTTGCCTGTGTCCGCTTTGGGGGCAGCTCCCGGCACATGGGGCAAGGGAGAAGTCGGGGAAGCTGCACCTTGTAGCTGCGCTGCGTCCTGTGCTGCCTGTTGCTCTGGCGTTTTCTGTAACTCTGCGTCCTGTGTCCGTTTGCTGATACGTTCTGTTTCGCCCGTCGTTTGATTTTCTGTGATAGCTCCGTCGCGGGTCATTTTCTGCGTGATTTTGTCACGGGGCTTTAATGGGTCTTTCAAGTGTTACCACCTCCAATCCGCGCCCCTGCAAGGGTACAATACTCGGCGTTCAGTTCAATGCCGATATAGCGGCGGTCAAGGCTTTTCGCTGCAAGCCCGGTGGTGCCGCTTCCAAAGAAAGGGTCAAGGACAACGCCGCCTGCCGGACAGCCCGCCAGTATGCACGTTTCCGCGAGCTTCGGGGGATAGGCGGCAAAATGCCCGCCCTTATACGGTACGGTATTGATAAGCCAAACGTCCCGCTTGTTCCTTGTGGTCGGCATAAGAGCGTCGTCATAATAGCCGCCGCTGCGGGTTTTATTGATACCCTGTACCTTGCCCTGTCCGGGTATTTCCTCGGCATATTTGTGTCCTGCGCCGCGCCCCTGCCGGTACCGCGCAGCCGTTCCCGGCGCAATCGGCTCTGCAATGGCGGCAGCGTCATAGTAATATTTCTTTGATTTCGTCAGTAAAAAGATATGCTCATAGCAGCGGCTCGGTCGGTCGCGGCAGCTCTCCGGCATAGGATTTTCTTTCAGCCAGATAATATCGCTGCGTAAATACCACCCGTCAGAGCGCAGGGCAAAAGCAAGCTGCCACGGAATACCGATTAAATCCTTTTGCTTGCAGCCCGCTTTCATGCCTGTGCCGCAGTAAGTGTCTGCGATATTCAGCCAAAACGTCCCGTCGTCTTTGAGTACCCGGCGCAGCTCCCGGAATACTTCTACAAGCCTGTCAATGTACTGCTCCGGCGTGTCCTCCCGTCCAATCTGTGCGTCAAGCCCGTAGTCCCTAAGTCCATAGTAGGGCGGGCTTGTGACGCAGCAGTTCACGCTTTCACTCGGCAGCTCCCGCAGGGCATAGAGGGCGTCGCGGTTGATGATTACGTCCGTTTTCATGGCTTGCTCACTTCCTCTGGCTTTGTCGTAAGCAGACGGTAAAGCTCGGTGTCGGTTGGGAAGCGGTCAATGAACGGCAGCACCACATTCCCGTAAAAGATAAGCCCCTCGCCTGCTTCGGTATGGGTTACATACTTCATCTGCTGCGGGGAGATGTTAAGCTGCTTTGCAAGGATAGCCCGGTCGCCCTGTGCCTGATTGAGCATGAGGACAAAATCAGAGTTTTCAAAGATATTCTCGACTTCGCGGCTGCTTAAAAGGTCTTTGACATTCTGCGTGATTGCCGTCGGTATGCCGCCCCATTTACGAAAACGCTTCCAAATCTCCACGCTGTAAGCGGCGGTCTGTTCTTCTTTGAGTAGCAAGTGAAATTCGTCCATGTAGTAACGGGTTGCCTTTTTTTCGGCGCGGTTGACAGTAACGCGGTTCCACACCTGGTCTTGCACAATGAGCATACCTAACTTTTTGAGCTGCTTTCCAAGCTGCTTAATATCAAAGCAGACAAGGCGGTTAGAAAGCTCCACGTTGGTACGGTGGTTAAAGACGTTCAGAGAGCCGGAAACATAAAGCTCCAATGCCGCCGCAATGCGGGCAGCTTCCGGCTCCGGCTGTTTCAGCAGTTCGTTGTAGAGGTCGCCCAAAATCGGCATTTTTGCCGGGTCGGGGTCTGCAAGGAAAGGTCGGTACACATTCCTAACGGCGCGGTCAATGACGGTCTTTTCCACGGGCTGCAAGCCCTCTTTGCCGCCGATAACAAGCTCGCAGAGGGAAAGGATAAAGTCGGATTTCAAGGCAAGCGGGTTGTCGTCCTCGGAGTAGTTGAGGTTAATATCCATAGGGTTCACATACTGGGGCTTGCCGTCCATGCCTTTTCCGGCAGGCGACAGGCGTATCACTTGCCCGCCCAAACGCTGCACAAGGGAAAAATACTCTGCTTCCGGGTCGCAGATGATAATATCGTCGTCGGTAATGAGAAAGGCGTTTGTCATTTCTCGCTTTGCCGCAAAGGATTTACCGCTCCCCGGTGTTCCAAGAATAAGCCCGTTTGGGTTTTTCAGTTGCTTGCGGTCGCAGAGTATCATGTTGTTTGACAGCGCATTTAAGCCGTAGTACAGGGCTGCGCCCCGCTGAAAAAGCTCCTGTGTGATAAAGGGAATGAAGATAGCGGTGCTTGATGTGGTAAGCCCTCTTTGAATGGGGATAAGGTTCTCTCCAAGAGGGATAGAGGACATAAAGCCCGCTTCCTGTAAATAGTCAAGGCGGGTCAGAGCGCAGTTATTTTTCTGTGCAAAGCCCGCCGTAGCGAATACGTCATTATCCAGTTTCCGCTTCGTGTCTGCCATGTTTACCACAAGGAACGTCAGCAGGAACATTCTTTCATTTCTGCTCTGTAAATCCTGCAACAGGTTCTTTGCTTCGCTGCCAAAGGTGGCAAGGTCGGACGGAATTATATCCATGTCATACCCGCTGCGTACCGCTTTTTTCTGTTCCTCAATCTTCATCTTGTCGAGGTCGGTTATCTTGCGCTTGATAGTCTTGATTGCTTCGCTCTGGTCGATACTGCGGATATGCAGATTGACGATTATCCCGTTTTCAAGGTCGAGAATGTCCGAAAGCATACGGTCATTCAGCTCCGGCGCAAGGATTTCAAGGAACGATACCGCACCGAGTTTTCGCCCCATGCGGAACGTGCGCCCGTCGCCAAAACGGAACGAGGACGGGGCGATAAAGTCCTTTGTGGTAAGCCCGGACGGTACAAGCCAGTCCCAAGAGAAATGGAACGGCTCGCCCTCCGGGTGGAAAATCCCATGCAGTACGTTCAAGCGTTCCTGTCCGTTCATGGGGCGGGCGGTTACGCCAAGCACCTTAAAATTGTTGAGTACGTCGGTTTCGATACGGGAAAGGCGGGCTTTTGCCGCCGCAAGATTATCCGCTTCAATGGAAAACGTGATGTACTTGCATTTTTCCAGTCCGTTGTTGCCTTTTTCAAGCTGATTTTTCAGCATATCCGCGTACTCCCTGCGGATAGAGTTAAAAGCGTCGTCCTGCGCCGGAATTTCGATAGCCGCCTGTGCCTTTTCCTTTCTTGCGCCTTGATTGATAAAAGAGAGCTGCACTGATACGGAAGCGTCAAAGTAGTTGAGAAAATCGCACCAGTTTTCAAAAATGGCGGTCTTATCATCTGCCTGTGCAAGCTGATAGTTAATATCTTCAAAGACAAGGCTTTTACTGTATTTCTTTTCCGTTACCCTGCAAATCCCGTCCGGATACATCTGCAAGTAGGGAATGGTCTGTTGTGCGGTGTGGGGCTTCCCGTCGCCCTTTGCCGCCTGTATCACGGCGGCGATTTCTTTCTTTTCTGCGCGGGTCAGCTTACGCTTCACGGGATTTTTTACCGCGCGGGTCATGGTTTTTCGTTCTGCCATTGACAATAGCCGATACCTCCTTTTCCAGTTTTCGTTGTTTTTCTATGACGGCATAAAAATTTTCCGTCTGATAGGGGCGTTCCTTTGGTCGGATAAACTTTGTCTGAATGACGTTTTTTATCACGACTTCAAGGGGCTGCCCGTGTTTTTCATACATTGCCAAGAGGAAGCAGGGAAGCATAACGACAATCATTGCAAATGCCGCCATGCTTGTTCCCGCGCTGTCTTTGAGCAAAAAGAAAAGCGGTAGTCCCATAGCGAGGGCTGCCGCAAAACATATAATCTGCCGCTTTGTCAGATTAAAAGCGACTTTCGTTTTGATTTTTGATAAGTCTTTGGGTACGGGTACATACGCCAAGTGAAAACCTCCTTTCGGTCTTTAATGGGCGTTAAAGATTGACTTCGCAAGTGCGCCTGTTTTGAATAGGGAGAAGCACAAAATCACGGTGTAGGCTGCAAGGGAAAAAATCGCGCTGTGCAGGTTGTCCGCTACAATCATGCTGCCAACCAAAACCGCATAAATGCCGACGCATATCATTATGAGGAAGCCTTGAAAACCGAGGGCGAACAGGGCTTTTAAGTAGTTGTTGCCTATCTGCCCCCACTCTCTGTTGGTCATAGTTGCAAACGGGATAGGCGATACCGAACAGTAAAGGTAAATCTCTATCATTCTGCCGTACAGGATAACCGTGATAAGCACCGACATGATTTTCATGCAAAGGCTCACAAGGCTTGTTTCCATAACGAGCAGTAACAGTTCGGGGATTTCCATAGCGTCAAGTCCGGCTTGCATGGACGAGAGGGCGGCGTCAACGTCGATATTCGTATCGCCGCCGATCACGCCCGCCGCGCCGGAAACAACGTGCTGCGCCATATCGAACACCGCCATAGTGATAGTAAAGGTGTGGGTAACGAGATACACCGCTACCCACGCCTTGAAAAACCACTTAAAGAACATGAACGTGTCAATATCGTGCATATTGTTCTTTTCCGTTACCATGCTGATAAGCTCCACGCATAGAACGTAGGTAATG